>JACLAC010019530.1_pt1 | contig 21044 bp, 17 predicted proteins | sample 8027881 | NCBI WGS metagenome assembly JACLAC01 (sample SAMN15725517, study PRJNA655200) | protist metagenome | isolation source: fluorescence activated cell sorting (FACS) single amplified genomes of... | place: Spain: Blaines Bay Microbial Observatory, Mediterranean Sea | collected 2016-01-19 | reverse complement strand
ATATAGAGACAGATATATTTAAATTTAAGATATCGCCTGAAGGAGGAGATATTGTATACGCAGCATTGAAAAAATACCCTGTTTCATTGGAAGAAAAAAATACACCTTTTGTGATTTTAAATAAAGATGACAAACAGTATGCTTCATTTTTTGCGCAAAGTGGTATTGTTGGTATTACGAATAGAGATTTAGATTCAGTTACTGCTCGACCTATTTTTCAGTCTGCGAAAACAAATTATATGCTGGATAATGGAAAAACTAGCCTTGATGTTGATTTAATATATGAAAATGAGTTGGGTGTATCTTTTACAAAACGATTTACTTTTACTAAAAACAAATACAATGTAGAGATAGCATATATTATTCATAATCAAAGTTCCAAAGCATGGTCTGGAACTCCCTTTATGCAAATTAAAAGAGATTTTAGTGAAGATCCAAGTGAAGCTGCTACTGGGTTTGGTTTACCTACTTATTTAGGGACTGCCTTTGGTAATAATACTGATGATTATGTCAAAGTGAAGTTACAAGATATAGAAAAGAAAGGAGCGAAAGCTATTGAGGCTAAAGGAACAGAGTCTTGGATAGCTTTAGTCCAGCATTACTTTGTTACATCTTGGATTCCTAACCAAAACGATCGTACGTCACTTTACTCTAAGTTTAAGGATGAGCATGCATATATAGGTGCTTTAGCTCAGCAAGTTACAGTTGCTCCAGGAGATCAACAAACAATTACATCTAACTTTTATGTAGGGCCTAAAATTCAAAAAGATTTAAAAGAGCTTGCACAAGGTTTAAACTTAACTATTGACTATGGTGCTTTATATTTTATTTCAAATATGTTGTTTCACATATTAGAATTCTTTCACTCAATTACTGGTAACTGGGGTTTTGCAATTATCTTATTAACCATGTTTGTTAAGTTAGTTTTATTTTATCCATCGGCTAAAAGTTATCAATCAATGGCTAAAATGCGCAAGGTTACGCCTAAATTAATGCATATAAGAGAAAAATTTGCAAATGATCGTATGCAACAATCTCAGGCAATGATGGATTTATATAAAACAGAAAAAATTAACCCTTTAGGGGGATGTTTACCAATGCTTATGCAAATGCCAATATTTTTAGCATTGTATTGGGCTTTACTTGAAAGTGTTGAATTGAGGCATGCGCCATTTATTTTATGGATCAACGATCTTGCTGTATTAGATCCTTATTTTGTATTGCCAATATTAATGGGTGTTAGTATGTATATTCAATCTTTATTAAATCCTGCACCAGCAGACCCTATGCAAGCAAAAATGTTACGTTTACTACCATTAATTTTTACTGTATTTTTTGTGTTTTTCCCTGCAGGTTTAGTTTTGTATTGGTTAACTAATAATATTTTGTCAATTACTCAGCAATGGTTTATTACACGATCAATTGAAAAGGCAGCGTAAATGTTAACTCAAGATACGATTGTAGCTTGCGCAACAGCACCTGGTAAGGGTGGTGTTGCTATTATTCGGATTTCGGGTACACAAGCTGCTACTATTGCTCTTAAATTAACGCAACGAAGCTCAAATTTTCAGCCTAGATACTGTCATTTTCAAACATTTTACACAGAGAAAGGGCATGTGTTAGATGAAGGCGTTGCTATTCATTTTCCAGCGCCTAAATCTTTTACTGGCGAAGATGTTGTTGAAATTCAAGGTCATGGTTCACCTGTTGTTGTTAATGCACTTATTAGTGAAATTTGTGCTTATGGTGCGCGAATAGCGAATCCAGGTGAATTTTCTGAGCGTGCTTTTTTGAATGATAAAATTGATTTAGCACAAGCTGAGGCTATTGCTGACTTAATTAACAGCTCAACTATTGAGCAGGCTCAAGCTTCTATGCAATCGTTGCATGGTGTATTTTCTAATAAAGTAAATAGTATTTTGGATCAGCTGATTCATACAAGAATGTGGGTAGAAAGTGCTATTGATTTTGCTGAAGAAGAAATTGATTTTTTAGCGGATTCTGATATTAACAAAAAAATAAAACAGTTATATGAATCAATTAACGATCTTCTTGAGGGCGTACATCAAGGTAAAATGCTACGTGATGGTTTAAAGATAGCTATTGTTGGTAAACCTAATGCAGGAAAATCAACACTTTTTAATCAAATTTTGGGACAAGACCGTGCAATTGTCACAGATATTGAAGGCACTACGCGTGACACATTGTCTGAATTTATTACCATTGAAGGTTTTGTTATTGAGTTGATTGATACAGCTGGTCTTAGAATTACAACTGATCAAGTAGAACAAATTGGTATAGAGCGTTCTACCGTATCGATAGAGCAGGCTGATTTGATCTTACTTTTGGGAGATTCAGCTCATATTGCTCAGTCAATACGAAATGATATACAGCAAAATTTAGAGCATGAGCAGTTGTTATCGTTATTCTTGCCCGCAGAGCTGCAGAATTTATCGAAGTTATTAAGGACTACAAAGCAAAAAACTTTATTTGTACTTAATAAATCAGATCTTCTTGATGTAGCTACAAAACAAAAGTTTCATGAAATTGAGCAAAGTATATTGTTATCTGCTAAAAACGGAGAGGCTCTTGATCTTTTACTTTCTCATATTGCAAAATTATTGAACTTAACTACACAAACCTCAACATGTACTGCTCGAGCACGTCATACAGATGCTCTTTCAGAAACACTAAACTGTATACAGTGTGCTTTGCAAAATCTACAACAAGGTTATGGTGAGTTGGTTGCTGAAGATTTAACGCAAGCCCAGCGTGCGTTGAGTTCTGTTACAGGTGTGTTTACTACTGATGACTTATTGGGACAAATTTTTTCTAATTTTTGTGTTGGAAAGTAAATAATTTTAAGAATCATTTATTTTTTTATATTATAGGTATTGCATTGCTTTATTTATAGTTTTTTTCTGTCTCTGTCTCTACATTTAGACCTAGATATGTCGTAAACGATTCAATTTCTTTTATAATTGAATCGTTGTTATATTCTATGAAGGTTGTCATTTCATTTATACTTTGTTGTACTAAAGAAGTTATTTCAGGTAAGAATGTAATGGTTTTTTCTATATCCCTTTTTAAGCTGTTTGATATTGATTCAGTTGCAGTATAATTTGTTTTTTTTTCTACAAGGTCAACAATTTCTTTTCCTCTATGTTCAATAATATTAGCGATACCATCTAATCCATTAGAGATATGAAGCATAGTGTTCACTATATTCATGATAGGTTGTTTAGCTGTTTCACCTATGATGTATTGGCTCAAGGTTCTTACTGGTGCAACGTACGTTGTTAACCATAAACACATATTTACGAATGAATCTAAGTAAGTATCTTTTAATATTTTTATTTCAATTGATTGAGTTAATACTTTCATAAATACGTTGAGTATTTCATTGGTTTCTTTTTCTATATTATTGAGTTGATGTGTTAATTTGTCTATTTCTGATGTAACTACTGATACTAATCCAAGGTGAGTTATGTTGTGCTCTTCTGTGTTTTCTATTTGTTCTTGCTGGCCGTATGGCATAAATATTTTTTTGCTTATGTTTTCGATATGGTGTGATAATTCTGATAGTGTGTCTGGTGCAAGTTGAAACAGTTCTCCAAATGCTATGATACTTAATGATATATTGGCAAGATTGTTGCTAGAAGCGTTAGTATTTGGAAGATGCTGTGATAAATCACTAGTGGAAGTTACAGAATATGAATCTAAATCACTTTCAGGTGATTGTTCCTTATTTATAAGGCTTTCTTTAAGCGATTTTATATTATCGATGTCTTTACCTGATAAATTGTTTTCTTTTATTAAAGAAGAGTGTAGTTCCCTTAAGTTTTGTGCTATTTTTTTTAGCTGTGTTGGCACTGTAGGTGTTTCTTTACTCTCGTTTATCATTTGTATGTGTATTAGCTGTAAAAGTTCTAGAACATTTTTTTTATTATTTTTTTTATTATCTTTTGATACATGTAAATATTGGTGTATAGAAGCAATTTCATCAAATAAGGTTACCATTAAACCCTTTAGAGTAGTTACGTTTTGAGTTATGTTTGTGATATGTTGATGTATATCTTCATTATTTAGAACATTTGCTATAACACTTATGGCTTCTTGGTTTGTAAATGTTGTATGGGTAGGTACTTGATTAGGCGGTTGATAAGGCTCTACTTTTGATTCTTTATTACACAAAATAAGTTCTAATGTTTTTTTGATATTTTGTCTGAATGTATGTTTATTAGTTGCTTCATTATTTATTGTTTGATGTTCTTTGTATTTTTTCACAGTGTCTTTGTCATTTTGGTAGGCTTCTGAATAAAGTTCGAGGAAGTCAGTAAGGACCGGTGAATTCGTCAATTTAACTATGAGACTCATTAACTCAGAATCATTAATAATTCGTTTTCCTAAGTTCTCGATATCAATGTCAGATTGAAAGGCCTTTTGATTCGATGATATTATTTCTAGGCAATCGTGAATTAGTAGAGTGAGTGGAAGTGGATTTTTTATTTTTTCAAATTGTCCATTAGAAAGTTTGTACAATTGTCTAAGTACCTTTGATCGATTGCGAATATTTAAATCAATCCCTGCGGGCTTTAAAAATAATTGATCCAATAAGCCTCTGTAATCTTCAAAAGGTTTATCTTTATTACTAATATTTTTTCTTGTCTTTCTAAAATTCCTAAGTCCTTCAATACCTAGTTTTACTATATTTGGTGTTGAAGGTGTTGAAGGTGTTGAAGGTGTTGAAGAAACATTCGTTTGTTTTTTTGTGGTTTCAATGTATTGTTCGTTTATTTTTTTTAGGATACCACTCAGAAGAGGGATTAGGTTTTTTCCTTCTTCCGAACGTGTAAAATGTTCTGTAGTATTAAGAAATTTTTCCTCTATTGAATCTCTCCTTGTAAGGCTTTCCAAAGTCTTAGGTGAAATTTGGGGTATGTTCTCATGTGATATAGATGTTGATCTTAATCCTGAAAAACAACAGGTTATGCGTCGTATAAGACTTGGTCTTGTAGGGTTAGTGGATGTCTGAACCTTTTCCTGTGGTGGGGTTTCTATTTGTTGTGAATTTTGAATGTTTTTTGAAATAGTCATAGAAATCACCAGAAAAATATAAAATATCTTTTTTACTTTACTAGTGTTGAATCGTACTATATAGAGTATTTAGGTTACGTTTTTTAGTTAAAATGTGTAAGATAATCGTAATTACTTCAATAGTGCAGTTTATTGTAATTTGTATACTATATGATATTATTTAGATATCTTTTGTACATGCCCGAAATATGTTTAAATTATATAAAAATCACAAGAATGTGAGTGGTTGAAAGGATTATATAGTTGGGTATTCACTATACGCTGTTAACGTTTATTCTTTTTCTTTTTAGGTTATATTCATGAAAAACAACCAGTACGATGTCATTATTATTGGTGGTGGTCATGCAGGTACAGAAGCTGCACTTGCCTCTGCTCGCCTTGGATGCAAAACACTACTTTTAACTCAAAACATAGAAACTTTAGGCCAGATGTCTTGTAATCCTGCAATTGGTGGTATTGGTAAAAGTCATTTAGTACGTGAAATTGATGCACTTGGTGGTGCTATGGCGGTTGCTGCGGATAAGGCAGGAATTCAATTTCGAGTATTAAATTCTCGTAAAGGACCTGCTGTGCGTGCGACACGTGCACAAGCCGATCGATCACTATATCGTAGTGCGATACGAACTATTTTGGAGCAGCAAGAAAATTTATACTTGATGCAACAGATGGTAGACGATTTAATTGTTGAAGGTGAAAAAATCTGTGGTGTGATTACGCAAATTGGTCTGAAATTTTTTGCACCAAGTGTGGTTTTAACTACAGGTACATTTTTAGGTGGTAAAGTCTATGTTGGCCTAAATAGCCACAGTGCAGGCCGAGCAGGTGATAGTGCATCTATAGGGTTAGCTCATCGTTTACGTGATTTAAATTTACGAGTGGGGCGATTAAAAACGGGAACACCTGCACGTTTAGATAGACGAACTGTTAATTTTGATGCAATGCAAGAGCAGCCTGGTGATACTCCATTACCTGTGATGTCATTCATGGGTAAACAGAGCGATCATCCTGAGCAAGTATCCTGTTATATAACTCATACAACAGAACAAACGCATGATATTATTCGACAAAATTTAGATCAATCGCCTATGTTTAGTGGTTTAATTGATGGTGTTGGACCAAGGTACTGTCCATCTATTGAAGATAAAATTCATCGTTTTGCAGATAAATCATCCCATCAAATTTTTGTAGAGCCTGAAGGTTTACAGTCTATTGAGCTTTATCCAAATGGTATTTCAACAAGTATGCCTTATGATGTACAGGATCGGTTTATTCGAACGATTAAAGGTTTTGAAGATGTGCATATTATTCGTCCAGGTTATGCGATTGAATACGATTATTTTGATCCACGAGATTTGCAACCATCGTTAGAAACAAAAGATATTCAAGGGCTTTACTTTGCAGGTCAAATTAATGGAACCACTGGTTATGAAGAAGCTGCAGCCCAAGGGTTATTGGCTGGTTTAAACGCTGGTTTACGAGCAAAAGATAAAGATGCATGGTATCCACGACGAGATCAAGCTTATATTGGGGTTATGGTTGATGATTTAATTCGTTGCGGAACAACTGAGCCTTATCGAATGTTCACTTCTCGTGCTGAATTTCGTTTGTTATTACGTGAAGATAATGCAGATCAGCGTTTAACACCTATTGGAAAAGATTTTGGAATCATTGATGAAGCACGTTGGTCATATTATTGCGATAAGCAAGAGAAAGTGAGTCAAGCTGATAGTGATCTAAATTCCACGTGGATTATTCCTGGAACAGATAAAGCGTTACGTTTTGAAGAAAAATTAGAATTAGGTCTAACTCGGGAATACAATCTTGCATCGCTTTTGAAGCGTCCTGAAATCAATTACGCCGCTATTGCTGAATTTTTAGAGCAACCTGCTTCTGATCAGCAAGTAATGGAACAGTTAGAAATTTCTGCTAAATATGCGGGTTATATGAATCGTCAGCAAGAAGATATTTTAAAGCTTCAAAAAAACGAAAATACAAAATTACCAATCAATTTCGATTATACCCAAGTTGTGGGGTTGTCGAATGAGGTCATTGACAAATTAACACAACATAGGCCTGTTACGATTGGACAGGCAAGTCGAATTCAAGGTATAACACCTGCTTCTTTATCTTTATTACTTATTTTTATAAAAAAAATGGCGGCATAATATGATACAAAATCAAAGGACGCACGATAATGTAATAAATCAAGATGCAATTGAAAAGCAACTTGCTCTTGGCTTTGAAGCGCTACATATAGATATTGATGATGCCAAGGTTCAATTGATAGTTCGGTTGGTGTACCATATTATTAAGTGGAATAGAGTGTATAATTTAACATCTATTACTGATCCGACTGAAATAGTTATAAAGCATATTTTAGATTGTGCTGCTGTATATCCTCATCTTAATCAAGAACAGAGTTTATTAGATGTAGGCTCTGGTGCAGGACTTCCTTGCATAGTATTAGCAATATTAAATCCAAAGTGGAATATCAGTAGTGTGGATTCCAATGGTAAAAAAATAAGATTTCAGCAGTACATAAAAGCGCAGTTTAATTTGCAATATTTCACGCCATACCATGCGCGAGTGCAAGATTTAAAGTCTAAGTCATTAACATTTGAACAAGTTATCTCAAGGGCATTTAGTTCCACTGAAAATTGCATTGATTGGTGTGAAGATTTATTGTTGCAAGGTAATCGTTTATTCATTATGAAGGCAAAAAATGAATCGACTATTACCTCTTATAAAGGGTTTGCACTTCAACAAACTAATGCCTTAACTATCCCTGATTTACAAGCTTTTCGTAGTTTAGAGTGCTTTGTAAAATCTTAGTCTAAAACTTAAAAATACAGAAAAAGTCTTTCATGCTTTTTTTGTATCTTTAAGCTCCATAAAGTTCATATTGCTTTGTTTTAAATAGTGTTTACTGCTTTATTTAGTGTAAGATTTTAAGAAAAATTTAGTAACTAATACAACATTTTTCCATTCAAGGGTATTCGTTTATGATGATTAATTTAGATGTTTTTCAAACATTAGCACTCGCTGTTTTATTACTCATGTTGGGGCAGTTTTTAAAGCAAAAACTTACTTTTTTAGATAGATTTTGCATACCATCTCCTGTAATAGGAGGTGTTATTTTTGCATTGTTTATGTTGATTGGACATATTACAGATTTATATAGTTTAGTAATGGATTTTACTCTGAAAAAAATATTTATGGTGGCTTTTTTTACTACGGTAGGATTTACTGCAAGTCTCAAGTTGCTCAAAAAGGGCGGTTTACAAGTAGCCATTTTTTTAGTACTTGCGATTGTTTTGGTTGTGTTACAAAATATAGTGGGGATTACTCTTGCGCAATGGTTTGATTTAAATCCATTGATTGGACTAGCTACAGGGTCAACTCCGATGACTGGTGGTCATGGAACATCTGGTGCATTTGCTCCACTATTTGAACAACAGGGTGCAGTTGGTGCAGAAACGGTTGCTATGGCTGCTGCAACATTCGGTCTTATTTTTGGTTCTATGATTGGTGGACCCATTGGTAGTTCTTTAATTAAAAAACATAATTTAACACCACTAAAAAATGATAACCATGTAGCCAATGCAAGCAAAACAAATACCAATAATTTATTGAATGAACAACATTTAACAACCGCAGTGTTTCAAATTATTTTAGCTATGGGAGTAGGCACATTACTTTCATATTTACTTGAAATGACAGGGCTTACATTTCCTGTTTATATTGGAGCTATGTTTGCTGCAGCTATTATGAGAAACTGTTCTGACTTAGGTTGTTTTGACTTAAAATTAAAAGAAGTTTCTGTTTTAGGTGAAATTTGTCTTGCACTCTTTTTAGCGCTTGCACTTATGGGGTTAAAGCTGTGGGAATTGGCAAGTTTAGCAGGACCAATGGTTGTTATGATGTTAGTTCAAGGTTTATTAATGGGATTGTTTGCTTATTTTATTACATTTAATGTCATGGGAAGGGATTATGAGGCAGCGGTAATGTCTTGCGGTCATTGTGGCTTTGGTATGGGAGCAACACCTAATGCGATGGCAAATATGGGAGCTTTAACTGAAAAGTATGCATTTGCGCCACGTGCATTTTTTATTTTACCATTAGTTGGTAGTTTATTTATTGATTTTGTAAATGCAAGTGTGATTACATTTTTCATGCAATTTTTTGCGTAACACAAGTTATTGTAAGGGTTGTACTTTACTAAATTTTTTCATTGTATAATCCTGCAAATGACTTCCATTGTTGATATATTAAATTTTTAGTTAAAAAAAACTTTCGATGCTCATAATATGAAATCAAATGTTGTATTATAGTTTAGTACAACATTATCATTTAGATGTGATAGCCATTCGGTAATCAGGGAGTATTCGTGAGTAAGGTTAAAATTCCAGAAATAATAGCAGTTACCAATCAGAAAGGTGGTGTTGGTAAAACAACTACTACAGTTAATTTAGCTGCTTCATTAGCATCAGCAAAACAAAAAGTTTTAATGATTGATTTAGACCCGCAAGGCAATGCAACGATGGGGGTTGGTGTTAATAAATACGATGTAGAATATACAGTATTAGATATCCTCACTCAAGAAGTAACCATTGCACAAGCAAAAATTCGCACAGAAGTTTGTGAACAAAATAAATTTAATTTTGATATTATAGCCGCAAATAGTGATGTAACTGCTGCAGAAGTTTTATTGTTAGAGCAAGATACAAAAGAAGAAAGTTTAAAAAAAGCAATTTCTGTATACCAGCAAGAGCATGGCGGTTATGATTATATATTGATTGATTGCCCTCCAAGTTTAAATATGCTTACATTAAATGGCTTATGTGCAGCTTCTCAACTACTGATCCCTATTCAGTGTGAATATTATGCTTTGGAAGGATTAACTTCATTAATGGAAACAATTGAGCATGTTAAAGAGCAAGTCAATCCTGATCTTTACGTCGGTGGTTTATTAAGAACAATGTTTGATGCCCGAAACTCTTTAAGTAATGAAGTATCCAGTCATTTGCAATTACACTATAACGATGCATTATTACGAACACTTATCCCTAGAAATGTAACGCTTGCTGAGGCTCCATCGCATGGCTTACCTGCTTTATATTATGATAAAAAAGCCAAAGGTGCACAGAGTTACCTTGCGCTTGCTGGTGAACTTATAAAAAGAGTAAAGCTAAAATCTAAAACAGCGAATCGGCATGTAAAAAACAGCACCAAAATAACAGCATAGCATGTAATATAAACTTTGATGCCTCTATAGCTTTAATAATAAATATAGGTATAGGGTATAACTAGGAATGATAATGGCAAAAAGAAAAGGGCTTGGGAAAGGACTGGATGTACTATTAAGTCGCTCACCTAAAGTAAATACAAAAGAGATAAAAACTGAAGAAAATAAAAATGAAGAGATAGAGACTGGAGAAGCGAAGGTTTCATTGCATAACGATGCACTATCTACTGGAGAAACTTTAAAACTATTGCCAGTTGAAATATTGCAAAGAGGTCAGTATCAACCTAGAAAAGATATGGATCCTGCGGCTTTAGAAGAACTAAAAGCATCGATTCAAGAGCAGGGAATTATTCAACCTATTGTTGTTCGTGAAATTGATTCTAATCGGTTTGAAATTGTAGCTGGTGAAAGGCGTTGGCGAGCAAGTCAAATGGCTGGTTTGACAAAAGTGCCATGTGTTATAAAGCAATTAACAGATGAAGCAACATTGGCTATTGCTTTAATTGAAAATTTGCAACGTGAAAACTTAAATCCAATTGAAGAAGCGGTTGCTATTAAACGTTTACAAGATGAATTTGAATTAACCCATAAGCGTATAGCAGAAATTATAGGTCGATCCAGAACCAGTGTTACAAATAGTTTACGTTTATTAACGCTGGAAGAGCCTGTAAGGATTCTTTTAGAAAATGGCGATATTGAAATGGGACACGCTCGTTCATTATTAGCATTAAAACAAGCGAAGCAAATAAAAGCTGCAAATATAGTGTGTTCAAATAATTTATCTGTAAGACAAACTGAAGCCTTAGTGAAAAAAACACAAGAAAATAAAGATACATCAAAAGAAGAGCCATCATTGAATCCTGATGTTGCCCGTTTTCAAAATGAAATATCAGAACGATTAGGTGTCAAAGTGTCATTGAAATATAATAATAAAGGTAATGGCACTATTACGATAGCGTATAACACTTTTGATGAGCTTGAAGGTATTGTGAATCATATCTCATAAAAAAATATTAATGTATCACAATGAAAAATAAAAAAAATCATATTAAATAGTAGTTTACTCTTCAGTATGAATAAAGATAGCCGACTAAATGGGCTACATTTATTTTAAATGTATATAAAATATTGAAGTGATAAACTAAACGACGTATAATTTGTTTGCATTTAGACTTAACAATAAATACCCATAAGTAAGAATGAAACTTAAAATTAAAATTTTTTTTGTTATTTTAACGAGTATACAGTGATCAAGTTAGGCATTTTTACACGTCAGAAGCGTTTATCAAAAAGCATAACAAAAGAAAAAAAGGACGCTTTGTTCACCGAATGCTTATTTGTCTTAATGAGTTTACTGACAACAGTAATTTATTTTTTGACAGTTAAGCACTGGGATAAATGGTTTGCTTTTTTTATAGGTCAAAGTATAACTATTACAGCATTTGTAGTGGCGTATAAGATACACTTTCATTACTTGGGAGCAAGTAATACAAAAAAAATTGTTTCAAGTTTTTTTCTTGCGGAAATGAGCAAATTAGGAATTGTTCTTTTAGGTTTATTCGCCTCTACTTTATTAGTAGATAAATCCCTCTATGTTTTAACCGTAGTGGCTTTTATTTACAGCTATATACTTCATATAGTTGTTTATGCGAATGCACCTCAAATTCGTTCAAAGATGATTTGATAATTTAAAAGAAGAGATGGTTTTATGGCAGCTTCAGAATCTGGAAAGCTAACAATAGGTGAATACATAGGTGGCCATTTGCAAAACATGACGTTTGGCAAATTAGATGGCGAATGGAAAATTGCACATTCCGCAGCTGAAGCTGCTGAAATGGGGTTTTGGTCTATTAACATTGACTCGATGATATTTTCAGTCGTGCTTGGTTTACTTTTTATCTTATCATTTAGGCATGTAGCAAAAAAAATGGAAGCAGGGGTTCCTTCTGGTTTTCAAAATTTTGTAGAAATGATTATAGAATTCGTAGATGGTTCAGTGAAAGACGGCTTTCATGGTAAAAATGAATTTATAGCCCCTTTAGCATTGACTATATTTGTTTGGATTGTATTGATGAATACAATGGATTTAGTACCTGTAGATTTGTGGTATTGGCTAACAGGACTGCATATGAAAATTGTACCGACTACAGATCCTAATATTACGATGGGACTCTCTCTGACAGTTTTCTTTATGATTATCATTTTTAGTATTAAAGCAAAAGGTTTTAGTGGCTTTGCTAAAGAGCTTACTCTACAACCTTTTGGTAAGTGGATGATACCTTTTAACTTTCTACTTGAGGGTGTTGGTTTAATTGCAAAACCAATTTCTTTGGGATTACGTCTTTTTGGTAACTTATTTGCTGGTGAACTGATCTTTATTATGATTGCTGTATTACCTGCATTTGTGCAATGGCCTTTAAGTACTTCATGGGCGATTTTCCATATTCTAGTCGTATTGTTGCAAGCGTATATTTTTATGATGTTAACAATTGTATATATGAATATGGCGCATGAAAATCACTAAATAGAATATTTAAAACATTGTTTTAGAATTATATTTAATATATACACAGAGATTTTTAAAGAAAGTCTTTGTAAAAAATTGCACTTTTATATAAAGTGCACACAAGTATTAACTAAAAACTAACTTTAAATTAGTTAATTATTTTGAGTTTAGATGAGATGGTGTTGGCATGGTTTTCATGAAAATTTCATTTTATTTGAATTTAAATTTTTGTCACTAAACTAACTTTCTTTACATCTAAGGAGAACATAATGGAATCAATTTTAGCTTTTAGTGCAATCGCTGCAGCCTTACTAATCTCAATGGGCGCTCTAGGTACAGCTATTGGATTTGCTTTGTTGGGTGGTAAATTTTTAGAAGCGGCAGCTCGTCAACCTGAAATGGTTCCAATGCTTCAAGGTAAGATGTTTTTGATTGCTGGTCTTCTTGATGCGGTAACAATGATCGGTGTTGGTGTTGCTTTTGTATTCTTATATGCAAACCCACTTGTTGGTCAGCTATAAGTAAAATATTTCAAACACAACGTATAAATGAATCATAATCATTTATACGTTTGTTTTGATTTATTGAACTACTTTTAATGCGTGGTTTTAGTGCGAATGAAATATTTTATTTTATGACCGCTTAACAACGTTTTAAAGTGTATTGAAACTTACTAAACATAGAGGACATTATCATGACAATTAACGCTACGTTATTAGGTCAGATGATAGCTTTCACTTTGTTTGCGCTATTTTGTTTCAAATTTGTATGGCCTCCAATGATTACTGTGTTACGCCAAAGACAGGAGCAAATTGCTTCAGGTCTTAGAAACGCAGAATTAGCTGAACAAAAAATAAATGAAGCAAACACGCAGTCTGCAAATATTGTGGATTCAGCAAAAAAACAAGCGCAAACAATTCTAGATTCTGCCCAGAAAAGAGCAAATCAAATTGTTGATGAAGCGAAAGACCAAGCAGTAACAGAAGCTGAACGTGTAAAAACTCAAGCTCAAGCAGATATTGCAAAAGAAAAGTCATCTGCAAGAGAAGAGTTGCGCAAAGAAATTGCTAAAATTTCTGTACTTGGTGCAGAAAAAATTCTTAAATCATCGGTTGATGCTCAAAAAAGTGAAGCGATGGTTGGTGAATTATTAGCAGAAATTAAGTAAAGCAAACTATAAAGTTAGTGCCAAATTAATATAGGACATTTGTAGTTACAAAAGGGTAGAGTCGAAATGTCTAACATTCAAACATATGCTCGTCCATATGCAAAAGCAGTTTATGACTATGCGTTGCAAACATCAAATCAAACTCAATGGTTGGATATATTATCTGAACTTGTTGTGTTAGTTCAAGATGAAATGGTAGCGCAAACTCTAAAAAATCCAGCTTTATCAAAAGATAACAAAGTTTCTGTTTTATTAACACTGTTAAGTAGCCAAGCCCAAAGTATCGCTTCGGGTTTGATTAAGCAGCTGATTTCAAAAAATCGTTTAAACTTAGTTCCTTATATCTATACGCAATATAAGCGTCTTAAAGATTTAAATGAAGGCAGTTTAAGTGTAAGTGTGATTTCTGCTTTTCCACTTACGGATGAGAAACAAACAGAACTTGTCGACAAGTTAAAAGCTAAATTTGCTAAAGATATTCAAATGACAGTTGATATCGATCAATCACTAATTGGTGGTATGATTGTTAAGACAGAAGATGGATATGTATTTGATGGCTCGGTTCGAGGTAAAATACAAACTTTAGCAGAAAATCTTCAGAAATAAACATTGAGGTAGATGGACATGCAACAATTAAGTCCAGCAGAGATTAGTGAAATTATTAAAAGCAAAATAGCTGATTTTGATACTGCTTCTACAGAGAGCAATGAAGGTACTATCGTTAGCGTATCTGATGGTATTATCAAAGTACATGGTCTACAAGACGTAATGTACGGTGAAATGGTTGAATTTGATGGTGGTGTGTATGGTATGGCACTTAACCTCGAACAAGACTCTGTAGGTGTTGTAATTTTAGGTAATTATCTTGGTTTGGCTGAAGGTCAAAAAGCAAGATGTACTGGTAAAATTTTAGAAGTGCCTGTTGGTGAAGAATTATTGGGACGTGTTGTTGATGCGCTTGGTAATCCTATCGATGGCAAAGGTACAATTGATGCAAAAACAACATCTCCTGTTGAGAAAGTAGCGCCAGGTGTTATTGCTCGTCAGGGTGTAGATCAGCCTGTTCAAACTGGTATTAAGTCAATTGATGCTATGGTTCCTGTAGGTCGAGGTCAGCGTGAGCTAATTATTGGTGATCGTCAAATCGGTAAAACAGCAGTTGCAATTGATGCAATTATCAACCAAAAAGGTACAGGTATTAAGTGTATTTATGTAGCTGTTGGTCAAAAGCAATCTTCAATTGCAAACGTTGTACGTAAATTACAAGATCACGATGCATTAGATCATACGATTATTGTTGCTGCATCAGCTTCTGATCCTGCTGCGATGCAATTTTTAGCACCATTTGCTGGTTGTGCAATGGGTGAATATTTTAGAGACCGTGGTGAAGATGCTCTAATTGTATATGATGATTTAACGAAGCAAGCTTGGGCTTACCGTCAAATTTCATTACTATTAAAAAGACCTCCTGGTCGAGAAGCTTATCCTGGTGATGTTTTTTATCTTCACTCAAGACTTCTTGAGCGTGCTGCACGTGTAAATGCTGACTATGTTGAAGCACAAACAAACGGCGAAATAAAAGGTAAAACAGGTTCCTTAACTGCATTACCTATTATTGAAACACAAGCTGGTGACGTATCCGCATTTGTACCAACCAATGTAATTTCGATTACAGATGGTCAGATTTTCTTAGAAACAGATCTATTTAATGCGGGTATCCGTCCAGCGATTAACGCAGGTTTATCTGTATCTCGTGTTGGTGGTGCTGCGCAAACTAAGATTATTAAAAAGCTTGGTGGTGGTGTTCGTTTAGCATTAGCTCAATATAGAGAGCTAGCAGCTTTTGCACAGTTTGCATCGGATCTTGATGAAGCTACACGTAAGCAATTAGAGTTAGGGCAGCGTGTTACGGAACTAATGAAGCAAAAGCAATACGCTCCATTATCTGTTGCTGAAATGGGTTTATCTCTTTATGCTGCTGATGCTGGTCATTTGAACGATATTGAACTTAACAAAGTAATTGACTTTGAAGCTGCACTACATGCATACGCTAATAGTGAATTTGCATCTTTAATGAAAGAAGTATCTGAAAAATCAGATTGGAATGATGCAATAAAAGCAGAGTTTGAAAAAGTTGTAACTTCATTTAAATCTTCACAAACTTGGTAAAATACAATAATCCAGATAATACAATTTTAAGCTATATTAGCTTAGTAATTGTATTATCTATTATTGTACGTAATTAAGTTGAAGATAGAGTAAACATGTACTTTGTTTACTCTACAACTGTATGAGAGCGATCAATGTCAAGTATAAAAGAAGTTCGATCTAAAATATCGAGTGTAAAAAGTACACAAAAAATTACTAAGGCGATGGAGCTTGTTGCTGCAAGTAAAATGCGTAAGGCACAAGACAGAATGTCTGCATCTAAACCTTACGCTAAAAAAATGCTTGAAGTAATATCTCATTTAGCAAGTGCTAACCCTGAGTATAGTCATACATTTATGGAAGCACGTACAGAAATTAAACGTGTTGCGTATATTATTGTATCAAGTGACCGTGGTTTATGTGGTGGCTTAAACATTAATTTATTTAAAAAAGTTATTTTGGATATGAAACAAAATAACGCGCAAGGAATTGATTCTACTGTTTGTCTAATTGGTAGTAAGGCTAAATCCTTTTTTAAAGGGCAAGGTTTTGATATTGCTGCCTCTGTGTCTGGACTAGGTGATCAACCAACAGCAGATAAATTAATTGGGTCTGTTCAAGTTGTATTAGATGCGTTTGTGAAAGGTGAAGTTGATCAAGTTAAAGTTGTTTATAATGACTTTGTGAATACAATGACGCAATCACCTACAATACAAAATTTATTACCACTGAGTGTTGATTCGAGTACTTCTGAAAGTAAATACTCTTGGGATTATTTGTATGAGCCAACACCTGAATATGTTCTAAATGCGTTGTTAAATCGTTACATTGAATCTCAGGTTTACCAGTCTGTAGTTGAAAATATCGCATCAGAGCAGGCTGCTCGTATGGTTGCGATGAAGGCTGCAACTGATAATGCTGGTGATTTAATTAATGACTTAGAGCTTGTCTACAACAAAGCAAGACAGGCAGCGATTACGCAAGAGCTTTCTGAAATTGTTAGTGGCGCTGCTGCGGTATAGTCTTAGTTGATAATTTTATTTATGTATTACTGTAAGCGTTGTACATATAAAATGTAGAAAGCACAAAGTCTAATATATCGATTTATTCAGTCTTAGTTGTTTGTATACAACTTGGATATGAACACAAACTTTATATTAATACAAAAGTGTATATAAACAAATAATGTATTAAGTTATAACGATAAAGCCTTACCTATCAAGGTGCATTTAATTTTAACTTTAAACATATAATTTTAACCCAATCCACCATAAATAATTTTTTCCAAATTTATTGTATTTGAGTAAAGATTGTTTGGGTAGAAGACATAGAGTGAGATGCCAAATGAGTCAAAATGGTCAAATCGTTCAAATTATTGGCCCTGTTATTGACGTTCAGTTTGATCGTAACGCAGTACCAAAAGTTTATGATGCTCTTAAGCTTAAAAGCTTAGATATTACATTAGAAGTTCAACAACAGCTAGGTGATGGCGTTGTAAGAACAATTGCGCTAGGTTCAACAGAAGGCCTTAAAAGAGGTCTAGAAGTAGAAGGTACTGGTCGCCCAATTCAAGTTCCAGTTGGTCAAGAAACGCTTGGTCGTATCATGGATGTATTAGGTAACCCTATCGATGAAGCTGGTCCTATAGGTGAAAAAGAGCGTGCATCTATTCACCGTTCAGCACCTTCTTATGATGAACAAGCATCAGCAGAAGAATTGTTGGAAACAGGAATTAAGGTAATTGATCTTGTTTGCCCATTTGCTAAAGGTGGTAAAGTAGGTCTATTTGGTGGTGCCGGTGTTGGTAAAACTGTAAACATGATGGAATTGATTCGTAACATTGCGATCGAGCATTCAGGTTTTTCAGTATTTGCTGGTGTTGGTGAGCGTACTCGTGAAGGTAACGATTTCTATCATGAAATGAAAGATTCTAATGTACTTGATAAAGTAGCATTGGTTTACGGTCAGATGAATGAGCCTCCAGGCAACCGTTTACGTGTTGCATTAACTGGTCTTGCAATGGCTGAAAAGTTCCGTGACGAAGGTCGAGATGTATTATTGTTTGTTGATAATATTTACCGTTATACACTTGCTGGTACAGAAGTGTCTGCGCTGTTAGGACGTATGCCTTCAGCGGTAGGTTATCAGCCAACGCTTGCTGAAGAAATGGGTGTATTACAAGAGCGTATTACATCAACTAAAACAGGTTCAATTACTTCAATTCAAGCGGTATACGTACCTGCAGATGATTTGACAGATCCATCACCTGCAACAACGTTTGCACATTTGGATGCGACGGTTGTACTTTCTCGTTCTATTGCTGAGCTAGGTATTTATCCTGCGGTTGATCCTTTAGATTCAACTTCTCGTCAGCTTGATCCACAAGTAGTTGGTTCTGAGCATTATGAGATTGCACGTGGCGTACAAAATGTACTTCAACGTTATAAAGAATTAAAAGATATTATTGCTATTTTAGGTATGGACGAGCTTTCTGAAGAAGATAAGCAAGTTGTTGGTCGTGCACGTAAAATTCAGCGTTTCTTATCTCAACCTTTCTTCGTTGCTGAAGTATTTACAGGTGCTCCTGGTAAATATGTTCCTCTTAAAGAAACTATTCGTGGCTTTAAAGGCATTTTATCTGGCGAGTATGATGACTTACCAGAACAAGCATTTTATATGGCTGGTACCATTGATGAAGTAGTTGAAAAAGCTGAAAAAATGGCAAGTAAATAATCTTTAGGAGTTTGCTATGTCTAATAAAACTTTATCATTTACAGTAGTGAGCTCTCAAGCAGAGCTCCAGTCAGGTGATGCAGAAATGATCATTGCGCACGCAAGTCATGGTGACCTTGGGTTATGTCCAGGTCATGCTCCGTTACTTGCTGAATTGAAGCCTGGTCCTGTACGTGTAATTAATGGCACTGAAGAAACTTCTTTTTATGTTTCTGGTGGTATTATTGAGGTACAACCTAATAGTGTTTCTATTCTTGCTGATACAGCTATCAGAGCTGCTGACTTAAACGAAGCTGAAATTGTAAAAGCAAAAGAAGAAGCTGAGCAATTAATGAAAGACAACAAGTCTTCAGTTGATTATGCTCGATTGACTAATGAAATTGCACAAGCTGCTGCAAAGTTACGTGTATTAAATCAGTTAAAAAATAAAATAAAGTAAGTTGATTCTTATTTTTAATTAAAAAAACCGCACTTGCTGCGGTTTTTTTATTGCTTTTTTCAATTATTTTTCACGTTTAAATACTAAATTAAACGTTACAGGTACCTGATCAGAGATCGCTATATTTCCAACGAGTTCAGATAATTTTTCTAAATTAATTGATGGAATATTAAAATCTTCCGCTTTTATTATTACTGGGTTAACAGTAGAGACTGTCGTGTATTCTAAATTGTGTGAAATAATTACAGGAATATCAATAGTTTTGCTTTGGTTATAGAACGAAATATTTGTTTGAATAGTCATTGTTGATATTGAGGGAGCAATTAATGGTTCTGAAAACATACCTTTTATTTCTACGCTAGGGTATAGTTTTGACATAAAATATACTTCATTTAATCTTTCATTTCTAATTGAAACTCCCGTATCTATATTTTGAAAACCAAAACTTACCGAAAATACCTTGTCTTTAAACGATCCAGTTACATTTGAAATATTTGCATTTTCTACAATATAAGACTTTTTTATTGTGGTGATATTTATATTTGATAATGCGCTATCAATTGTATAGTTTTTTTCTATTGTATCTTTGGCATAAAGTAGATTGTTAGTGATGCTAAGTATTAAACTTAAAATAAGGTACTTCATTTTAGTTTTTCCATAATTATATTAAGATGATTTTATATACGTTAGATAACAGATGCTGTTAAATGACTATACTAAATTTATTATATGTCGAAATTACTTATTAAGTCTAAGCCATATACTAAAATGAGCTATGTAATATTACGCATAATCAATAGTATAAATTACATTATTTTTATGTAATGTTAGCTTTATTTGAACGATACCAGCTCTTTATATTTGTATACGCATATAAGAGCTGTATATAGTGGTCGTATATAGAGTTTTCAGCTTTGTTACTTTACACCGTTCGTAACTACACAATTCGCAACTATAAAAAAGGAATAGATATGATCCAGACAGTTACAGTAAAACCATCGGAATTATTATCGTTCGATGTTGATTTTCCTAATTTAGATAAGAATATTAAAGCTTTATGCGTAGAGAATTTAAACGAAGTTCAAGTACTTATTCAATCGACCAATATAAAAGACATTACATTTGATTCATTTTGTAAACCTTTCTCACTTATAGTGAATAAAGTATCTGAATTTTTTAGCCCTTATGCTCACTTAAATTCGGTTGACAATAAAGAAGAATATAGAGGTATATATCAAAATGCACTTATGGAATTGACATCTTACCATTCATTATTAGGTCAAGATAAAGGCTTATGTGCTTGTTTTCAAGCGCTAAAAGATGGAGCTGATTATGATAGTTTATCTAAAGCTGAGCAGGCTATGATTCAGCAATATTTGTTAGATTTTAAGTTGTCTGGCATCGATTTAGAAGAAAAAAAGCAGGCGCGTTTTAATGCACTAAATTTAGAGTTAGCGGAATTATCTCAGCAATACGCACAAAATGTCATGGATGCTACTGAAGCTTGGTTTTATCATACAGAAAATGAAGCTGAATTAGATGGTATACCAGATGCTATTAAATCGTTATACCAACATTACGCTACATCAAAAAAACTGAATGGCTATGTAATTACACTTGATGCACCATCTTTTTTTCCAGTGATGCAATACGCAACGAACGCAACGTTACGTCAACAAGTTCATAAAGCCTACTCTACCCGTGCAAG
>JACLAC010023020.1_pt1 | contig 21052 bp, 16 predicted proteins | sample 8027881 | NCBI WGS metagenome assembly JACLAC01 (sample SAMN15725517, study PRJNA655200) | protist metagenome | isolation source: fluorescence activated cell sorting (FACS) single amplified genomes of... | place: Spain: Blaines Bay Microbial Observatory, Mediterranean Sea | collected 2016-01-19 | reverse complement strand
TTCCCGCATAGTTAAGAGTAGTGTTTGCATTTGTAAATGCTGCTATTGTATTAGAGGACACATCGTATGTAGATGAGTTGGCTGCACTTATTGAATTAAATGGGCTGTTCATTAACAACACTCTATCGTTTGTAGCTACTCCAAATTGACCAGCATATTCATCTACTTCTACATAATTGCCATAGTTGATAGAGACTTCTTGTCCTGATATGCTTTCAGTAGATTGTGCTTTTGGTAGTTGGAGTCTTGATGTGTTTATTAATTCAAATCTTTTTCCTTTGTTATATCCTACCCCTGCTCCAACAGCAATGGCTAAAATATCCGTATTTCCAACTATTTGTTCTGAACCTAATGCAAGAGGATTGACAACATAGTCACCACTTGTCTCATAAAGTCTTCTTTCTAATACTTCACCTAGTCCAGATAACGCTGCTTGTGAATTTAACTTAACTGGCATTCCATGTTGGAATTCAACCAATCTTAAGAAGTTATTAGATGATACTGCATTGCTAATAGTGTTAACTATAAGTACTGGTTGTAGTTTTAATCTGTCTGCACCAGGTGCATTTTCATTTGCAAAGCCAGAAGCGTTGTCTAGTAGACTTGTATCTACACTACTGTTAACAAAAGATTCTTGTGTTGTAACACCAACAGATAAATCATTTGGTTTTGATGTATACTTAGATACAATAATATCTTGTTCTGCAAAACGTTGGAAGGTGCCTTTCTGGAAAATGACGCCATCTTGTACTTTCATCTGGAAGGCACTTCCAAGTATGTTAAACTCTGTGTTACTAGTTGATTCAAAATTACTATCACCAATTGTTACGTTACTGGTCTTTTGTAAGTTTACTGTTACGGTTACAGATCCGTTTGAAATTGCTGTTGCAAGATCAAATGTTGTGTTTGATGATGAAGTACCGTTGGTAAATACACCACCGTTTGCTGCTACAATTGTTGCTGTAGGTAGATCGTCTACACTAAATCCAGTTCCATTAGCAGTAACTTTTACTGATAAAAATTGATTTGTTCCATCTGTGGTAACAACGTTACCTGAGAAACCTGTACCCTTTAGATTAGATGATACGGAAATTGTATCATTATTATTTACGAATACGTCGTTTGGTATTCCAGTAAATATTATATTAGCAACAGATGTGCTTGCTGGGTATACTTCTAGCTCTTCACCTTTTAAATATGAAGTTAAAGGAGTTGCTGCATTGGAAGAGTTTAGATAATTAAAAAATAATGTGTTTAAGTCTGGGTTCTGTGATTCTAAGCCACTAGCAGTTTTTACTACTCTCGATACTAGGTTGGCATTGTTTCTTAAGTAATCACCTTCAGCAAATAAGGCTGTATTAATATCAAGACCGCTAGAATCTTTATCAAGAATTTTAGCATACTTAATGGATCTATCATATGTAAAGGTACATCCTTTTACAATAGAGCCTTCTTTAAAAGTAAATTGACCAAATTTTTCTACTTGGTTTTGTAGTATAGTTTGTAATTGAGTGATCTCTCTTGCTTGTAGAGGCACGGCCGGCTTGAATAAAACTCTATGAAAGTCTTTCGTTTCATCAAAGTCGTCGTAATACGGATTTACATTTAAGTCTGTTTCTATTCCCATTTGTTCCTCTAAAACTCTATCATTAGTTTAACGCGTTCTGTTTGATCGTCTTGTCTTGTTATTGGAGATAAGTTTTCAATATAAACTACCTCGCCTGTGTTAGGTACAATATCAGGTCCTGCAGTATCTGTAAATTTACCTGAAGCTCCACTGGTACTTCCATCAAATCTATAATTAGTTCCACTTGCAGTGTCAGATGCTAACCAATTACCTTTCTTATTCGTAATTGTTAATACGCTTCCACTAGAAGTATTTATACTGTGTACTATGCCTGACGCATTTGTATCTGGCTGAATTACTGCTTCATCTATTGAAAAAGCTGCATCAGTAGTTGTTTGTGCGAACCCTGTTAATCTAAATCTTTGATCAAATGTGGTAAAGTCAGATGTTGTTTTGTCGCTTGTTTGAAAATCATTTGCAGTGGATGATGTGTTTGATGTTGCACCAACTATTCTATGAGTCGTGTTTCCTGCAGTTGTTTTTACAAATTGTCCATAAACATTTGATAAATTTATTGTACCAGCTCCTCTTGCAGCAACAATACCAAATGCACCTGACGTTGATTGAGTAACAACTTCTTCATCCTGGAATGATGTACCGCTACCTGTTGCACTATCTGTTGTTAATGTATTAGCCAAAGTAATAACTACGTTACTAAATAATGGATCTTTTAAAATTCCAATCTGTCTGAAGTCGTTGTTTGCAGGAATGTTTCCACCTTCACTATTTGCAAAGTCTACTGATATGCCTACAGTGTCTGAATATAATTCATTAATTGGATCAGATCCATGACCGCCTTTTGGTCCAATAATAACAGTTACGTTTGCATTATTTGCCTGTTGGCTACTTACAATACCCGTGTTACCTATAACTGATGCATCTGCGAATGTATATCCTTGACCTCTTTTTGTAATCTCTATTGTATCAATTGCGCCAATTTGTGTATTGACTATTGCTCTACCTTCAGCTCCGGATCCGTCTCCTGATATTGTTACGGATGGTGTTATTTCAAATCTTGATGTTGTGTCTATTATCATTCCGCTTGGAGTAGCAAACCCTGTATCATTGGCTAGTAATACTCTTCTAGCTGATCCAGTCACCACGTACTCACTAATAGTTGCTGCTGCTCCTGCTCCAGATCCTGCAGCAATGTAAAATGTAGATCCCTTATAGAAATCTGTGTTAGCGGATAATGTTGAAGTCTGTGATACTATATCAGTTATTAGTGATGTAGCATTACTTGTTTGGCCTCTTACTACTACTAATTCAGAGTTTCCAAAAAAGTTTCCTGCAATGTCTACAACTCTTAATTGAGATGTATTTGCTTCAATAGATATAGCATTGGCAATATTGTTTACCAAATTGGGTGCATTGTTACCATCAAATAAATCTCCGTTAGCATGCTTTCCAAGTAAATCTATTCTTTCTGCAGCAGAAAAGGTTCCGCTTACTGAATTGTTAGTCTGTGAGAAAGATACATTAGCACTTACTACAGATTCAATCTCAACCATTCTACTTACACCGCCAACATTGGTTACCTTAACAATACCATTAGCTACACTATTGTATCTACTTCCGCCACTGTTAACTGTTACAAAATCAATTGCACCAGAAACAGCATTTCCGGATACGTTAGCATTTTCAATAATTGGTATTTTCTTTGATGTAGTAAACTTATTATACGTTGCTAAAGGGATCTCATACATTAGTTTCCATTGATATCTGTCTGTAGTTGTAATATAGATATCATCATTAGCAGATGTTTCGGATGCTGAAGGTTTGTCTGTAGATGGTGCACCTTTGTTATTACCGATACATTTAAAGACACTAAAATCATTATTAGCTTCTTGTACGTGTACAAAGAAGTTCTTATTTTTTAATTCTCCATCTCTATGGTCGTACTGCGCATATACAGTGTTTGATGTCCATGCGTTGTTAGCAATCATATGTTTAATGTCAGAAGTAGTAACCTGCTTACCATATATCATATCTCTATATGGTTGATAAAAACTATCCTCTGGAGAATTGTTTTGTGTTGGTGGTGTGTTGTCATCAGCAAATGAATCATGCTTTCCTAAGAAAACATAATAAAGACTGTTTGCAGTCTCATTAAGAGATTCTACAAATTGCTTTGCATTGTGTGAATTAAAATTTGATGTTACTAATTTTCCCATTACGTGTCTACCGTTTGTAATATGTCTCCGTTACTACTTCCAATTCTTTGCAATTGTGTATTAGAAAATGTTACACTTACGTTTGCAATACTTTCTTTAAATACTCTACCAAACAATCTTGTACCTGCAATGTGAGTGGTTTTAAGTAGTATATCTCTATATTTATTTAAAGACAACCCTGATTCAATAACATATGAGTGAGATTGATAAAAGTCATTGTCATGTATGTATTTAGTATTCAAAAATGACTCTTTAGATGCCCAATATCCAGGTCCTATACCTGTAGTGGTAACATTTGCAGTACCACTTACGACTATCTTGTTATCTGAGTTGTCAGATCTTAGTGTTAAGTTAGCACTATGCTGATATCCAAAGCCACTGTCAATTATTTCAACTTCTGTTACAATACCATTAGCTGCCCTTGCATCAGCTACAACATTTGCATTGTCACCTATAGGTCTTGTAGCCACGTCCTCGTAAAGCGAATCTATAGAACCGCCAGCTCCAGATGTTGCTCCTGCTATTGTACCAGTATCATTAAACCCAACACTAAAGGATAATCTTCTTATACCTACATCGCCTGTGCCGTCGTTGTTGTTCGTAAATTTATAAACCTGACCTTTTGCTACAGCTGATGAAGAAACCGTTCCTAAGCCTGTTACAGTCGCTGCTATACTAGAAATATTAGCATCATCCTGTCCAGGATCACCAAATGTTATTGCACCAGCCGTAAATGGAGTTGCGTTAGATGTATCAAATGTAAAGTTGTTAGAAGCATCTTCTGTTCTTATTCTTAAATTTTTAACTGTTACAGAGGTATCGGTTGCTGTTGTAATATCACCCAATATTGTCACAGTACTGTTAACTGTTTGTATTACTGATCCTCCAATCAAACCTTCTAGTTGCGAATTATTACCTGCTGCACTAGATGCTCCATTACCAAATGATAAAGTAAATCCACCACTGGCTGTTAACACTTGTGATTGGAACGTGACGGTTTGGTTAATAGTTTCACCTATAATAAAGTCTCTGTACTCACCTGCAGATGTGGTGTTCATTCCTGTTATGTTTAAAACTAAATCTCTTCTATTATATCTTGCAATACCAGGGCTATAAACTGATACGAAAGGATCAAAGTTATAATTATTACCTGGGTTTATATCTGACAATGATGTTATTGTTCCCACATTGCCACTAATTCTTGTTAAGACTTTATCTAATATTGTTGTAAAGTCTCCGTCTTGATCTTTTGGAAAGCCATAACCAAAATCAAAGTTTCCGGTTACAGTAGCCGAATCATTCACATCTCCGTTGGAATGGTTTGGCATTGTTGCTGTTGCAGCAGTATAGAATCCAGCTCCTTGATTAACAACAGTTACTCCTGTTATTGTACCGCCTGAACCTACTGATGATATATTTGCAACGGCATTTGTTGTTGGAACACCACCTCCAGGTCCTCCGTCAGTAAACAATATTTCTTGTCCAGCAGTATATCCTTCGCCTGCATTAAACGTAACATTGTCTAAGAAACCTATACCACTATTACCGCCATCAATTAAACAATCAAGATATGATACATTAGATACATTGTTGCCTCCAACAAAGTCTGTGTATATTGTAATCGGATCCTCGTTTTCTAATGTTCCAATTTTAAAGTTTGCTCCAGTTCCAGAACCAACTGATATTACATTGGCATATGTGTTTGAATCTCTTCCTCTAATAAAAGCTGCTTCATTATTACTAAATGTGCCAATAGTTCCGTTAGAGTATCTCGTTGTTTTAAACCCAATGTTAGTAGCATTAGATCCTATTACTTGAGCTGTAATAGATACGTTTGAAAACACATCAGCTGCTGCAGTAGAGTTATTGTTTCCTAATAGTCTTACATCAGATGCACCGGTTATACTAACGGTGTTTGTGATTGCTATTGCATTTGTTCTTCTACCTTTAATTTTTTTATCATCATTAAATACACCAATGACTTCATTGATTACAATTGTTTCTGTATTTGCAGTTGATACGACACCATTTGCTCCAGATGTAGTAATATTAATATTAGTTACATTAGCAGTATTAGCAGTGCCTGATGTCACGTCTTGTACATTGTCGTTAGATGTCCAGGTACCAAACGATCCATTTAGAACCATGGTCGTTGCAGAAACTGAAACTACAATACCATTTGCACCACTTTCATCGCCTTGAACAACATCGCCTGCACTAAATGAGCCCGCAGTGTCTTTGATTGTTAATGTAATAGCATTCTCTTCATCTACTTCTTCGTTTGTTTCAAACGTATGGGAGTTTGATGCTAGATTTATTGTTGATGTTGATTGGTTACCAAATGATCCAGATACCAATGCAATTGTTAAATCGTTCGTGCCAGTACCAATGTTGGTGTTTATTATGTAGCCGTTAGCTATGATATTACCATCAGAATCTTTACCTTGTACCAAAGGAGTCTTGTTTGCATCAGCAGAAGCTGTAGCATATGTCCAATGACTTTCATCATTAGCAGCCAAGTAAGCTGTTATATCATTGTTGAATGTAGTAGCAGTTATGACACTTAGCCTTTCCATTTTTTGTTCTACTGTTTCAAATTTGGCAAAGCCTGCTTCATCTACTTTGTAAATAATACTGTCAAACGGGGCTGGTACATTAACAGTACCATTGGGATTATTGTTTCCAGTAAATGTATTACTATATGTTTGAGCTGCATTAATAACATTATTAACAGAAAGGTTTTGATCGTTTACGTCTGTAAATGTTACATTACTATCTAATGAAAAACCAAACCCGCCATTAGCAAGTTCAAAATCTACAAGTCCTGTTGCATCAGCAATGGCTGTAACTCTTGCTCTACCCTGTCTTCCTGATGAAGCTACAATGTTAAATGTGTCTCCTACAGCATTGTTACTGCCACCTAAAGTTATGTTAACAGCCGATAACGACCCGGTAACTATTGGCATATCGTCTTGAATGCCATCAGAGCTTTTAGCTATGATTTCTCCTCTAAGAAAGTTTCCTCTTAGATTAGATAGTGATAAAACATGAACTTTTACTTTGTTTAAAATTTTAGTTGCAATACTTTCTACAAACGCCTTTGCTCCGCTAGTAGCTCCCACCACTTCCAATCCCTCTAGGGATATGAGTTTATCTATATCACTTGCATATACTTCAATGTATCTTGGGAGTTTGAAATCTGATGTTGATGGTTTTAGAACGTCCTCACTTGGATAATTAACTGTTATTGATTCGTCAAATAAAAGTCTAAATAACAATTGTACAGCTCTTGGAGTTCCCTTTGCACGATAGAAGTCCATAATATTTTTAATGGTAAGTCTATCATCAGCTTTTACTAGTCCGGGTAATTGAGATAAGAACGTTGTTTTATAGTGTTCTAAAAACTCATCAGTAGTTTTATCTATATCAATATATTCTAATAAATTACGTGAATAGTCTAATGTTTTTTTGTCTTGTTCTAAGTATTCGTAATACGCTTCGAGGAATATTTGAAACATTTCCCCTTCTTCATTATAAAACGCAGGGAACTGGTCCTTGACAAATAAAGAAAGTTTGTCCTCAATCTGACGCATTATACTCTCTCTTGTATAATGTTGATTTGTGGAGTGTTATTATAGCTCAGTATAATATTTTTATCTGATCTTAATGTACTGCTTATTGGATTAGCACTTATTGTGATTCCAGCTCCTGTATATGAGCTTACGTTTAATCCGTTTACATTGACCATGCCATTTTCATAATTTACAGTTCCTGCATTGGGTTCAATAATTTGAACTGCTCCATTAGATTGTTTTACTATTTGTAAAGTGCCTAGACCATCATCTCTCAATGAGCATTGAGTTAAAGTTTTAAATGTAAATTGAGTAGAGGTTACTGGAGCAGACCCGTCAACGAACGTTGAATCTGCTTGAGGTATCTCTTGTAATATTTGATTGTTAAAATCTAATACAAAACTATCAGCCGTATCTATTGTAGGAACAATTACTTTTTGTAATAGTAATCTAGTATCGTTATTGAGTATTGAGGAATCGCTGTCATCAATGTTTCTTACTAATTGAGATTTCCTTAATGTGCTGGCAAATTTATTAATATTTGTATTAGCGAAAGATTGTATTTTATCTATTACTAATGATTTTATATCTAAATCAGACTTGGTTGTTAAATTTGGGTCGTACCTAACATCAGAGTTAATGTTTAGAAATAAGAATTCTGGATCAACTACTTTAGGAACAGTTGCTAGAGGAGATCTCAGTCTAAGGAAATCTTCTATATCTTTTTTTCTACTGTCAGGTATACCATCTGCGTTCTTTAAATCTACTGAAATAATTACTTTACCAAACTCTGGCGGCGTTTGTTGTTCTCCTCCATACACGTGAAGAGTTTCGATATCATTAAAGTTTTGTAGTAATAATGTTTTATAATCGCCGACTGTAACTGTTCTGTCTTGAATTGAGATTGATCTTGGTGCATTAATTTTTATATTTTCTATAGTTTCTGCGTTACCACCACCTTTAGCATTTGACACTACAGTTATATCTGTATTATTATAAGGAATGTCATTTGTACCAATAGTGAATGAATTTGCACCATTTGGCAAATCACCAGATGATTTTCTATAAACTACTTCTACTACGTTTCCGTTTATTAGTTTTCTACCTACTACTCCATCTCCAAATTGTATTTCATATTTTTCATTTTCAGCAGGTACAATGAAGTATACATTTGAACTTGAGTCTAAACCAATTGTACTTAATGAATGAGTGTATGCTGCATTTGTTGTATCTGTTGATGATGTTAAAACTTTAATATCTATACTAGATGTGTCTACTTCTTTATTAGACAACACAACTCTTTGTGAAGTATTGGATGTGTTTATAGTATAGTATTCGTATACAATTTCACCCTCATATAAATCTAAGTCTTCTATAATGTATCTACCATCTGTATCAACTGAAACTGTTATTCTTTCATCCGTAGAAAACGTGTATGTATTAGAATCTACTTGAGTAGTAAACGTTGTGTATTTTGGAATAGTTATATTAGCTGGTGTATTGGCAGGTAATATTTCAAAGTCAATCTGTGCTTTAGAGGATGAATATGAACTGGGTAAGTAGTTAAGCGTTTTAGCATGAGAAACAACACTGTCTCTTAATTGAGCAGAGTCAATAAACCCTTCAGCTGCTACCATGTTTAGATAGAAGTTTTGCATGTACGTGTTATATGATAGGATATCTAACATTACGTTCATGTTAGATCCACTAAAATCAAAGTCCTTTAGTCTGTCTTGGGACGTAAGGTATAATTTAAGATCGTTCTTAATATCTGTAAAATCTATATTTGCTACTGATAGTGCGCTATTTGCCATTATCTTATTCTCTCTATTTCTAAGTCTAGTGTTTGTGTTTCTTCACTATTTATTAAATTAAATAAAATGTTTACATACATTGAGTTGTTATCTGGAGATTGAGATATTTGTATATTAACTATCTCTGCTCTAGGCTCAAACTGACTTATGGTTTCTTCTATTGTTTGTTTTGCTACAATTTTAGTCTGTGGGGTAAAATTTTCAAATAACAATCCTCTTATTTTACATCCTATATCTGGTTGAAATAATCTCTCACCTTTATCAGTCAGTATTAAATTCTTTACAGATTGCTTTACTGCATCAACATCGCTTTTCACAGCAAGATCGCCCGTAGAGGGCAAAAAAGCAAAACTGTTATTAAAATCTGTAAATGTAGCCATAAGTTTATTTATCTACCGTTTGTTATCCCTTTCCTGGAATTGGACCTGGTTTAGGTTTATCACCCGTTATTCTTATATTAGGCAACTCCTCTATTAATTGAATTGTTTCTGGATATCTACTTTCAAATGTTTTTATGTGAATCTCATCATAGCTAATCACATACTTTTCAGGCTTTTTAAGAATTAGATTTGCTTTAAATAATTGGTCATCTCTAATGAACTCAAAGTTATATAATCTTAATTCGTTGTATAAAGTGTCTTTATTGTTCCTGTTAACAATTTGACGATTCCTTTGTTTAAGTTTTCTTATTTTTTCTTGGTTCTCTTTACTTGTTCTAAACACGCCAACGAGGTCTCTCGCCTCTTGCCTGTTATTGTAGAACTCTGCTTGTCTCTCTAATACGATTGCCAACAGCGGTCTAATCTCTTGTAGGTTATCAGAGAACTCTTTTTCAATTCTTTGAGCTTCTTCACTGTCTGGATTTAACACTACAGTAGCACCGTTTTCTATTTTGTCTGCAGGAGCTGGTTCTTTTGGCGGAGGTGGGGGATCATTCTTTTCTTCTGCTGGTTCAACTTTTTCTCCATCTTCTGAAGGCAGTTTTGTTTCTACTCCCTTTTTTATTATATTGCCATCTTTATCTAATTCTAAATTAGGAACCTTAGTACATATTGATGATACAACACTCTCTACTTCAAATCCTGGCAACGTAATACTAGGCATCTCTCCTACAATATCTTTTACTGCAGATAAATCCCCTGCTGCCAATCTACCAAGAGAACCAGCTAATTGAGTTGTCTTTCCGTCTTTAAATGTGTCCAGTGCTCCAGCGGCTTGATCAAGTGAAGAAGTTGATTTCTCAGAAAGGCTTTTTAGAATGCTTGGATCTATTCCTGCATCTTTGATCATTGAGTCAATGTCAATATAGCTACCAAAGTTTTTCTTTATGCTTTCGAATTCAGATAAGAAGGCTCCTGGATTATCTAAACTGCCCAACATTTTAGTCATCTGTTGTTGTAATGTTGCTTGTGGTAATTCTATTTCTGGAATGGCATTTTCTATGTCAGCAACAATACCATCAGTCAATCCTGTAAGACCACTTTTTAGTCCTGCAATACCGTCTGCAATACCTCCAGCAGCACTTCCAATAAAACTATCTTTAACTGTATCCATAGCACCACCGATCTTCTTATCAAGATCTAGTGCTGCTTTTGATGGTCCGCAATCTTTACTCATTATTCTGGTGGAGCTCCTTGATCCGGTATTGAAGTATCTTTAGTTAAAGTTGGTCCATCACCATCATCAGTTGTTCCACCTGTCTGCTTATGTTTGTGTGTTGCTAATGTAGGAGCATTACCTGCATCAGTAGACACATCACCAACTGAATGTGTTGTACCTGTTATTGTTAAGTTGTTGTTAAATGTTGAATGACCAGTTGCTGTAATAGATTGAGTAGTTCCAACATTTATAAATTGTGCTGCATCTGTTTCTACAGTTTGATTGCCAACAGACTTGAGTTTCATTTTACCTTCCGCAGCAATGTTTAGATCACCACCTGCAGCAATGTTTAAGTTGTTAGCACCAAGCAAGGTATAGTTGTCGGGTAAGATATGTGTTGCCTTGCTTAGGTTTGTTCTTGATTCTTCTCCTGTGACTGTTTTAGTAAACAATCCTTTAATACTATCTACAAAGTTTCCTACAGTAGTTAGGTTTACAGACTTGGAAACTCTTTGATTTAAGTTTCCGTTTATTTGAGTTGACTTATCACTGTTTATTTCTTTGGCTTCATTACCAGCAATTTTTTGTACTACATCGCCTCTTACTGTTAACAGATAATCACCATCTATCTCTTCTATCTTATTTCCTTTAATAAGTGTTCTTGCATCACCGTTGATAGTAATATTAACGCTTCCTTTAATAAAGATATCCTTATCACCAAACACTGCTTCGTAATCGCTTCCTACGACCTTTGTCATTCGATCACCTTTTGGCTGTATTTCTTGAAATGTGCCAGCTGCGTGATACCAGTGTATACGTTCTGCTTTAGGAGTGTCGTCTACTTCAAATACATGACCTGCTTCTGTAAACCAAACATGGTTCAAAGGATATGCAGACTTAGGAACACCTGATGCATAGCCTCTACCTTGTCCACCATATCTTGGATGAGGCTCTTTCCATTCAGTTCTAACATAGTAGCTTTTATCTTTGTTAGCCATAACGCTAGATACTTTAGAGCCTTTAGCTGATTTAATAGTACCTAAATTCTTTTTATTCTGTCTTTTGCCTAATAGATGTTGATGACTTTCTGCTGTCTTTCTTGCTAGTCTTGGTATTGAGGATTCAAATATACTTGAAAATCCTGGTTCATCTAAAGGATATACCTCATTTTTTGAATCAGAAAACCCTCTATCGCTAGGTTTTTGTGATGGTTTTCCTGCAATTGTCCCTATTACTAAAGGGTTTTGAAATTCCCCTTCATCTAAAAATACACCATATACCCATGTCCCTTCTACAATTCCTGTTGGTGATCTTCCTATTCCGCTAATTGCAGCTGATGTAATTGGCTGTACAACCATAGCCCAAGGCAAGTCATCAGTAGGTAATGCAGAGTTGTCATCGGTATGTATAGAATATACTCTAACTTTTACTCTGCCTAATTCTTCTGGATCGTTTCTATCTTCTACGACGCCAATAAAATTTCTAAAGTTTGTAAATGAGCCTTGTCCTGTTTGCATTATTGTTTCACCACTAAATTCTTTTTAATGTCATCACTATTTGCTTTATAGCTTTCTTTGTTACATACTAAATTACAAGTATAGCTTCCTCTTCCTAAAGTATGTGATAATCTGGTGATTATATACTTACCTGATATTTTTGGTTCTTGCTGCCTCTCTTCTGTTTTGCCTGATAGTTCTAGCAAATCTATTTCTACTACCTTGCCTACGCTAAGGTTAGAGTTTCCTGGAACAACAAGATCCATTTGTACTTGAGACAAGCAATCAGAATAAAACTTTCTTCTTGGTATTAACTCTGATCTCTTATCTGATATGTTACCTACTTTATTTATCCACTGTGTACTATTAATAGTATTAAGGTGCTCATCAATGATAGCCTTAGAGTCAAGTGACATGGCTACTTTGTCTAAATGTTTAAATGTTGAGAAGTCTTCTTTAATTTGTACTTTACTTGAGTTGACCTTTTGATTCATTAAATCTATTTCTTGCACAGCATTAGCATAAGCACCTGATTTAATTTTTTGCATTATGTCTTTATTTGCTGATAAGCTCATTTCTTCAATTACATGCATTGGATCATCTTCAGTCTCACTAGAGTTTGCAATGGGTGTAAACTTGTATGTTATTGGATCATCTCTATTATCATTAACAAGTTTTTCTATATTTTTAAAATTAAATCCATCTACAGTTTCGTAGAATGTAAACATAGATGATCTAAATGACGAGTCATACGCTCTTCTCTGAAAGAAGTCCATTGATTCATATGGAGTCATTCCTGGTACAATATAAGTATATGTTCCAGTAGTTTTATCTATATCAATGTTTCGGCTTGATCCAAGTTTATCAAAAACATTTTTAACTGCCTCGTCTATTGGCATTTTAAAAGACTGGTTTATATCCATGGTTGATTGCTTGTAGTGTTCTGGTGTCACTGCTAGCAGTTGATACATTTTTATATCATTCTTTTGAGGATCGATTGTTACATCTACTTTGTAAATTCTAAATATAACAGAAATTTCTCTATCATTTTCTAATAAACTTTTGAATGCTAACTTAAATGTCTCGGTTCCATCAAAGTCTACTGGATCCAAACTGCCTGAAGAATCACCTATGTTAAGTGTACAGGTAAGTGAATTCTTAAACAGATCTTCTGTTAAGTTTATTGAAGTATATGCATCAGTGACATCTACTTCACTGTTGCCTGCATAATTTATTTTGATTGAGTCTAAAAACTCAACTCTATTTGCTATTGATCCACCTGACATTAATCATTCTCTATCATGGCGTCTCTTAGTGCTTCGTACGCCGTACTTGCAAGCCTTTTATCAATTAACTTGATAGTACGCTTTGCTTCATTAATTTCTATTTCATTATAATAAGCATATACTGCTGAGTATTGTCCTTCATCTATTTTATTGAATGTTGAATTTAGATCCTTAGTTTCTTTGCTTATTATAGTGCCCTTAGTTTTGTGTTTGTAATGTACAATTGTTGATTGTGCTGTTGCCAATGATCCGTATTTGTCTTTTAAAAAATCTTCCATTTGATTAGAGTTTAATGGCCAATCATAATATGGATCAATAATATCATTAGCTAAGAATATAAGCCATACGAAGTTAGGGTTGCCATAATATCCGTTTGCCACTAAGTCCGGTCTTTCGCCATCTTGAATGACGTAATCATAGATAACATTAGGATTTTTAAGAATCTGTTCTTTTATTCTAGGTCTAGTGTTTAAATTTCTAGCAATCTTAGTTCCATACTCAATAGATGGAATGTTTGCAAAGTATCCTTTAAGTGCCATTATGCTCCTCTCTCAATTTGATCGCCATATTCATAATCCTCTGCAGTCCATATTTCTGTTTCTTGGAATGTTAGAGATAAGTCTACTCTTACTGGAGCTCCTGAGTCAGCAAACAATAAGTTCTGACCTTCACCCTGATAGTTAACTTCCATTGCTGTTATTGCACATCTTTTAAAGTAATGTAGATTCTCATTAACACCTAAGTAAAACAAATCACATTGATGTGGATAGTTTAAAAAGAAGTTGGCTGTGTTGCCTTCTGATTTTTGTTCAGGATGACTTAGTTGATTTAGTTTAGTAATCATTGCTCTAAGAATTCTTGACTCTTGTTCTGACGATGGAGATAGTTTCCATGTAAGTGTAAATGTTTTGAGATCTACATTTTTAAATAACAATACAATATGAGGATTGACGACATTTCCAAATACCTGATCTGCAGCTGCTCCTACTCCTTGTCCGAATTGATTTGCTAATGTTCTACCTGCTGCAGCTCCTCCTTCACCTAGCGCCTTAAAAGCATCCAACGCTTGAGGTTTTTCTGCACCACCACCAAAAGCATCTACAGCTCCCTGTACAGCACCGAGTCCTGCACCACCTACAATTCCTAATTCGTCTTGATTATACTTCACGCCAGACTTATCTGTAATACCTGCACCAGGCAATGGTAGTGCTAATGAAGCAACGACGTTTGTATTTGGTCTATCTTGTACGCCACCCATTTTAAACTTAACGAAGTTCATTACAAATTGATGAACTCCTAAATCAGTTGGGAATTGCATGAAGTTAATTTTATTTTCACTCCTTGCTTTATTCATTGCCGTTGTTGGCTTAATAGTTCCTGTAGGTTTAGCGCCTGCTTTGTAGACTGTATTTGTTGTCATATGTTATCTCTTTTAATAAATACCCTTATGGCTTACTCAGGAAAATTCGTACCAAACAATCCAAACAAGTATAAAGGTGATTCTAGTAATATTATTTATAGAAGTTTGTGGGAGCTCAAGCTAATGAGATACCTAGATTCTCATACTCAAATAGTAAATTGGGCGTCTGAAGAGTTCTGTATACCATATAGAAGCCCTATTGACAGAAGAATGCATAGGTATTTTCCTGACTTCTGGGTAGAAAAGGAAGATGGTACACAAATGGTAATAGAGGTTAAGCCTAAACAACACTTGGTTCCTCCTCCTAAACCTAAGAGAAGAACTAAAAGATATATTAAGGAGGTTGCTCAGTTTGCCGTTAATCAACGTAAATTTGAAGTTGCAGAAGAGTTTTGTAATAATAAAGGAATGAAGTTTATGATAATGACGCAAGATGAATTAGGAGTAATAGGATAATGCCAGCATATTTTTTTCAAAGAGCTATAAAGATGACCTCAGACGAATTCGATTTTGAGTTCAAGTCTATGAAAGAAATGTATACAAAGTTCCAAGGCGATCCAATTCAGCGTATAAGAGAGCTTGGTGAAGAAGAGGCAAAAAGCAATCCGACACAATTATTGCAAAGCGCAGGAAAGACTAAGAGGCTTCTGCCTGGTAGATTGTATATGTTTAATTACAGAAATCCTATATCAAAAGCTACAGCGGACTATTATGATATGTTTCCTGTTGTCCTCGTTACAAATGTATATGAGCAAAAGGGATACTTCTCTGGATTAAATTTTCATTACTTGCCTGAAATATATAGAGCTGAACTAATGGATGAACTGTTTAAGTATATGATGAATCCAGGAACTACTGGTGATGATCTTTCTACCAGCATAAGGGGTAAGATGGCTCCTAGAGTTAATTATGAGTTTATGAAGAAAAGAAGGAACCTCATGTCATTTAAACCGCTTTATAGAAGATATAATATGGATAGAGTAATTGGACAATATCTATACATTCCTCCTAAGGCTTGGGACTTTATAATGATGATGCCTTTAGCGCGGTTCCGTAAAGCTGGCATAAATAAGATATATAGAGATTCTATGACAGAGCGTAGAAAAAGAAAAGGCTAATGGCAAAAATTACAGATATAGCAAAAACATTATTTAACTTGGGCAAGGGCGTAGGTCTTGAGAAGCCGCGTGAGGGTTCTCAAAAGCCATTCAGTCTTGATAAGTTTATGGGTACTATGCAAGAAAGTAATAGCTTAGCCAGACCAAATAGATATGTTGTTGAAATAGATACACCTGCTTGGGCAGCTTCTGATGATACAAGACGTTTAGTGTTCTTCTGTGATGCTATAAATATTCCAGGTATAACATTAACACCATCAGACATACAAAGGCTGGGTATTGGTCCTCTTGATAGAAGACCTGGTCTACCTTTTCCTGCTGAGATATCAGCAAGTTTTATGTTAGACCAAAATGGACGAAACTTAAACTTCTTTCAAGAGTGGACAAACAACATAGTTAATATTGATGGATCTAAACCGCTTGCAGAAAAGAAAGGCGCTCAATTCGGTGAACAATACTATAGAAACAATTACATAACAAGTATGAGAATATCAACATATGATGTCTCTGCTAATAAAATTTTAACAGTGACTGCTCACGAATGTTGGCCTAGTGTACTAGGTGATGTAACATTGGGGTGGGCACAGAATGATGAGTTTGCTAGAGTGCAGGTAAACTTTCAATTAAGATATTGGACTACTGATTTACAAGAAGGACCTGGTCCTGCGTCTGACAGAGCTCTAGGTGGTTTTGAAAGATTATTAAGATTGGGCCAATCAGCCACATCGTTAATATCGTCAATGAAGACCCCAGATAATGTTGGAGACGCTATAAATATAGTTAGTAATGCACAATCTTTCCTTGGAACCCTAGGCGGAAAGAATTAATTAAATAATGGAGAAATATAATGGCCTTACCAAAAATTGATCAACCTACCTTTGAATATACCTTACCAGTATCAGGATTAGAAATAACTTTTAGACCTTTCCTTGTGAAAGAAGAGAAGTTGTTGCTAATTGGCAAAGAGTCAGACGTTGGTGCACAGATAAATGCAATGAAGCAAGTTGTCTCAAACGTGGTTTTAACGCCTAAAGATTTAGACGTTTCTGACCTACCTTCTTTAGACCTTGAGATGTTGTTTATACAACTAAGATCAAAGTCTATACAAAATTATGTTGAGCTTCAATACAGAGATGTTGAAGACAACGAAGTTTATAAGTTCAATGTTAACCTTGATGAGTTGACTCCAACTATAGACGAGACCCATAGTAATGAAATAGCTATTGATGATAAGCTAACAATTAAACTTAAAGATCCTACAATCGGTATTATGGCAAAAGCTGGAATGAATGTAGGAGATAATAAAGAGCCTGATAACGAAGAGATATTTAAACTAATAGCAGGTTGTTTAGAAGTTGTATATGATGATGAGAATGTATATGATGACTTTACTACCAAAGAAGCCTTATCTTTTATTAAGAGTTTTGATATAAAAAGGTTTGAAAAGCTAAAAGAGTTCTTTGACACTTTACCCAAACTTACCTATGAACTTAACTATAAAAACAAAGAAGGCAATGATAGAAAAATCGTATTGAACGGAATCGCTGATTTTTTTTAATACTGCTGAGCCATAATTCGCTGGCAAATTACTATCAAACGGTCTTTGCACTGGTTCAGCATCATAAATATAGTATAACAGAATTAGAAAATCTGATACCCTACGAAAGGGATATCTATGTTTCGCTATTGCAAGAGTGGCTCCAGAAAGAGAAAGAGAGGCACGAAGCACAGAAACAGCAAAGGAGCAGGTAATGGAAGAAGAAATTAAAGCAAGTGGTCATCACCCAGCAGACACTAATGGTGATGGTAAAGTATCTAAAGAAGAAGAGAAGATGTACTTAGAGTTCAAGCGTAAGGAGCTTGAAGATGCTGATGCAATGCGTGATGCGCAAAGAAACATGACTTGGTTCGCTTTAGGTGGTCTATTGTTATATCCTTTTGCAGTTGTAGTTGCATCATTAGTCGGTCTTGACGAAGCACAAAAAACATTAGGCAGTATGGCACCAACATATTTTGTTGCTGTGGCCGGTATTGTTGCTGCTTTCTTTGGTGCACAAGCAATGGGTAAAAAATAATGGCATTGCCTGCTAGTGAGGAAAACAAGGAGTTAATTTCATCTGTATCGGAGATGAAAGGAATTGTTAGTGGGCTATTATTTCAAATAAACAAAAACACACTTGCTGCTAAAGAAAGTTTAGCGGCTATCAAAGTACAACAAACAGAAATGGTCAAAGGCATTGGTGATCTAGTTGCCAAAGCAGAAATAGACTTTGAGCAAATGGTTCCAGAAATTGGAGCTGTTAAAGAGCCAGAACAATCCGAAGCAGTTATGGCTATACCAGAATTAGATGCAGATTTAGATGAGATCAAAGACGCTACAAAAGAGACGGCTGATGCAACTACAGCAATGGCTGCAGCAATGTCTGAAAGTAGTGAAGATGTCTTAAAAGCAACTCCAGAATCAAAAACCGTAGATACGGACACTACACCTACACCAACAGACGCATCACCTGATAAAGCAAAGACAGGTGGCGGTGGAGCAATAGCAGTTATGCTTGGTGCTATACTTGGTACTATTGGAGGAATTGTTGCAGGTTGGGCTAAGGCACTTAACCTTGTATTAATGGGCGTGCCTAAGAAGCTAGCATTAATATTTAAAGGTTTCTTTACATCTATAAAAGGTCTGTTTTCATTTAAAGGAAATAGCAATCTCTCTAAAGGCTTAACCAGGATAAAAGATTTCTTTAAAAGTATAGGAAACTTTTTTAAAGGGTTTGGAAAAAACCTTAGCATTTTTGGTAACATATTTAAAACAATAACAGCCACTGCTGCTAAAGTTGCATCCGTAGTAAGTAAAGTATTCTTTCCTTTAACATTACTTCTTAGTATATTTGAGACCTTAAGAGGAGCTATTGCAGGTTTTACAGAAAACGAAGGCTCTATGGCAGATAAAATATTTGCTGGTTTAAAAGGAGCAGTAACAGGCTTGTTAGATTTCTTAATAGCCGCTCCTCTCAATCTTGTTAAAGACTTGATTGGTTGGATTGCAGGCATACTAGGATTTGAGGGTGTTAAAGAAAAGCTAGATGGGTTTGACTTTAGTTTTGGTGGAATTGTTGACATGATGGTCAATGCGTTAAGAATGGTTGCAGATGTTGCTAGAAAGATAGCTTTATTTCCAGTTGCGTTAGCTGCTGGAATAGGAGCAGCTCTAGGTGCATTATTGCCTGGAGGTAAATCTCCTAAGGAAGCATTTAAAGATACGTTTAGTAAGGTGATGAGTGTTGGTAGTTCTATAACACAAGAGTCTCAAGCATCTAAAGATTCGGGTCAAGATTTAGCTGGTAAAACTCCTGATGGTGAATCAGTAAGTTCTGATGATGCGGTTCCAGAAGGTTCAGTACCTTCAGATGGATCAGATGGTGAAGATGTTATGGCTGTTAAAATTCCTGCTGATGACAGATCGTTCCCAAGAAAGCTAAGAGGCACTACCGTAACAGTACTTGAGGAAAATAATAGAGGCAGATATGCTATTAATAATGAGGACGGTAAAAGAGTATTGTTGAGTAAGAAGGCTTCTAAATCACTCGTAGGTTTACTTTCTCCAGAATCTTCAACTAGTGATGGAGACTTAACAAGTCTTGGATCAACTAGCGGTACTACAATATCAGGTCAAACAGCAGATACTGCAAGTGCAAGAGATGAATCAATGAGTAGTGGTAGTAAGACCACTGCTAGTGTAAGCACAATTAATGCGCCTAGTAGTATAAGCTCTATGAATAAAACAGTTATTATGCAAGGTCAGAAAAGTAGCTTGCTAAACAGGATGGGCCACCACATTCCGTCGTAGCCCACCCGAATAAATTAGTCTTCTGCTAATTTCTTAAAAAAGTCCAAAGACTCATCTTCCGCAGCAGCCATCTCAGGTTGAGCAGCAGCTGGTGCAGATGGAATCTCTGCTGGTGGTTCAGCTGTAAAGTTGCTTTCAGCAGTTGTGCTTGGAGCAGCTCCATCTAAACCTAGAACTCTGTTAAGTTTTGTTTGAAGTTCTTGGTAAGTTTTAAAGTTAGATGGATCAGTAAACTCATTAAGTTTATTCTGAGACTTCCATGTTGCTTCTAGCTCATCATCCTCATCGAATAGTGGAGCTGGAATATCAAGTTCAGACTTATCATAGTTTCTGTATCCTTCTACATTTCTAATTTTAAGTTTAAAGTCAGCACCTTCCCATAAGTCAAATGGGTTAACTGGCTTCTCATCTTCAAACTGAGGATTCATCGCCTCATTTAGTTTGTCAAAGATTTTTTTACCATACTTGTAAAGGAATACTTTTCCTTCGTTGTCTGGGTTAGCGGGATCCTTAACAACATAGATGTTAGAAATAAACGATAGACGTCTTTTCTGCTTTCTAGCTTTTTCCTTATTAGATTCAATACCAGAGTTCCACAACATTGAGTTGTACTCAGATACTGGATCTTTCTGACCTAAGGTAGTCAAAGAATTTTCAATAAACCATCCACCTGGTCCTTGGAATCCATGATCCCAAATTCTTACGAATGGTACATCCTCTCCCTCAGTCTCAGGTAAGAACCTTACTACAGCATATCCGTTTCCTGCTTTGTCGACTTCTGGTTTCCAGAAACGATCATCAGGTCCAGGTCCGCTAGACTTTTGGTTGAGTTTATTTAAAGATTGAGTTAGCTTGTCAAAGCCCTCGGTTCGATTGCGCTTAAGCGCTTGAAATGAATCAGACATAGTATTTCTCCTGTATGCGGTTTATCGCGTTGTATGTCGTTATATTACGTTTTATTAAAGTTAGAAAGAATAATCTCTCTATACTTATTTATGTCAACATTAAGAAAGGGTGAGAACTTTTCAGCTTTCATTTTAATAGTTGGCCACATAATGTCGCCTTCTAATTCCTTATCCCAATAGTTGAATATTTT
>JACLAC010000253.1_pt1 | contig 21058 bp, 11 predicted proteins | sample 8027881 | NCBI WGS metagenome assembly JACLAC01 (sample SAMN15725517, study PRJNA655200) | protist metagenome | isolation source: fluorescence activated cell sorting (FACS) single amplified genomes of... | place: Spain: Blaines Bay Microbial Observatory, Mediterranean Sea | collected 2016-01-19 | reverse complement strand
GGATAATAACAGGATATGTTGTATGTCTAACAACTCTTGGTAACTTGGTTCGTGTACGTTTTTTATATGAACCAGTAGTCGGAACACACATATCAATATGCACTGCAGCTGCAGGTAAATACAAAACGGAATTAAAGAAAATAACAAAGTAAAATATTGATTAAAAAAGAAACCACTATATATACAACCATACAGAATATGAGTTCAAAAAATGACGTTCCAGACTTCACTGGTCAATGGTTATGTTGTCGTCAGGAAGATATGGATAAATTATTGGAAATTAATACAAGCGGAGTAAAAGGTTGGGTGGCTAAAAATGCTGCCTGGGCCACAGGTTATGGCGTTGGAAAAACAACAATATCCATTGATCAAGATGGTGATAATTTCACTGTTCTTACAAATGGATTATCCGGTGAACGTACCAACGAATTTGAAGTTGGTGTGACAAAGCAACTGGAAGATGCAAGAGTTGAAGGACTCGTTGATGTTAATATACAATGGATAGGTAAGTTATATTTATTTCATAAAACTGTCCTACAAAACTTATTTCTAACAAGATATTCATTATATATATATATATAATAGACATTGAAGGCACAAAAGGGATTAAGCTCGTTTCATCAGGGAAAGGTAGGGAATTGATTGATATTCGTTACATTAATGATGATGGTGAATTAGTGCAAATTCAAGAAAGTCAAGGTGTAAAAGCTACGCGTTGGTTTTCAAAAAATAATAAGAAATAAATGTATGATAGCTCACAACGGAAATTTTTTTTGACACATATCATATCACATCATATGCATATTGATACAACAACACAATCAAAAATATATATGAATTACCCCACCAAAATATATTCATATACGAAGTTCGTATATACGAAGTATATATACTAGATATATCATATGATATGAGATATGACACATTTATCATAGTGTTTTTTATATAAATATTTTCTAATTTATTATTCGTATCAGTATGATATATTTTGATATGATATTTTTAATAAATTATTATTTAATACTAAAAAAATGATGTGGTTAAAATCTAAGTGTTATAATATTTTAAACTTTCTCGTGTTAAGTAATATATGCTCAATACTCAATCGTTACTAAACTATAAAGGAAATGTACGCGTAATATATATATACGTATAGATATACGAAGAGTATATAATATAATTAATGCATCACACTATATAAATTAACTTATTTTTTAATTTACTCGCACATGTGATAATTCCTGTACACTCTCCAGAAAGATTACAATAACTGAGACAATAATTCGTAAAATAATTATTTTACTATCATATTTGATATTAATATATATTTTTTATGCATATTCGTATATTTTATTATATTTGTTTTTTTACTTCTTCTTCTTTTGTTGGGTTTTCTTTTTACTAGTTGTTTTCTTTGTTGCTGTTGCAGTACTACTACTGTCATCATCTGCCTTCTTGTTATCATCATCATTTGTCATCGACGCCGTAGGAATTTTTACTTGTTTCTTGCCTAATAAAGCTCTTCTTGCTTTGTCCGCCTCTTTCGCTTTTTGGCGTCTTTCTAACACAGCCCTTCGTTTCTTTTCCTTTTCACGCGCAATCGCTTGTGCACTTTTCATTTTAGCTCTTTTATTTGCTTTTGAACTATTTTTTTTACTTCGTTTCCGTGCTTCCTCGATTGCAATTTTAGGTTTTTCACCTTTTTTTAAGCGAGCATTTAAACTAGTTGCTTTTGTTGATGCCTTTGCACCACTACCATCACCTACTTTCACTTCCCATACCATTCCCTTTTTAGCTTTTCTAATTCTTTCTGCCTCTGCTGCCTCTGCAATTTCCTCTTCTTTCGTTTTCCATTTCCCAGTATCGCCATCCTCATTATTTTGACTATTACTCATACGTTGATTAAGATTTTGTGCACGAGGAACAGTAACTGTAGCAGTTGCGTTTGTATCCTCAACAACATTTAATTCTCGTGTAATTTCAACTTTTGTCATTTCATCTAATTCTCGCAATACATCGTTTGCTTCATCCAATGCAGATTTGAAATTTTGATCATCTTGATCTAACATTGCTTGTACACCATCTCCTAATGTCACATTATCACCACCACTACCACCACCGGATGTCACATTTTCAGCTTCTGCTAATGCTAATTCAGCTTCTTTCAATAATTTCACAGGATCTTCTTCAAGGTCCAAATCACCTGGCATTAATCCTAAACTATCAGTTGAGAAGTCATTGCCACCAGTATTTACATATTCATCCTCTTCTTCCTCCATGGTTATTTTATGATGTGTCGCAACTACTGCTGCTGCTGCTGCTCTACGTGCCATGCTTTCCTCATCATCTCCTTCTTCTTCTTCGATGTCTACTGTAGTAGTAGTGGTAGTAGTAGTAGTGGTAGTAGTAGTCATAGTGGTTTCACGCTCTGCATCTATTACTTGACCTTTACTCCCTACTTTAAACATAAATATGTCATCATTGTTATTATTATTATCATTATCATCGTCTGCCATTTGTTTTTTATTTTTAGCAGCTAAAGCGCGATCACGCCTCATCTGTTGCCTTGCTTGGGATATTTTATCACTAGTTGTTGCTGTATCCTTTGTATATTTTTGTAAATACGATTGATAAAAATCATCTGGATTTGTTTTTGCAGGACTTGTTTTTACACTTGCATCATTTAGCTCACCAGCTAATTGTGATAACCCTTGCGAAATTTGCATCATAGTTCGCGTTGGAGATTCATTATTAGGTGGACGCTCTACAGATACTTCGACAGAACCAGTACGGCTAATATGAATTTTTTTCACTACTCTTCCATCTACATTACTTGCAGTTTGAACACTGCTGCTACTAAATGTATTATTATTATTATTATTATTATTATTACTATTGTCTATATTATTATCCAGTACTGCCCCACTACCATTACTACGTATTGTTGCGCTACTATCTTTCTCAACTGTAGGTATGACAGTTTTAACTTGCGTTTTCTTCTTGTCGTCTACCGTACGAATATTTGTTTCTGGCTTCGTTTCTACAGCTTCTTTAATTGCATATTTCATATCTCCCGAGTTGTTAAATTCAGCATTACTATCATCCAATTCAAAAGATGCCTTTCCATCAATGAATTCACGTTCGAATGAATCTTCAGCAGCAGCATCAATATCCTTTGCCCCAATTGGCTTCGTACCAACCGTATTTCCAGCCCGATTACGTTGTGTAAGTTGAAATGCTTTTAATCTCGCAGCACGATTAGACATATCTAATACTTTCAATTGATCTGATATAGTTCGATATTCTTCCTCCATTCTAATTTTCTCAGCAGCAACTCGTGCACGTTGCCGTGCCCTTTCTCTTGCTAATGCAGCATCCGCCTCTTGTTTTGCTTGTCGTTCAATTTGTGCTTTACGCGCATTGATTGCACCATCTACACCACTGATCATAGGACCACGACTAATACCGACTTGAAGCTCCGATCGATTTTCATTTGCACCTTTTTGAATTTCATCTTCAACTTTTTCAGTGGATCTTTGTGGTCCTTGCGCAGCACGATGACGTGTAACTGCATGGTGAAAATGGGTTTTTGAGAAGTCAACAATGCCTGATCCTTGCGTTTGCACTGGTGCAATAATTTCACGCACAACGTCTGTATTGCTATAATCTACTTCCACGGTGTGAGATTCTACGCGCCTACTTTTTGCCTCATCAATAGCTGCTTTGTATTGATGTGCCTTGAAACGTTGCACTTGTTGCTCATTGTATCTCGTTTCCGTCCGTTGATTTGCTTCTTGTATTTTTCTTTTATGATCACTATCTGCATTTTTTTCTGTAACAACGGCTTTGGAATGTCGTTTGTCATTGACAGAATTCGATAATTCCCAGACTCTCAAATTTTTTCTAGCTTCATCTGCTTGTATTCCTACAAGTCTTGATGCTTGTTTTTGTGCAGAGCCAATACTGGCTACTTGAATTTTATAACGACCTTGTAAATCGTTTAAATCACGTTCACGTTCCTCTTCCCATGCTTGTCGCTTTTTTGCTATAACCTTAGCATGTTTCGTCGCAACTTGTTGTTGTCTCAAACGTACTAGTCGTGCGGCATATAATTTTTCGTGATCTCTTACTTGTTTAATTCTTAAAGCACGCCTTTTAGCATTTTCTTGCTTATGAATAGTTTCTATTTCTCCTTGACTTAAAGGTATTTTACTATTTGTATTAGCATTTTTCTCCGTAGTCATGGTTGAAGTCATATTTGCTGTTTCATATCTACCTCTATGTATACTATAGATAATTTTCTTTTCCCTCTCTTTCTCTGCTTTCCGTTTATTGCTATTATACGTGGAAACATCGATAACATTTTTACGTATTGCACGGTTATATTTTTCACGATGCATATTGTAAGTACTCGGTACATTTTCTTCTTGATTCGTCCTAACTGGATATACACCACGTGTAACATATGCTTCTAATTGCTCCCTTGAGGTAAATATCGGGACTGTCCTACTATCTACTTCCATCTGTTTTAAATTATATCGTTTTTTATTTTGTTTTCTCCTTTTTGTTTTCTTTATATCTTTTGATGGTAATAGTGAAAGTTATATATTATTCTTATCTTTTTGAATATCTACGATGTCACTCTTTCTGTATATATAAATATGTATTAATATTATATACAGTTAAGATGATGATATACAATACATAATGTAACAGCCTGGGGAACCTGCTGTGGCCTGCCAAATTTCAAATATTTGAAATTAACACATTGGAAAAATCAATATTTATATCATGATATAATACTATTCCCATGCTATATAGTTATGGAAAATTAATATGATAGGCCCATAATTTCAATAATAGTATAGATGATTATTGTGTAGTATAATATAGATTGAAATTGAAATTGGCCTTCTTCTATATTAATAATATCTATAATATATTCTAATATATTATACAAAAAAAAAGTACAAAATATAAAAATAATATGGTGGCTGGATATTTATTAATATATATGATGGCCGTATACACAGATACTGCACTACTGTTAGAAAATTGTATGTTCTAAATTAAGACTGCTAACTGTAAATAGGTACAAAGATAGATAGAACACGGTGTATAGAAATACAATATAATATAATACATGATATATGAAAAACATAGAATAAAACATGTCTGCAATATCAGAAAATGAAAAGAATTTAACCCCAATGGAACAAACGGAGATAACCCCTGCATCACCTACATTAGTAACAGCAACATCCACGTCACTAACTGTCCAATGGGAAGAAATAAAACATTCTACAACATATGAAATCCAAATTAAAAGCGACAAAGATAAGGAATGGTTGTCCCTGTCAAATAAATTGAGTGGTAATATAATGAAAAAAAATAACTTAAAAGCATCAACAAATTATATTTTTCGTTTTCGTGGTTTAAATAAAGAATCAAAATGGTCAAATCAATCCAAACCATATAAAACAATGGACGGAGTGAATCCCATTGTCAGTAACATGCTGGGAAAGCAATTATTAACGACAAAAGGGAAGATGGTTAGTATAGACACAGTAGGAAATGGATTGTTTGCGTTATATTTCTCTGCAAGCTGGTGCCCACCATGTAGAAAATTTACTCCAATGTTGAATGCTTTTTACAAAGAAGTTAAGAAAGCAAAAAAGCAATTTGAAATCATGTTTGTATCTGCTGACCGTGATGCATCATCATTTATTACTTATTTTCAACAACATCATACATGGCTAGCATTGCCTTATGAAGCACCTTCGCGAACTCAAGTCTCTGGTTACTTTCAAGTCAGTGGAATTCCACGTTTGATTGTATTTGGGCCAACGGGGGTAATCATATGTAATAATGCAGTACAAGTGCCTTTGAATATATCAACTTTTGAAGGATGGGAGAAAATAGCTGGTTTGGCTTGATGAAATGGCTTGATGATGAATACTTTTCAGGTTTACATTTGTACCTCATACTGGCATAACTATAACACCGCCTGGTACACACAAGGAAAAATTCTGAAAATCAGTGTGCCAGTGTCGGTCCATACTTTTTGTAAAAACACACAAGTATATAAGAGATATGATACTGTATATTAATATATAATATATATGTATAATATAGCACTATATTAGACTACTATATTCCCATTTAATTGTATATTGTATATATAGCACTATACCTAATACCTAAGGCCTATAAAAGGCTGGAAGGCACTCCAGCACTAATCTAGGTCCTAGACTCCAGCACTAGACTTTTCTTTTTGGAAAAGTCTATAGGACCTATAGCCAGCCTTGGGCCAGCTAGATTACTCCAGCACTATAAGATTCGCATTCTGGCATTCTAGCATTCTGGCATTCTGGCATTCCATTCCAGGCATTCCAGCATTCCAGCATTCCTCACCACTCTAACTCATCAATAAAAATCATCTAATATTTAATATTATAATTATTATAATTATATCTAATATTAATATTAATACTAATACTTTGTAAAAAATCATTTTTATTATATACGTAATACTACACACATGTTAATGTATTAGTCGAGCAAATTACCACAGGTAATTCCTCCAGTAATAATGTATCATCAAAATCTTAATCTACTATTCTTATCTAGGTATGGTATTACACCAATTACAATGGATGAAGATATATTGTATTCATACAACTTTTCACATTGCTCAATTATATTTTATTAGTATCTTTTTTATTTAAAACAACAAATGAATGCATCATCAGCAACATCCAATTTCGTAAGAATATCTTTATTACTACTACTTTTTACAATTTACACTGTAGTATTATCAATTACACCACCAACTTTTATAAAAGATTTCAAAGCTTCCGTTCAAAGTGATGTAGTAGTTGCTCAGGGCGATGTTAAAAGCATTGGAGGTGGAGGAGCATGTTGCGCAGCTGGTACACCTGGCTGCCAGTTACAAGGAATTTTTTCACTTGATAAAGTAGAGGAACAAGGCACAAAAGAAAGATCTCGTATGAATACCATGTGTAGTAACGGCCCTTGCATTCTTGCAAGTTTATATGGGAAGGTAATGAAACAGATGGAATTAGCACCAGGATCTACAAAAAATTCAAGTCATAAATTTGTTTGCAATGAATATTGCCCATTAAAAGGGAATTTTACAAGCTTGGTACAAATTGGTAATATAGACAACCAGAGCTCTCCTGTGAAATACTTAGGAAAAGAAGAAGTTTCACAAGAAGGTCCTGGTGCAAAAACTAAAATATGTGACCACTATCAATGGTCGGAAATGCTTTTTAAAGTGATACCTATACAGACAACTGATTTTTTCGTAGATGTAGAATCAAAGAATAATAGGGGCACACCATTCTTCAGCAGCATGAATGTATTGAAAGGCGTAGGCGTAGCATTTAATAGCTCATTTCTTAATTTTGAAGCTGCATCAAATTTAGACGACCAATTTGATATTGATCCAGCATCTTTTGCAAATTGCCCGCTATCTTCTGGATGTAGTGCCAACATGTTGAAATCTAAATTTGGAAGAAAAAAAGCAACAACAATGATGATGGATAATAAAGAAATTCGATTGCCTCTAACAAAACTACTAAATTCTTTTCCAAAATTTTCAGCTGATTTCTTTGCATATGAAAATAGTAAAATGCTTTCTAATCAAGGCGGTTCCGCAATTGGCACGGATATTTGTTGTCTGCCGACTACAAAAAGTATCAATGGCGAATGTTTAGTTACTCGTGCAGCAAAAAAAGGAATGCATTACTATGATGTGACAAATCAAAGGGAACGATACGAAGATGAAATATCTGGCCAAACCATGATAACATTCTATGGTAATATCAGCAAAGATATGTTGATTAATATTACAAATGGCGTAGAGACATGTGAATCATTTTGCCCATTATTACCAGGTGAAGGTATCGATGGGTTTGCAATTGATCCAAATGCAACAGATATGGGAAAAGCAAAAATTGATGGAATCAATACAGAACATTACCACTGGTATAATTATGAGAAGATACCAATTACAGGAAAACTTGTTAAAATGCAAACTGTAGAATTTTATGCAAAAAAAGGTAGTAGTGATGTACATGATAAATTTCCAATGCCAGTATATTCAGAGACAGAATTCACCCCATATGGTGAGGCAATGACAGGTTCGCAAAACACAACATATTCAAAATATATTTCAGCAACACCACCTGCGAATAAATTTAAAATTGCTGGTATTGACACATGCCCTCAAGCAAAAAATTGTCAAATTGAACTATGGCAAATACATCGATTAAATACACGTCGTTTTCAATCATTTTATTATCATAGAAATAGATAGAAATAGATAGAGAGATACAGGAGAGCCATTTTTACAAAGCATTTCGAAATAATAGAGAATACATGATGGGGTGATTGGAGATGGATCAAGTGAACACGAGAAGGGAAAGTTTAATACACATATACTCGGTATGATATGATGCATTAGCATATCATATCATACGACTTCGTACATTTGTCAATCAACAAACGTACGAACTCCGTATATTTTATTACGCGTAATATTATATTTAGTACGAATTCGTATAATGATATGGTTAAAATCTACGACGCGCGTTCGTATTATATTTAGTTTTTAATAAAATGATTTATTATATATATTATATTAAAATATTAATAATATATATTGATATGGTTAAAATCTAAAGTACGTTCGTATATAATTTTAGTTTTACAGCATAAAATTTATTTTTTACGACGTAATTTACTCCATGATAATTCCTACTCTTTAAAAGAATACAATAACTGAAATAATCTATCTCACACTAGTGTTGATAATCCCATAAAAGAGAATACCAATGAAGGTAAATATATATCTCTATTTCACAAAATGTGTCAATAACTCCCGTATCAAATATATTATATATATATAAATGATATATATATATGCACACAAACACATATAAATTTTACGACCCATAATCTCTTTTTTCCTTCTCTACCTTCGCCTTCTCCTACCTCCTCCCATTTATTTAAAGTAATCTTTTATTGTAACCCAAGAAAAAGATTTACCTCGTCCTTCATGATCCCTTCCACCAAGAGAAATCTTCAATTGGGGTGAAACTAAATTGTGGTCATACCAATGTCTTACAATCTCACCTGGCATCGGTCCGAAAATCTTTCCATTAAAATCTTTGTAGTATACTTGATTATGTTTTACTAAACCTTTCTTTTTATCTGCAACAGAATTCATTTGATCACTAACTGTATCATCTTTTAAATGTGTAATATCGGCATAATGAGAAGCAGCACCAGTTGCCTCTCCAGATGATACAATCGATATCATATGTTCGGACCCACATGATATGAAACTATAATGACATGGTTTACCAGCTTCTTCTTCCGGTTCATGTATACGCAATGGGATATTTACATCTAATAATGCCCCGTTGCCCAATTCACCACCATGGCCATCGCCAAATGTAAATAACGACCCACCTTTAGAAAGTACAGCACTAAATGCCCCACCACAAGAAATTTGCTTCCCTGGAATTTCCTTTAAAGATTCTACTAATTTGAAACCATCATTTACATCCTCTGTGTCTCCGTGGCCTAATCTCCCATTTTGCCCATTGCCCATACTGTACAAAATTGGTCCTCTTCCAGTTTCTTTATTTTTGACTAATGCTAATAGATGTTCATGCCCAGCTGCAATTGCTTTAATATAAGATTTTTCAATTTTGAATAATGTAGGGACAGTAAATGGTTCGAGCGGGATCCGATCTTCTTTTTTATCATCCATTTCTTCCTTTACATCATCATCATCATCATCTTTCTCAAAATGTTTTTCCATATTGATTTGTCCACATACATAGACATGGCCATCTTCATTTAAATATGCAGAAAAGTTTGCACCTAATCCAGCATCAGTAATTCTACGATTATTGCTTCCAAGAGACAACACTGGTGTTGGTGTATAGACATTTTCCAGACTAGTTTCTAAACCCAACGCACCAAATTTACCATTAAGACCACATGCTTTGACTATACCAGCATGTGTTATGAAAATGGTTTTGTCTGGACCGCAAGTAAAACGATTAATTAAAACATGATTTTGGACACCAACTTCTTGTACTTGTAGCGGTTCATCTGTAAATAAAATATCAGGCCCAAGTCCTAAACATCCTGATAATCCTGTTCCCCAACTTAACACATTTCCATCTTTAGTTTGACACACGGTATGATATGCACCACATGCTATGTGGATAACTTGAATACCTTTTAATGTACGAGTTAATGAAAAACGTTGTACAACTTTCATTTTCCCACAACCCAATTGCCCTTCCTTTCCACTGCCACTTAAATACATTTTCTTATTTTTAGTTAAACAAAATGTATGTTTATCACCAGCACATGCAATTTCTACAGAACGTTGAGCACCAATCATCATTTTAATTTTTTTCGGTGCGATGGCACAATGCACTTCCGTCTCATTAAAACCAAGTTGCCCAACAGAATTTGCACCCCAAACGTAAAATCCGCGATAATCACCTTCCTCATTGACTTTCCAAGTTCTTCGTGTTGCATTTTTATCTTTTGGCAGTGCTGATGGTAATGGTGGCGGTGCCATTTTAAACGAATCGTTTCTAATGGATGGTGGTGGTGGAAGAAAAGTTTTATTATCATTACCCCCTCCAACACCCGCTGTTCCAGTTTGTTTCTTATCTCCCACTTTGTTGTCTTTTGCATCAGTTGGTGGAAATACAATACCTTTTGGCTTTGGATAATTTAAAGGTGTTGGCTCACTATTAATTTCAGGTGGAGGTTTCAATTGCATATTTTCCTCAGAATTAAAAAAAGTTTCTTTTGATATTAGTCGGACTTTCGGGATGTACCCCCCACTGCTCGCATCGTCTTGTACAATACCAGTGACTGCCGCTACAGACTGCCTATTTTTACCTATATTTGTATTTTTAGAATATTGTAAATCTTTCAAATGTTTTGCAACGCTATTGATATGGTTAATCCATACTTCTCTTTCAGTAGCAGTTTTTGAGGCTAAATATATCTTCTCATTTCTATTATCTACACGAAATACAAAGTACGCAGGTTCTTCCGGGCATTCTTTTGAATCATCATGTATCGCATAGCATTGGTGATGTACTTTTATATTACCTTTTTGTTTTAAACCATCAAAATAACCAATAGTAGCCGAGTCATTATTTAAACAAAAGAAACGTTTACGCCATTTTCCACCAAAAAATCCTCGTGGAGATTTCCATAAATATCCTTCACATAAATTATGTGCCGTATGTTGTTGAAATGATGTAGGATTTGGCTTCTCCTTCGACATTTTTTGATATTGATGTGTAGATATATATATATATCACTCTATGTTTTGTATGTATTATTGTATAGATGTACATAATTCTAATAATACGTTTTATAGTATTTTTTATTATATATATATTCACATGAGGACATTGACGATTGCTCGAGAAAAAACCTGGTATTAATAAAATAAATAGGCAAAACAATATACCACAAGTATAAATAGACCTAAGATTAATTGGTAATAAAATTTTGGTGTGCAAAAAAATGATGATGGCGGAACACACGAGCGAGACCAGAATACAGAGAGGATGACCGTATTTAATATTTATAATATGAAACTATAAATTGAGCTATGCTAATAATCCCGATGCACTTCAAATCTCGGAATTCACAGTTTTAGTTTAAGTTGACAGTATTATACAGATTCATTTTTTTAAGGTCCTCTTATTATACACACCTGGTTTTGTGTTTTTTTGGTTAGAATTTATTAATAGTTTTTTTTCCACTTTTCCCAAAAAAAAATTTATGTTAAAAAAAAAAAAAAAAAATTTTAAATTTTTTATTTAAGTAGCTTTAACAATTATTGAGCTACACGACCTGCGTCGTTCTGATTCTGACCGGTTATTAGGTTGCCGTCGACCACTGTATGGCGCGCAAATGGATCTTTAAATGCAGTTTCTGATTCGAAAATGACACCAGTTTTCCTCATTTCAGTCTCTGGATGTTTTGGTGTAACAGTAATATCCAATTCTTTTATCTGTTTATCAGTTACCCCTGTTGCCCTACGCCCTTTCAATAAAGGTTCGCCATTTTCTTTTTTAGCATTTACAAGGCCAAGTGCACCATGGCAAACGGATCCAATTAATTTATTGGAAGCATTTGCCTGGGTAATAAATTCGCCTAGTTCAGGTGATTGCGCAAAATCATATGCAGCGCCCCATCCACCAGCCAAATATATAATGTCATAATCATTCACATTGATATCAGAAATAGAAAGAGAGTTTTTTACTTTAGATTGAAATTCATTATCTGTTAATGACCTTCGGCAATGCTCTGAAGTCTGCAACATAAGCCAGCCGATTGTAGATGGATCGACTGGAACCAGTCCTCCTTTAATCGATCCAACATCAACATCCATACCTGCATCTTGAAAATCATAGTATGGATGCGTGATTTCAGAAGATGCAACACCTGTATCCTGATCCCTCGGTGCAAGCTTTGACTGGTTAGTTGCTATAATTAGGGCTTTCCCTGTAACTTTAATGTTGTAATTTTCATATCGAGCATGTAAGCCTAATAAACGCAGTGCCTCAGGTAATCCATATCGTACAATCAAACCAGCCAATACACCACCAGTAATAATTTTCGTTAACTTTCCCATGATATTTATAATGATAACGTTAATCGAATAATTGCACAATTTGTTTCGCAAAAAAGTATATTGAAATTCTGTTCTACATTTATTATCCTTTTATCGAATCTATGTATTATACAGGTATTTTTGTAATTATTAACATGTATTACTATTGTATTTTTGGATGTGTTTCGACAAAAAGCAGACTGAAAAGCTATTCCAGGAGGAGCAAGGAGCAGCAATAATAATCCAACAGGCCCGGCAGGCATATTACCAACATACCATGGTAGCTCTAGTCGAGTTTAATCCAGGTATAATATAATACAAGTATAATCTTAGGTCCTATATAATAATGCCGCTTTTTAGCATAAAATCCTCCCATAGCAGTTATATTCTTCTATCATCATAATAATCCGAGACGATATAATTTCTTCAATTCAAACAAATATAAAAAATAATATTTTAATATACATGATTATTTTTGTGGAACAACAAGATACAATCTATATATTTAATAATTTATTCATCCACCAACTCACCGATGTCATCCTCCACATCCTCACGTGCATCGCGAGCATTGTCCTTAGAAGTTGCATTATCAGAAATATCATCATCTGGTGATAGATTTTTACTAGCGACCCACTGTATTGAAACGTTAAATGAAGTATCAAGCGAAGTTGGTGTATACGGAAATGTATTAAGAACTTTAAGTAATCATTTACGTAGCTTAATATTTTGCAGAGATGATTATACCATAATTCCTCAGAAAAATGTCAAAGTATTATCATCTTTGATACTACCAGTAGGACATAATAATAATAATAATAATAATACGTCATCAAGTACAGGTGCTTTACATAATAAACCATTTTATGAAATTACGGAACAGCTTGTAAACTCCTTAATTATGGCAAAAGGTAAATTGAAACAAACGAAAGAAATGTTACGCGCTTCGTTAGAACAACGTAAAATGGTTGTCGCAGAAAAGGAAAGCATTGCCCGTACCTTAAGGCAAACTCAATATGAATTGAAGAAATCCAAAGAAATTGAACGACGGTCAACGACTGACTTGCGCGAGGAAAGGCGCGAAACAAAAAAAAAAGAGGATGAATCGATACATGGAGAAGCGTTGATTAAACGAGAATTAAATGCAATGAAAAATACTATTGATAAAGGGAAAGATCAAATACGTAGATTGTTAGAATATCGCAGTAAGGTTGAAGGTATACGAGTAACATTCAAGATGTTTGGTAGCGATGGACAAAGCGATTATGAAAAGCATTATGAACCAAGACGTTCCATAATGCAATTGGAAATGTTAATGAGACAATTGAAAATGTTATATGATGAAAAACTAAAAGCATATGAAACCGTTCGTTGGGATACAACGCGGTCTGGTACATATATTGAACAGCAAAAAATTGAATTTGCGCAAGCTGTCTCAAAATTGAATTATGAGCGTAAACAAATACAAGAGCAAATCCCAACGTTATCATCAAAGTTGGATAAAAAAGAGGAAAGAAAAAGAATGAAAAAGAAAAAAAAGCAACAACAAGATCAAAGTGCAAAAGAAGATATTATTAACAATGATTGGAATCATCCATTGCCAACATTCCCTCAATTGCTTGAAGAATTTAATTTAATGTTTAACAATGCATATTCCGCCCCTGTAACAGTAGTATCCGCTGTTAAAGGTATGTATGGTGGAACCAATTATGACAGGTATGTTCCGTTGGAAAATTTTATGGAGCAACATTTTAATAGGATCTATGGTGATGATGAAACTGGTCAACGTGCTTGTAACGCATATTTAAAATGTTTGGATATGTACAAAGATAAATGTGAATTGCTAATGTTATATTATAAAGCATTAAATGGCACTATTACAAGCCATGTATGGCGAATGATGATTGAAATGATGCGCATTACAAAATCATGCGAACCTTATTTTGACCTTGGTAAAGCAAAATATCGGAGAGAATTTTTAAAACGATTGTATGTTGGAGATGTACCCGTCAGCAACATCTTTCGTATTATCGATCAAGGTAATCGTGCTTTTCAAAAACGTTTTGCACGTGAAATTGATGGCATTAAATTTACCAATAGGGAAATAATCATTGAATGGTATGCGCATATGTTTTGTAATCGTGTAGATCCTAGAACAATTGCATTTATAAATGAAGTACAAGATCGAGATCTATCAATGGCAACCTCCATGCGCTTAGAGCATTTTCATGATGTTTGTACTGCACTTCTTCCTACTAGCGTTAAAAGACAAGAAACGACTATGTACTTTAGAGCAATGGCCTACGAGAGCATTGTTAAAACATTTGGTGCAGTTGGTGATGGATCAAAAGGAGATGGAGCATTTGCAAAATTAATGGCTAGGCCAGTTACATTCAGTCGATTGGCAGAATCAATGACATTGTTAAAATTGAAAACTATGGATTTCACGAAAGACTTACGAAGTGAGAAAGAGAAACATGAAAATGAAATGGAAGATAATGAAACTATGCTTGAACAAGACTCTTTATTTGATGAGTTAAATGATGATAAAAGAAGAGAGTCTGTTTTCATGCACATGGCAATGGCTGACTTACCCGAAGATGTGGATAATGGTGAATGGAATTGCTGAAGGTGATGGTGATGTTTGAGTAAATATGATATATATATGTACTTCGTATATATATATATATATATATATATATATACACACATATGATGACAGATTATGAAAGTCGGATCATTACGTGTTACTTCGTAAAATATTTTATTTTTACGAGTAATATATACTCGTTATACGCGTATAATATGGTTAAAATCTATGTAAAAGTTATATATAATAATTTTACTTCTCATGATGTTAAAAGTACGAAGTCGTATTATATATTTTTAATTAAATATGATATGATATGGGCCATAAGAGAATTACACTCTAAGAAAAATATATTTATGATATGATATATGATATATATATATAAAATTTTAAAATAAAAATATCACGCGCACTCTGATGAAATTACATATTCTTGTATATTTTTTCACAACATATTTTTATGATAATATATATATGAGATATGACATACAGTTTTCTCGCATACAACAAAAATGAATGATACGTCGTACATTACGTACAAAGCTCTACTCCTCTAGATCTTTACATAATCATAAACGCCTCTTGCCCATGGAGGTGGTTTTTCCAATATATATGGATACGTAACCTTTTTTGTAGTATTGATTAATTTAAAACCAATATGCATTTGTCGTAAATATAACTTTTCCTCTTCCACGTATGGAAAAAATAATGCCCCATCATTATCATCACCCTTTTTACCACCACGATTGCCGGAGGCATGGCGTGTTGATAAATGTTCAGCAAGTACTCTACCACCTAAACGTCTCGCTCTTAAATCATCATATACAAGCTTTTTTTCGTTAACATCTTTCAAACATTTCTCATATAATGTTTCGTCATATGGATTCTTTAATGCCAACGCCAATGCACGTAATTTTGAATAATCATTTTTTTCAATTACATCGTCAATAGCCTCCTTTGCAATATAACGGCGTAATATCAACTTTGGATTTCTATTTTTTAAATATTCCAAACGTTTTTTTGCTAAAGGCTTGTGCATTTTTGTTGATAATTTGTATGGTGTTTTTTTACCCCATTTCTTTTTCTTCAGTTTCTTTTTCTTTTTCTTCTTATCTTTTTTCTCCTTTTTATCTCCTTTCTTCTTCTTTTTGCTCTTTTTAGACGGAGTTTCTGGTTTAACTTCTTCTGGTTCTTCTGGTTCCGGTGGTGGCTTCTCGAACAGTGCATCGTAATCAATTTCATTTTCTAGCCTTTGTAAATACTTTCGCAACCAAGCCATCCACTTTTGTCTCATTTCTCTATAATATACATCTGGGTCTATTGCATTTAATTTAGATATTTCTAACCGCAGTCCCATGTGGTAATTCAAATCATTATTGCTTGTATGGTTTACAAACAAATTTTCAGGATTTGACGTGGAAAGATTTACAAATTTATCCATTGTCGTATCTGTATATAATAATCTCCGTAACATTGCCTTTTTCTCAGTAAGAGTCGCAACTTGTTTCATAATATCAGCCAAAACTTCTTCAAATATTTTATCTTGTTCTTCGGATAGCTCTTCAAGTTTTTCTGCATCTTCCTTCTTTGTGACATCCCTTGCTTGATCCCATTCAAATGGCCATTGTATTGGAATATCGAATTTTTCAAGCGCTAGCCATACATTGTGATAATCTACTTTACTTTCATCCATTAAATTCAATAGTTCTTGGAGCAAAATAATATCTACCTCACCTTTATTGCTTGGTATACCAGCTTTTTTCCTCATTTCATTCCAATATGTCTCGTCATATACTTTATCAAATGAATTTATTAAAATATGTTCAACTAACTCCTCTAGTGGCGTAGTTAGAAAGTGTTTTTCATTATCGATATCTACTATTTTATTTTCTATTTCTCCTCCATTGGACGTTGTTGATTCTGTGAATAATGCCATGATTGATTGGCCAATTGTTTCACATTCTTGTCTACATGATTGTTTTTGATTTTTCAATGAATACAATCCTACTTTATCTACTAAATTTGATTTAAAATTTATATCATATTCATCTATAAAAGTAAACATATCATAACCATTGCCAATGCCACATATACTTAGATTTTCAGAACTTATATTTCCATGTACAAAACCTATAGCTTGATATTTTCCTATTAATTTTGCTGTATTTTCAACTACATTTCGAAAAAATAATAGGTATTTATTAGTTGGGTCCTTTACAAATGTTGAATCAATATTTTTATATACTGGTTCATATTGTGTAAACAGTTCCGTGGAGGAATCAATTAAGTTTTTAATATGTTCAAGTTGCTCTTTTTGCGATTCTGAAGTATTGCATTTCCTCGTCGTCGTTAAAAAATTACCAAAATGTAAATACGACTTTGAGAAGTACATAATTGTCCCATTCAATTTTTCTTTATCCATAGTAACACCACATGCAAGTCGAGTTGGTATTTTCAAACCTTGCATAGCTTCACAACATAAAAATTCTAATAAACATTGCTTTATCGTTCTTTTATTGCTTTGATTTACGATAGCTTCCTTCTTTTCATCGCCATTTATATAAAGTACATACTCACAACCTTTTACATTTAGTACATTTATACCATTATCATCATTTGTTTGCGAGGAACTTTTACTAGGAGAGGAACTTTCACGACTTTTACTACCACCTTTTTCACGACTGCCACTACGACTACGGCTACTTCGTTTTTTATCCTTTTTATTTTTTTCCTTCTTTTTTTTCTTCGGCGAACTTGGTTTCTTAGCCGGTGGGAGTGGTACTAGGTTTCCTAAATACAAATTATTCGTACGTTTTTTTAAATGCAATGGTACCTGATACTCAAAACCAAAAAATGAGCTTGAAATACAATCACTATTGGGAAACAACTTTGAACCTGTGAAATACAATGCCAAATCTTCCTCATAATCTAAGACTTTTTTTTCTTTTATTTGAAATTTTTGGAAAAAGTTATTGCTGACAACAATTAACTTATTATTCTTAGACGGTTTTATGGTTACACGTTCAAAATTCCTGGAGGTACCTTTGTCGTCACTTTCAGTGCTAGATTGAAAATAATCATTTATGAGTACAATAGGAAACTTATAATTGTTCCTTTCTGATAATAAATTAATTTTTACAGAGTTTCGTTCGTTGTTAGTATTATCATCACTATTAGTTTTCAATTCATCGCGAAGCTGTTCTTTTGAAACTTCCGCCATTATTTCTACTTTTGAATCTTCCTCCTTATCATATTTGTTACCCTCCATATGTACAATTTGGCAAGATATAGTTATAGGTTGATATTAATATATTACACCAGTTATTTTGGCTATATTGGAATTAACCAATACATTATTTGAAAACAGTATTTAATTTATAGCACTATCGATATATTGTAATTTATAATAATAAATAATAAATAAAAAATAATAATAATAATAAATAAAAAAACATGTTGTTTTTTTTATTATTTTTTTTTTATTATACCTATTATCTATAGTGTGCTAGCCAGCTAGCCAGCTACCACCTGGTGGTAGAGCTAGCTTCTTTTTTCTTGCAAGAATCTAAATCTGAATTTTTTTTAGTATTATACTTATTATAGTTAGTATACGTATAATAGTCTATAATAGTAAATTGTATTAAAACACGTGCTGTAATCTGTAATGCGAATGCGTAATGCTGTAAAAAGCTGTATATAAATTTTTGTGAAATATCCCCTATATTTTTGAAATTTAAGTATATTTTTGTAGTCTTATATATTAATGATAGAAGATAGAAATAGCATCAAAATTTTGGAAAGCTATCCAGCCGGGCCAGCTTCCAGCTATACAGGTATACCTCCTCCAAAGAAGTTTTAAGGCAAACAACGATGATGTATAGATTTGTTTTACTCTTTCTTTCGAAAGAGTCTGACGACGCAGACTAGATTTGTTTGTTGCCAACCCAAATATATATTATACTGTACATTCACTGATCAAAGAATATACACAATAAATCTTCCACAATCAAAATTGTTGTAAATCATTGTATATATAATATTAATAGTAAGATATAGTGTGGTATGATGCGAAGTTCCATTTCTACAATTGCAAGACAAATTGCAATACGAACGAAACGTATTGCTGTAAATGGTAATAATAATAATAATATTCTATACCATGGAAAACTATTTGTCAAAACTGACACTAATAAGCATAAAAATATTCAACAAATATCTCGGCGTTTTTTTCACAAGTCATTTGTCATCAAAAGTGGGGATGATGTCCATGGAAATTTGAGTAACGGTGGTTTGTTTTTAAATGAAGATATGTTCAATACATTAGAAACTGTTGAGCTATTGTTGCAGTCTAAAAGTTATATGGCAAATGATAGAAATTCAGTTGGAATTGAAAAGGCATTATTATGGATTTTGTGCCACTGTAAAAAAGAAGATTTAAATCGAGTGTTAACCTCATTACATCGTCGCACCAGAAGAGGAAGACTTAGGGATTCATTTGATGTTATAAATAGTAACCACATTGCCGAGGAAAGAAAATTAACACCAAGAAAAACAATGAATGCTGCATTGATATTTAAGCAATTTACTGGGAAAAAGAAAAAAAATGCAATGAAAGTTTTAATTAATTTACTATCTGATAAGCGCCTGGAAGAATTATCCGTCCAAAGTAAATGTGCAATTATTAAATCATTGCATGCCAATGGTAATATAAGAGATAATAGTGATGTTGAAGATTTTGTTGGCAAACTAATTTTACATACATATGGAGAGAAACTGCTCGGATTCATATGCTACACATACGGTAGACCTGGCCATTTTACCGTATTGCGACCATACTACTATGCAACTGGATGGAAATGGTATTATTTAGATTCCTGTGACCGTCGAAGATTTGATGCTGATGATTTTGATTTTAAACGTATGAAAGAGTTGAGTATTGCACAATGTATTCATCTGGTTAATACTTTTAATATACAGTATACACAGGATCGATCAGATGGAAGATGCAACAGCATGCATGCATTTACATTACCTACTAATGTTGAAGAACGTCCATATTTTGTGGATGGTAGAAGTGCAGCAACAGCAACTGATTTGCGTGGGTAAAAAATTGAATGTAAATTTATAAAATATTGTTTTATATAAATTAAAATATTGATACACTACAATATAAATTATTATTTACATAAATACGGTATATTGTTGGTGGAGATGCAGCGGATATTTTATTTCACCATAATTCTAAATAATTGACAAAATTGACATTACATCATTTACTATGGACACAGCACCCATATCATCAGAATATGGACACAGCATTAGACAGATTTTTGATGCATAATTAATATAGACACAGCACTAAGGGGACATTGTTTTTATTACATACACACAGCATTAGACCCAGCCGTCAGGTAGAAAACTGCGTCTTTCCATGGAATTATATAATAGCTATTACCGCATTAGCATAGCGGGGTTTCCTAAATCCTCCCACCCCGGAAATTTATTTTGAATGATGATGATGCATGGTGCCATGATGAAAAAATGGAGGAGTTATTGTATTCCGATTATTAGTTATGATGTTATCAATGTTATAATATTTAATACACATATACAAAATATATAAAATAGATGACACGTCTGTATTTTGTTTATTATCAAACTCCATATGTTACCAATCCTCATCGTCAAAAACATTAATCGAGTAAATTTCCTTTTGATTCTACAATATGGTTAAATATGTTAGTACCATTAGGTCTATGTTTACTATTATTTTT
>JACLAC010013032.1_pt1 | contig 21070 bp, 10 predicted proteins | sample 8027881 | NCBI WGS metagenome assembly JACLAC01 (sample SAMN15725517, study PRJNA655200) | protist metagenome | isolation source: fluorescence activated cell sorting (FACS) single amplified genomes of... | place: Spain: Blaines Bay Microbial Observatory, Mediterranean Sea | collected 2016-01-19 | reverse complement strand
GGAATGAACCATCGTCATTTGTACAGATGAGTTTTCGCATCTCATCGATGAGCGTGGGCTTCCCATAAGATGCCATACCCATGACCTTGTACTCACCGTTGTTGACAGCAAATCCCAAATGGGCAGTAATGGCTGAATAAAACAAACCAAGAGAATGAGGATAGCGGATTTCAGAAACCGGTATGACACCAGAATCCGAGCCGCCTCCTTTCCAAATTGTGGTCGTGGCCCATTCACCCACACCATCCACAGTTAAAATTGCAGCCTCTTTAAAAGGTGAGCAATAGAATGCACTGGCTGCATGAGAAAGATGGTGTTCACAAAACAACAATTTCTCAGATGGGATCTCAAATTCACGACACAATCGATCGCGAATCCAAAGCTTATCCCCCAACCAGGCATGCATGTGGACGGGAAAAGTACGCCAACTTCGTGGGAAGTATGTCACTGCTGTTGTGAGAATTCGATCAAATTTCAACAGCGGCTTTTCGTAAAAAACCAAATAATCAACGTCGGCCATTGTGATGCCAGCATTGTCGAGCAACCACCGTGTCCCCCGCAAAGGCAATGATGGGTCATGCTTTACGCGACTAAACCGTTCCTCTTGTACAGCACCAAAGATCACCCCATCACGAAGCAAACAGACGGCAGCATCATGATAAAGCGCAGAGATCCCCAAAATCCATCGGGCCATGTTGCGCTCAGTATTGTGCGCTAGCGCGCGCTAAAGAACAATCATATGGTCGTTGCTTCCAACCAATGGGCTCTTCTTTGGATAGAAGTCGGAACGGCGCGACGAGTGAAAAATACATCACACCCAACCAAAATCGACTCACCACCGTTCCTATCTTTCTGGCACCACGCAACCATCCCTCTTTGAAGCGCCGGGTACCCACCTGGCGCAGGGCGCGATTGAGTTCTTTGGTCATTCCAAGCTCTTTGTATAAATCCAATGCAGCAAGACTATAGGTCATGTGAAAAACCTCATCTTTGGAGATGAAGTCCAAAACCATTTGGGTTTCAGGATCTGGAAGTTTGCGTTCTTGATAAACCCCAAATTGTTCCAAAGCTCTTTTTTCTGCAATGTGTACAAAGGCCAGAAAATCCATCTCGCCCAACCGTTCAAAGAGCGTTTCACCACCAACAATTCCTTGTTCTGAAATATGTCCCACATCAAGTAAGGCCGCATACTCCTTGTCAATGCCCAATGCCAAAGCGCGTCGACGAAAGATACGGGCATGCCGCGCTTCATCCAAAGCATGTTCAAGATATTTACGACGCAAATCACGGCGAGTCGTGAGTTCTGCAGCAGCCAACATGTCGTAACAAGAGCCCCGTTCAGCCTGGGAAAACTCTGCAAGCAATTGGGCTGGTCTGCGGGGGTGCCGCCAAACCACCTCACTCACACATGAAAGCCATATTTTTCGCAAAATCCCCATGAATCAATCTCCCATTCAATACCTAACTTGATGTTGAGTCATGATACCCATGATCCAGCAGAGATGTGCAAATCAAGGAGCCCTGTGACCGACAACGTTGTGCCAAAGCCCTCATCTAGCTCACAAAATTGGTTGATTCCAATGGTGTTTGCCTTGATACTTGGCGCGATCAGCGGGGCCATGGCCCATACATTCCAAGGTAGATTCCGTCCTCCGACCGGTTTGTCATCTCAGTGGGAAATTGTATCCCCCTATCGAATGGCCATTTTTGACAACCCGCAAATTGGCCGTGGTGTCTATATTTCGGATGGAAGTTTAAATTTGATCGCCCATCCTCTGACGGCCTCAGACAACCTCCTCTTCCGAACAGATCAACCCGTGGCTGGATTTGAAATCACACTCTTGGAGGACAGCGAACAACTCATGGTTTCTCTGGACTCAGGAACGAGACACGTTGTTCAATTCTCACCGGGAATTGTTCTCGGCTTTCCCCATGGTGGCCAACAGACCCCTGTGAATACCAACACATTCAAACTCTCGGCTGAAGAGGGGAAAATGGCCATTGAAGCCGGGGGCAAGCTCATCTCTTTGCCGACCTTTCAACCAGGTGCTTTTGAAATGTCGACCATGGGCGCCTATTCACGGATTGCTTCTTTGAAGCTGTACGACAAGCAAGGCAATTTATTATTGGATGAAGATTATCGAACACGGGGTCAATCCCCTTACATTTCCCTGGGTGTTTTGTTGGTGGGTGTTTTATTGGGCGCTTTGTGGGGCGCTTTGGTGCAAAGACGCCAACAACTCCAAAGACTGTTCATGGGTTCGTTGCTTTGCGCCCCCCCCAGTTTGATCTGTGCCATCTCTCCCGTTCAATGGCTCAACTTGTCCGAAACCATGTACCTCACCCAAACACCCAACCATGTATTGGCCAATGGATGTCTTTTTGTCAGTCTTCTGCCTCTTTGCGCCTGGCTTGTATTGAACTGGGGATGGCTTTCCCTGGAAAAACTGGGCAGAAGAGGCAAAGTGGAAACGGATCAATTTGCTTTTCTTTTGTGGGCGATGTCTGGGATTGGGTGTGTGGTTTACAGCGCACCTGATTCGCCATCGTCCATTCTCGTTGGTGCGATCCCCCTTGTCGCCTACCTTGGTATTCCTTTGCTCCTCATGCGACGTGCCCGGTTTCGGCAAGGACGATGGTTGTGGCTCGATATACCCTCTTTCTTGTGCATTGGATTGTGGGGATGGGGATTGGGGATCGCCCTCTCTCTCGTTTGGCGATGGCTGTTGTTTTTGGCCTCTTTCCGTGTCTTTCGCAGGTGGGCTGTTCGGCCCACTGCGGATCATTTGTTCATCTTGTTACTCGCCATACCCGTGGCCACAGAATTGGGCCTCAGGGACAGTTATCTCGGTGATGGCTGGAACAGCCAGGTCCTTGGTATGGATATCCACAGTACGTTTGATGAAGGGAGAGCTGTTCTCAGTTGGAAAGATGGATGTGGTTCTGTGGAGCCCCAGGAAAGAATACACATCGCATTTTCAGGTGGCTCCTCCACAGGTGGGGCCTACCAATTCAAAGACAACCCGGAGTATTTCTTTTCCGCCCAGATCCACAACAAACTCTGTTCAGCCATGACGCCCCAACAGCGGTTGGTCACCAGCAATTTCGGAGCCGCAGATCAGAATACTTTCCATATTTCCAGAAGCCTCAATGATCTCATAGAACAAGCACAGCCAGATCTCTTGGTGCTATACATCGGTGTCAATGATTTGTTGAGCCAACGTTTTTCCAAAACGAGACGCCAAAGGGAAACGGACAGAGTCAACCAAACAAAGGCCTATCTCGGCTTGTCGCACTTATTGGGACGCTCTCGTTTAATTACCGGTCTCTCTCTGCCTTTCCAATCTGTTTCAAACACCGAAAAGGTATCCGAGGTTCCCGTGGAAGATGCTGCTGTTTTTCTTGGTGATATCGCAAATGAACTCGAAGCATCAGGTACAAAATTATTGTTGGTAACTGAACTGGTACATTCCGATGAAGCCCACAAAATGCAATCGTACCAGGACATGCAACAACAGATTGCAGAAGACAAAGCACATGTTTCAGTGGTGAATCTGGGCCTTCGATTTGGAACCGAAGAGATCAATCAAATGCTTGTGGATCGCAACCACATGTCTGCTGAAGGCAATGCCAAAGTAGCGGAATCATTGATGCCTGCAGTACGTCAGGCGTTGGGCATTACTTCCATGGAGTAACGCCAACCATTCTCAGCTTCTTGAACCCTGACCAAAGTCTCCACTTCAGGGGCATGATGCGTTGCAAGCCACATCACTCCGGTTCCTGTGGGCATACTATCTGCAATGTCTTCTGCTGAATCTTCTGATGCTCCCTCACCCAACATCACGAAAACCACACTGCGATCGCTTTGACGTTCCAACGCATCCGCCCAATCCCCCATTTGCAATGCGGAAACTGGTGTGCTTCTAAAGATTGACGTGCCAGTCACTTTCGGAACGTGTGTCTCTTCAGTTGTGAAAATCACCACTGTGTGAACCCCTGACAACGCTGTCAGGAAATGCTGTAAGAATGCCTCAGAATCTTCTTTGGGCATCAACCAATGAGATTGCTGACCAATGGCCGGTGGATTCTCAGGATGCAAAAAACCCGCTGGAAAAAGTCGGGTCAATCCCTGGGGTATTCCAGGTTTTCGACCAATACCAAAACGTTGTACCAACAATCCTGCCCCCAAGATTGAAAGCAAGCCAAAGAAAAGAGACATGGCCCACAAAAATGGATCATTTGTGGACGTGGAGGAGGACTCAATTGTCTTCGGCGTGGTCACAACGGGAATGGAAGAACCTGCAGCAGTTTCCTGGGTCGGAGGACTACCTGGCTTTGCAGTCTGGAGGGCAGTGCCTCCGCCAGTCGTATCGGGTTGTTGGACATTCATGCCCCCTGCACCCACAGATCGTACATCTACAGTCACGGTATCCGAATTGACAGCTATCTCCAGATCCATGGGTCCTGTGCCACTGGACAAATCCACGCCTTTTGCCTGATATGCCTTGTCATCAACCTGTACAGTGATCGAATACACAGTTGATAACAGCAATGCAGTACAGGTGTATGTCCCATCACCTTGCAATAGATCAGGGTTCTTTCCATCATCAGAAACGACAACAGATTTTTCACCACCATCCAAATCTTCAAATGTCACCTGGATGGATTGTTCTGCTTCAATATTGGAACCACTGACACGAACAACGAGTCCAATTCCCTGGTTGGCCTGGCTCGGTTGTGAAACCAATGGAAACGAAATCAGATATCCAAATGTCACAATGACACTAGGAATAGAGTGCTTGCCAAACAGAATTCTCTGGGCAACACCCAACACCGATGAAAGCAACAGATGCATTGATTCCAGGATAATTACAAGTATGTATTGAATATTTGTTGTTGCAATCATTGTCGATACAAAGTGAAAAAATTGGGTTCTAACGCGATTGAAAAGCACAAAAGTTTGCTGCATCGTTGTAGGATCTGGAAGAATATGTACATGGATTCGATTACCATTGAAAAGCCTTTTTGTCTCCGACGAATTCCCATCCTTCAAGGGAGGGCATATTGACGTTTCGATTCCCAGTGGTCAAAGGACATACCCTATCTCCAGTCGAAGCGGAATCCATCGATTTTGATCAGACGCGAAATTGGTTCATCGAGGGAGATAACCTGCCAGTCCTGGAACTTTTGGCAACCCGCATAGAAGGGCGGGTAAAAATGATTTACATCGATCCGCCCTACAACACTGGCAAGCAATTCGTATATTCCGATCAATTTGGAGATGAAGAAGCAACCCAAGGCTCGTGGTTGGGCATGATGCGACCTCGTTTGGAATTGGCGCAGAGAATGCTCCAGGATGATGGTGTTCTCTTTGTTTCCATCGATGATCACGAATTGAGTCGATTGCGAATCCTCACAGATTCGATTTTCGGTCGGCGTAATCACATCACTACTTTTGTTTGGCGGCGCAGCGGTGCTGGTGGATTGCGGGGTATGTTTCCAGTCACAGTGCATGAATATGTGCTCTGTTACGCCCGAAAGAAAACCGCCCATACCAAAGTTTGGCGGGTCCCCTACTCCCCGCAATCTGAATCGGCTTTTTCCAAACAGGACAACAAAGGACGGTACAAAGAACAGGCGCTATACCTCAGCCGCCTGCGGACTTCAGAGAGTCAATCCTATCCAATCCAACTCCCCGATGGGAGTTGGGCTTCCCCTCCTGGCAAAGGAGGCGCATGGCGTTTTGTGGAACAAACATTCGAAAGGGAACGAGTAGAAGGACGAATCGTCTTCAAGAAATCAAAAAAAAGTCCTCTGCGACTGAAGGATGGTCGGGCGGCAGCCTTCAATATTTACACCAAACAATATGTGGATCCGAGGGGTTCCAATCCCTCTTCCATTTTGCCTGAAGAGACAATTGGTAGAACCCGTTCCGCGAAATCCGAGCTGCGCCGCTTGTTGCATGCAGATGTTTTTGACTATGCCAAACCCACATCTCTGGTGGAATACCTTTGCCGCATGATCCATGTGGAAGAAGATGAGATTGTCCTCGACTTTTTTGCTGGCTCAGGCAGTACAGGCCATGCAGTGATTGCCCTGAATCAAATGGACGGAAAAAATCGAAGATTCATCCTCGTCCAGAATGCAGAGCAAACAGGCATCAATTCCCGCGCCCGGGAACACGGTTACGATTTCATCTCTCAAATCTGCAAAGAACGCATGCGGCGCGTCCTTCAAATCGCAAAAGTGGACTCCAAAGAGAAAGACGACAATCTCGATTTGGGCATGCGGGTGTATGAACTCCGGAAATGTGAAACACACAAAGAGGAAATTGCATTGGAGATTGTACCCGAATGATTCTTATTCCGGTTTCCCATCCGGAACTGTGCTCTCTGATGGTTCCACTGGGTATTGTGAATCCGTATTTGTCTCTGATGCAGACTTCTCCGGCTTGAGAATCTGTGCGACGGCTTGTTGGAGCGCTTGTTCAAAGTCTTCGCCTTCCGTGGCATAAATCTGTATCACCATCCCTTTGCCATCCATGACCAAAGTGCGCGGTATTCGTGCCTGATTTTCTTTGTCCACTACACCATGCCGCATGGCAACACTCTGATACTTGTCCCAAAGAATGGGTGTCTGAAAAAGACTGGCTTCTTTGCGAAGTCTGGCTTCATCCTTGCGACTGTCAATTGAAATGAACAATCCAGACACTTTTGGATTCTCTACAATGACCCGTTCGATGATGGGCATCCCCGTTTTACAGGGTGCACACCAGGTGGCGTAGTAGGAGATAAGCACAACCTGTTCCTGCGCTTCCCTCGTCTCTGGAAACAACTCCCGATAACCATAGGGCTCATCGTTCAAGAGCCAACCACGAAAAGATGGAAGGGGTGAACCCACCGATACTGGTCCCATGTGAGTGAGTGTCTCGGTGGGCGGAACGGTTGCAAATACCAATGAGAGGAACAAGTGCCACAAAAGGCTCACCAGGTGTTGGGATTGCTCGGGTCGTTGATGCTGGTAAAGTGGGCGGAGCAACTAAAGGAATTGATACTATATGTGCCCGAATAACCACTGGAATCCTCCAGCATTGCCATGTATTCCTCGTGAATCATGTAGCGAAACTGTCCGATATTCTCTATGTAGCCGACGATGGACATGGGCGAAGTACCATACGTGGCGTTGTACATCATGGCGTTTACTTGATCTTCACCTGTATTGGTGAATTCCATGTAGCCCAGATTGACAAAATCAGGGTTGATTTCGTTCCACCACGAGTAAACTTCAGTCGGAAGATAATATCCAGCCCCAGTGTGATCGTACATTTCCGATTTCAGTCCAGTAAGACAGCCAGCAGGGCAAATCTCCTTTAAAAGTTCCACTTCATCATCACTCTCCACAGAAGCCAGACCGTGGTACAACTTGGTATCGGTACAACGAGTGTTGAATTCTTCCTGGGTCAAAACCACAGGATTCTGGTCCACATCATAAAGCCCACAAGCCACATAGTAGGTGTCTTCCAGCGGAGGAGCTGAGCTTTCGCAGGAAAGTTCCAATCCGTCCATTTCTTCCAGTCCATCACAATTGCTGTCCTCTCCGTCACCAGCGATTTCCTCTGCATAGGGATGAATGTCTTTATCTGTGTCATCACAGTCCCCAAAGGCAAATGCTGAATCTGGACCGTTGCCATCGCTGTCTTCATCGGGATCACAAACTTCCACCATGTCACCGTAATTGCCCGCGCCATATCCATCCCCATCTCCATCTTCATACATGGAATACATAAGGATGCTGGCATCTTCATCGGCACAGTCGTTACCCGGCACAACATCAGGGTGATTTGGGTCGTTGTCTCCATAGCCATCCCCATCTCCATCCACCATACAGGCGGTGGAATCTGCTTCAAGTGTTGCGACACCGGGATACGCCATGGGGTCACTGTCATCGCAATCCGTGTCCTCTGCATAATGCCCATCGCCATCCGTATCGGTGCAGGATGCTGCTACATTGGCATTGCTATCATCGCAATCATCGCTTTCCGCGTAAAACCCATCGCCATCTTCGTCGGTACAGGTACCTGAGACATCGGCGACCGTATCATCGCAGTCGTTGTCTTCGAGATAATGACCGTCCCCATCTGCATCGGTACAGCTTGCAGCCACATTGGCATTGTCATCATCACAATCATCGTAGTCTGCGTAATAACCGTCGCCATCTGCATCGGTACAATTCTGAACAAGTAGCGGATCGTTGTCATTACAGTCGATGCCTTCAAGATAAAATCCGTCCCCATCCTCATCGGTACAACTCGCAGCTACATTGGCATTGTCATCATCACAATCCTGGTCTTCTGCGTAGAATCCATCCTCATCGATATCGGTGCAGGAGAGAGCCACATTGACGTTTGCATCATCACAATCATTGTCTTCGGCCCAGAATCCATCATTGTCGGCATCGGTACAGGAAGCAGCCACATTGGCATTGGTGTCATCACAATCATTTTCCACATAAATCCCATCCAGATCCACATCCGTACAGGTCAAGGCCACTGTTGCATCCTTGTCATCGCAATCTGTTCCAGCAACGGTCTCTGGGTGGCTTGGTTCTCGGTTGCCGTAGCCATCACCATCGATGTCTTCCATGCAAGCAGAAGCATCGACTTCATTGGTGGCAATTCCTGGGCGGGTCTTTCGGGCTTCATCATTACAATCACTACCCACAACAACATCTGGATTCGTGGGATTCGTGTTGCCATAGCCATCCACATCTTGATCTTCCATACAAGCTGTCGGGTCTGCCTCTAGAAATGCAACATTTGGATGGATTGAAAACGAGGAATCGTCACAATCCGTTCCTGCCACCACATCGGGATGAATCGGATTGGCATTTCCATATCCATCACCATCTGCATCTTCCATACAGGCAGTCGGGTCTGTCTCATTATACGCGATCCCTGTTGCCGTGAAATAATCGCTGTCATCGCAATCATCGCCGCCAACCTCCAGGGAAGAAATCCCATCGCCATCGGCGTCATCCGTGATCATGCAAACGAAAGAGTGTTGTTCATTGCAGTCTCTATCTGCCCACTTTCCACCTATATCTGAAGATGTGTATTGTGCCACCACACATTCTTCAGAACCCATGCCATTGGGTTCTGAACTTTCCCAGAATTCTTCATTGTTTGAAATGACACCATCATCCCAGGTCCATTCGTACGCAAAGAACTGGGCGTTCATATCCGCTGTACTGGTAAGCCCCAGCCACAAGTCTTTGTACGCAAAACCATTGAGCAATGGCGGCTTGAATAAAGCATCAAACTCAGTCTTGAATGAAGCTGCTCGATTGATATCATTCAGTGTCAACAAGCCTTCATATCCAGCAGAAGTACAATGGTTCTTGGATTCCTCATAGGTCACATCGGCATCACAATACACCAAATAGAATTGACTCTCAACCTCCAGGAAGATGGCATTCCCCAATTCATCGGTGGCTTCAATTGGGTCAAGTAGTTCACGAATCACGAAAGATTGGCAATTGATCGACAAATCCTCAATGCCATCACAATTGGAATCCACTGCATCCATCTTGTGCTCTTTGGCAAAGGGATAAATTTCTGAATTCGAATCGTTGCAATCATCACTGTTCGTTGTGAATGTTTGCCCACTACCACTGGGATCGCTGCAGTGTTCATATCCAACGCCTGCACCGTATCCGTCGTTGTCTACATCCAGGTAGTAGGTCTCGGTGACACCTTCATCAAGGGATCCATCGCAATCATTGTCCAGGCCATCGCACAATTCGAGTGCATTTTCATGGATTGTGGCATCATTGTCATCACAATCCTGGGCGATTTCAACATAGCCATCAGGCATCTCGCATTTGTCGAGGGTGTCGTTTGAATTGCCGTGGTCGTCGTTGTCCGTATCCGCATAGAATGTAATCAAGCCCTCTACATCTGAATCTGCATCATCTGAGTATGAGTCACAATCTTCATCTACTTCATTTTCATCGCAAATTTCTGTGGCGTCTGGATTGATATTCTCATCCGTGTCATCACAATCCATTGCATCCAGGGTATAGCCAACGGGTGTTTCACATTGAAGAAGCACAACATCGACATCACCAAAACCATCTAAATCGGCATCCGCATAAAAAGAGATGTGACTTGTTGGATCTACATTCGGGTCATCGTCATCAATGAGGTCATTGCAATCTTCATCCACGTTCAGTTCATCGCAAACCTCGATGGCGTCGGGATGGATATTTCCATCTGTGTCATCACAATCCGTTGCATCCAGGATGTACCCTTCAGGTATTTCACACATTTCTTGTGATACATCGGGATCACCAAATCCATCGTCATCCTCGTCGGCAAAAAATTCCATGTGACTTGTCGTATCTACGTTCGGGTCATCGTCCTCAACAAGATCATTGCAATCTTCATCCACGTTCAGTTCATCGCAGATTTCAGTTGCTGATGGATTAATGTCGTCATTGCTATCGTCACAATCCGTGTCGTCCGTCACCATCCCGGAGGGTAATTCGCAACCATCAACCGAATTGTTGGCATCCCCAAAACCATCAACATCCAGGTCCGCAAAGAAGGTCGTAAACGTTGTGCTGTCCACGCTGGAATCCAGGTCATCTGCCAAACCATTGCAATTGTTGTCGACGCCACTGTCACATACCTCTGTGGCATCTGGGTGGATGTTGACTTCTGCATCGTCACAGTCGGAGGAGTCCAGAATGTAACCATCTGGCATCTCACATTGCGACTGTACAGTATCTGGATCACCAAATCCATCTTCATCGATATCTGCATAAAATGTGAGATGGCTCGATGCATCTACATTGGGGTCTTCATCATCAGCTGAACCATTACAGTCTTCGTCTACATCGTTCTCATCACAAATCTCAGTGGCTTCTGGGTGGATGTTTTCATCAAGATCATTACAATCTGAAGAATCGATGATGTAACCATCTGGCATCTCACATTGTTGAACCAAGTCATTTTCATCTCCAAAATTGTCTGCATCGGAATCTGCAAAATAGTCGATGAAACTCGATGCATCTACATTGGGGTCTTCATCATCTGAGAGGTCGTTACAATCTTCATCGGTATCATTTTCATCGCAAATTTCGATGGCGTTGGGATGAATCGCAGCGTTGGAATCATCGCAATCCGTGTCATTGGAAACATAGATGACCTCTTCTTCTGGTAGGGAACATGAATACATCTCTACATTGCTGTCCCCAAAAGAGTCTTCGTCCAGGTCTGGGTACCATGTAAATTGGGCGAGTTCCGAAGAAGTATAGTCCTCAAAGGACAAATCAGAATCGTCATCATCCACCAAACCATCACAATCGTTGTCTTGCCCATCACAGATTTCAGCAGCATCTGGATGTATATTGGAATCATGGTCGTTGCAGTCACCATCAACAAATGAAAACCCATCTGAATCTGCATCGTCAGAATCTGCGTTGTTTTGGCATTCCCAATAAGACTGGCAACCTGGATCATCACAATCCTTTTGACCATTTTCATCATTGTCAACTTCATCTGCACAATCACCAGGAATGGTGCCTTCAATCTGCAACGAATCTTTTGAAGTACAACCCAATAGGAAGGTACAAACAAGCATATAGAAAAGACGCATCAATACAACCCAAATAGTTACCTTGAAATCCTTAACGTAAATTACTTGGGCACACTCATCTGAATCAATTTCATTTTGAATGACCGCTCTGTAAAATAAGGTGTTCTTGTTCCGTCAAGCCAAACAAACGTGAAATGGCCATGTCAGATGGTTGTTGATGGCCAATTGTCTTCCAATTACCTGGAAGGGGTAAATTTTGCAGGTGTCGGACTTTGATTTGTGGAAATGACTTTTGCCGTGATTCTTGACTCACATGGTGATGAAAGACAGCAACGATCGTACTGTTCAACCAAGCAACAGTCCATTCATGTGGCCAACCGCTGATTCCACGACAACCAAGTAGAGAATTACGAAAAGCTGCGGGTTGGGAATGGAGGGCCGCATGTGGGGATTTTGCCGTTTGACGGATCAGAATGGGCATTCCCATTTGAGTCTTTGCGTTTCCAATTCGATAATATTGCCCTTTCTCAGGCACGATATCGAGTCGTATCCATTTCCTTGGTTGTCGCAATTCCCCTTTCACCAGATCTTTGCCTTCTCGAACAGGAATGACATCACCCTTTGGTTGATTCACCACCAGCATTTTGGACATATTGCCAGAATGCACACCAATGTCCGTAAATGTACCTGGTGGAGGACGAGGGCACGCCTCCAACAATGGCAGCAGTCGTTCAAACAAATCTGAACAGGGTCTAAGGGTACGTTGAAAAGGTGTTCCTGTACTCAGTTGATTGTGTTTTCTACATTCTTTTTGGAAAACCAAACCAATGCTTCTTTGGGTCACATCATCAAAAATGTCTTCCCCCAATACGACCACTGGTTCTTCAACCGTTCCATGTGATCGCAACAATTGACGCAATCCAGCATAGCCATCGAGATCACAGACGGGTTCTGGCAATACAAAACCCATTCGACCACTAGATGAAAGAACAGAAACAGCCTTTTCTACACAGGGGCTTTGCAAACACGGCCAACCCGCAAAAGTTTGAAATGTTTGCAGTAGATAAGCACGTCGTTTGGGTGCAATGGGCGTACTGTGCTTTCCAGAAAAGGAGACCCAGGGCGGATTGCCAACAATGGCATGAAATTCGACACCACTCCAATCCTGGATTTGAGGACCCAACCAGTCATCACATCGTATATGGGCGTGTTGAAAGCGATTCTTCACCCGATCCACTGCGATTGGATCCACATCCATCCCATAAAGACAGCCAACGAGGGATGATCTTTTCACAGTGGAATGCTGGCCTTGTTGTTCCAAAAAACACCAATGTTCTTGAAGCATTTCCAAAACAACTTCAAGAAATACACCGGCGCCACAGGTTGGGTCCAAAATTCGCAAATCAGTCAAATCGTTCAGATCTTTCACCGTCGCAAGAATTGGTTCGAGCACGATTGACGTGAGCTGTTTTGCAACAGGGCGGGGAGTGTAGTGTACGCCCACTGGTGTTTCATTCGTTCTCACCATGTACCAGTAGTATCATGGTGATTCCGATGGATTTCAAATCCCACAAAATATTTTGATAACGAGATGAGCGGATGGATGCTTTCTGAGCGAGGGCCTCAACCGATGTCTTTTACATCACGACAAAACCCAGGATTTCTCAGCACGAGCAATTACATCGATCATTGCTTTGTATTCGAAACAAAGAAACACTCTCTGAATCATCGTCCCTTGAGCGAAAAATGTTGGTAATCATTTGCTTTGGACCATTTTCCACCCCAATGCCAACCATGTGACTGAAATATCCGGACAACTTCTCCATCCGGATGGATCATACCTGGATGATCTGTTGTACGATCCACAAATGCCAATGCAGATGGCGGATCCACTTTTTCGCCTTTGACCCATGGGTTCCAAAGTGGGTTGATATCGATGGCAAGACCATAACTGTGTTCTGACCAGGCAGAAGTCCCTCCGACATTTCGACAGTTGAAAGCGGATGTGTTGTTCGCCTCCATAGAGGCACGATCATTGCCATCATATGCATCAACACGCTCCATTCTCTCAATGGGGAAACGTACTTCAAAAAGATCCTTAAAAATCTGACTGACTTGTTGCGTCACAGATTCTGCAACCACAAGCTCCCCCCAATGAATGGTGTTCAGAGGTGTCCAGTACAACATTCGCAGCATTCGCAATTCGGAAATTGGTATCGGACAATCTGGATGCCAAGACACACCCGTCATTTCTGCTTGGATTTCTGGGGACAGTTCTTGAATGACATAACGATAGGGCGGATGACAATCAGAATTTGTTTTTACACCATCACAAATGCATGCATCAAACTGCCCCAAACACTCATCCATATTCATCGGCTTGGCCAATACTTCCCCACGTTGTGGAAACGGCGGTGGTTTCGCAATTTGATTTGTTTCAACCACCACGTCTTTTTTCAAAGACGGGTTTTCTGACGCAGGCAATACTTCTTGAACGATATCCTGATTGGCGGGTTCTGCTTCAGACTCTGAACACCCACAAAACAACAAAAAATATAGAGTGTTAATCGTTTTATTTATATGCATTTACATGCCAAGTAATTGAGGAGTTCCAATTACGGTTTTTTGAGTGTTTTTGCAATCATCCGTTACATCGATTTTATTCCGGCCATGATTGAAAGCAATTGCAGCTTGCACCGTGGACCTGGATGGGTGATGTTAGGCCCGAAATTCAGGAGGATTCAATGTTCCATAGCTTACTACCATTTCACTGGATTCTGCTCCAGGCGTGCGGCCCAGATGCAGTTGGAGACAAAGGTCCAAACGATGCACCCGAAAATCTTGAATTAATTGTACAGCCCGTTGATGGTAGCCCAACCAATGGACAGGTCGTCTGTATTGCAACTGCATCTGATCCAAATGGCGATCCCCTTGCCATCACATTGCAATGGACAAACATTACCACAGGCCAGGATCTTGGGAACGATAGTCTTCTCCAATTGAACAATGAACTGGTCACGCCTGGAGATACACTCCAGTGTGATGTCACATTTGACGATCAGCGTGGGGAAGTCATTTCCGGTAGTGGCACCGTAGATATTGTTAATTCCTTGCCCAAAATTGCTGATTTGACAGTCACTCCTGGTTCCGATGTCAGAACCAATTCGGAACTCAGCTGTTTGGCTGACGTCACTGATATAGATGGTGGTACACCAACCATCGAATACACTTGGAACCGCGGTGAAGAAGAACTGGCATCCGGAGATTCCCTTGCTCTCTCACCGACAAATTACGCTGTGGATGAGACCATTACATGTTTGGCGTCCGTTACTGACGAACATGGCGGTGCAGCAAACCTCGATCAATCGGTTGTCATCGACAATACCCCACCATCGGTCATCCAGGTCAGCTTAGAACCAGATTCAGATGTTGTTTACGATAGCGTATTGACATGCTCTGGAATGGCATTGGATGCAGACCTCCAAGAATTCACACTTTCCTACCAGTGGAGCCTTGATGGAGTCGATCTCGAAGAGGAATCCGATACCCTCGACCTTTCAACATTGGAAGCCAAACCAGGAAGTGTGGCAAAATGTACGCTGATCGCCACCGATGAATCTGGAGATACCGGCACAAATTTTGCCCAGGTCACGGTCCAAAACAGTGAGCCTTCGTTTACAGCCACAGCGACCATCATCCCTGAAGAGGCTCATACAGGTACCTTACTCACATGCAGTGCTGAAGCCGATGACCCCAATGATGGTCCTTTGGTTCCTTCTTATTTATGGACAAACCAACTCGGTGACACCCTTTCCACCAACGATACGTACACACCTACTTTGGACGATTCCGTTGGAGATGTCTTTACCTGTACCGCTACCGCAACAGATGCAGACGGTGGACAGATCACCAGTTCGGCCGCCATTGTTCTCTTCAATTCAGACCCACATATCGATTCTGCACTTATTGGATCCGTTCCTGTTTCAGGAGACACAGTCGAATGCAGTGCAATTGATGTGGAAGATATCGATGGAGACAGCGTTACCCTCACCTATCGTTGGTCCATTGACAGTATTGAAGTCGCCATCACGGAAGACACCACAGAGTTGATAGATACACTCGATAGCAGCATCGAATTGCATGCAGGGGAAGAAATCACATGTGAAATCACACCCAATGACGGCACATCTGACGGTGGTGTGGTTGTCGATTTTGTCGTTGTTGCCAATACACCCCCAATCCTGGACAGCGTTTCGCTCTCACCGACCGATGCTACATCCTCAACAACACTTCTTGCTGAGTTCTCCGCCACAGACCCTGATGAACAAGCAATCAGTGTCGTATATACCTGGAACATCTCCATTGATGATGGAACCACCTGGACCATCGTGGCGGGAGAAGAAAGCGATACACTCAATACAGAATTTTATGAAAAAGACAATATGGTCATGGCTTCTGCCGTTGTCAGTGACGGAATAGACACAACCACCTCCATGGATTCCAATTCCATTACTGTCCTCAATAGCCCACCGGTCATCGATTCCATTTCCTTTGTCACAGATGAGATCACGGGCGATGTTCAATGTGCTGTAGAAGCTTCAGACTTTGACGATGACGACATGGTTATCGATCTTGTTTGGACCGCCGATGACGAGGCATGGACAGGAGAAACGGGAGATGATGGAGATACCATCACCTCCTCTGATTTCTTGCAATACCTGAACTGGAATTGTACTGCAACAGTCACGGATGAAGACGATGAAAGCACCACAGAATCCATCTCCTCCAATCTCGATTTAGACAATGATGGTGTGGAAGACGCCTTCGAATGCGAACCGGATGATGCCAATGTTGTCACTCTCATCGAAGATGACACGGATTGTGATGGTCAGCTGAATGATGACGATATCTGTGCAGATTCGGATGACACGGTAGACACCGATGCAGATTCGGTCCCAGATGGTTGTGACATTTGTGAGGGTTCTGACGATTCAACCGATGAAGATGGCGATTCAATTCCAGATGGATGCGATAATTTTCTCAACGATTCTGACAATGATGGTGTAGCAAACGATCTGGATGCTTGTGCGGATTTTGATGATGCACAAGACGAAGACCTTGATGACATTCCCGATGGATGTGATTCCTTCCTCGATGATTCGGACAACGACGGCGTAATCAACGATTCGGATCTTTGTGATGGTTTCGATGACAACCTGGATGAAGACTTGGATGGAATCGCCGACGGGTGTGATAATTTCCTGGACGATTCTGACAACGACGGAGTGGTGAATGGGTCTGACGTTTGTGAGGGTTCCGATGATGCCATTGATACAGACAACGATACCGTCCCAGATGGATGTGACTCCTGTGAGGGATCTGACGATGCGGCAGATGAAGATGCAGATGGAATTGCCGATGGATGTGACTCATCCCTCGATGACTCTGACAATGACGGAGTTGTGAATGGGTCTGACGTTTGTGAAGGTTCTGATGATGGCATTGATTCGGACAACGATACCGTCCCAGATGGATGTGATACCTGCGAAGGATCAGACGATACGGCAGACGAAGACAGTGATGCCATTCCAGATGGGTGTGACAGCTTCCTCGACGACTCCGACAACGATGGCGTTGTAAATGGGTCGGACACCTGTGCAGGATTTGACGATGCGGCAGATGAGGACTTGGATGGAATCGCCGATGGATGTGATGATTTCCTCGATGATTCTGACAACGACGGTGTGGTAAATGCTTCTGATATTTGTGAGGGCGCGGATGATACCTTTGACGATGACAATGATTCCATCCCAGATGGGTGTGATGTCTGTGATGGGTTTGACGATGCACTTGACGATGACAACGATTCCACCCCGAACGGATGTGATGTCTGCGATGATTTTGACGATGCGATTGATGAAGACAGTGATGGTATCCCAGATGGTTGTGACACCTTCCTCGACGATTCCGATAACGATGGCGTGGTGAACGGGTCTGACATATGTGCTGGTCATGACGATGCCATTGATGACGATGGCGATACCATTCCCGATGGTTGTGATACCTTCCTCGACGATACAGACAACGATGGTGTGGTGAATGCTTCTGATCTTTGTGCGGGTTCAGATGACTCCGCCGATGAAGACAGTGATGGCATACCTGATGGCTGTGACAGCTTCCTCGATGATTCCGACAACGATGGCGTGGTCAATGGTTCCGATGTTTGTGAGGGGTCCAATGACTCCCTCGACGATGACGGCGATACCATTCCGGATGGATGTGATGTGTGTGCTGGATTCGACGATACCATCGATGCCGACAATGACTTGGTACCAGATGATTGTGATGTATGTGCTGGATTTGACGATGCGATAGATGAGGACATCGATGCCATTCCGGATGGATGCGATAGTTTCCTCGACGACTCGGACAACGACGGGGTTGTCAATGGATCAGACATTTGCGATGGTTCTGACGATTCCATTGATGACGATGCGGACACTGTACCGGATGGCTGTGATGTTTGTGTCGGGTTCGATGATACCATTGATGCCGATAGCGATCTGGTTCCGGATGGATGTGATGCCTGTGAGGGCTTTGACGATGCGGTAGATGAGGACAGAGATGCAATACCTGATGGATGTGACACCTTCCTCGACGACACCGATAACGATGGCGTGGTGAATGCGTCGGACATTTGTGAGGGCGCAGACGATTCCATTGATGGCGATACGGATTCCGTACCGGATGGTTGTGATGTATGTGCTGGTTTTGACGATGCCGTAGATGAGGACAGTGATGGTATTCCGGATGGATGTGACAGCTTCCTCGACGACACAGACAACGATGGCGTGGTGAATGCGTCGGACATCTGCGCTGGCTTTGACGATACAGCAGATGAAGACAGTGATGGCATTCCCGATGGATGCGACAGCTTCCTCGACGACACAGATAACGATGGCGTGGTGAATGCGTCGGACATTTGTGAGGGCGCAGACGATTCCATTGATGGCGATACGGATTCCGTACCCGATGGGTGTGATGTATGTGCTGGTTTTGACGATGCCGTAGATGAGGACAGTGATGGTATTCCGGATGGATGTGACAGCTTCCTCGACGACACAGCAACGGAGCCTTCAGCAGAACCCTCAAACGAACCCTCACAAGAGACAAGTTTCGATGATTCTTCCCCCTTTACGGTGCTTTCGAAGACCTTTTTCTCGGATGGTGGTGGCTATGTCGACATTGATCTAATGTTGTCTTCTGAAGCCAGTGGGGTGATGATTACACTTCAGACTGATCATTGGCCTGCTTTGATTGAAGTCGTGGACCCCATGGGGAATGTTGTTTTGAATCGTGCGGATTGGATTTCCAATCCCCAAGGGCTCACGGAAGCGGTTTTTGCGAATCATCAAGATGTATTTTTCAACTGGCCTGTACGAATTGAAGATGGTCCCTTGTTCGAAGGCTCTTGGCGTTTCACATTTTATCTTTGGAACAATGCTGGTAATGCTCAAACCAATACATCCGTCGATGCGACCATTCTCATGAAACAGGACAATAATTTTTCCCAAGGTGAGGTCACCGCGACCATTGTCTATGCCCAAGGGCTTTTCAACGATACCGACCTGACCAATGCGGTCAATGATGCGATTGAAGTATGGCGGGATCTATTTTATCAATGGGGCATTGATTTAACGGTACTGAGCAGTTCATCCAATCTCTCCACCCAACTTCCAAATCCAGCTGCTGGAGATCCTGTTTTTATGGGTCTTTCTTCCTCTGACCGTGATGTATTGTTGGTCATTGGAGAGGGGATAAATTCCTACCCTGGATGGCTGGGAATGACGGGTGCGATTCCTTGTACTACAGTGGATGGGGAACGGGCAGCAATTGCGATAGATTGGCTGTCGAATGCAGGTACTGACAGTGTATTTTCGTCCACAGAAGTACGCATGTTTGGGGAAACACTCGCCCATGAAGTCGGCCATTTCATGGGACTCTTGCATCCTGTGGAGACATCTTGGAATATGTGGGATGCGTTGTCTGATACATCCAATTGCGCAAATCAATCGATTTGCGAATCTGAGTATGACGACAATCTCATGTTTCCGTATCCTGTGTGTTCTTCTTCCGACTGCATCACTCAAGATGTTCTTACCACTGAACAAACTGGCGTTCTGCATCGCCATATCGCAATGGAGTGATCATGTTAATTTTATTGGCGTGCCTACAAAGTCCCAAAACCACACCATCCGCAGAACTTATCAACGCCTTGTCTCATCGAGATGGTGCACCTGCTTGCGCGTCTTTGGGGGAAGAAGATGATTTGGAATTTCAATTGCAACTTGTCAATGTGGTTCAGACGATTGAGATGCCTCCGTGGGCACCCATGAATGCAGCTGGTTGCCTTATGGAAATGTTTCCAACACAAAGTAGATCTCTTTTTCGAACCTGGTTGGAACAGGAAGATACCAAAGGCCTGGCCATCAAATTGGCGCTTCAAATGGATCAACTTCCATTGGATCTACAACTGGAATTGGTACCCCTGGCTCTTTCGGGGCCCCATTCCGATTCATTGTTACCAAGATTGGAACGGAACGCAACGAAGGAAGCATTGGATCTACTGCCCACCGCAACCCAACAGCATCTCGAATAGGAAGGAAAAACCGCCGGGGAGACGAAACAAGAACAACCGATAGTCAATGGGCCCGTAGAAGGACCCATTGAACACGAGAGATACAACTGTTGTTGATGCTCTAATCGTCTATTGTTCCGTCGCAGTCAGAATCTTCTGAGACCAGGTTGTTGCCATCGTCATCGGTGGGATTTGTAATCACATCCAATTCATTGTCACAACGACCGTCATCGTCATCATCGAGATCATCGTCGTTCAATTCACCGTCGCAATCCGCATCGAGGCTGATGTCTCCAAGGGTTTCATCCAAATCATTGCAGTCCAATTGCTCACCCAATGAATCAAATTCATCCACATTGTCTCCATCATCATCGTCATCTTCTACAAGAGGATCGGTTGTGTTGTCACAATCCGCATGGGTCAAATCCAAAGTATCGGGAAGCCCATCCGTATCTGTATCCGTGTCAGCACATGAATTGTCAGCAAAGTCGTCACATCCATCTGGTGTGAGGTCATTGTCTGTATCCACAGCATCGTCAGAACCCTCGCAGACATCACATCCATCAGGGACGGTATCGCTGTCATTATCTACCGCATCGTCAAATCCAGCACAGATATCAGAAGCATTCACCACACCATCGTTGTCTGTGTCGTCAAGGAAGCTGTCGCATCCATCCGGAATGGCATCACTGTCTTCATCTGCTGCATCGTCAAAGCCAGCGCAGATGTCCGACGCATTCACCACACCATCGTTGTCTGTGTCGTCAAGGAAGCTGTCGCATCCATCTGGAGTACCATCACTGTCTTCATCTGCAGCATCGTCAAAGCCAGCACA
>JACLAC010011904.1_pt1 | contig 21084 bp, 29 predicted proteins | sample 8027881 | NCBI WGS metagenome assembly JACLAC01 (sample SAMN15725517, study PRJNA655200) | protist metagenome | isolation source: fluorescence activated cell sorting (FACS) single amplified genomes of... | place: Spain: Blaines Bay Microbial Observatory, Mediterranean Sea | collected 2016-01-19 | reverse complement strand
TTTTATTTTGTGCTATCCAGTCATACTGTCTAGTAATTGCATCTCGTCAATGTGTCAAACAAAAGAGTACAAAATATATGGATATGCGATTCGTTATAGATGAATCTGAATGACATTACGTTGCATGTTCATCATTCACTATGTCTGTAATACCGAAAAAAGTTTCTTTATGAAAAACGACTTTGATTTGTGAGAGCATTGAAAATCAAAACACTCGTGTTTTTTCCTTTTTTCACATCTTTTTTCATATTTGATTTTATTTCCGTTTACAGCTCCTACCACGACCGGCAATTACAGCTGTTGGTGTGTCGGGTTCTATTTATTACTGCTACTCTAACTGATAAGTACTAGTAAATATCTATTATCAAAAACAAAATGAAGAGTACCTATTCCTACAGCAGAGGCGCCACACGTGGCAACAAGGTCAAGTCTCTCAATTTAGATGACGAGATAGATGGTGCATACGGTCAAACTCAAAATCGAAAAGGTAAGAGTCAGCACCAGCACCTAGATGTATCGCAATCGCTCACCCTTTCAGATGTTTCGGACGTATCGGATTCGCAGCACTACTACCAGCGCTCGCCGACTTACGGTTCGCCGACCTACTACCACGCGTCGCCTGTTGCTCGGACTGGGTAGGGGTACTCTGACTCTGACTCGTCAGAAGATCAGGAGAAAGAGAATTTGCTTGGGTACGATGGCGAGGGACGACAACGAGGCGGCCGAGAGGGCGAAGAAGTGGATGAAGAGAACTTGCACTCCATCGATTCCAGTCACTCGAGTGACGCGGACGGATCGGGATCGTCCTCCGACTCTTACTCTTTCTCTAGTGATGAGTACGCGCACATGGACGACGAAATGGTGCGTCTGGCGCTCAAAAACGAGGTGAAGCGCATGCAGCGCCTGAAGATCGCCGGCTTCGGTATGGTCGCGTTCTTTCTGCTGATTTTCGGCGAAATCGCGGCGGCCTTCTGGAACTGGCCGAAGACCTACCACTGGACCTCGTCGAGCATGGCGGCGTCCAATACTGGTAACAGTAACGTTGTGTTGCTAAACTTCGACGCCGCGCCTGCAGAAGCGAAGTCTGGTGTGGACGACGATGAATAGAGAGACGAATTTGACGCCAGGATGCCCGACGCACACGCCAGGACACTCGCTAAAAGGAAGCTGCTCGGCATTTAGTAGACGGCAGCGGCAGCTCGTTTTCGATGACAAACGCGTGTTGAACGAAGTATTCTCGGACATCCATACAATATGCGCCATGCCGATACAAAAAGTGCTGAAAGACCCGCACAAGTTGCCACTGCTGGCGAAGGTGTTGTCACTGGGGTTGCTGCCCCAGCTTGGTGTCGACAGCATCTCCCGCATCCGGGGCAAGCGGCACTTTGGACAGTGAAAGCGGTATAAGAATGGTGGCTTGATGAGGGACGTTTAAGAACGAGACTTCTGAGAGTATAGGGACGAGGATGTGGCAGGAAAAGAGATCACCAGGGACTGCCTGCAGCGCGGCCTGTACTTGTTATGAATGAAGAAGGAGCTGCTGTTCCGCAAGTACGCGCAGATGGACAAGGAGTGGCAGGAATATGACGGAAATAAAGACCGCTTCGGGCCGAGAGCCATGCGAGAGAGCGAAAAAAGAGAAAAGTGATACACCATAGAGCAATTCGCAGAGGCCACGGACACGATATTCTAGTGAAGCGGTTTTGTTGCGGGAGTAGATCGGTGAGTAGGCGGGCGTGGACTGAAGCGCGTGAGGCGGTGCGAACGACCCGCGTAAGGAAGTAGCTCTAACTATTGAGGACTTCACAGCGTCAGACCGCATCCGCTTCATCTGTATCGACGGATACGTGCCTGCGGACAAAAGACTACTGACGTCAGCCGCGGAGCTGGACTCGCCGGAGAGTTACATCAACGTGAAAAAGGCGGCGTATCAGGGGATGAAGACGTGGAGCCGCGAGGCGCGACAGCGCATCGTGCAAAGAAGGTTTTATGTGCGCGAGGTGCTGATTGGCACAGTTATTCTGGGCTTGTGCTTCGGGATGGTCGGCGGGTGTATCTCAAGCGCCTCGGCCGTGATTTGTGAGCCGCAGATGTTGGAAGCGTGGGTCGCAGCTGAAGGGTACGATAATGTGGAGGAAATGATTATAGCTGGCGGCGAAGACAGCAGCTGCTTCTCGCGCGCGTTAGGTTTTTAAGCAATTGAAAGCGAAACGGACGGAACAGGAACTTGAGGTCGATGAGCAGGTTATGGTTGACTGCAACGTTTCTTCTAAACTACGACTTTAACTAGTACGAGTACCCTAGGCCTAAGTTAAAAAGTGTTGTAAGTTTGACGATATGATAATGTCTCCTATGAACAAGTTGATGTACCTGTAAGTAATATTTAGTACTTCTTCATCTACTCGTACTCCTAGACGAGTGACAGACTGTTTTTTGTCCCTAATGTATTCTGAGATAAATCGAATACGCCTAGTATATTACTATCGCTATCAATATTGTGTGAGTTGTTTGCATTAACTAGGTGAGTACTTACTTAACGCTGATGGAACGGTAATGATGAATATGATGAAAAGTAGAAGCACCTGCACCTCGAAGTCAATACTATTTACTGAAAAGAAAGTAAATTAGTTTCGTCTGCTACTAGCGGTCAATCTCAGCTTTGTTCCTGTCTGGACTTGTTGCGTCAATGTTGTCACTGTCAGGAAGGAATACTGTACCTGTCGCTGTAAATGTAATGTCTTACTAAGTTTTACTAGTGCTAAAGTTGCCAATCCTAGGACTTCGATTAATGCCCAAAAATTTTAACAGTATAAAGAGGACGTAATTGAAGTTGTTGATGTTGAATGATATCTCATTTTTTTTTGATTCTATACTATAGAAGTGCAACCTTTATTAATAAGGTGTAGCAGCGGCTAATTTTTACTTTTAAGAGACGCTTTTTAGAAGTTTTTGTTTTTGTTCTTCTATGATTGACATCAATTCAGTGTCTAATGTGCATGACGAGTAGAGGATAAAGATGAAGATGGAGCTTGCGTCTAAGAACGAGGATTGTCAATATGAGGTGGAGCCGCTATTGATGCTTGAGGGGAACCACTGACGAGTTGATTTCTCCGCAGAGAATGAGTCTTCTTCATCCTCAGAATCCTCGTGGCGCGATCGACATGCACGAACATACGCAGCAGGATCGAAATCGAAAAGTTATGTTCATCGCATGCACGAAGAACATGATGAAGATGAGTATGCGAACGGGCAGCAGGAATCAAAAAATAATAAAAATAAGGTTTCATTTACGAACCAGGCGTGAAACGCAAACGGCTACGGCAGAGACAAGGAAAGAAGATGAACTCTGACCAGCATGAAGTACGCTTTTTGATTTCTCATGCTGATGTTGTTCTTGATTACTGTCGGGCTTTGCTACATGTTGCTGAGCTAAGCGGCCAGCAACGCCACGAACAGAAAGTGATCCGTGAACAACTGATCAGCTGCTGCGCGGCAGTAGAAGCAAGATGCCGTAATAATTAGAAGAAAGAGGCACTAGGAGGAAGAGTCGAAGAATGCTAACGTGGGCCGTTCTTTAGAAGACGTGAGATACTTCGATGACACCACGGCTGGCGACCAAATTGAGCTTACTTCGATTCAGGAGGTGTATGCCGATGTGCTGGAAATTTGCCACAAGTCTGAGGCAGAAGTCGTGAAAAGAAACTGGCACACTTTAACACCGTTCAAAACCCGCGTAGACTGGTTCGCCGGTTTCATGCGCCTGTTTGGCGAAATTGATATCAACTCGGCGAAGCGTATGTGGCTGACCGACAAGTGCCTGGAGACCAGTCTGAGCCACCTGCTTTAGCGAGCGTTCAAGAAAAGCGAAGGGACGTACGAAAAGTCGCGGGGCTGGTTCAACAAGAAAAACAAACTCATCCAGCGCTTCAAAGACCGCAAAGGCGAACTCACGAAGGACAGCTACTCTGACCAGGACCTCGCGGAAATCACCAAGGAGATTTTTATCGACGCGATCGGCAGGGAACGCTACGATATTCAGAAGAGCAAAGGCGACGGCATGTAGCACATGAACTTCCTGGAGTTCCACCGCTCCGAATACGTGCGGCTGTACTGTGTGAAGAACTACATCAGCATGACGCCCGGTCTGGAGCAGAAGCTGCGAGAAGATACACAGAGAGGCGGAAAAATGGACAAAGCGCTGTTGGCACTGGGCTCGCGCGCGGACGCAGGGAGAAGAAGATTCAAGCGCGAGCTCTACTTCACGGACTACTTCCTGATCAACGTTTTGTTTGCGACGTGCTTTATGGGTATTGCCGCGTCGGCGTGCTTCGCGGGCAAAACGGTCGCTGAAGAGCAGGGGTGGCTGTGGTACGATGGCACGGCCTAAGCCGTGACGGATGTTACCACAGAGGTTACTACTTAACCTTCAGTAGAGATTATTCAGAATTAGATTAAGTACGTTACCAAACGGAAACGGGGTTAGTGTTCAATTATTAGGGGTTCTTAAAGTTTTTGGGTCTACCTCTACTTCCAGGTATACAATAAATGAGTGCCATATACAACGAACGCATTCGAATAAAAAAGTGTGTCACTGTCACTGTTAGTCGTGTTCTTGCGAGGATATTAAATTAATCTTGAAGCGAGCAAATGGTTGAAGAAAGTTCTTTTAAAAAATTTTATACATCATAATTGAGATCAACTATAACTATAACTATAACTATAACGTGAAATTAGTTACCATCCAAGTCGAACGTGTATTAGTGATGTGTATCGTCAATAGATTTTGTGTTCAATTACGATTGGGTGAGGCTGAGTCTTAGTCTTACCTTCTAACTTGATGTGTCTTAATTGTAGTCAGCTTGCAATACTAGTACGTCGGTTGGTTATGATTATCATGATGATGAACTTATTCGATACTCTGATACTCCCTAAATTAATAAAAAAGTGAGTACGAATGATGTAGTATACGATTCCTTGTAAGTGATAGTTGACTTTTAAGCACTAGCACCATCATCTTTATTTTTTATTTTTAATACCTGTCCTGAGTGCTGTGATGTGTTCTACTTGTTAGAGTTCGACGGATTGCGTTATATTTTTTTTTTAAATTTAAATAACGGATATTCAAGCAATTTGTATTACATTATGTTGCCTATTGCGCGCCTTGCGTCGGATAAATTGTTCCCGGAGTTTGAGTACGGCGTCGACTTCGAGGAGGAAATTGAGATGGACAATATTCAGGAGACTGATGCACTCCTTGCGTCAAGCTCAAGCTCAACGTTAGGAGCAGTGCAGTGAGACTGACCTAGTTCGCACTTGAGTCTGAGGGTGCAGAAGTTGATAGAAGGCCACCATGCGCTGACCAACAGCAACGGCAAGGGTAAGGGCAACAAGGGTAACAGTAACAGTCGCCATCGCGCGAGACAAAAAAGTGGCCGTCGGGTACAGGGGGGCGACGCTAGGATGGGTATGCGCGAGCGTGAAGAGCGCATCTAGGCACTCGAGTTCTACGCGTATGCTGGCCTGGTAGCTCTGATGCTCACAGTACTCGCGACGGGCGCCTGCCTGCTGCATTTCCTGAACTCGCTCAACCCTAAAGGCTACGCCCCATCAGCGCGCGATGCTCCTGATAGCACGGGCGCCACGGGTGCGGACCTCGTCGACGCTGCGGACCTGGACGACTTGGGCGGCATAGGCACGGGCACGGGCAGGAGGCTCAACCAGCGTGCCCTGACAGGCACGGAGGGGCGGACGGCAAAAGAGATGTGGTGAACTTTCCACTAGATCTGCGATGATGGTGGCGTGTCTGTGAACTCAGACGGCGAGTTAGTCGCGGGTGAGGAGAAGAAGAGAATCGTGAAGCGCATCAGCAACAGCTGAAAAAGGATCTATTCGCGTTACACTGGGAGCAAGACCGCGTTTGACGCGATTGACATTGACGAAGAGGCGTATAAGCCAATGACTTATAAATGCTTCGTGGATGCGCTTTATTTGCACGGCGAAATGAAAGAGAAGTCTGAGAAAAAAAGAAAGGGTGGTTTCTTTTCCAGGAACAAGACACCGCTTTTTCAAAAGCCGTCTAGAGAAAAAGTGCAGGAGATAGCGGATGCTATATGGCGTGAATCGTTCCCAAGCGGTGCTGGAAAGGATGCAGAAGGAAAAGGAAAAGAGACTCCGATCGACGAGCTCCGCAAACATGAACTCCACTTTGACGCGCACTTCGTGCGCTCCGAGCTTGTTCGCGGCAGTATTTTAGACGAGTACGTCGCAGCTGACGGGGGTGAGGCCGCGGCCAAGTTTCAGGGTGATAGCGAGAAGAAGAAGGTGCTCTCTGGGCTCAAGTTCGGTGGCGAAAGAGCGCGCAAGCGGAACAATCGAAAGACGCTTTATCACCAGCATTTCTTGCTGATGGGACTCTACGCGGCGGTAATTCTGGCGGTCTGTGGTGGGGTTATCGGGGCGTGCGTCACGGTCTACACGGAGACGTGCCTGCGAGAGCGGGCTTTGGAGACAGAGATAGCATCAGCTAAAGCAGTTACAGGAGTAGAAGCATAAGTTACTGGAACATCATAATTTTAAGCTACAAATATTAATACAATACCAGGTTTGTGAGAGGACTACATCGATGTTGTACTTAATAGTTATAGTTCTGTCTACAATAATAAATTGAGATTATGCACTTTGTGATTGTGAGTCGAATTCATTCCTCCGCCGATAATCTAGTGCGTTACTCCGGTTTGGTATCAATGACAATGAGTCTATTTACTTCTAGAAGTAAAGACAAAGTAAACTAAGTGAGGATTCGAATTCGTGTTATATTTGAAAGAAAAGTTTCGTGTTCTATCTTTTCGCTTATGTATTAAGCGCGCTATGTATGTGCTGATGTTGCTGATTTTGATGTAGGTTGTCGTGATGTGCGGTATTGTTGAGGTAAAAGTGGGCAGGATGGTTTCGTTGTTCGTTGTTAGTTGTGTTTATTCATGCTCATGCTGTTGGTACCTACAAGAACGAGACTTTTGGTTAAATACGCATGCGCATACGTTTCAGCATTGTAATACTAAGCACGTTGTAACATCAAGATTACTTAGTCTTCACATCAACATATCTACTTGTTCCAACAACAACATTTTTTGCTATCGGCATATCGAAGGAAACTTTCACTGTGTAGTTAGACGTTGGCCAAAAGCAGATTCAGAATGTAGACTTGAGTATCTGTATATTCCACACGTACAGAACCATATCCATAACCATAAGTGTTAAACTGTAAGTGTAACTGCTTGAACTCGACGTTAAAATCAATACTTTTTAGAACTTAATACGATGTCGATGGACATCGCCGAGCGCATCGCCGCCAACGCCAAGAAGCTGCAGGCGGAGCAGGCCGCGGGTATGCAGGGCATGCCCCAGCAGCCCCAGGCCTACTCCGACCCCGTGACGCAGGGCGAGCGCGTGCAGTCGCTGATGGGCATCAACACCATGGCAGGGTCGCGTGAAGGGGACGCGTGAATCGTCGAGCGATTAAATATGCAGGTGGAGCGGATGTAGTGACGGCAGCATTATCTGGGAGAGCATGGACATCTAGTGACCGGATCCAGCTGAACTAGTGAGCGGTTGCGGAACTAGTGACGGGTCGCTGCCGCAGCACAATTAGGATGTGGAGCGACGGCTGTGAGCGTTCAACATGAACATAAACATGAACAGCATGAACACGAGTAGCATAAGCAGTATGAACACGAGCGGCATAAACACGAGCGGCATGAGCGGTTTGGGTGCAGGCTTTAACTTCAACGATGCGGGCGACTCACATGCACGCGATCCGCGTATGCACCTCCGGCAGGGAGAATACGGGTACGGTGATGAGGGCGGCTCTGGCTACGAGGGTGGCTACGGACACGAGAACGGCATGAACAGCATGAACATGGGCGGACTCACGGCCAGTCAGACGCTGAGCATGACCATGGGATCTGGCGCTTCTGGCACTGTCACAGACTCAGGGTATGCCCAGGACCCGTATGCGCGCCACGAGCACGAGCTGGATCCCTATCTGCACGCCAACCACGGGGTGCAGCACCAGCAGGGCGGCTTCGGAGGCGGAGGCGCAGGCGCTGCATCCGCAGGCGGCAGTGCGTCCTCCTCGCTGCTTCTCGGTGGTGCTAGCGGCGGCCGCGGACCTGGACAGGCGATGCCTTTCGGGCCTATGGGCGGTAATCGCGGCATGGGCATGCCAATGCCGGGAGGCGTAGGAGGGGGTGTGAATATGAATTTCTCGCCGACCAAGCAGCAGCAGCAGCACATGCACCTGCAGGCGGGCGACGAACTGCACACTTCTAGTAACGAGTCGTCGTCCTACGGATTAGGCATCACGCAGACCATCACGCAAAGTTCCGACCCTTTGAGCGGACACACGAACAGTGCCGGAAGTGGAAGCGGAAGTGCTGGTAGCGGTCCAATCAAAATCAGCAACGACACGAGCGAGGGCTACGTGGCGAATCTGGCCATGTGAGGCATCGACATCGCGAACGCGTGCCCGCCTGGGGCTGGCCCGCACGGCGCCATCTCGCTGACGGACAAGTTGCACGAGTCGCATACGTACCTGAAGGAGGCTTTACAGCCGTAGCTGAAGGAGAAGCTTCGGCAGCAGAACGCGCGGATCATGGCGGCTGTGGCAAAGCGGGAAATAACGAGTGAAAAGATGGAGGTCGAAGGAGAGGATGAGGGTGACGACTGAGACAAGAGCAAGACTGAGCAGCAGGAAAAAACGTCGCTGGAGATGGAGTAGACTACATCTCTAGAGGGCGAACCTGTAGATGCTGAAGGCAAGGCTGCACAGGTAGACGACGATGACTTGGACAAGCTGCTGGACCCCACTGCAGCGGACTACGAAGAACGTATGAAGGAGCTTGAGGAGTACGCTGTTGAGGTCTTGACGGAACGAGATTCAGCACTCGCTCGAAAGTAGAGGTAGGAAATGAAAAGGATCCGGAGTCAGTTGGGTGAACCGAAACCGAATGCAGACTTCGCCGGTGCCGGTGGAGACGGAGATATCGACGAGCACCCGAGCTACGCCCAGATCCCACGGTTCTACAAGATGCAGTACAACCGCGAGGACAAGGGAGGTGCAGCAGGACTTCTCGATTCCGTAAGCGAAAGCGGGCCGCTCACGCTCACGCTGGGCTGATCGGGGACGCTGAGGTGAGGATTTTGCTTTTGTAGTTATTGTTTGATTTTGGTCTTTGAGGCTAATGGTAAAAATGGCTAAACCTAAAGTTAATAATGTACTCTGGCTGCCATATTGACTAGGAAAATTAACGTATCGGTATCATCTCAGATTGATGCTATTACAAGTTCGTGTAGCCGTAACGGTAATGAGGTTGGGGAGCACTTTTTACCATATGACAAGTTCTACTGGCATGTAGAGATCATGCTCGGACCGTGCCTACAAAGTCATATTATTCAATGGTCAGTATTCATTTACGACCGCAAACCAATCAACAAAAACTTTTTTAGTCTACACATCCTACACAACATCATCATCAACATCTTCTCCAGCCAACCCCTCTCGTCCATCGGCCACAACAACTCTGCTGGGTCCGCAGAATCCGCAGACAAGACCTTAGTCTCCGACAAAACCTACGAGCTGGGCGACAGCAGCTTCACGCATAGTAGCGTATTTAGTAAACCAAAGCCGTCCAACGGCGAGGTGCTTGACGCCATGGGCAAGACGCTGTCCTTCCTGACGTGGCGCGAGTCGCGCCAGAAGATGCTCACGCGCAAGACGCAAGAACTGCTAGACGAGCCGGACCTGCACAAGCTGCTGGAGCTGCTGAAGAACCACTCGAAGTTCCTGTACAAAGTGCGGGAGACCGGGTAGTTGAAGCCAGGTCCGGGGCTGAATCCGAAAGCGTGATGAGCGTCAACGTCGTGAACCGGGAGTGGTGTAGCTGGCGCGTCGACGCCGAGCGGTGGTGCCGCGGCTGCGCCAGAGGCAACAGGATCCGGAACCGAGCCCACCACGGCAACGCCCGCAGCCTCAAGCTCGTCTCCAGGCACTTTCGATGTCAACACTATCATCGATGTGAACGGCAATCCTATTGCAACTTCTACGGTCGGCTGAAACGGCCAAAACCTCACTCAACAATCGTTGTAGTAATGGCAATGACCCGAATGCCGGCAGTGACAGGCTGGAGGTGATCGACTACGCGGCGTTTAGAAGAGTCTATAAGAAGATTTTGTAGTGATTAGTGAGTGTGAAGGTGGTAGTGACGGGCTAGATCTGTAGTAAGCGGAAGTTCGGACCCTTTTTCAACGCCACTTCGTATCTGAAGTTCGGCTCGCTGATCAGCGAGATCGGCATCGTGCCGTTCTTTTCCTATGTCGTGCGCAAGGTGAACATCAAGCAGACGCGCATCCAGCTCAGTTACTACGACACCGTCGGCCATGGGTATCTGAGAGAGAAAGACATGGAGAACTTCATCTTCGAACTGATCCCGACTCTACCGCAGCTCTCCCAGTTGCAGGAGGAGTTCTATCCCTTCTACGTGTTCACGGCGGTGCGCAAGTTCTTCTTCTTCCTAGACCCGAAGCGGACGGGGAAGATCTTCATCCGAGACCTGCTGCCGTCGACGATTCTGCCGGAGCTGTACGAGTTGCGCTAGTGACTGAGGTGCGGGCGCGGCGGCGGCCGCGGCGGCGGCGCAGAACGCCGCGTTGTAGAACGCAGCGTGAGCGGCCGCTGCCAATGCGTGAGCTGCAGTTGCTGCCGACGGTACAAGTACAACAGGTGCTGGTGTGGTTGCAGGTGCAGCGGCCGGTGGCGTCATCACCCAGCCGGACCACGTGAACCAGTACCAGTTCCTCAACACTTAGCAGACGGGCCATCAAGGTCAAGACGGAGCAGACGCTCTAAGCCAGCAAGACGCATCGTCGGTTGCAGCGAACTTGCAGCAGCAGCAAGTGCAAGTGCAAGAGCAGCAGTTGCAGACCATGAACCAGCAAATCAACCAAGGAGCGAGGATGAACACGATCCGCGCGCACCAGCACCAGGTGGGCGGTGAAAACTGGTTTTCGGTGGAGAGCGCGCTGCGTGTGTACGGCATGTACTTGGAGTTAGACAGCGATCAGAATGGGATGCTGGACAGGGAGGAGTTGTAGTAAGTTCGGAAGCGGCATGCTCAGCTCGGAGTTCGTGGCCCGCGTGTTCGAGGAGTACCAGACGTACCGAGACGAAGGAGGGGTTGTTGCGAACTAGTGACGGCACGACGACTGTGAAGGCCGGGAAACAGGAGATGGATTACAAGACCTTCCTCGACTTCGTGCTGGCAATGGAGAACAAAAACACCACGCAAAGCATCGAGTACTTCTGGCGGCTCGTGGACATCAAGCACAACGGCCGATTAGATGCGGGGGTTATCCGGTACTTCTTTAACGCAATTATAAGATGCCTGGAACAGCGGGAACTGGATAAGGGAATTAAACAAGAGGACGTGACGGACGAGATCTTCGACATGGTGCGGCCGTAGTAACCAGAACTTCATCACGCTCAAGGACCTGATTGACTGTAGGATGGGCGGCACCGTTTTGAATATCTTGACGGACACGCACGCGTTCTTCAACTATGACAATCGAGAGAACTTGTTCAGTGCGGAGAGCGAGGAGGAGCAACAGTGAGAGGGAGGACTTGGACAGGGCGGGCAGTTCGGGCAGCTGGGTCAGTTCGGCCAGCTCGGTGGACAGCTGTTTCAGTACGAGCCCGGCCAGTTCGGCCAGCTCGGTGGACAGCTCGAGCCTCCGGACCAGGAGTAAGTGAGCCTGCTGCACCAGGAAGGCCTGCTGTAGGTTGAGGGCGAACACCAGTACCATAACGAGATGCAGGTGGGTTACGATTCGCATTAGATGGAGATAGACGGTGAGTATGAGAACTAGTGAAGCTGATGAGGATGACCACGCAGACGACGTTGGGATAACTACAGGATTCGGAATTACGGAACTAGGCACAGGACAGCATGGGCAGCATGGGCATGGGCAATAAACACTGCAGTAAGTCGGCGGCGGGGGGTACAATTTTAGATTTAGTAACTAAAACTTTAGTGATACGTGGAATAGACAGAGATATACTGTTACTGGCTAAAGCGAGAGCGATTAAAGTTGTATGTAGAATTAGTAGGCGCAACTAACTGCTACAGCTTTATAATCATCATCCTCATCGCGACGAAGACGATTACCTACATAACCTTCACCTGAGCCGGCAGCGCGAGTACCAACCACTCCTCCTCAGCCAGTAAGATGGCTAATAACGGTGGTACTTGCGGTTTCTAACCTGGTCCAGGATCTTCTAATATAGGAGGTTGATGTTATTTTCCAGATCCAGATCCAGTTGTTGATAAAGATAGTATTTTCCAGTAACATAATCATGTCGGTTGGGGTTGACGGCAGGGTGGCACGAAGAAAGAGAACTTTAAGTTTCATGCGCTTGCGGAAATTGAAAAGTGTAGTAGAACGAAGCGACTTTTGCGAGGGTTTCGTGGGTTGGTCAAGTCCAATTACAACCCCAACGTGAGCATAGTGGACGTGGACGCGGCTGAGGCGCGATGACTTGAGTTTGAGAAGGAGCAAATGACCGAAATCTATGGAGCGGAGGGCGCAGATCGCGTTGCGGCGGCGGACGCCGCGTTAGCGTAAGCTGCGGCGGACGCGTGAGCTGCGCGTCAGGCGGCTGCCGATGCGGCCTGGGCCTAGGCGGCGGCACTGGCGGAGCAAGAGGCGCAAGATTCTCCAGACGCAGACGCAGAGCAGTCAACAGATGAAGTTGAAGATCGTGAACTGATGCAGATCTAAGTCTAAGTGAGCGGTGGCGCCTTAGGTGGTGTGGGATATGGTTCTGTATATGACCTCGCAGCGGTGTGATAGCTTGAAGCAGAGGAGAAGCAGGTCTTAGACGAGCAGCAGCGTCAGCGACATTACCACCACTGCAACGGGTCCGGCTCTGAGGAGCGGATGCAGCAACTCAACCGCGTGCAGTATTCCTTACCCTACCACTACCGGGTGCATCAGTTTAACATCTGCGACGATGCGGCAGCGGCCGACGCAGATGCGTATGCGATTCCGGCAAGCTAAGAAGGCGAGCACCAGTAGGCACCCGCTCGCAACTCCGACTCCGACTCAAACTCAAATTCTCCAACAGCACCAGCAAAAGGCTGTACACGATCAAGCTCGCGGTAATGACGCAGACCAATTCTCAAGTAAAGGTTGTGAAGTTTCTCAAGCGTCTAGTAAACAAACTTTAAGTTTCGGGTGTGACCAAAGTGCCTACTCTTGCTAGATTAACCCCATTACGTATCTAGTACCCAGTCGTTTCTCGAGGAGTCGTGTACGAGTAGAATCTCTCTAGGACTACGAAGAACAGCAGCAGCAGCAGCTGGAACAGCAGTAGATGTTCGCGTAAGACTTTGTCTTGCAACACCAACAGTCGCAGCAGCAGCAGTTGTATTACTTTGACTTGTAAGCCTGAGAGCAGTGCGAGTACCAATAGCAGTAGCAGTAAGACTTGATTTGACCATGACCATAACCATGACCTGTCGACATCGTCTCACATAGTAGTCCAAATCCAAAACTAAAGGGGGAAGTCGAACAACAACTTTAGCTAAATGATCCAGCTCCAGCTGCATGTGTTGGTGTGCTGACCAAGGCAGGCGGAGAGTAAGAGTTAGGTGGAGAATTGAATTGAGGGTCATGCGGTGGCGTGACACATTGATGAGGATTAGAACTAGGCGGTGCTAGTGTAACAGTAACGGACTATTATGACTGTGATCTAGGTCAAACGTTGCTCGAAGACGACCATGATTACGGGATAGAGCAGCACCGCGTTTGCGGCGGGGACTCGGTTCCCTGCAAGTAGTGATGTTAGCGCCAGCGCCACTGGTGACTCAAACACAAACTCGTAGTTGTAGTAGACCGTTTCCGTTAGCTCCTTCGTCACCATCAAATCCAAAATCAAGTCCTCCACCTGTTGTTGAAGCTAGCAGCACCATCAATAATCTAGGAGGCGAATGAGAAGGTAATGCAGACTAAGCAGATTAATAAGTTAATGTTAAAGTAGGTTAGGACGAGAGGCGGGTGAGGACTCATGTACGCTGATTTTTTAACAGTGGCTCGGACGGAATGACCACCCCCAGCGTCAAAGACACGGGGGCTGTTGGTTTCTAATTTTGTTGAGAAGCTTCTGAAGAACTTTTTTGAAGTACTTGGTTTTACTTTTAGTAAGTCGTTGTATGAGTATGTACACGTGTTGTACTTGGTTAGGTAGAAGAAAAGAATAGAGGAAGAAGTAGATTGAGGTAGTTTTGTATACATCGTCTTCGTCAAGTGAAAATAACACGACGTTATATGTTTTGTTGTGATCACTTCTAGCACTACTTCTAAGGCTACTCTAATAATAATAAACATCATCCTGCAGTAAAGTCGAAGCTAGGCGAATTTAACCACGTGAAAATTACTTGTGATATGTGACCTGAAAGGGGTCGTGAAATAAATGAAACTTGCAAAAATTATAAAAAGACAACGAGAAATAGAAGAGACTACTTGTGCTACACTTCTGCCAAATTTTCTAAACTCTTCCGAATCGATGTCAACCCATGCAGTTCTTCTACTATTGATGGGAGACCAGTCAACGAGATAATGTTATCGATATCTTTTATTTCATAAATTTGTCATCTCATCAATGGGACATCATTTGTAATCAAATGCGTCAATCGAAATCGTTGCTATATGCCTTAAAAAAATCCGGGCCCGCTCGGTGTTATCCTCGCAAGTTTCCCGTAAAACGTTCTAACTCCAATATCATTGAAATATTATTGCACTAGAAGTAGATAACGGATATAGTACAGTATTTTGGGCGATCTGTAATTAGAATTACTTCCAATAGTAAAGGTGGGCTATATTAATCAAGGCGTGAGAATACCGTATTATAATTAATGGGCAAAGTACATGATCAAGCAAGAGCAAGTGTGCAGCACGAGGTTCAAAAATTCCGGTATAGATAAATTTTATATTTCCGATAACGTAGTGGAAGAAGTGTTGTAGCAGTCGTGAGACTCTGAAGAGACTTAAATTTGTTAGAATTCATTTTTGTGTGTGATAGAGAAACCTCCTAGATATATCGATTTTTTCAAGAGTTAAAATTTTTCAATTTCAGCGTCAGAAATATTATTATAGCCATAGCATTACCATTGCAGCGGGTACTAGTTAGAGTTAGTCTTCGTCGTTCTCTGTGATATCTTTGTCTAATACCAATACTAATATCAATACCAATATGTCCAACAACTTTAACAACTTCTTCAGTCTTCCGGCGCCCGAGCACGCGCTCGCGAAAGCCAACGGGATGGAAGAAGACGCCGGCTTCGCGCCCATCTTTCGCCCATGCACGCAGCGGTCCCGCGCCTACGAGGATTTCATGTACACGCGCGCGCTGCGCCATCAGCAGGAACAAGAGCGACGGCAGGCACAGCGGTACGAGCAGGAACTGGCTGCGCGTGCTAATGGTATGCAGATGAAAGGAGGTGTAGGTGCTAATGGAAATGGTGCGTACGTGGACCATGGTGTGGCCGACGGCACGGTGGTGGCGAAGCGTGTGGTGCGCGATGACGACTACGACTACGACGCAGAAGAAGACGAGGGCGTGCACGTGGAAGACGAGCTGGTAGCCCGAGCCCAAGCGCAAGGCAAATCGTCCGCGTCGTCCTCGTCGTCGTCGCACCCGAGCGATAGCACCAGCATGCAGGTGGACGACGCCACGGCGAGCGAAGACAGCCTCGGTGATCACAACATGATGACGAACGGCAACGGCGGTGAAAATTCTCACAGCGTGTCGGTGTCGGTGTCTGCGGGCATCAGCAGTCCGGCGAGCGGTGGCGCTCAGTCGCCAGCGGACCAGTGCCAGTTGCCTGCAGCTGGTGACCTGGGTGTGGTGGATCTGGAGGCGAACGCAAACGCGACCGTGTGTAACGGAAACCCAAGCATGAAGCCTAGCGTGAGCAATGGCAACCCGAGCGTGTGTTCGAAGACGACGGCGGTGACGCACATCACTGGTGCGAAGGGCGTGAAGCGGCAGCGAATGTGTGACAAGACGGCGAAGCCCTTGAGTGCCCTGGAGCAGGTGCGTGAAGCTGACGAAGGTGAAAGAGAAGGCGCAGGAGTCGGCGCGCCGCCCGCGGGTATTGAAGACGTGATTATGGGACAGTAAGCGTTGGGGTTGCCTATAGTGGGTATGAGTGTGTGTGAGTCAGCAGAGTAGACTTTATGTTAGCCTAAGATTGACTGATAGATTATTTTGTATAGCTTTTAATAGAATAATGTTGTTTAATGCTGTTCCTAGGGTTAGATTAGAGGTTCTCTGTGTAAGAGGCTAGATTTATCGCGTTCGCGCGTTTGTCGATATAAATTTTTTTCTTCGTGGTGCTGTCTGTTCTCCGTTGTGGACATCGCTCTCTCTTCTATTTGAAGTCGTCCAAGTAGCGTTTGGTCGATGTACATAGATTCAGTTGAAAAACAGACGTAAGAACAACACTGTACTATATGCGAACACGAATGAGAGTGTGTGTGAAATAGTTGTACGATAGACAAGAGCAGGTCTGTTAAAGACTTATCGTGGCTCATTACTGCGTGCGATCGAAATCACTTTGGGCAATCGTGCACTTGCACTTGCACTACACGGTAGATACTAGTTCAGTATTTTTTGAGAAGTCCAACGCATATAGGGTGGAAATGTTAGTTCAATGCTAGGTGGAGGAGGAGGTCGTCAGCGTGATTACTGTACGTAGAACAAAGGGAAATCGAGGAAATATCAATATTTATATTATGTAGAACTTACTAGAAGGGCATCAAAGTAGTTGTAAATAGTGTGAGTTGTATTGCTCTATGTAGCTGTTGAAGTTGATAGATTTATTAATTTATGCATGCCCATACGATACAATTAGAATTCGATTGACAGAGAAAGAATTCAACTAATGGTCACCAGTCCTGCTCTTAATGTTAATGAGTCAGTGTCATCAAGCCATTTTGTTTTTCAATATATTATATATCCGACTACTTTGAATGACTTTCTTGATCATTTCTGTTTTCACTCACTTTCTAGTACTTTCGCAATCGTAGCTCTGATATTTTTTTCCTTGATTGACGATGGGGTGACGTGGTTACCTGCCATTCAATTTTGTTTGCGAGTTCTTCTAGGTTGCTCTGACACACTCAACATACTCTCTCACTTCTACTTCGTACTAATGAGAATGACCTGCACCTTCAAAAAACTTAAAACGCGTATACGCATACAGGGTCTTTCAAGTTGTGTAATCGAAATCGTTAAGCTTAAGTAACTTAGGAGTAGTAGGAACCGTTTCAACCGCAATACTCGTAATAATATACACATCGAAATCATCTTGAATTCCTGACGCTGTAAACATTTCGACTATATTTAGGTCAATTATCAGCATTTTCGAATTTCTATGGTTCTTGTCATTAGAAACAGAAGTGCAAAATTATCATCAACTTAAAAAACATGTATCATATGAACAACAAGATGAGGATGACATACGTTTCTTTCATTAAAAATATGCGCATGAGTGCTGTGTTACTTCTGCAGTCGAGTGCGCTATGCCTGCTACTAGGTGTTACGCTTGCGGAGTCGCTGAAACTTAAGACGGCCACGGTAGCGCCACAACCGGGACCGAAGCGGCCTTGACCTGTGCCTCCGAAGCCGAAACGCAACAACAATCTTGATCTACTCGCAACAAGCGCCCATATTGAGGAGCTGAAATAACAGCGCCCACCGATATTCGATTTGTCATCGATCGCGCCGGTGCAAGCTCCTGTCGATGCCTCCGGTGCACTGGCAAAGTCGAGGCCGGGCACGCCAACGACGAAACCGCAGGGCACATGATTCATGAGTCATATGAAGCCTTTATATCCACAACTTCAGGTAGCCGCAGAAAAATCAGGGAAGCGCAAGCCTGATGCGCAAGCTGTGGGCCAGCAAGTACAGAATAGCGCAATAAAGCTACCGCGTTCAGCTGTTGCTGCTTCTGTGTCACAGGCTAAGCAGTCCCCGGGTCTGAGGCCAGCGACGCCGGCGGCTAACAAGTAGCCGAAAGCTTCTAAATAAAGTGAAAAAAAAGCAATATGGAAGAAAATATAAGATCTTAGCGGCGTAGAGCAAGAAGGCAAAAAGTTTAGACCAGTGGAGGTTCCGGCTGCGCACAGAGTGTCATCGCAGAACCCGACGTCGCCTCTGAACAATCCTTCTTCTGCCCCTTATAAGCAGAGTGAACCTAAGTTCAAACCACCGCCGTTGCACCCGATTATTAAAGATTTGTACGCGTCCGTCACGGGGCTAGATCGCTGATGATTCGAATCGACGCCGATGTCCTTAGAGCAAATGGCGAAGCAGAGAGCGTGGTTCTCAGCGCCAGGATAACCTGATACGGTGGTCTACACGAATCCATGGCATCCAGATCCTCTTTCCGCCGCCGGTAAGTAGAACGTTCAATCTGTTGCAAAGTTCATGGCTAACGAGTCGCAGGCAAAGCAAGCATGGACGTTGAAGCAGTAGCAGAGGCATAAGCAGAAGCTGAGTCAGATACAGCAAGTTGATCGCGATCCTGAAAGCCGTCGCGTGAAGCTCTTCGAGGACCTTCGAAGCGAGGTGCATCGCGTCATAGCATCCGTCCTCTCATCGCAGACGCAGCCGGAGACTGCGCAAAGGCTGCGTGACTTGCTGCTGTTTCCCGTTACCGGCCTGCCGATAAACGACACGGCTGCGTAGGAAGTGGCGGCGGAGGTTGCGCAGCAGCTCATAGGTCTCAAACGCACTAATTCTGAATCTGAGAAGTCTGAATCACGCAAACGCGGTCGCGATGGCGAATCACTCTCACTCACGCCTGCCATCGTTTTGCAGAGAGAAATCACCGCGGAAAGAATTCGTGACTAGGTGGAAGGTGACCTGTTGATCGACATCCTATCTATTCAGGATAAGGGCCTGTCCTACGCGATGCTCGTGGTGTTAATCTGCTTGTTTCCGCGCCACGCCTCCCACGACGGGAACCAGCCACTGGGCGCCGAAGTCGCTGAAGCGTACTACGGAAGGAACGGAAATAGCCAGTGGAGCGAGAAGCGAAGTTCGAAGGTGAAGGCGTCGATGAAGCAGGCACAGACACAGTCAGGATCACAGCCGCTGCCCGCGGATGAGGCTTCGATGATAATGAGCAAAAGGGCGACTGAGAAGCTCGACGAGTTTAGGAAATTCAATAAGGCGGTTGCTGTAGAGCAGCTCACAATCGAGGCGCTCTCAGAAGTGACGGCAAAGCATGCAGGACATTTCGACCATCGGTACATGATCATGGTGCGTGGTGGCGACAACGACTATAGACCAGCAAGTCTAGAAGCTCCTTCTTCGACGAATGCGCGCCTGGACCTGTCGCGGGCGCTGCAGACGGTAGAGGGCTCCGGCATTTACGTGGAGAAGCGACTGGCGCTCGCGAGACGCCTTGGCGCAAGCTATGAGTTAGAGGATAAGGAGGTGTATGAAGACAACAGCTCGGGCCGGCTCATTGAGGAAGTCATGGCGGGCTTGAAAGTGTCGCAGCAGCGCGGGCGAGCGCGCGCGGCTTCGCTTTCGCTCGCAGTAGGTCTCGGTGGTGACGGCGTGGGCTATGGTTTTCCGTTTGTCTCGGGCGTTGGAGAGGTGCCGCAGACTCTGCTCTCTCTTTCTAGGTCGTGCAGTACAAGCTCTGATGACGGAGACGATCGTTATGGCGGCCACCACAGCGTCGACAGCTCAAGCACCTCAGCTTCCATGCCACCGTCGCCAAGTGGGTTGAATACGATCGAGCAGTCCTTATTTTTGCCGGGACAGGGTCAAATACCAGTGAAAGATGAAGAACATGACGGATACACGATGTCTTCACCGGTGCAACAGCTCCTAGAGGTTGCTGCGAAGGCACGCAATAGCATGAAGTAAGTAGAAAGGAATCGACTACTAAAATTTAATATCACAGTAGAAGATATAAGCAGTCGGAGTCTGGACTTTATTTAAACCTAATTTTTAATATTAAGTATGATTAACTCTACTCGTCTTTACGTTTGTGAACCTAATCAAATGAATTGACATCGCTAAATCCAAACTTGCGGGCGATGGCGCTGTCGAATTTCGGTTTGTGAACGGGATGAAGCTTTAGAGAGTCTACGGCTACGGCTACAGTATTTTCATAGTACTTTATGTATGAAGTATATTTTGTGGTTAAAAATATTGATGAAGATTCCAATACTATTTATTATTTCTGCGCCCGCGCTTCCGCATATTCAGGAGATGAAAACTCATGCGATTTAGAAATAAGACATGTCTTAGTCTGTGACAGATTTCAAACATGTGTTTCAACATATATCTATATTCTGCTTCTGTACTTCTATAAATACTTAGAATATAAAAAAGGAAAAGGCGACACACAAAGAATAAATTATAACATTCAATCAAGTAGCTAGTTCTAGATGAACTAAATTTGACTGCAACTTGCAGTTGCATTCACACTCACAAAAATTTTCAATAACAGAAAGAACTAACCCTAACGTCATGGTCAAAGCAGCTGTCACTACTCACTGTTTCTTATATCACGTAACTGTCTACAACGAAATTTTCCGTATCCGCACAGTCGCCAGCTCTATAACAATGCGCGTACGTCGAAAGCGCTTGGTCTTCGTGGAGTGAGGGTGTGTGTGTTGGATGCTGTCTTCGCAATAATATCATTTTCACGTCTTCTATGACCTATGTTACTACTACTACTAGGTAGATCACGTACATCACGGACATATTTGAAGGACAATCTGTTCATGATTCAATCTGGTATAATACGTATAGTGCGAACAGTTTGTTTAATGAACAACCGACGACGGAGATGTATTCTTAGTGGGTCCAGATTAATCTAGATTTAGAACAAGAGAAGATGAAGAAGTGTCTAACAGTCATGTACATCGATGGCACTGCCGGGTACCTTTGCGATTACGTTCATTTTGAATTTTTTTAACATGGATTAGTATATTATTTTTATT
>JACLAC010017707.1_pt1 | contig 21106 bp, 30 predicted proteins | sample 8027881 | NCBI WGS metagenome assembly JACLAC01 (sample SAMN15725517, study PRJNA655200) | protist metagenome | isolation source: fluorescence activated cell sorting (FACS) single amplified genomes of... | place: Spain: Blaines Bay Microbial Observatory, Mediterranean Sea | collected 2016-01-19 | reverse complement strand
CCGCAGCTGTCCGCCTCTCTATCGGCCTCGGCGTCGAGCGCGGCAACGTGATGTCTAAGCACGCCGTCCCGCTGCTAGCTGTGGATAACGCTAACTCGGTGCTCAACGACCTGAATAACGCTGACGACGACAGTGATAGCGATGAGCTGGCGACTCCACCTCCAGAGTTTGCGCAGTCTCAGCTGGCTGCACGTGATAATAGAGTGTCACCTGCTGCGGTCGTGGCGTCGAAGCAGGCGCGAGACGCCGAAGCTGCTGTGCGAGAAACAGTAGATGCACTCACGCTGGGCGAGACCGCGCCGGCTCCTGGCCCAGTCAAGTACGACGCCGCGTCGTCACCGGTTACGAGCCAGGTGCAAGTGCAGATGCTGATGCACCAACCTGCGGCTACTTCAGGCGCGACATCGGCCATGGCTCCCGTCCCCGAAGGAGCTACTCGCGAAGACGTGCTCAATCACTTCAAGAGCATCTACGGTTCAGGAGACCCAAACTCGCCGTCTATCGCGGCACGCGTTGCATCGGTCGCGTTCGGCGGCATGCTGTCTGGCGGTGGTAGTGGGAGCAGACCCTCTGCACCACTCTCGAAAGAGCACATCAGAGTTGCAATGGGCAGAGACGGTAGCGAAGCAGAAGCGCATAAAAGTGGCAGGTCGCCTGCGGGCTCGCGGCTGCGTCCTGCGCCTGGCCAGCCGTAGGCACCTTAGCCTTAGCCGGTGTTTGCTGTGCGGAATCCTTCGCGAGGGACAACGTGTCTTCCGGTCGTACGCAATAGTGATGAATCTGGAAGAGCGAGTGAGGGTGGTCTCCAGCGGTGGAGCCACCACGCGCCGACGTGGGCACTGGATGCCGAGGTCGCCGGGTATGAGCCTATGTAACTGTAATGAACGTTTCATGAGGGCAGTGCAGTGTGAGATTAAGTAAACGATCGAGCGGCGAGTGTAATATACGGATAAGCCAGCTGCGCTCAACGTATATGCTCAAAAGATTGTGATAGTCAACGTCAAGTCGTGGTCTTCTAATAAGTCGAATTTATGTTTTATTTATGTCAAGGGTCTTCTAAGATAGAAGTTTCGTCACGTGAGATTTTTTAAAGAGTGTGAAGGAGCTAAAGAGCAGGATAGACGCAAGAAAAACCAAACTCATCTAATGACCAATTGCGATTGAGCTGAAGTATTTCTTGTAAACCGAGGGTGGGAACTTACGGCTCTACTAAATATTATGGTGGGAACTTACGGCTCTACTACTGTTCTGTTGCATTAATTATAATTATAGTTGTAGTTGAGAATAAGTAAAAGCTGTACTTCTTGTAGTCTTACCACAGTTATTTAGACTTCCTAGTAAATAAACAGAGTCGACATAACAATCAATCATGGGCGGCTCCGCATCCAAGGCCAAGGCCGCCAAGGCTGCCCTGCAGTCCTCGCACACCGACAAGCTCAAAGCATCCAAAAAAGAAGGCGATGCGCACGAGCTCGTCATGATCACGCCACTGTGGAAAACGCCCGAGGAGGTAAAGTAGGAAAAAGAGGCTTAGTAAGCCGGCGAAAGGAGTTCCCGCGGACCCGAAAAAAGGCACGATTGACCCTGTGAATTTAGACTTGCTAGAAGAATTTAGTGATGTTTTCGTGGCGAGCTTTGGAGGGAACCCGGGTGTTAGTGAGGATCCTTCGAAGACTAGTGAGAAGGCGGCAGACTGGGTGTTCGACTGCAACCAACCGACACTGGCGAGCAACACGTGGGAAGCTAACAACGACTAGTAGGAAGCTTTATTTTCAGCAGATCCCCATCTTCATGCCCATGGAGTGCGAAAAACATGGAGGTCTCGTTGTTGGTATAAGGAAGGTGGAGAGCGACCCGTGAAAAAAAGGCAAGCTGATGGCAGTGTGCAGCTTCTTTCCTGAAACTTAGATTAAACAACAACCCTTGGGCATGATGCAATTGATTTCACTCTACAACAGCCTGAGCGCCATGGGCTCCTCGGCGCTGGTGAAAAAGTACACGGACGAGAACGGCAAGAGCACCCGCCCGATCATCACCGATGTCGCATCACAGATCCTGAACGACGGAATCCAGTTCAAGATCGCGGGGGCGGAAGTTGATGCTTTAAAGCCTGAATTGAAGAAAGCGATGGACGACGCATGAGGCGGGGAAACGGATTAGTAAGCTGCTGAAGAAGAACAAGGAGTGGAAGAAGGCCGACGCGGCTAGGACGAAGGCAGTGAAGGCGAGTGCGTCGGCGCGGTTCTGACGGATGGATGCGTATGACACGGGCTTTCTGACGAACGACTGCAAGAAGAAGCGGAAGGCGGACAACTAGAAGGCGAGGGTCCTCCATTCAAAATATAAATATTCATCAACTTAGCTCTTACCAAAACCAAGAAAATTACTTGGTGCTAAGAAATTTAGTGGCCGATAATTTAGCTTCATGAGTTGCTTTCAAAGGTGTTCGCGTGCGCTTTTCGCGAATATTAGCTTAAACCTTTATTGTTTATATATAGTTGCGATAATTTTTGCTTAAGCGCTAAACCCCAGAAATTCTTGCTGGCATAATTTTTTAAACGCAGCCGGTAAGAAGCGAGGTGTGAAAAGATTGACCTCGCTGTTTTTTTTGCTCATCGTCTTCGTCATAGTTTTTCGACCGCAACTACATTTCTCAACGACGAAATTACAAAAAAAAAAGAAAGGCAACAGCTACTTCTACATCGAATTTCTTAGGCGAAAGGCACCGGCTACTTCTACGTCGAGAGCCTCGCCGTGCACCCCGACGCCCAAGGGCAGGGCCTGGGCAAGATGCTGCTTAACTACGTCTGCGGCTGCGCCGACGAAGTGGACGTCCCCGTGTATTTAGAATGCGCGCACGACGAGATGGGGTCCAATAACGTGAAGATTTATGAAAAAAGTGGTTTCAAGGTGAATTACGAGGTCGAAATCATGAGGGAGGGAGACAAGAAGGGCGACGCGCTGCGCAAGAAACACGTGGCCTTTTACGGGGAAGAAGGAGCGAAAAAACTGACGACGTGCAAGTGTGTGGAGATGAAGCGGCCTAGGAAGAGCGAACGGGGAGATGCTGTAGTGCCGGCTGCCGCTGAAGCTCCTGCGGCTGAGAAGGCGCAGGAGTAATCAAGATATTAACCTAATAAAGCTTTAGCAGCGGAATAAAGAGGATATGGTAGTCGTTATAGCAGGTTCTTAGTATTGAAGAAATTTTTATTTTCTAACTGTGACTGTCAGTCGTCACATCTTTATCTAAGTGGTTGTGCTTGAAGTTGTACTTGTAGTCATGTCATACTTTTACTTGTATTCAAATGAAATTGTCATATCACTGCCAATCGGGTATCACTAGGTGTTCTTCACCTACGGGTTAATACCTCAGCGGGATATAAGATCTACCAAACGACTGCGTCTAACTTGCTGCAATTGTTGACATTGATTAAACTACTGCTAATTATGACCACAAGTATGGGACACGCATTATCAATATCATGGGTAAAAAAGTTTGAATTGAGAGACCGAGAGCGAAAGAATGAAATTTGAGAGACGGAGACCTTATGCTTTTCGTTTTCACTGTGATATGCCTCTCTCACTCTCAAACTGACATAGCACTGTAGTCAAGTCAACGTCGAATCGAGTAAAACATCGAATTCGTGATCGTGATAATTCAACACAATGCAGCACCACCACCGCACGCGCGTGCGACCTGTCGACAGCGCGCTACCGTTCGACAACCCGCCGCCCGCGCCTGCCGCAGCACCCGCAGGATCTGCAAGCAGTGGCGTCACTGGCGGCCAGGTCTTCCGCTCCTCACTCCTACGGGCGATTTATCAGCTGAAAGAATTAAGGGCGAACGCGGCCAGAAAAAACTCGAGTCCCTGCTACCCGGCCATGGCCTCTCCGCGCACGGGCACCCCGGGGCCGAGCGGGCACGGTGAAAGACGCGATGGCGGACAGGTCGATCCGGTGCATTTATTACAGATCGCGCGCGACCTCCTGACTGATAAATCGATCGTGCCGAATGCAGAGTGCCAGAGGGTGTTGGAAGATGTGCTTGTTTTGACTGAGAGCTGTATTTACACGACGCCGGGAGATCTTGGTACTGGCTTGAACGATAGCGGTGGTGCTCGAAAAAATAATCCTACCTCCTCTACTCCTGGTGACGGTGGAGCTGGGCTGAACGATAGCGACCGCAGCGGCAGTAGCGGGGGTACCAAGAGTAGTGGAGGAAGTGAGACAGAAAGAAGTAGTCGAAACCAGCAACATGCTAGCGGAGCGGGCGTGTTCGCCAAGTACGTGTCCGCGCAGTAGTAGAACCCCGTATTTTTTGGTCTAGTAAGCGGCAGAAGGAGCTGCTCTCGGCGTTCGCGAAGAAGCTGCAGCACTGAGAGCTGTTGTAGTAGTAAAACACGAAGGACGAAGATCTCGGCCTTGAAATTGACTTTAGAGATGCAGCAGTTCAATTTGTACACAACGCAGTTCGTGGTGTTTCGCTTCTGGCGCTACATGTGCAATAGCCTAAAAAATCACAAGATGAAGATGGTGAAGTAGCTGTTTTCGAACAACTTCGAGAGCTCGAGTACGCTGAAGATGCAGACGGCCAGGTGTTTTCTGCACTGGCGGCTGTTCGTCGTCCAAGGTGTGCGGATGGAAGCAGTTTCGAAGGAGAAGAGCTTTCTGGAGTGAGAGGTGGAGCTGCTGGCGTAGTGACGTGGGACAGCTCAAGTTGAGCATCAGGGATATGAAGAAGCAGTTGAGTGCGTGATAGTAAGGCTCGTAGGGAGTGAGAGTGAGAGCGGTGAAGGGAACTTGAACGTGAGGCTGAAAAAGCGTAGGAACTAGCTGCTTAACAGCAGTAGCAGTCTAGCGCCGTGGACGTCGAGGCCCTCCGCGCGCAGTGCCGCGAGGAACTGGAAGCTGAGCTCAGACAGGAGCTCGAACAAGAATGTGAGCGCGAGATGGCTAAGGAGCTGGATATCAGGCGGTAGTGAGTTGGAACAGGAGTTGAGGGAAGAGATACGAGAGGATCTGCGAGATGAATTTGCGCGCGAAGAGTAGTAGGAGCCTGAGGATGCGAGCTGAGGATGAGAAAGAGCGGGTGGAGAGGGAGGAGGCGAATAAGGAACGGGAGGAGATGTTGAAGAGACTGGAGATGGGAGGGGTAATTTAAGTGTGTGCTCAAGTGGAGTGAAAAGTTAGTGGTGCATTTAGCAAAAGTCAATTTTTTTCTATAAGAAATATTAGATGCAAACGCGTGAACAGATCTGGTATACCGTGATACAGTATGAATTTTGAACTCACATGTTCTTATTTTTTGCGTCAACGGTGTTTGTCTTTCTCGTGACCGTGAGTTGTTGTAGTAAATGTAAGTTCAGTTGCTTTACTATATCTTCAGAGTGTTACTGCCGTCTATAATATAAAGGGTTTATCTGTAATGTGCTAAAGATTTAGGTTCGTGAGTAATTGAAGATAAATGCAAATGATGGATAATCATAACGGTGCGCTGACTAGCGATGATTCGCAGATGGTGCGGGACGAGCCTTTTCCGAAAAGCGTTCCAAAAATCACCGAATCAGTGCTACTGCGCGACAAGAGTCATTACACGGCCTGGGTTGAGAAGTTCAGACGTTATGTATCGGACGAGCAAGCCGACATAAACAAGGTCACTGAGAGAAAAGCTGGATTCAGTATGATCAACTCGTGGATGGTCTCCGTAGCGAAAAGTTCGAAGTTCGATGACTGTCGTAAACCATACATTGCAGTCCACGTGCGGATGAAGATCTTCGAATTCCTTGATGGCGCGATTTTGCCGAGGCGTCAGAAAAATATTTATCAGCTGTACGAGGAAAAGGTGCGTGGAGATCAGCACACCGTTGTCAACTATTACCTGGGTCTACTCGAAGACTGCGCACGTCGGGGAAGAAACTGTCTTGTGCTAAACACACACAGTGACGAGAACGTGAAAAATCAGCCGAAGGTTGAAAGTGATGCGGATGTTAGTCTCGGAACCATTTTGCAGTTGCTGGAGACACACGGATTTCCTAATTCCTGCGTCGGCGAATATGCAAATATAGGTGGCGATAACCTTAGTTACGAGGTTTATCATGTTTATCTGCACTACAAGTTTCATCCTTAGATAGATTATGAAAATGATGCCGACAAAGAGTCTGCTCGTGAATATTATGGGTACTAGAATTGACTGAACTTGAACCAACAGCTACAGTATCTGTATTTCTATTGACATTTAATGGCCTCATGATAAGTACCTGTATCAGCACTGTCGAGTCGTGCTAAATCGTGGGAATCCAATAGTGCAGTCGTTGTTCGCGTTATGCCGTTGTATGTCATTTATCAAAGAAAGCAGTGATTTTAGTATCTATGTCGTATAACAATAACAATACCTCCAGTAGTAGGCTTTAGACATTTAGTTTGCGTGATAATCACACATAAAGTTCAAAGCAACCCAACACCATGCCCGCCGCCTCTTCTCCGACCTCGCTCGAACAGAGCACCCGCGCGGCACCGAAGGAAATTTCGGATGCCGCCAAGACCGCGTGCTAGACGATCAACTCCTTCGTGTCGCCCGGGACGCTGCGCATCAGCAGCTTCGCCGTACCAAGAGTGGAGCCAAAATCGATCACCGATGCTGATAAATTGTCTGACTTCTGCGACGCCTTCTCAGGTAGGATTAAGAAGTCTTGAACTACTGCATGGCCGCAGTTGCTGACCGAAAAGGTTCTGAAGTGCGGCGACGACATCCACGACCGCGCGCAGCGCGACGCATCCATCTGTGACGGCCTCACGTACCCAGCCACCGTCTGCCATGCGCTCGCTTCGTTGGAACAGAAGGGGCTAGTCAATGCCGACGGGCTGCGGCACGTGGTGTGCTTCGGAGCTGCGGCGGCCGAGCGCCGGGTGATCGACAAAACCAACTACTTCGGCCTGATCGACCAGTACGTGTGCGCGAAGCGACAGCTCGCAGCGGCAGCCACTGGTAACGCCAAGGCTGAGAGAGAGGCCCAGTCGCTACCAATGGTGCAATTACATTTCGCGGGGCCGGAGTGCATGGTGTCAACCTCCTCTCGCGACGTAACCGTCTCGCGCGACGGCTCCGTCCAGCCAGTGCAGATGCAGGGCGCCGACAAAAAGCACAAGGCGCTGTTCTACCAGGTGAAAGCGCCGAACGTCGCGCAAAAATTTTTTCGGTTGTAGTAAGAGCGAGTCCATGATCGACCTCACACCAAGTAACACTTTAGTGGTCGTATTTAATGGCGGCTTCGGCAATCGTGTATTCAGTCGCTTGAACGTGCTGGAAGGGCCTAAGCCCCTCGAAGAACAACAACCATTGTTGTTGAGCTGGCTGCCCGACCTCACCTTCTTGCGTGACGCGGGCTTCAGCTGCGTGTTCTCCTGCGCGAACGACTTCGCAGATGAGATCGGAGAGACAGGCGTCCACCGCTTCGTGCTGGGCAGCGAATTTTTATTAAGACCGAAGCCCAACCCGTTCCGCGGCTCGAGTGTGGTCGGCGACGTGAGGTCGGAGTGGTTCTGCGCTAACCATTCGCTGTACGCGGTGCGGGGGCGTACGAGTGATTGAAAAAACGACGTGGCCAAGGGCGTCGACACCTATGATGTGGTGCAAGTGAGGGCCGCTTTGGACGCAGCAACGGCGTACAGGACGGCGAATGGTGGTGATATCTTGTTGCCGGCTGCTGCTGCTGATGAGGTGGAAGCGCCGCCCAAGGCTAAGTCAGTTACGAAAATTGAGAAGAAGGCTGCGGACAAATCAAAGCCGTCGAAGCCTGAAGTATCTGAAAAAGCTAAAGCCACAACCGAGAAGGAGCAGGCTCCAGCGCCGGTCGCAAAAAGCGAAATGAAGGAAGTAGTCGAGAAAAAGTCAGCTGAACCCACCATTCCTACTGTCTTGCTCTCGTACGGCAGTGCGAAAGAAGTCGTTGATCTGAGAGGTGAGACGTCGGATAAAGCGCCGGTCAAAATGCAGCTCACTGGCGTTGAGGTTGCGCTTTCGTGGGCGCCTGAAAACGACGGCACGTTGAAGCTTCAGGCTGTTGTGAAACCCGCCGAAGGCTCCCCGCTGGGCGATCTTGAGGGTGATAACGCAAGCGTCATCGTAGCTGTAGGTGAGAAGGAACTGTCCCTGAAAGCGTCTGGGTATTCGCTGGAGGTCACGAAAGCAGCGAAGAAGAAGAGTGGTGACCTTAAGTTGGGGATCGCAGTGAAGCCTGCGAAGGCTTCGAAGAAGTAAGGGTGTACTGCTATCGATACAACATAATCAAAGACAGCTCGATACACCACGTTCTGGTGACACTGAATAGACTTTGTGATTCAACTTGCTACTCAATATTGCGCTTGCTTGAACGAATGCTTTTTCAACATCCGCATCCTTTTTTAGTTCGTGGGAAGACACTGATCTATCATCGACTTTGTTCCGTTATCACTTTTTCAGCTGCGAAACTAGTAACTAAGTAGTAGACACGTACTTTACTTAGCGCCTCAAAAGTAACAGTAACACACTAGTCAGCATCATGGTCGCCCTTCCTTCCAAGTCCACCAAGGCCGCTGCGGCTGCAGCCGCAGATCTCCAATGGCCCGCCGTCGAGTCGAACCCCGAAGTGCTCACGTCCTTCGCGCACGCACTCGGGTTGAAGAAAAACTGGCGCTTCGTCGACGTCTGGGGCCTAGACGAAGAATCACTGTCGTGGCTCATCTCTTAGTGACGCCGAGCACGACTACGTGTGAGCTCTCATTCTGCTCTTTCCGACAGACTCCCCGGGAATCAAGGCCTACAGGCGGTGATCACTCGTGTCGCCTGACAAGGTGGGCGCGAAGCTGTATCCGCGGCGGAACCAGAAAGATGCGAAGCCGCTGGATCCTCTTGACAAGTACGCAGATACTTTCTACATGTATCAGACCGTCGGCAACGCCTGCGGCACCTTTGCCGTCTGCCACGCCATCTGAAACGGCACGGGTCCGCTTGCGCCGCCTACGCCCAAAGCCTCGTAGTGAGGAGGGAGCACTTGTCACTAATAAACAGCTAGATACGGAGCTCTACGATATTGGTCTGCTCGACGAAGACAACAGCATCCTCGTTCAAGAGCTGCTGGAGCCGTGCTTGGTGTAGTGAAGATGATGAATGGACTTAGTAAGGAAGATTAGTAGGAAGGCGTGAAAGTAGTGAAAAAATCATGTAGGCCGCGATGGATGCAGCATGAGACACACTTGAAGATAATTTAAGGGAGAACGGCTCGTCCGGAGAGTATGGCAAGTTTGACGACGATGAGAGCTGAGAGAACTAGTGAGAAGGCGTGATAGTAGAGCAGCCATGCATGCCTAGTAGCCGGTAGTAGGTGAATTGTTGAGAAGGTCGAGGAAGAAGAGCGAGAGGCGAAGAAGAAGATGAAGGAGGCTTCCTCGTCATCTTCTAGCTCATCCTATGTTGCGCCCGATAGCTGGAACGATGGTATGGTAAATACACACGTCTTCTAGTAAGCGCGGAGAGTGATTCACGATGTGCAAGGACATCAAGCGCGAGCACACGAAATGTTAGTAGCAGCGAGTAATAACTCAACGGCGTACGAGCCTGACGAAGCGGCGCAGAAGAAGGTGAGTGAGCACTTCTCATGCCTAGTACTGAAAGAGCTCCTCGTAGATGTGGACGGGGGGGTGGATGATGTTTCTCCGAGTAAACAAGAGGAACCGGGGCGCAGAGAAAAACACGTAGTCGAACTCGACGGGAGGAACGCTTTTCCGATCGACCACGGGCGGCTGGAGGGCATCGACAAAGAAAACGTGACGGACGCACGTGCGGTGAGCCTGGCGTTTCTGAAAAAGTGTGCTGATGTTATTCGGACGCACTACATGATGCCTGCAGGTCCTGAGGAAGGACGCTTTAGCCTTATGGCGCTAGTGCGAGATAAAAGGTGCTGATTATAAACTGATGACTTGATTACTGACTTGGTAGTATCTGAAATTGAATTTATGTATCATTGCTGGTAGTATCGTACGTTGCCGTTGATGTTGACGTCGAGTACTAGAAAGAGAGCATGCGCTTGTTGATCTACTTCAATTCAAGCCGACCCGAAAGACGAGAGGGCGAGAGCAGAAATTTTAAGCGATATTTTTCAAATAGATCCATAGACGAAGATGTCCGTCTCTCCCTCCGCCACCGCCTACCAGGTGCTCGAGGAGCCACTCGTTAGCGCAGAATCCATCGAGTCAGTAGCCTCAGGGCCAGTCGTGAGGGAGTACTTGAAGGCGCGCCCGCGCGCCGACTCCAGCGCCAGCACGTAATTCAGCAAGGATCTCATGCAGTATAGAAGTCGTGGTTTTCTTGGCTTCAGCTTCAGCGTCTTCTCGTCTGACTGGCTGAACTACAATGGAGGTGGCACTTTGTCTGGCCGCGCGAACGTGCTCTTTTCCCTAAGTATGATGGTGGTGCTGGGGGTGCTGACGCTGATTAGGAGGCACGTCGTCGAGGTAAAGGACGAGAGACATGATGAGAAACTTGAGCGGAGGGAGGAACGACGTGAACATGCTGCTTTGCGAGCGACTGCGTCTACTCATGTGCGCACAGCATCGGACGCCCAGTTCCTCGCCGCTAAACCTTCTATCTCAGCTGCAGCTGCGCCGTCGACGCGCGTGTTCTTGCATATCGCGGACACCCATGCAGATCCTTTCTACGACTACACCCAATATTGGCTAGCCGATCCGAAAATAAGCCGGGACCCGGCGCTGTTTTCGAAAAAGGCACCTTGAAAGAACTGCGGCCCCCACTAGTAGCAGCAGCGAGGACATCGTGTAGAACTGGAATAAGACGATCGTGACCGGCGCCTACGCGAGCGGGGGCGAAATCCATGAGACGATGAGGCCGGCTATGGGCCGAGGTGGCGGTCCCACCTGCCCTTGCGGAGAGTATGGTGCAAATCCACCATTCAGTGTGCTAGCTTCGTTGAAACCGGCTATCGAATCGCACAATCCTGAATTTGTCTTGTGGGGCGGGGACTTCGCGAGTCATTATGAGCCGGGTACGGCGACGGGGGACGAGTGCCACACGTAGAAATACAGCGCCAAAGCAACTGTGACAATGCTCAACGCGCGATACGGTGCCGACTGTGACGAGAAAAAGGCGAGGGGCGAGGAGTGCAGGAGGATTCAGCATTTGTGGGGTTGGGGCAACAACGACGTTCTCCCCAAAAAACACCCAGTTACTCAAGAATGGTTGGAGGAATTCGGCGCTCACCTCGTGAAAGAGGGTTGGTTGCTGGAAGAGGAGTTCGAAAGCACCTGGAAGGCGGGCGGATTCTACAGGCGGAACATGGGAGATGGGTTATGCGTGATCGTGTTGAATTCGAATAGTTGGACGGAGGCTCAAATCAACGAGAAGCACCACGAGTGACAGCTGAAGTGGCTGGGGACTGTTAACCACGACGTTGACGGTGATCAGTCGCAAGGGGCGTTCGATTCTGGTAAGGTCGCGCACGAGAGCAAGGACGGGTGCAGGCAGTACATGGTGAATGCCCACGTCCCCCTCGGTTGGGTAGAAGGCACGTAGCGGTCTAAAGGCCATCACGTTTGGACTAATCTTGAAGGCGCGGTGGTGACTGAGTACAGTGGACTGTATCGGGATGTTTTGGATAAGCATAGTGAAAGTATAGTCTAGGAGGTCTATGGTCATATCAACAAGGCGGATGTGCGGCTGATGAAGAGCAAGGGATCTCGTGGAAAAAAGGAACGGGAGGAGGAGAAGATGGTGAAAAAAGCCGAGAAGGAGCTGGAACATCATGAAGACAAGATAGTCAAAACGAAGGAGGGTATTGCGGTCGACGAAACCAAGCTCGAGGCCGATGGCGACTTCGCAGGTGATGAAACTGATTATAGCGGTGACGAACCAGTAGGTATAAGCAGATCAAATGATGTCATTGGTGACTTGGGAGAGGATAATGGCGACGACGCTAACATCGTGTCGTTTACTGTGGCCGGTATCTCAAGGCGTGCAGGGAACGACCCGCAATTCCAAAAAATTGTGCTCGAGAGAACGCACGACCCAGACGTTAGTTGGAAGACCGTGAGTGATCACGATCAGAAAAATAACCACACGCACATACTGAAGCTACCACGCCACGACATCGCCGACATCTCGGTCTTCTCCATGAAACGCGGTGCCTGCGACCCAAAAGGTGACTTGATGGGCAACGGCACGTCGGCGTTTAGCTACGCTTACAGCTTCAGGAGTTTGTTCGAACCCGACTTCGAAGAGGGAATAAATCCCGAAACTTTAGAGAAGTTTGTGTTGCACGACGAGCTGCAGAAGGAAAGAATTGAGAGCCATTTGGCGCTGAGCAGCCTGCCTTATACGAAGAAGGATTTGAATGATGAGAGCTTTTTGGAGGCGGTGCGCCGGGGAGAGACAGGGTGCTAAGCATGAGCTGATTCTAGGCTTTCTTACGCGTACTGAAACATGTTGCAATGTATTAGCTGCATACCATGACATTGTTTGGTTTGGATTGATGAAACATATTTTTTAGGTCTGAAACTGAAAAATGCGCAGTTAGGAATGTAATTGAACGAGTGGTCGTCGCATAGGGCGGGTCCGAGTGGTTGTCGATATTAACAAGTCCAAAAATCTTGAATACGAACAACGATGGATAGGATTAATACTCAAAGTCAAGTGCTTGTCTTACTGTAACTATGGAGTTTTGATCGTGAAAGTTGGTCTGGAAGTAAGTGTTGGTGTTTGTGTACTCTTGTGATATTGTCAAATTCGCCTGGGGAACATGAGCTCGAGATTACGAGAGGATACAAATGTCCGGACCGGCTAAGCGGTCCAGTCTTTAGTATTCCGTGTAATTCAGTTTTCACACTTCTAACTTCATCATGAAGTATCCGAGTACGACAGAACAAAAAGACTTTTTCGCATGCGCTGCAGTGCACGCAAGTAAGAATTAATCTCTACACAATGCGTTTCGGCTCGCCCAAGCCAAACCAATCCGGGCTGAAGCGGAAGAACTCCTTCGGAATGCCGGCTCCCGTCGATCCCGACAAGGCGTGAAAAAGGTAGTGAGCCCACCACGTTCGAGTGACGCACGCACGGCTACGTCTCTACGTCGTAGTAGCAGCCGGTGAGCTGGAGCCGCATCCTCGTCTTCCTCGAGTAGTTCATGAGCAGGTGTTACATCCTCTGGCAGGCGCAAGCGCGAAACCGTCTCCGCCACCTGATCCGCGGGAGACGTGGATGCACATCTGTGAAACCAACTTGAAGCGAGCCTGAACCTGCGCGCTAATGAGGAACCGAACTGAGATCAAGAAGATCAAGAGGAAGAAATGGACGCTTCTGAAGTGGAATTCGCGATCCTGGTTTCCACCGCGGTGGAGAGCTACTGCGAAAGGTACGAGTAGTGATGTGAGCCACGAGTTTCAGCAACTTCTGCTCAACTAGAGTGAACAGTTTCGGATGGACGTGACTAATCCACCGTACGATGCGGTAAAAACAGGGAGCAAGCGAGTGCTCCTAGAGCTGCTCGTGCTGCACAAGGTCAAAGTGCCGTTAAATGCGGGTGGTGGAGATGATGGTGCTGTAGTTGATGATAGTGGTGGTGGTGACGTTGTGGACTTGGATGCGGCAGTGGCTGAGTTGGAGGAACAGGAGAAGGCATAGTGAACGGAGGAAGTAGAATCCAACGGCGACTGGGTGATCAAGGAAAAAGACCGCGTCGTCGAACGCATCCTATTCCAAATCCATCCGGTGAGGCTAGTAGATCTCGCATCGACACCGGGCAGGTGGCGTCTTCGGCAAATGCTTCCACCGCCGCCTCGTCTCGCGAGTAGTAGCAAGGCCGTCGCACCAGTAGTAATGAGGCCGCACGAGCCCGGCAGGAGAGGCTCCAAGATCATCTTCACTGAGATGCAGCGTGTGACCGAGTACCTGTACATCGGTCCCTTCCAGCCGCTGCTCAAACGCGGCTAGTGAGCTCGAGCTGAACGGCATCACCTGAGTTTTGAGTGCGACCAAAGCGCCGCCGGGCTTCCTGCCGCCGAGCGTGAAGCGGAAGATGTGCCTGCAGGTTAGTGATCACATCGACACGGGGTGATAGTGAACTTGATCTCTAGTAAAGCAGTGGACTTCATCAAGAAAGAGAAAGAGCGAAACTGAAAGATCATGGAGCGCAGGGACAGCGGGTGAAGTACGACGAGTGGAGGCAGCGGAGGAACTGGAAGTGGCAAGTCGTCTGGCTCAGCACCGGGTAGTCGTATCATGAATTCGTCGTCGTCCTCTGCGTAGCAAGCGCAGCTGCCGGCGCCTGGGTGAGTGTTTGTCCATTGTGGCTGAGGCATAAGTAGGTCGTGAGCGTGCTGTATCGCCGCCCTAGTAGAACTGGAAGGTGTATCACTCAACAGAGCCTATGAGATGGTCAAGAAGACGAGACCTTGTATCAACCCTAACGCAGGGTTTCGCCAGCTGCTGTGGAGCAGATACGGGGGGATGAACTTGGAGGCTGCGCCTGCCGTGCCTGTCGAAGGCGGAGCTGTAGGTGAAGGCGGAGCTGTAGGTAATGAAGCTGAAGGAGGGTACAAGGCAGCTGTAGGTGTAGTGGTGGAAGGAAGTGGGTGGAGTGTTAGTGGAACTAAAGGCGGTGAAGGTGATCCGACTGCCAGTGCGGAGCTGCCAAAGGCGGGAGTGGGTGAAGCGAGGTTTGGTGCGCCAGTGGTGTGGTCGGACGGAACGACTTCGCTAGAGTTCGACAAGAAAAAGAAGCAAGGGGGCACGTAACTCTAAACGTGAGGAGCGATGGTTCGGATCGACTTGATACTTGTACTTTTTGAAATGTTGGAGTGAACTGTTGAAATGTTTAACATGTGTTATGCTGAAGTTGTCTGTGAAAGTGAGTTACAGTGGGTTCGAGACCGAAAGAGTATTAGAGCTAGTACAATTGGGAAGGAAGCCTTATTCAAGATCGTATGTAGTATTTAGCATATATGATGTTCATCCGAAGTGTCTGAAGAGTGAAAGTGAGACACCAGTAGGAATATTTAAGATGGCGCGTCGGTCTCATTCTAGATCACGGCAGATGAGCGGGAGGCTACTCCTGCTTAGCTTTAGCTTCTACGGAGCTGCATAAGCCTAAGCGCCTCTCGGCCTCGAAAACACCTAGCCGCGCGTCTGGCAGGACAAATCCTAGCTACACCGAAAAGTGGGTACCGGCATCAACCAGCACGCCGTGGACAATTTTTTCGCTGGGTTCGAGCACTTCGCGCTCTGCCACGTGCGGCGATAGTGAGCAATTTCGGGTGGCCATAGGGCAGGCCTCCCCGGACGACGATGGGAAATTTAAGCCGTGGCTGTACAATCTGAACGAAACTGCAATGTGGGCTGGCAACGAAGAGTGAGCTTCTGGAAAGGAAAACTCGCAGAAGACGCAATGAACAGACATCCCTGGATACTCCAACAAAAGCCGATTGACAAATGCGTATCAGGATGCGGGACTTGGAGCTTCTGGGAACGTCAAGTTTAACATGCATAACGGCAAATACGTTGATGACGATGACTATGGTGATGGTGACGATGACGCTGAAACTCCCGCGCTCCCGCCCGTGACGTACCAGCATCCTATCTACACGCTTGGGCAGCAGATCTGACGATAAAATTTGACCTAGTAACTAATAACGGACCTACGAAAGTCATCATCGAAATTGGTTAGTAACAGCCGCAACATCGTCATCGACGAAGACTGATAGTAGTAAAAAACACCGGCTGCTACATGACGGGGCGGTGCTGCTGACCTTCGAGCCGCTGATCGACAAGTTTTGATACCTCGTGCACAGGTACGGCGACTTTCGCGTTAGCAGGTGACTGCCTTATCCGCTGTGAGTGGGGTGCAGCAGCGATGACGCAGGTGGTGGTGGCTCGACTTCAACTACCATTGTTACGCAGAAAAAAATCGACGTTACGCCTGACGGCCGTTCGGTGGAGACTGAGTCGGATGAAGTGGTGTCGGAAGACGAGTCGAGCGCATCGAACTCGGATACTTCTGCACTGCCAGTTTCCTACCACACCTTCCACACAACAGACGTTGACGGCTGCTCCTCTCTCTTGAAACCGAACAGCAAGGCCGACTTTGACCGATAGTAACTGACAGAAGGAAGGCTATCAAGCCTACAACGACGAGCTGCTGTCTAGGTGTCTGCGCGTGATGGAAAAGCGCACGGTGCCCTGCGTCAGCCTGGAGAGCGTGATACACCGGCTGGTGTACGGAAGTACTCCTGGACCTGGAACATGAGAAGCTGAGAATGAGAAGCCGCCTGCTGCGGTAGATGGTATCTTCATCGAACAGCTGAAGATAGACGCACAGGGCTTTGATTTGCAGGTGATTAAGTCCTGAAAGCCAGCTAGTATAAAACAATACGTTAAAGAAATCACCCTTGAGGTGACGTGTGGTGACCGAGATGCGGTGGCTGCGTCCGCAGGTACTGATGGTGCTACTGCAAACGCAAATGCCAATGCAACTGCAAGTGTAGATATGTACGAAGGCGCAGGAACGTGTATACAGACGTTCGACTACCTCACAAAAGTCCTTGGTTTCCGCTGCTCCCACTTCGACCACGAGAAGAAAGATTTTGTTCATGGCGATGAGTGACGGTAGTAAGTGCTTGTCAACCAGCTGCGGAAATTCAGATATGGATTTGGAATGCACAAACCCTCTGACTGAGTGACGGGGGTGGAGCGCGTCAACGTACGCGTGGCATCCGGACGAGAAAAACAAGCGGTGGGACAAATAATAATTGAATTGGCGCGAACTGAATATAAGAAGCTGAGCTAACGCAGGAGGATATGGATTTTCTTCAGCATACCGATAAGGGACTGATTTATCCGGCTGAGGAGTTGGAGAAGTATAAGTACAGTACTGGAGGATTTAAGGGTTTGGGCTTGGGCTGAAAAGGACAGCCGATTTTTGACGTCACTAGTGGAACGGTATATTCAAATGGTGCTGGTGCGAAACCGAAATCTGCGTATGAAACGTCATCTACAGCGTCTGCGTCTACGTCTGCTACTACCGCGCGAAGTAACGCGAACAAGCCACTCGCCACCGTCGCTCTACAAGTCTCCCCTTCCGTGTGGCCGCTGCCTCGCTTGCTAAATCGACAGCCGACCGGGCCGTACATGTATCCAAGTCATCTAATAGTTGAGATTGGCGTCAATTCGGGCTTCAGCAAGTTCCTCTACGATGAAGGTTGACGGTAATAATGGGGAGCAGAGTGAATCCACGTCGTGGCGGTCCTCCGAGGCGACTACCATAGGCAGAGCGACTTCACCTGAGATGCAAGCGGAGATATGCACAGGTGCCGGCAATGCAGGTGCAGTAGGCGGCGGTAGCGGTCGAAAAAGCAGTATCACGTCAGATAAAGCGGATGCGAATGTCACCAGCACGTACTCGCCATTCCTTCTCACCTTCGAGCCCGACCTCAAGCTGTACTCCTAGTAGGATGTGAACCAGCACGCTGGTAGTTCAGAGTGACTAGTAAGCGAAATTCACAGGCGCACTGGGGCGACCACTTTTTCCCCTGAGGCTTCCAGCATTTCCGCGGATGGATCTCGCCGACTTTACAAGACTGGTAGTAGCGTCGTGCTGCAGCAGATACCGAAGCCGCGGGCGTATCGCGTGCTCAGAACGGACCTACCTGACAAAAAAACTGGATAGGAAGCGGGTGTGACGTGATGGCGGCGGCTTAAGAACGAGGAGATCGGGGAGCCGAATGCTGACCAGTTTTACGGCGTGGATTACGACGCTAGGCCGTACGAGCTAACAGACGACATGAAAGTCTAGTGAGGGACGCACCGCTGACGGCTCCCACCAGCCGTACCTCTGAGACAAGTACAGGAACGTTGAGGACTCGTGGCTGAGTCCGGGCGTAGCAGCACCTGACGGCGACAAACTTGACGACAGCTTCGACTTTATGACGTCTCAGACTGTGGTTGCACATATTAGGGTCGACTTCGCGCGGCTGGGCTTCTCGTTCCTGGGGACGGAGGCGGATCGCATTCGAGGGTGATATGCTGGAAGTAGTTCTACTTCCTTCAGTACCGAAGCTGTTCGGGCGGTGTTGAAGCGGACGCACCGGCTCACCCTGCTCGGCGTTAAGCCTGACGCATTCGCATGGAACTTGTATCATGAGGCGAAGTCTCACAGCTCGCTGATGCCGTGCAGTCTTGTGGTGCAGCGCTTGCGTGATGAATTTGATTTCGTGACGGAATTTGACCGAGAGTTCGTGAAATCACAGGAAGGTGGCGAAGGAGTTGCGCACCCGTGCAACACGATAGGTGGTAAGTGGGGAGTCGAAATAGACCTGGATTTTTACAACCAGGCACTGCTGTAGGGCGGATGAAATATGGAAAGTTGCGGTTGAAACTTGTCAATGGCGTGATTGATTGTCGGATTGGAATGAACGTCGAACAATTTTGAGGAGGGTTTGAATTTAAGTTGTTGAGGTTGACAAGCGCGCACTATTCGATTCGTATTGACTGCATCGTAAATCATCGTTTGTGTCGACACCGACTGGCTGTAGGGAATTTTAAAAACCATCATCGTTGAAGCATCGTAGACCTCGTAATCACAGGAAAATCTGTAATCGATTGCACCAACGTTAGGCTACGGCCACAGTACAGCTACAGCTGGGCTAAAAGTATCTTTGTTTTTGTATAAGGTAACAGACTAAAAAGAAATTTAAAGTAAAAATCATCACAAGAATCACCATGTCTTTGTCTACTGCCAAGCGCAAGGTCAGCGACGAAGGCGAGCGCACGCCTGGCACTCCTACACCCACTTCTTCGTTCAACTGCCTCGCTAGCTCCTCATCTTCATCCGGCTTCAACATGAGCTTCAACAGGCATAAGCGACCGGTGACACCGACGCCCGCCAAGCCTCCGAAGCGGCACAAGAGCACCACCAAACGCATGAAGCCAGTAAACTTGTAGTGACTGCGAGTAGGAGTTCTTTTAGTGAGGGGAATTATGAATGGAGGTACACGCTGGAGTACAACTAGTGACGGCAGTCTGAAGAACTTGGAGCCAGTCAGGAAAAAGCGGTACAAGAAGTAACCGATCTTCCGCTACTAATGAAGAGGAGTTCGTCGTATAGTAAGGTCTTCGCTAAGAACAACAAAATTGATACCACCTACGTCTAATGAGTAGTGAGCGGATTCTGATGAAGGTGAACACGGTGTACGCGGGCAAGAGTGTAGGAGGCGTCTGACTCCATCCGGTGGATGCCTACATGCGTGCACTGTATGGAACGAGCACGATGAGTACCGATGATTTTTAATAAATTTGTGGAGCGCTATGTGTGCGGCACGTTGGGCTTGGACTGTTCATGATCTTCATCGAATTCGAACTCCAAGTCAAAGGAGCAGCAGTTGAAAAACGGCTTCAACGTGGAGATACGACAGAGCGAGTGACTGCACGCCGCTTGAGCTGTGTCAAAAGTGCTGGATCCTGCTTCGGGGAAACCTGTATACGTGGTGAACATTCCGTCTACTGCATCTTCTTCTTCTGCGTCAGCGAGTTCGAGTGCCGTTGAAGATAAGGGCGTATCACGTAAGATAGCGCAGGGACTCGTCGACCACGAGGTCGGGACACACCTGCTGAGGATGATGAATGAAGACGTACAGCCCTGGTGAAATTTGCTCAAATAGAACAACCGGTAGTAACTACAAGCTCAAGACCGATCCATGGGTTACGGAGGAGGGACTTGCGACAATCAACACATATTTGAGTCTGGATGTGAAGCTGCTGTACCCGCAGGCGGTCTGATACTTCGCGGTGTGCAAGTAGTAGTGGGTGTGCCGCTGGAGGTGCAGGTGGAGGAGGGTAAACGTGAACGGACGGCGATGCGCCGTCTAGTGGAGGTAGTCAGGAGCAGTAAATGGATGTGGAAGCGGGCCTAGGCTTCGTCGAGCTTTTCGAACTCCTTGAGCGCTACATGCCTGACGAACGTAAGCGATTTCGGCTGTGCTAGTAGAGTGAAGCGTGGTCTCACCGATACGAGCCAGCCCGGTGCATTCTACATGGAGTGAACGTACTTCCTCGGCTGAGTGCAGATCCTGCAGAACCTAGATTGACTCAAGGACAGGTTGAACATTCTGTACGCAGGACAGGTTGCGCTAGAGGATCTGGATAAAATCCACTTCACCTAGTAGGGCGGATGTGATGCGACTTCCGTTGTTTTTCGCCACCGAGCAGCACCAGCGCAAGTGGCTGCGGCACTGCAAGGCGCTGATCGAGTAGAACGAGCTGGCACAGGTCGTGTGTGGCGAAAACTCGGACAAGTGAAAAGTGCGACAGGTCTTTTTGAAAGGAGGAAACATGCGGTCGCTCGCGTTCAACGCGTCTGGGTAGGTCGCCCCGCGAAACGCGGCTGAACAGGCAGCACGGTCGGCGATGTTTCGCGTTGCGTCGGGTTCGACCTTAGACGGTTGATCGGGATAAACATGAAGTGCATCTGGCTCAGGTCCGCGAGCCCGCGCAAAGTCGCGTGATAAGCATAAGGGTGACGTTGCTGAACAGACGAAAAAACTCGTCTCCTTCGGTGGTCTACCAGACATCAAGGACCACGGATGTCGCCCTAGATCGGCTGCCAAGCAGTCGCCACTGCCAATTCTGCTCAAGAGCAAGAGCAGTGTTGCGTTGGGTCCAGCAGCCTCGCCGACCTCGTCTTCGTCGGCAGCTACTCCAACTGCGCGTGGATTGAGAATGAGACCGAGTAACTCGGCCACTTCTACGCGACCGCAGCTGGCTACGTCGAGGTCCTGAGTCAAATTGCGCCTGTCAAACAGTGACACCAAGGTCGAAGTCAAAAATCACACCAAGATCAAACTCGATAAGCTGCCGACAGGAAGTCCAACTTCTTCTAGCTCTTTGGCGTCGGGTAGAAAGCTGAAGAAACGAGAGAGCGCAATCGCTGGGCTCGGCATGATAGGCAAGCCCGGTAGAGTTGATAAGTTTTCGCAGACGACTCCGGTACCGGTAGCAACCGAGACAGACATCAAGTTGTAAACTGGATTTGGATTTAAGGCATAGATAGAAGAGAAAAGCTTGCGATTGTGA
>JACLAC010018731.1_pt1 | contig 21113 bp, 13 predicted proteins | sample 8027881 | NCBI WGS metagenome assembly JACLAC01 (sample SAMN15725517, study PRJNA655200) | protist metagenome | isolation source: fluorescence activated cell sorting (FACS) single amplified genomes of... | place: Spain: Blaines Bay Microbial Observatory, Mediterranean Sea | collected 2016-01-19 | reverse complement strand
TGTCGGGTGCCGGATGCGCATCAGATTCACCATGCGGCCACGGTCGCCGAGTGCTTTACGCCGGACCTTCTCCGCCTTCCTTTTCTCCACCTCGTAGCGCAGCTGCGCCCGGCGCTCTGCGGGCGACATCGCGAACTCGTTGCGGATCACCGGCCGCTTGATGACACCCTTGATGTTCCGCGTCACGCCGCTCACCTGGTAGCTCTCGTCCCCGATGGCCAGAATGTCGCCCTCCTTGCGAATGAGCCCGCTCGCGGAAGCCATGACGTTTTCCGCCTCCGATGTGGGGATGGAGATCACGCCCGTGGCATGGTTGTTGAAGATACCGCCCATGACCTCCTCGTAACGCTTTCCTGGGTCGGCCCGCCCGCCGTTTAGGAATGAGGACCGGCCTGCGTTGGTGCGCCGGCTGTCCAGCAGCTCGGGGAGGGAGCGGCGGCTCGCGTGCATGAACTCGTGATCCACATCGAACATCCGCTCGAGTCGAGAGGGCGACATCCACCTCTTGGTCATGGGCCTCGCAGAAATGTACAGGCAAGACTAGAAAAGGATCCGAAAGCCGTATTACTCAATTAGGCAGCCGGCCTAATGCATACATTACATGTAGGGATCGCTACTAATGCATTTAGGTTCTAGGCTGGATAGCGGCGCCGGGGGACAGCTGGTTTTCCCGGATTTCCGTAACGTTAGAAATCGCACCGTACCCATTGTTTACTATGGTAGTATTATGTATTATGTACTATGCATAGTATTATGCATGATCTACTACTGATATTTAATATGCATATAGTAGGTGCCTATGAATTCAAGTGGAAATACATTCATTAGTCCACCTGGCTGCTGTGTTCCCTATGGTAGGTATTTCATATAATAATTATTAACATTGTTAACAACATTTTATAAATAAAAGTTTTTTTAGAACGGGTTCTACCAGGAGGCGGAGCACTGATAAACTAGCCAGGGACGACCCTGGCTAGTAAACGAAGTGCTCTAGCTATGGACAAATAAGAGGTCATTGCACCCACCGGTACTGTGTATGCATCGTACAAGTACGAGTACCAGACATGCACATACTACGGTACCCTACGAGCTCGTACTAGTACAATGCATACGCAGTACCTGGTACCGGTACGGTGGGGGCAATGGCCTCTTTGTCCCTAGAGCACCTCAGTTACTAGTATTTCAGTGCTCCTCCTGGTACAAATTCACTAGCACCCGCTCTCTCACAAATGTTCCTGAGGAAAGGGTGTGGCACCAATTCCACGACTACGGCAGTACAGCTGCTCACACATCTGTAGTACACCAGTGTGTGATACTACTAGTACATGTTATCTATATAGTACATCTGAAGTACGTTGCAACCTGCCTGTGAAGCTCTAAACATTTCGAAGCGGTAAGTCCACTTCTTTGTGCACACGCTGCCTTTGTAGGGTATTGCGAAGCAATCGTTTACTATGTCCGCACATCTCTATCATCTGGACAAGATTGCTCGCACTTCTACCTGTTGCTCACCCTCGTCCCACTTTATCGCTTTCCCTTCGCCCTTCGTCCGCCTTTTGCACGGGCTGACTTCCACCCCTTGGCTCCCTTCCTCGTCTTCTTATCCGCCTGCCAGCCACGGACCGCGCCCCGTCCCCGCCCAGCGCAGCCGCGTTTTCTCTTCTTGGGCTGCTGGACGAAAGATTTCATCGCGGGCGCTTGCTGTGCGTCGCCGGCGGCTGGAGCGGAGATGTCATACTTCTTGCGGAGGGACTCGAGGAGATCCTCGTCATCGGAGGCCCATACATCACCCTCGTTGTGCTTCTGCCGTTTCCTGGGCCGCCCGTTCACCATATCATACTTCACCGCGATCTCGTCGTCGCCGCCGCCGCCGTCATCGTCGCTGCTGGAGCCGAAGCCGAAGCATGTCGTGACCTCCACAGTGGCGCCCCCGCCGAAAGCGTTGCTCGTAAAGTCATCGTGAAATTTCGCAGTTTCCTTCGATACATTTGCGTCTTCCAACAGTGCTTCTTCGCCAGCAATCTGCTCTTCCAGCTCCAGAAGGCCCGAGGCCTCGGCCTTGGCCTGTACCTTCTCCTTCTTCTCTTGGCGCAGCGCCTTGCGCTTCGACTTCAAGTCTCTATCGCGCTTTGCCATCGTCTTCTCGAAGTGTTCCACGCGGCGCATCTGCTTGCGCTTGCGAAAGCCGGTGAGAAATTGCTCCCGTGCCTTTTCGTCGTACGTCACCACTAGCTTGCGGCTGCGCTTTTTCCGCAGGGTCTTGTTGCGGCCAAACGTCGTCCCACCGCCCATTTTGATGTGAGCAGTTTGTGCTGAATGCTGAAAATGCCCCCGGCACAAACACCATGGTACAAATGCATAGTACTTTTTTAGTACTACTATGCATACTTATATATATTACTAGCTCGCTTCGCCATGGTACTAGTAGGAGTAGTCCTGTACATACATATTTATTATTATTTATTTTGTTAACAATTTCCTTATTTATATTTATATTCCTATCTTGGTATGAGGCATATGCCTTATTTTCCCCATAGAAGCAAAACATACTTTAGTACACCATTTTGTTAGTATCTATGCATAGTAGAGTGTCGTAGTTAGTACGTGTAGGATGAATTTCCCTTCCAACTTCCGATCTGCCGCGCGCAGGTGGGCCTCACCGCTTCGCTCCTTTTCCGTCTCATGCCGCTCACCCTCTCGTTTTATTGCGCCAATTTCTCGGCCGGTGCAGTCAGCCGGAGCCATCTCGACAACGGCGAGTCGTTGGTTCAGTGCAGCCAGCTCCACCCCTCGACCACCCGCGGCGGTGTGGGCTGGGCATGTCGAAGCCTTCTTCGACAAGCTGGAGGCCGGGCTGCAGATGATGAAGGCCAGCAACGACCACTTTGTGATCACCAGGGACGACGACAAGATGTTTATCGACGTAGGGGAAAACGGCACATTCATCTTAATAGTGCGCAGTGACGACCAGGAGATCTCGGTGCAGTCCCCAGTCAACGGCGGCCACGCTTACACCTTCGACGCTGAACGGGATTGGTGGGTTGACGTGAATGACGACCACAACCTGCTTGAGCTCCTCTCTCGCGATTTGATGTACGTCGCGAAAGGCTACCCGACATTCTAGAACCGTCAGACACTAAAATCATCATCGTCTCTTTCGTTGTCCCAATTCCTTCTTTCCCCGCGGCTGAAGTTCCCGATGGCCTTGGCCTCCGGCGGCGCTGCCTCCACCTCAAATCAGGTACACCGGAGAAAAGCTGTACGAAAGCTATTGAAGCAGACTGCAGAAGCCACCATTTTTTGCACACGAGTGAATGTGTATCCGCCTCCCTATTATTCAATCACCTTGGAGAGCTCCAATAACCTTTGGAGGCTTCAGGGACGAGGTGGAGTGTGTTTCATCCTCCGGACACTCATGCCTTGTTATGGCATATATGCCTCATACCGAAATTAGGAATATAAATAAGGAAATAACAAAATAAATAATACGCTGCATTCGCTTCGTACCACACTACTATGCATACATAACAACTAGAAAATGAGGCGGCGGCTGACTCCCTCACCTACAATGATAATGCTGGGCGCAACCTGTGAAGGTAGCGACTGGCGGTGTAGTGAAGTGAATGTGGTGTATTATTTATTTCCTTATTTATATTCCTAACAACTTGGTATGAGGCATATGCCTTATAAGCAAAACACTGTAGTCTCTATGCTAGTAGCTACTAGTAGTAGTAGTTGGGGAGGGACCAGGGAGTCGCCTCAACTGCCGGTACTTATCTAAAGTAGTGCCTTCATTCGAGGGCAGAAGCCGGACATGGGCCGTCGCACTGCTCCGAAGAAGGCTGGGGAGCCGCTCCCGACCTCCCTGGATCCCGCTTCACCCTCTCCACCGTCGCTCTCGAGCCCAGCGACCTCTTCTCCCGCCGCCGCAGCAGTGGGGAGGAGGAGGGAGGTGGCGAATTCAGAAGAAGGAGTAAGATCGAACGCCGTAACCGCCGCAGCAACGACGACAGCGAAGCACGCCTGGGGCCCGAGAACCCGCAAGTCGCGGGCGAAAGCTGGTAATCGCTCCCGCATGGATACTGTACGCCGCACCGCCCGCCAGAGCGGGAAATTGGCCATATTAGTCTCTGAGCGCGCAGTCGCGCGCACCGTCGGCCACGATACGATTGAAGTGCCTCTCTCCATGCTGCGCGAAAGTTTCTACCCGAGCTCCCCGGCGTTCCGAGACCCAGACAAAGTCCGGGCGGCAAAGATGAAGGTGGTGAAAACATCAGTCTCGCGCAAGGTGGACCGCCACCCCTGGCGCATCCACCCGAACCAGCCAGAGAAGCAGGCGTGGGACTTCGTGCTCATGTTTGTCATTCTCTACTCCGTCATCATGGTGCCCTACCGCATCTGCTTCTCGCGGGAGGCCCGTGGCAGCTTCGCCGTCCTGGAGAATCTCATGGACGTCTTCTTTGGCCTAGACATCGTCCTCAACTTCTATACTGCCTATGAGCATCCGGAGACAGCTCATCTGGTGTGGGACAAAGCAAGCATCCGACGGCACTATTTGACAGGCTGGTTCCTCATCGACTTCTTCTCCACCGTGCCCTTCGACAAGATCGGCGCAGCGCTCATATCCAGTGGCCCCGAAGGCTCTAGCAATGATGCTGAAAAACTTCGTGTCGCCAAGCTGCTGCGAACACTCCGCTTGATCAAGCTGGTGCGGCTGCTGCGACTGCTAAAGCTGGACGAACTTTTCGAAATCGCCGCAGACTTCACGGGGCTCAAAGTTCGCAATCTCCTCCTCTTCGCTCTCATCTTTCAGCAGTTCTTCTCCTCGCACCTCCTCGCCTGCCTCTGGTTCGGCATCTCCAACCCCGAAGACGACTGGATGAAGGCAGTCGTCAAACCGAATGGACCTGATCCTGGCGATTTCCTCCTCCCCGCCGGCGGGCCGCACGACGTCGCCGAGCACAGTTACTTGTCCGCAAAGACTGTGCAGACGTGGGTGTACGCCTTTGGCATGAACGATGAGTCGTGGGACGTCAGATATATGTTCAGCCTCTACTGGGCCTTTGCCACCATGACCACTGTCGGGTACGGCGATGTCAGCGCCGTGAGCGACTTCGAGCGTTGCATGTCGATATTCCTCATGATCGTCGGCGTGACGACTTTCGGCTACAACCTCTTCATGGTCTGCGTCATCGTCATCGACGGCGACCCGCAGGAAGTCGCCAAGAAGGCTAAGACGGCCACCGTGGCGCGGTTTCTGGGCGACAAGAAGCTGCCGACGCACCTTGTGCTGCGATTGCGAGCGCATTACGAGAGTGTCTTTGAGCTCAGCATCGACGCATTTGAAGACTCGAGGCTCATGAGCTTCCTACACTCGACTCTAGACACCTGCATAACCCTGGCCACCAACCGGCACTGGCCCAGTGAAATCACGTTTCTCCATCCACTCAGCATCGATGCGCAAGCAGAGATGCTGCGCTCTCTTTACCCCTGCGCACTCTGCGCGGAGGACACTTTGTTCAAGCAAGGAGATCTTGGCACCCAGGTGTACTTCCTGTACCGCGGTGGCATTGAGCTGTCTGTGAGTCGCAGGACTGGTGGAGGAGGGTTCGGCAGGAGCAGCCGTGGCGGAGAGCGCGTCTTTTGCGCTATGATCGACGACGGTGTCTGTGGGTGCGTCTCCATCGTGTCGGGCCGGCCGCGAATCTACTCTGCTCAGGCGCGTACTGTCTGCTACATAACTTTCATGAACCACGGCGATATCATGCGGATCTGCGAGAAGTTCCCCGAGCTGTGGGTGGCGCTCAAGAAGCAGGCGACTCAGAAGATTCAGATGATAGAAGGGACAGCGAGGAGCGAGCGGGCGACCCTGCAGCGGGATGCAGCTGCGCGGGGCGCGGACAGCAAGGATAAGGAGGAGGAGGAGACGTCGAGCTCGCCGAGATCGGGTCGCGACAAGGCCTACGCAGGCGATCCTATGGGCAATCCGCGGGGTATCATCTACATCGCGCGGCGGACGGTTTTCAAGGAGACGTCGAAGCGGTCTCGGCAGCTCTACTTCATCGAGCCCAACATCTCGGCGTGGGCGGTGACGAAGGAATTGCTAAAGAAGCACTGGGTCATTTATCCAAAAGCAGCGGCCAAGGTCGTCTGGGACCTCAGCATCGCCGTTCTCATCCTCTATAGCGTCGTGACCGTACCGTACAGGCTCGGCTACGACGTCGAGGTCACGGACGGATCGGCTTCGGACGTCTTCGACCTCGTCGTCGACATAATTTTCTTCATCGATATTATCGTCGCCTTCCGGACGTCGGTGCCCAATGACGAGGGGGCGTACCACCTCTCCTCGTGGGTAATCGCCAAGTCCTATCTTCGTGGCTGGTTCTTCGTCGACTTCTTCTCCACCGTGCCTTTCGACCGTTTCGCGAAGCTCTTTCTCGACGAGGGCGAAGAGGGTGCCGACGACGCTTTGCGGGCCACCAAGCTGCTCAAGGCGCTGCGCCTCGCGCGCCTGCTCAAGCTGATGCGGCTGTTCAAGCTCAAGCGCGTCCTCGGCGCGCAGGCAAAGAAGATTATGATTCCGCCCGTGTTTCTCGACCTTGCCAAGAACATCTTCCTCCTCTTCTTCTGCACCCACCTCTTCTCCTGCCTCTGGTACAAGGTCGGTCTCGGCGTGTTCAAAGTGCACGAGGCAACCGCCGAGACCGAGACTGTCACCTACTCGGGAGACTGCTGGATCACAAACTTCTCACTTGGCCCCGACGCGAAGCCATGGGTGCTCACGGAGCACATGGACAGCGCAGTTGACCAATATGTCGCCTCCATCTACTGGGTTTTTGTCACCTTTCTCGGCGTCGGCTATGGCGACGTCAGCGCGACCTCGAACAACAACGACGAGATCACCGTCAGCATCCTCGGTATGTCTCTCGGCACCATCGTGTTTGCGATGTTCGTCTCCGCGGTAGTCAACGTCGTCGACGAGGTGATGCTCAAGAACGGCGCCAAGGACAAGATCATGCGGGTGAAGGACTACCTCATAGAGAAGCGCATACCAGAGCCGCGCGTGCGCTGGGTGAAGAAGGCATTCACGGCATATTCAGAAGTGCGCAGTCTGGAGTACGAGGACGGCGCCATGATGCAGTACCTGCCCACCTTTCTGCGAGATGAGGTCGTCCGTCTGAGCTACAAGAAAGACCTACGACAGTTTTTTATCCTGCGAAAGATGGAAAAATTCTACCCCGGTTTTCTGGCAGAGATTGCGAACAGGATGGTGCCCTTTGCCGCGAGCATCGGCGAGTTTGTCGTCAAAGCGGGCGAGTGCAACAAGAATTTGTACTTCGTCACCTCAGGTCGCCTCCAGGTCTATAACCCGGCAACTGGCAAGGTCGTATGCGAGCTGAAGCGAAGCGACTGGTTCGGCGACTCGCACCTTTGCGTGCCCGACGGGATGGATTTCGAGTACAAACTTAGCGTGCAGGTCGTGAGCAAGAGCACCCTCTTCTTGCTCACGCTCGCGGCGTGGGAAGAGCTCACTGGCCTGTGCACCGACGTGACAGTGGCGTTGCTCGAACTCCTCGACTCGGAGAAGCATTGGGGTCAGTGGCTGGTGCTTAAAAACAAGCAGAAGATCGGAGGCGGCACGGATTCCGCGGCAAAAACATCAGCAGCGGCATTGGGCGGCCCCGGCGTGGACGAATTTTCCGCGGAGACGATCAAGATGAAGTCGAGGCAGTCGATGGAGCAATACCAAAACTTGGGCCGCTCCAAGCTGCTTCTTCCTCTCAACGTCGACAAGTACTCGCCCAAGGTGGACGTTCTCCAGCAGACCCAAACGTCGAAGTTTGCTGCATTTGCCAAGGGCGCGGGCGTGAGGGGCGGACGGAAGAAGCTGGCTCGCCTGTACTAAAAAATATTGTGGTTTGAGGAACCGGATTCCTCAAAAGTACATCTAGATGTAGGGATCCCTCTACATGATTTGTAGCGATTGATTACCATGGTACCAACATGGAACAATGATGAAGTATGGCTGGGAAAAGTTAAAGACGAAAAAGTAAAGACATGTGAAAAACACCCGACAAGAGTCTCAAAAGTTATTGCACAGGTCGGCCCCACACGCACCCCACACGTCCGGTGGCCACTTAGAGCGACACTAGCTGGAGTAGGCAGCAACCCAAGATGGGATTTGGGGGGTTCGTTACAAATTTTCAAGAAGGACGTAGGGATCCTTACTATGCATCCTCTACAGCCTTGCCCACGGGCCCGTCGTCCCAAAGAGAGATCTGAGCGAGGATGAATCCATGCTGCATTCTAGGACTTCCCACACATCTTCGCCCCAGCGCATCGACGCCAACCGAATGTTCTCCTTCCCACCGCCACTGCCCTGATCTCTCTCTCCGCTATTCTCGAACTGCAGCTCGCACTCGCCGGCGCGTAGCAGCGGCACCCCCTCTCGCCACGGAAGAGTAGACATTTCGATCGTCCATGGAGCTTGCGGCTGGCCGCCGCCATCGCCGCCACCACCACTGCTACTGCTACTACAATCATAACGCACGCGGCCGACGGAGCCTTCAAGGTCAACCAGTTCACGAAGGCAAGCAATGTCGCCCTTCGCCCATGCCGCGTCAGCCAAGTTGGCACATCCGCCGCCGGCCGCGTCGGGGAAGTCCGGCAGTGGATACCGGCGGTCACGCGCGTAGGCGAACCAATCGCCGACGACGCAGAGGATAGCATCCCTGTCGCCATCACCGTGGCCATCATTGTTGCGGCCAATCAAATGGCGGGGGCAGCGGCGCATGGCGAGGTAGGAAGAAGAACCTCGACCGCCAGGGAGTAACGCCCAGCGTTCCATATATACGGCCTGCCCGTGGGCGTCTTTGGCAAATCCCCACTCCTTGAAGCTCGACCGGGGCCTGGTTCCCGCCGCCGCCTCTTGCTGCAGTTCGATGCGCCACTTGTTTGGCCTCGTCCGGGGGAAAGCGGGATGATAATTCCAATCTATAGCATGGTGCCGCGTGGCGACGAGAGGGTCATCCACGCCGCCGGAGAGAGACCCTTGGGAGCAATCACGTGTAGTATGGGTAATGGGTGAGTTTTGCGACTTTTTGGTCGTGATTATAAAGACCACTGGCCGTCGAAGTAAAACCGGCTCTTGTGTGCGTATGCGACGGACCCTCGACTAATGTGTATCCCGCAAACGTGTGCTGTCGGGAGAGCACTCGAAGTTCATCCAAAGTGAGATCTTCCAAGCCACCGCGCCGAGGAGAGGCAGCAGCAGCAGCATTCGCGAAGTCGGTGTGCACCGGACGTCGCCTGGCCGACGGGAACCGAATGTCGACAAAGATGGACGGAGTCTGCAGGTTGAATACCTGAGTATCCCACACACCCGACTCCTGCCAGCCGCCGGTGAAAAGTGGCCGGGACCACGCGCCTACAACCGCGTCAGAGCGCCGCCGCTCCCGCAGCCAGCGGCCAAAGGTCTCCCACACGACGGCGCGGCCGCGACTCTTGAGGAAGTGAGGGAGGTCGTGTGGCGCGCGATAGTCGCGCCCCTCCACGAAGCACTGCTCCAGCTTGCCCCCGCCAGAGAGAATGTGGCCCTGCTTGGCGTTCCAACCCAGCAGCTCCTCATCGCGCAGCGGATCACCAGCGCCAGCGGGCGCGGTCATTGCGTCATCGTTATTCCTTTTGAAAATGAAGGCGAGTCGCGGATCTCTGGCCTGCTCGAGAGTGACGGCCCAGTCAATCACGGCGCGGACGGCCTTGTCCAGATCGCGCAAGTCGCGGTGGAGCGGGCCCTTGGTCGCAAGCACAGCTCCCTCCGCGTTAGCCACGCGCGCGAGAAGGAAGGCCGTGTGGTCGGCCGTCAGTGCGAGCTCGACCGGATGCTTGCTTCGGCGGTACGGGGGGGGGCGAGAGCCGTTGAGGCCAGGGTCGCCGCAGCGCAAGCAGTGCACGGTACGGAAAATGGACTCCCACTCTGAGGGACGCGCTGACGCATATTCAATCAGGTGCCGGAGACATGACGATGGTGCGTCGGAGGATGCAGAGTTGAGGAAGCGCTCCTGGTAGTCGTGGAGGGAGACTTTCATGATTATCACTCCACCCGCATTCACCAACGCATCCATTTTTGGCCTGGTCATAATTATTTAATATTTATTATTTTGTACAATGGTACCAGAATTAAAATAAAAAAAAGTCCGAAATCCCCCGGCAAGCGGCAAGCATTATTTTTTAGTTGAGTTTTTATTTTTTTATTATTTGTGCAATCCTCCTCCTTGCTCCATGATACTTAGTACCACTGGTACTACTTGAAGGAATAATAAAGGAGTCACACTATTACCCTTTCAACTTCAACCTTTTGAAAATCCATGCATAAGCGCATGCCGCTGGTTGGACACAAAAAATGGGACGGGAAGTTTATCTCTGTCTTATAAAGGTGACCGTGTACAATACTACATTCTTGCTGGAAAAACGACCCCCCCCCCCACACACACACCGAAATTCCGGCTAATTCTGCTCCCCTCCGCTCCTACCCTGCACCTGCTCCTCGCGAACCAATTCGACGACACACCTCGCGCATTCCTCCCGCGTGAGGCGATGCAGGTCGCTCACTTTGTGCTGGTGGGCCACTCCGTAGTGTTGGTCCGCAACCTCAACTTGCTCCTGCCAGAAGGTCGATGTGATGAACTGGACCGCGCTGTCGGCGGAGTGCGCTTGGCGCTGGATGAGCGCAGCTACGGAGGCGCGGTGCGTCGAATCCAGCGCTTGGTCGATCTCATCGAAAAGGTAGAAGGGCGCAGGGTCGCATCGCTGAATGGCGAAGATGAGTGTTAGTGCGACGAGAGCCTTCTGACCGCCGGAGAGCTGTTCCATCAGCACCGCCTCGCCGGCGCCGGTGAAGGAGACCCGCACGGTGATGCCCGTCAGCTGGTTAATACTGCAACTCTCGTCGCCGCTCTCGCTGTCATCATCATCATCATCACTGTCATCTTCGGACTCGCTCCTCATTTTCTCCGGCTCGCTGGCGCCGTTGTCACTGCCAGCGTTTTCATCGCCCGAATCGCCCTTGCCTTTGCCCTTGCCTTTGCCTTTGCCCTTGCCTTTGCCCTTGCCCTTCTTCTTCTTCATCATCATCATCTTCTTCTTCTTCTTCTTCCTCGCCGCGCTGGTATTAGACATGACAATGCGTCCATGTCCCGCAGGGACGAGCTCCTTGAAGACGTTCTGAAAATGCTTTGCGACATCGGTGAAGGTCCGCAAGATCGCCTCGTCCTTGCGCTTGTCTAGCACCGACAGCAATTTCTTGATGCCTACGTGGCCTTCGTCAAGCTCCCTCTTGCGCATGAGGAGAGCCTCGCGCTGGTCGGAAAAGTTGACGAACTGATCCAGCGCCTTCTTGTTGACATGGCTGTACTTCTTCAGTTCCTTGCCCTTGGTCTGCAACAGCCGCATCAGCTTCTTTCGGCGCAGGCCGCGGTAAAGTTGCAGTTCTGCCTCGGGAAGGGAGCCGAGCTCGCTGATTTTCGCCTTGGACGCATCGCGCTTCTCCAGCAGGAGGCTGCGCTTGTTGGTGCGCTTCTCCATTGCCTTGGCGAGGTCGCTCAGCGCCTCCTCTTGTTCCGCCTTCTTCACCGATAGCTCGTCCTGCTCCGCATGCAGCGCCGCAAGCTTCTTGCGTAGCTGCCGCCTGTCAGACTTGAGCCCGTCGAGCCGCGAAGCCGACGCCGCGGCAGCCTCCTCCAGCGCCGCGAGCTGGCGCCGTTTGGAGGCGAGCGACTGGGCGCGCTCGTCCATTTCCATATCCGACGCGCCGCCGATGCCTACAGTAATCTGCTGGGCGATCTCTTGGCGCCGGCGCTCCAGGTTGGTAGAGAGGAGCGTCTCCAGCGCGAGCTTCTCGCTGCGCACCTTCTCCAGCGCATCCTCTGCGTCTGCGGCTTGCTGCCCGAGGTGGGCCAGCTCGGCCGCGAGACGGGTCAGCTCCGCCTGCTCCTGCGCGGAAAGCTGCTTAAGCAGCGCGGTGCCGAGTTCTGCCTGCAGCGCGGCACCCTTCGCCGTAAGCGCTGCGTCCGACGCCTCGAGCGCCTCGGCCTGCGCCTGCTTCTGCTCGCGCGTGGCCCGCCGCGCTTTAAAGCGCTTGTTCGCGCGGCCGCCTTCCGTCTCGAACTGCTGCAGCTCGGCGCGCAGGTGCTGCCGCTGCATGGCGGCCTGCTGAGTCTGTCCCATAATGGCCGTCACCTCCTGGTCTGCCTGCTGGGAGAGCAGGGAGACCTTCTGGAGCTCCTCGCGGACCTTGTCGCGCTTGGTCCTGGCCGCCTTGATCTGTGCCAGTGCCGCTGTCTTGGAGAATCGCGGGTCCCAGAAGCCACCGTCGAGAGCGCCGCGCGCATTGACCTGTACGCCCTCAAGCGTGACGCAGTCGAGCTGATGCTCGTGCGCAAACCGCGACGCGACCTGCTCATTGCGGCAGACCATCGTCTTGCCGAAGACCTGCTGCATCGCCGCGTGCACCTTGCGGTCGTACTGCAGCTTGCTTAACAGTGGCAGCGCCTCGTTGCTCCGCGGCGGGAGCTGCCGGCCAGACACGCGGACGCGGTCCAGCGGCACGAAGGTGACGCGGCCCGCACGGCGTATGTTGAGCTCGCGCATCAGCGTCGCGGCGACGTCGGCGGTTTCTACTACGACGTGGAAGAGCGAGTTGCCCGCTGTTACTTCCACCGCTGCGGCGTACTTGTCGTGCGCCATGGCGAAGAGGTCCACGAGCGGGCCGAGCACACCGCGAAGGCCCTTTTCCCGCGAGATGGAGCGGACTGCGTCGAGGCCGTCGCTGATGGCGCGCGGGCACGAGCGCTGGAAGTTGCGCTCGCCTTCCCGGAGCGCCTCAGCTGCCGCCTCCTCCTCGCCCGCGATCTCGTTCTCGCGACGCCAGTACTCCTTTTTCGCCTCCACCTTACGAAGGCGCTCTTCCTGCAGCTTGGTAACTTTGGCACTCAGCGCCTTGAGCGCCTTCTCCTGCTCCTTCTTCTCCGCCGCGCGTGCCTTGACGCGCTCCTCCTCCGCCTTCAGCTGCACGTCCAAGGCGGCAACCTCCTGGCGAAGCTCGGCAGCGCCCTGCCGCTTGCTGGACGCCGCAGCCGCGAGTTGCGCGAGCTCGCTCTGGATCCACTTGTCGCGCTCCGCCGCGGACCCGAACTGCTCGCGGCGGCCCTCCTTCGCGTAGAGCACGTCGATTCGACTCCGCGTGTCGGCGCGGCTCTTGAGCAGCGCCGCCGCCTCGGCCTGCTTCGCGCTGAACGCGGGCAGCACCGATGAGGAGAGCTTCTGCTTCGCCGACTTGATCTGTGGATCCAGCTCCTTGAGCTCTGCCTGCAACCGCGCGCGCAAGTCCCGGTCGGCCGCGACGGCCTCCTCTTGGTCCTTGAGCTCCACCTCCGCCTGCGCCTTGACCCGAATCTGGGTCTTGTGGTCCGCCTCACCTGCGCACCAGCGGTCGTATCGCGAATGAGTGAGTTCGTGAGCGAGTTCATTAGTTTGTTCGTTTTTCGTCTTCATGTCGCGTAAAGAATGCACGAGTACAGCACTGAATCAAAAGTAAGTCAAATTATTGGTGCGACGCCGATGCGAAGCGACGTACCGGCCTCGATCTCCCCGGCAAGGCGGCTACGGTCCGCTCTCGCTGCCTTGAGCCGCGCCTCACACTCGCGCAGCGCTTCTTCCGTCGCCACAATTTCTCCGTGCGCCCGGCTCGCCTCGGCACCCTCGTCGGCGCGTTCGCGGTCGATGGAGTCTATCTTGCTGGCGGCGGACCGGAAGTCCAGATCGTACAGTGAGTATTGCAGTGCGCGCCGCTGCTTGTCGAGAGCCTGGTAGGCGCACAGCTCCTTTTTTTCTTCCTGCAGCTCCCCGAGCCGCTCATCGATAAAGTCCACGACCTCGTCCACCTTCTTGCGTCGCTCCTCGGTTTCCTCCATGATCTTCACGCTCTTGGCGCGTCTGTCCTCGTACACTTTGGTACCGGCAACCTCTTTGAGCAGCGCCAGCCGCTCGTGGTCAGCCATGCTGCACAGCTGCTGCACCTTGCCCTGCTGCACGACGTAGTACGGGTTGCTCCGCGAGAATCCTGCGGCCTCTAACATGTTGACCACGTCGCTGCGAGAGACATGTTTGCGGTTGAGGAAGTATTCGTCCTTCTTCACTCCGATGTGTCGCCGGAGCCGCACCTCGTCTTTCTCCACGGGGAGCCGCTCATCCGAGTTGTCGAACACGATCTCCACGAACGCCGACACCACATTGGAACTTGCGCCCTCATGCAACAGCTTCTTACGTCGCTCCGCGCTCATGTGCGAGAAGCGAGAGTCGAGAAGCACGAAGCCGATGGCGTCGAAGAAATTGGACTTGCCCGTCCCATTGCGGCCGACAATGAGGTTGTGGTGCGGCGAGAACGGCTCCACCTCGACCTGGTCCTTGTAGGACTTGAAGCCCGCGATGATGACCTGCTTGATATGCATCGTGGACAGGCTATATGTCTGTGCGAGAAATGTGGGCTGGGAAGTACGTTCAGGCCTACTCCGGAAGTGGAAAGTGTCGGAGGTGGGGGATGGGGGGCTTGATGCTGATGGCGCTGATGGCTGATGGCGGCACCTTCCTTGCCCTTACACTTCAACAAAAAAGCGCGGGTGTGTCGAGTTCAGAGCAATCCCTAGCTAGTGCTAGCTAGCTAGCTACAGCTAGCTACTAACTAGTAGAGTCTACTAGTATCACTGCAATGGTAGCACACTACACTGCTACCATTTTGGTACCATGCATTCATGGACCCTGTAATTAGGTAGGCTGCATAATAATAAAATATTGGATATGGCATGTTGTACGGTACTTCTCGTAAGTAAGTACTTCTCGTAAGATTATTAGCAGGTTGCAGGTGGATGATGGATGTTCTGCAGCGATCACCACCACTTGCTCGAGATGCTCTTTATCCTCTTCTTCCTCGGTTCTGCATCGTCGCTTCCCGAAATCATCATCACCGCGCCGCGACAGAAGGCCATTTTTTTCAGCGACGAAGTCACCATCATTGCTGAAATCACAGACTTTCTATTGCCCTGCCCGACCGTGCCATCGGCTGCAGCGACAATGGCGGCAGGTAATCTTCCTGCCGATGACGCTGCCGCTGCCGCTGCCGCTGCTGCTGCTTCGTCCAACCAAGTGTGCCTGCAAATCTCTCTCGACGACTCACCAGACGGCAGCGCGGATATGCAAACGTGCGTCAACGGATGTTCTTCTGTCATCGCAGATGGCAAGCTGACGGCGGCAGTGAGCACCGGCGACTCGGTTCCCGCAGACGAAGAGGGTGGGGCCATTCGCCACTTTACGATCAAGGCGATGCTGATGAGCGGCTCAGCTGTGGTTCGAGTGGCCGTGCCAGTGCACTTTACTCGCCGTGAGCTGAAGAAGAGGGACCGGCTGCCGCACGCGGGTGCGGGTCTCGCGAGCAAGTTTGATGTCGAGATCGGCAGCAGTGGAGGGCTGAGGCTCCAGCCTCCGGCATTGCTGCGCCTCACCCGCGCTTTCTACAATCACACTCATGCTCCTGCGAGTGCAAGAGAAAACGTCTCGTCGGCACCAGCAAAGGCTGCAGAGACGGCAGCGGCAATTGCGGCAATCGCGGCTGACACACAGGAAGCGGTGTCGCTGGTCCACGCGTGGGGTAGCCGTGGTCCCGCTGAGGCTCAGGCCGCATCGAGCATGCTCGGGCTGGGGCTGGATGGATTGCCGCCTCGCGCATTTGCAGCCATCATGGCCCTTGCAGCGCTGCGGTGGGAGGTACATGACTCGCCTCTGCTGCGTGATGTGCAGCGCAGCATACCGCCAAGCGCTCTGCTCGCTCATGGTCCCGTAACGGCAGGATCACTCCAGCGGCTGCTGGGCGTCTTGCAGGGTCGCGGACTGGGCCGCTGGCTGGGCAACCCCCCCGACAAAAACGACAAGAAGGAAGGCGAGGCAGAGGCAGATGCGGGCGCAGAGGTAGAGAAAAGTCATGGTGGCATCGGGCAACCTTCTTCGTCTCCTTCTGCTCTTCAGCGCGCCTTTCGGAGGTCAACTGCCGCCGTGGCGGAGGCTCTCTCGCGTGTCATGTCTGACCACAGCGAGCGGCTTCATAATGGCGGCTGCCATGGATGCGATTACGACCCTCGCAGCAGCGCAGATGGCTCCCGACTGCTGACCCAGGTACCAGCTGGCGCAGCTTGTTTCCAGCCGTGTCTCAGTGTGAGCGGAATGCAGCGCAATATCGCCCGCCGCCGCGCTCCTGTGCAGGAAAACACACACCTTCCGAAGCATCCGCAGCCGTCTCCTGCTGCTGCCGGTGTTGGCGGTGATGCCTGGCCACTGCGTTTGCATTTAATCGTCCCAACCACCGAGGATGGAGGAGAAGGTAGAGAAGAAGGAGGAGGAGGAGGAGAAGGAGAGTGGGGGGGAGAGAGGAAGATAGGTTCGTGCTTGCGAGCCAACGCTGCCTTGGGCATGTTTGATGCCATTCACGTGCTTGGCACTCGTCCTTTCGAGGATGATGATGCCGCCGCCATAGGTGCCCGGCGCGTTCGTACGGGGGCGCCCCTGACCTTCAATGCTGCCATGAAGTATGCTGGGTCCATTCGCGACCACAGTGACAGTGGTGGTGACAGCCGCAATCGCATTCCCGCGGCAGGCGATATTGCGGCCATTATAGCGCCTGCCTCGGTTTGCTTTGATGCTAGCCTTGCCCAACTGCAGCAGATGGCTGGCGACAGAGGCCTGGGCGGAATTGCCCTGGCGCTCGTGCAGTGGCGGCGATCGGCGATGAGCGGAGGGCGTCAATTTCGTTGGGCAGGACTGCTGCAGGAACGTAGGCTGTGGGGACGAACCGCTCAGCGCGCCGTGTTCCTCCCCCGCACGCATTCTGCGGAGACATTTGTTATTTTCCCGCAGCGGAGCAATAGCGAGTTCGGGTCGATTGCATCATTCGCCGAGGCTGGTGGGGACTGCAGAGTCGGTGTCCCGGCGTGTCACATGCGCGCTACAGCTCTTCTTGAAGCTGCCGGAATGGAGGTCTTCAGCCCTTCGTCGGAAATCCGCACCTTGCCGGCCAGCAATCACCTGGCATCATTATCTGACATCCACGAGTGGGATGGGGCCAATGCCCGCGCCTTCATGACTGCTGCTGCCGCTGCTGTTGCCGCACAGCAGTCATCGCTGAATACGCCTCACTTGCTTCACCCTCTTCGGTCGCCCCCGCGTCCTTTCTTCCTGTGCTCGTTGCTGCAAGTTAGGAAGAGGAGGAGGAGAGGACCAAACAGCGCTGCCGCTGCACGTGGTGGAAATGCTGGCGGCATCAACATGCAATGGAATCTGGAGCAAGGTGTCGCCTATCTCCAACTCGGCAACACTCCTGCTGCCATCCGGAGCTTCTGGAAAGCGGCAACGTCAAAGCAGCTGAAATTTCCCGACGGGATACAGACAGGCGACAAGTCACTGGCTTGGAACTATCTCGGCTCGGCGGCCGTCACCGCAGCACGTTCAACGAACGAAGGCGACAGCGCTGCGTTGCTATTGCAGGCCCGGCGTGCTTTCCAGGAGTCCATCTCCCTAAAAGGTGATCGCATCAACATGACAAGCTACAAGATGAATCTGTGGGATCTTATGGGCTGGAATCGCTACCGCGCTCTCTTTGCCAGCACGGAGACTTTTGCGTTTCTGGAGGCGCAGCCGGGGACGGAGAAGGATTCGGATCTCATAAGCGTACAAGAAGAAGAAGAAAAAGAGCTGCTGCCGCAAAAACAGAAACAACAGCAACGACGGCAAAAAAGATCGCCGCTGCTGCACGGTCGGCATGGCCCTGGGCGAATGGCGGCACGGCGATCATTTGAAACGATGGGCATCCTGCACGCGCGTTTTGGTGAATGGAAGAGTGCGTCCGCCACGTTCTCGAGCTGTTGCCACCTCCCGTCCATCCCACAGTGGACCACGCTGTCTGGCCGCGAGAAGGCCCTCGCTGCCGCATGCTGTCGAGCAGCTGCGATAAACGCCACTCGCGCTGGTCTCAGCGTGCCTCTTCCTCCTCCTCATCTTCCTCCTTCTCCCCAACCTAGCAAAGGCTCGCCGGTGGTGGGCCTCTTTTTGCTGAAGTGTCCAGCGCGGGATCACTACGTTTCTGGCGAGCGTGTGGTGATGCAAACGCTGCGGGTGCTATACAACAATTTCCCCGAAGCTTCACAAGCAGTGCGCCTGCACGTGCTGGTTCAGGAGCCCGCGGACGCGCACGACGCCTTCTGGCGCGCCGGACTGGCCGAGGCCTCTGAGCTTCTCGGGGGGGTGCACATGCGCCGCGCGGCTCCGTGGCCGCTCGACCACGCTGGAGGCAACTATATGCGCAAGATGTACACTGCCCTTAACATCGCGCAGCGCCTGGGTTATTCGCACATGCTCTCTCTCGACGACGATGTGCTGCTGCCTCCCGCGGCCCTTGCTGCCATGGTCATGTTTGCCGCCCAGAGCAAGAGCAAGGACGAGCTTCGCAGCGATGGGACGTTCGGCAAGCAGGGCTGCGCCGCGCTGACACCGACGCTGTCGACGGGTGTGCCGACAACCGAGATGTGGACGCGGCGGTTCCTCTCTCCCGAGAAGGATGCCAAGGTCCGCGCATGCTATGCCAAAAGCGGCGAATGGAAAGATCCCTTTAGTCTTCTCAACCCGCTCCCTGACCCTTGGGACGAGAACGAGTACTACAATGGCCGGCTGCGCGGTCACATGCCGGAGCTGCTGCTGCGCGGACCCAATGCTGGCGGCGTGCACCCGGTACGCATGAACGATACTTGTGGGAACATGGTGCACAATGCAGCTCTAGGCCTGCTTGAGCAGGAATATCTTCGCGAGCACGACTACATGGTGCATGTTACGCGCGCCTTCCCATATCTTTGCAACAGCGTCTGGTACGCCACACTGACTAAGTGACTGCCTCACTGATTGACTGATTGATTGACTAACTTATTGGCTAATTTACTGACTTACTGACTTACTGACTTACTGACTGACTGAATGAATGAATGAATGAGTGACGCACTCTCTCACTCACTCTCTCTCTCACTCTCTCACTCACTCACTCACTCACTCACTCGCATTTGTTACTATTACTTCTACGCTGATGTTTTCTTCCTTCAATCCTTTGCCGGAATATGGATAAGTTAACTCACCCCTACCACTCCACCAACCTAATAAAATCGACGACTGGAGCAGGCTCACTTCGACGGAGCTCTATGCGCAGGCGCTGGCCCGCGATGATTTCTTTGCCCGCTCGCACGAGTACGACGAAGCACCCTTCAACATGCTAATCCTAGAGCGGCAGCTGCCATTATGTATCATACAGAATTCGTTTGCTGTGCACCCAGCTTACAACTCCAACCCGAATCACCTCGCGATGGAGGCAGACGCACACGCGCGCGTCGCCGCACTCCTCCACAATCATCTTGTGGCCATGGCTCTTGATCCGCATCCGCCGTTGCCGCCGGCCTTGCCCCCCGTGTACACGCCCGCGAGCGCGGGGCCGAGCTGCACTGCGATATGGGGTGAGCATGTGTCTGTGTTTCGCGCCCCTGCTGAGGTGGAGTGGCATCCATCGGAGGTCTTGAAGGAGGCGAATGTCGCCGAAGCGGCGTCGTTGGCGGCGTCGGTGCAGTCTCGTATCAGAGCAACTGCGTTCATTCATGTGGTGCTGCTGCCGCGATGGATGTCCATCCTGCAGAAGTTTTTGAGGAGAATGCAGACTAGTGGACTTCTGGACGTGCCGGACGTCGCGGTCGCCATCAATCTCGTTTGGCAATCGAACAACAGTGACAGCGGCTGGACCTCCACGCGGGTTGTCGATGGCGATGACAAGGAGGCCGTGGACGAGGAGGAGATGCGGTTCGTGAAAGGCATGGGCGAGGATGAACGGCAGCAATTTGTTGCAGCGCGCCTTTCCTTCCTGAGCGAAGATCAGCTAGCCCGCGTTTCGCTCTTCTCGAGCCCGTGGTACATGGAGGCTTTTGAGACATCCACGTTGACCCTGCTGCAAGAGCACGCGCAAGCTACTGTGCGGGAGGATGCTGGGCGTGCGGAGCATCTCGTGCTCTACATGCACTCGAAGGGAGTGGGAAAGGCTATTAATGAAGCCGTGGAAGATTGGGTGGCGTACATGTTGCACTTCGTGTTGGATCGCTTTCCGCGCTGCTGGGAAGAACTGATCACCCGGCCCGACGGCAGCGGACTTACGGGTCCGTGGAAGGCAAGCACATGTGGCGTCGACCTTTCGCTTGAGCCGCAGCCTCATTATTCGGGCAACTTCTGGTGGGCTCGCGCGGACTACCTCGCAGATTGGCTGCCTGCACCAGTGGACTTCGTCGAGCTTGACAGTTTCCCAAACAAATTCAATAGCTGGTATCATAACAATGAGTTTTGGGTGCTTGGTCCTAACACTTGTTACTACTCGAGTGCGGACGCGGCGCCTCCATCTGGTACTACCGCAGAGCTGCTAAAGAGAGATACTTATCACGAGGAAGACGATGAGAAGGGAGACGACAACAACGGTAGCGAATCAGGGAAAGTGTTTTCTTCTCCTTTTGGAAAGTTGGATCGCAGCGGACCGCCGCTACGGGAGCGGTTGCAGCGACAGGAGCCGCGTACATTGGAGCAACCCCACATGCACGTCTCTCTGTGGCAGTCTGGAATTAATGTGTACCGTCGCAACGAAGTGCGGTACCCGGGAGAGGCGTATGAGCAACGGAAGTCGAAATGAGAACGATATTGCTCACTTTCTCACAAAAGTAAAACAACAAAGATATATATATAGAATAGGAGCAATCCCACAATTTGGATTTCTCTTCACCTCTCCTCGTCTCATGTCATATCACATCACGTTGCATTCACTTGCTCCCGAGGAGCAGCAGCCACGCCGGGCACGAATCACCGTAATGCCCGCCACACCCCCAGTCGGATTTCCCACCTCGTCATGTGCGCGTACTAGATCAACAATGGCATGCCCCGGCGGCGCTTCGAAAATGCGACTTACCGCATGTTGGCCTTCTTCGGGGAAAACTCCCGCGCTGAGT
>JACLAC010021595.1_pt1 | contig 21120 bp, 16 predicted proteins | sample 8027881 | NCBI WGS metagenome assembly JACLAC01 (sample SAMN15725517, study PRJNA655200) | protist metagenome | isolation source: fluorescence activated cell sorting (FACS) single amplified genomes of... | place: Spain: Blaines Bay Microbial Observatory, Mediterranean Sea | collected 2016-01-19 | reverse complement strand
TATGTGCGGCAGGGGGGCGTTTTCTGGCCTATGGAGATGCGCAGTATCCTGGATTGCTGTCCCATATTACCTCGCCACCCCCGGTGCTTTTTGCATTGGGGCCGGATGATCTTGGCGGTCCGACTGTGGCTATCATTGGCCCGCGTAACGCATCGGAGTATGGTCTGCATCTGGCCGGTGAGTTGGCCCGGGGTTTGGTGGCCAAAGGCATCTGCATTATCAGTGGCCTGGCTTTAGGCATAGACGGGGCCGCCCATGCAGCGGCGCTGGAGGCAGGTGGGCGGACGATCGCGGTCTTGGGGTCTGGAACTGATGTGTCTTATCCGCGTGCGCATACTGGGTATTACCATCAAATCTGCGAGCGAGGGGCAATAGTTTCCGAATTCCCGTGAGGTGCTCAGCCCGAGCGGGGATCTTTTCCGCGGCGCAATAGGATCATCAGCGGGATGAGTCTGGGGGTCGTGGTCGTCGAGGCACCGCAAAAAAGCGGGGCGCTTATCACAGTGGCGCACGCGGTGGATCAGAATCGCGAGGTTTTCGCCGTGCCTGGCGACGTGCGTTCAGGGCGCAGTGCTGGCTGCCACCGGCTGATCAAGGATGGGGCGAAACTAGTCGAAGGCGTAGAGGATATACTGGAGGAGTTGACGATCGAGATACCACCGGGCCTTTCATCAGCGCCTGTTCGGGCATTAGCGCCCTCAGATGAGCGCATTTATGCTCTGCTTTCGCGTGAGCCCCGACATATCGACGAGTTGTCGCAGGACAGTACCCTGCCTCCCCAGATTCTCCTCGATGCGTTGCTTAGGTTGGAACTCGACGGGTTGGTAGAACAACTGGCGTGCAAACGGTTTGTAAGGCGGGCTCAATCCTGATGAGTCCTGAATCTACAATCCATTCATTTGCGAAAATTGGAGAAGGGTTCGCGTTGCTCTCTGTGGGAAAGTATCGGAGAGTTGATGCGTGTCCCGCAATATCAATTGGTGCATATCATTCGGGACAGCGATCGACTCGCCACGGCATAAAGCGATCATTAGGGATTAACGCCGTGTTGCTTCGGCAATCTCTTTAAAATCCACATCTTTATAGGAAAAACTCACTCCGCTGAAAAGAACCGCCCCGTATTTATCTTTCCAATTCTTATGCAGAGCCAATTCGCTTCCAGCAGGGGGTATTATCTTGAATTCGACGGAATACGGGTCATTTACGGCTCCGGGAAGAGAGATATTACGGGCATAATGGAAATTGTCGACCAGATTAATGTGGGGCTTCAGATCTATGAAGGTACGCAGGTCGGTTTTCTGGTTGGTAATTAGTGCTGTAACATGTAAATAGGGGACGAATCCGCCCGAGGGTGTTCCCGCTGGAATATTGTCCGTATCCCAATTTATCCGAGCTTCAATGTGAATATCCGTGAGGGTCTCTCGTAAATGCATTTCCTCAGGTTCGATAATGTCTTTTACGGCACCTTCAAAAATAGCGATGATACCCGGTTCGATGCGCTCAGTTCCAATTACCAGTTCAATTGAACTTGATTTAGAAGGCAGCACAAGAAGGACGAACAAGAACGAAAACACTCGTTTTAATTGGTTCATTGATTCCTCCTACTAGATAAACGTAGGCTCTGTTAAGATGCACCTTGAATGGTGGAAATATGTATCTAAAATATTAATTAGCAGTAGGTTGTGTTGTTTATTGTGGGGATATGAGTCAGTTGCTGAGAATTAAGTTGTTGTTGATGGTGTCTAAGTGTTTAGCTGAATCGTTTGGCGGATTAAACGGGGCACTATGTATAGCACGCCTGCGATTGGAACTTTTCGTGTCGAGTGTTCTTTGGAGCGTATTGTCTATGCGTTCGGCCGCTTCTTGCATAGCAGGTCCTAATTTCGTTAAATCATCAATTGACAGACACATACTCGTGCTCATATACCTCAACGACACATATGGACGGACCGAACGACTGGATGTTAATCGGGTTAACGCATCTTGTACTTGGTAATTTAATGCATGGAACTCTACGGGTTGCATGCCAATGTTGACGTTGCGTAATACCAGATGTATTTCACCTTTATCACAGCAGTAAGCCGAGAAAAATGGCGATTGATTGACTAAGATTTGCATCGGTGGTCCTATTTTTTCAACTCGTTGGTCAAGTTGCTATGGAATGTTTCAAGACCGTGTTAAAACCGAACGATATTTAATGAGGCATACAAAAGAAATGCAATTAAAACAAATAAGTTTCATGTCATACTTTTGTTTGCGATGCCAAACAAAGGTTAAGGATAGCAAATGATTGAAATTTGTCAAGTGGGGACACCGTATCTCTCGATAAATTGTTGGATGCCCGAGGTCGTAAAGGTTCTCAACAAAGAAAATGGCGAAGGTCTGAATGGACATATCGGTGCGACCTATCTGTTATGGTGAAGTCCACAAAGCGCGAAAAAGCTGGTCCGACTAATTTTCACTTCAATATTGGGCCTAATTTTGAAATTATAGGTTGTCTCGAAAGCTAGCTTTTTTGCAAGAATCGCTCGGGCTAAGGCCCATTGACAACACCCATTTTGAATTGTATTGTTTAATTAATCAGACAATAGTTTGCTATGTAGCGTTATTGTATTGCATGCCGATCTTTAGTTTGTCTACTAAAACAGTTCCCAATTTGGTGTGGTGGAAAGGTAAAATTTCCTCGTAAAATTCGACGTTTTTTGAAGGTCTTGCCGAGCAGTGGTTGCTGGGCTTAGGTAATCGTCCTCCTGAGTTGTGGCTGCAGTCGTCTGGAGTTTCAACTGTCCCATGCTCTAACGAATATTCAGCTTAAAAGTAAACTAGTGAGGGCCCGTTCAACGGCAAACTGAGTTCCCAATGCCTGTTAATTGCACAAGCCGATTCCAAGAAAAATTATTTATGAAGGTCAACGTGACACTCTAAGGGTTTCGAATTGACATTTGGCATTTGTGTACTGACGTATCAGCATGGGAATGAGTCTCGTAATGTTATGCTTTGGGTAAATCATCAATCTTTACCATCGAATAAGTTCTGTGAGCCTGCGATGTTCTCAGAAGTTACGAATTATCTCAAGCCGAGGTCGCAATTTGGTGAATTACTATAAGTGGTTGTTACTGTTTATTTGCTGTGTGTGTTTGGCTTGCGGGCAACCAAGAGATCAGAGTTCCGAACTCACTGTTTATACAAGTAGACACTATGCTGCGGATGACTCGCTTTACGCGGAATTCCAACGTGAGACCGGTACTACAATACGCGTGGTGAAAAATAAAGATGATACACTGATCAATCGACTGTTGACCGAGGGGGCGCAGGCGGACGCAGACGTGCTCATAACTGCTGATGCTGCCCGGTTGCATCGGGCTAAAAACTTAGGATTATTGCAACCTATCAAATCGAAAAAACTAGATCAGTTAGTGGGAGAATCTCTGCGCGATCCGGAACATCATTGGTACGCGTTGACGCTTCGTGCACGGATTATAGTGCATCGGAAGGATTTTGATACGGGTGCGCTAAGAAATTATCTGCTCTTGACCCGCCGGTCGTTGGTTGCCTCTAAATTGACAGAGCCCGGCCCAAACCGGGAGGAGTTAGATCTTATCCTCCGCTGCGCCACCAGAGTCCCAGACCACGGAAAATTGACTCCGTGGCGCATAAAGGTTGTACAAGGTCAGGCTCGCCGTGCCCTTGGCCAGGTCTGGCGTGATATTTTCGAGCGGAGCCACCCCGATGCTTCAGCTGAGCAGTTGAATTTTGAATGCAACAGGCCCTACCGCGCCCCATTAATGCTTATTGTTAGCACCAAGATCGAAAACCAGCGCATCCCAGCCTGGGAACAGATCCTTTCCGGCGGCGCCGTCTGTCAGAACGTGCTCATCGCAGCCACCAGCCTGGGTTACCACGCCCAGTGGCTATCCGAGTGGCCAAATTACGACACAGAGGTCAAAGAAGCTACCCGTCTCAGCGTCGGAGATTACTTCTTGGGGTTCATCTACATTGGCACAGCCAGTGAGGTACCTGTCGAGCGAGTCAGGCCCCAGATCGAAGACATTGTTAGTTGGTATGATGAAGGAGAAACCGCTCATGGTACTACACCTGCCTAAAATTAGCCAAGGACACAGCAACTGCGAAAGAACATTGCATGGTCCCCCAAAAAAGTTAAGAGGACCTTTCCCCATCGAGGTACTAGCCGAGGCAACCGGGATCTCGGTCGATCAAATTCGCACGTATCAGTCTCAAGATCTCATTCCGCAACGCCGTCCCTGGCACCCCCAAGGGGAAGCGATGTTTTACAAAGTCGACATCCAGAAAATTGAATATATGCTCGCTAAACGAGATAACATAAATATTGTCAAGTAAATAACCTAACCCCGGTAAAACCAGGCAGGCGTCGCATCCGTTTCTGTGCTCTACGGAGATCACAAACGAATGCAATTAATATCTGTTTCGCCAGGGTTCGTAGACATAGTGAAACTACGACTCAGGAAATACACATTTTACCGCCTTCTCAGCTTACGGCGTCCGACGCTAAGCATCTGTTAATCTAGCTGCCATTTTATTCATTGGTGCTAGTTGGGCAATTATATGCCGTTTAAACAACGAGTGTCACATAATGAAAATTGCGATTTTTTATGGATCAACGACTGGAAACACCGAACATGCCGCCGAGAAGATACACCAAGCACTGCAGAACCATATTTCGCACGTGGCAGATATATCGATAACAGAGCCCGAAGAGTTCCTCGAATACGATGTGCTGATACTTGGTATCCCCACATGGGACGTCGGGCAACCACAAATGGATTGGGAAACCTTTATGTCCAAAATGGTCAACCTATACTTGACGGGGAAGACTATCGCCCTATTTGGGATGGGCGATTCTGCTGTTTACTCTCTTAATTTTCTGGATGCATTGGGATTGTTGTGGGACGAGATAAAACGGTTTGGCTCTCCTACACTGATAGGCATTTGGCCTACAGAGGGATACGAGTTCGACGAATCGCTAGGGAAATATGATGAAGAACATTTTCTGGGTCTGGGACTTGACGAAGAAAACCAAATGGAATTGCATGACGTGAGGATCGAAGCCTGGGTGGCCCAGATAAAGAACGAACTGGGCCTGATTTAGATCTAATCCCCTTTTTAGCTAGACCGCCATGGCACTGTTCAATTCAAATTGACCTTTACGAGGAATTTGCAAGTGCAAGCTGAGATCCAATCCTTAGTTCCCGTATTCAGTGCAGGGTGCGTTCTCTCGATTCGACAAACCGGCCCATTCTCAAGTTCGTGTTCATGAGTGGATCTCACATTCATAAAACCTTCCTCCCACATGGCATGGTGATGGGCAAGATAGTCGCACTATACATTACCCAATCCTGTTCCCGGATTTCCCTGGACGTGCCAAATGCTGCATAATGACAGTTTTAGCAAATGGAGACCGCATCGCCGTTTTCTTTTTTCTTAAAACCCTCACAGTAAACACGCCCCATACAGGTATCGCGCATGCAACTCTGCAGTATACGACGGAACTTCGTACCAGTTAGAATCGCAATGTTTAATGGAACTGCAACCTTTTCCTGTTACAAAACTGAAGCGACTGAACCGATATTTTTGTCACGGAATGATGGAAATAAGTCGGATACTTTATCTGCAATCTATCATCTTAGCGAATGGAGAACCTCGGCCAACTCCCGGCCTGCTCGCATCAAATCGTGCAGGTGCACATAGCGAAACAACGAGCTCCTCCCAGTGAGGTACAGATTGCGAAATGACCGTAGATAGTTCATTAGATTTTCTACGTTTTCCGCAAAACCCACTTCGAGTACTGGATAGGCAAAAGGTATCTTGAAGGTTTCGAAACATTCTACTTCCTCTTTATCGATAGTCTGGACCTTCTGTAACGCCTGCCATACCATGTCACGCATAGTTTCGCGATCCATCGACCACAACCGGTCCGACTCAAAACATGGACATTCAACCACTATGGCCGTCTTGCCTTCGGGCGCCATGTGGGAACTCCTGTTTTTCGGTTCGTAAATACGGGTGAACGGAAAAATTTCTTGTGGAAAGTAGAGAGAGGCATTGGGCGAGAACGAAGCTCGATCCAAACCGAACACGCAGAGGACCAAATTGCGGTATTTTACGGCGTTCGCCAAAACCATTAGCTCACGCGGCGGTGGCGGGTCAAGAATCTTAATCGTCTGGGTCAGCGGCAACGTGTTTACGAGAGTCGAAATTCCTACTTCATCATCATCATTAAGAACCACGCCCTTAATACGACCTTCGTCGTGCAACAACCGAGTCACCCTTTTATTTATTTGAATGCGCTCGGGTTCAATAGCGCCGCAGATCTTATCTACGACCATACCGATGCCGTACTTGGGATAGAGGAATGACCCGTCCAGATGATCCGAACGAATCGATTTGCCCAGCAGCGTTTCACGCAGGAAATTCGCTAGATCCAACCCTTTCATTCGCCCGCCCGACACCTCGGTGGAAAGCTCATACGGATTCACTCCCCACAGCTTGCGAGAATAGTTAAGCAGGAACAATTTGGCTAAGGTCTCTCCATATTGGCGCACTGCGAAAGTACCAAAATTGTCCACAGCTTTCAGCTTCTTTAAGCGTAGGTTTTCGCCAACGATCTTCAATAGCATCGTATAGTCCAGACGGACCACCAAGTTTCCCAACTGCAATGGAAATCGAAAAAACTTGCCCTTAGAGTAAATCTCGCTGGGGGCTGACACCTCGAACAGATCGTCACCCAGGAGTTTCTTAATCTCCCTCGTGACTTCTGGATCCTTGTCGTGAACGCGGTGGGCCCCCGTATCGAATAAAAAATCACCCAAGCGCAAGGTTCGGCAGTTGCCACCCAGTTCTGAACCTGCTTCGAGAATCACAAAGTCCAACCCTAGCCGCTGAGCATAGTAGCCGACCGACAAGCCAGCTGGTCCACCGCCGACAATTATGACATCAGGCGTTTTCAACTTCTCAATATTCATACACGTCAAGCTCCGGCCACATACGGTTTACATATGGATTGTGGTAAAATGTCTGCTGTGACCGAAGAGTCCTGTTCAATACCGGACTGCCGATAGCGACCAATTGCGCCGACTCGTTCACCGTTTCGATCCGGCGCAGATCATCGACACTTTCTATTGTTATATATGTGGCCTTCAATCCCTGTGAACTCAGATAATACTTTACGAGCGGTACTGATACGATATGCAGATTTTCCTCGCCATTTGACCGCAGATAGCGATATACCTGAGCAATCGCCGAAGGCTGTTTGTGCTGGCTGACCAAATGGAGTGTCACTCCACTGTAACAGAGCGCAAAGCAAACCACTGTCAACTGTATCGGCTTGCGTCCACTCATGATCATCTGCGCCATAGCCGAAGCTGGGATAAACGCCAGCAAAGGTACGAGAGGCAACAAATGACGACTTTTATGGATGACATTTTGGAACAAATATGCCCATATCAGATAGAGCACACCTCCCCAACACAACGTCACCGCCCAGCCAGGTGTTCCCAATGCACGCCAATTAGCTGCGAGCATTACAACCAACGTGATGGCGGAACATAGCGTCAACCAATGGCGATCCGGCCAATACAGACCGAATCCGTCCGCCCATAATCCCTGAATGGTTTTTAGTGCGCGCAACACATAGTCTGAATGGGTAGTCAACGTGCCACCAAAATCACCAAAATGGCCTTGAGTCTGTGCTTTTCCAGCCACCACCAACTCCTCCCAGCCCGTAATTGCAATCAACGGCAACAACCAAATCAAAACCCCAGCCGTACCAGCGCCCAACAAGCGCAATCTATCCCGCGCCCCCCATAGCCCCCACCCCACTACCGGGATCAGCAGGGGGGCAATAGACAGACGCACACCGAGCATCACTCCGGCGAGAAAATATCCCACATCCAGCGCTCTCGTGGCCTCCCGGGTGGCGAAATAGCAACTCGCCAAGGCCACAGCCACCCCCATCACATCGGACATATAGCGATTGCTCATCAGCCACAGCAACGGGTTGAAAAAAAGCACAAACGCCAAGGCCAAGCCTAAAGGCTCGGTGATTCTCGTCTGCGCCAAGAGCATGGAGAAATAGATGATCACCCAAGTCGACAAACCACCTAACACGGCAAAAGCCAGGGCATAGCGCCCGGTAAATTCATAGATCAGCTTAGCAAAAAAACAAAAAACCGGATAGGCGGGAAAATGAGGCTGCATCCTCCCTACATCGAAGTCGATTACTCCCAAAGCGAATCGCAGGCTATCCGGATCTTCAATATAGTATATCGCCGACCAGATCCGTGTCCCCATACAAAGCGCGAGGAAAATAATCCATTCCTTACGGTCGTCCACAAGCTTCTGTTTTTCGTCTAAAAAACCAAATGTCGCACGAAACCGAAAGCGCAACTTTCTAAAGAATGATCGGGTATAAATACAATTTTCCGGACGGGAAAATACCCGCCCGGAAAATGTACCGCTTAATGGTAGCCCAGACCTGGAAATCATGTTATATCAAGCCTCAGCACAAGAACTCAACATCTTGCCAACAGGCGGTCACAAAACAAGTGCAGGGTAAATCTTATCTTCGATTGATTTTGACAAGTGGCCCGCACTCTAACCTGCGACTCTTGCGCTGCCCATTATTTAGAAGCATGGGAATTACTATCCGCCGGCCCCTACCAATTTTCAGTATTTGCAGACGAGAATCCATACGCATTCTGCAAGATAGTTCGCGCATCAATATAATCCTCAGTTGCGTCGTTGTAGGCAGCACTACCCGCTTCGGCATAAATCGGAGCTTGCCCCAATTTATCGTGCAGTTCACGCAACTGACCTTCGGAGATCAGCCTGAATGGATTAAATTGCAACCCAACAGCATAACCTTTCATCTCAGCCCAATGCTTATTGTGATTCGTTTCGTTGTAGTCGGAGGTTCCGTAGGCTTTTAGATCGCCGAGTGTATCGTTAATGTAGTGGACGACAGTGGCTGCAATCACTTTTTCCATCCCATTTGCCGCCACTTCGCGCTGTGCAGCTATATCAGCCTCCGAGCCCTGATTGACGATTAGCGTACGACCGGTAAGAAAGGCGGTGAATATATCGCTGGTGAAATTAACGCCAGTACCTCCAATATCACGTTTGGCGGCGCCCTTCGCTATCGCAAAATTATATTCCGACTTAAAGTTGATCTTTCCATCCCCATTCGAATCAAGATTGACTCCGGCTTTCACGTCGGCATCGGAATACCGATTGTAGTCCGCAGCTGCTCCGAAATAGCCGAAAGCCTCATCCCAGTAATGTTCCATGTCAGTGTAGGTTTTACCTTCTTTGGCTTCGGCGTTCCCTTTTTCAAAAAGCTGGTGCAGATATTTTCCGGTGGCCTGGTAATACGGCACAGCCCCAATCAAGACTTTGTTGATCATCTGGCTGAGATCGACCCCTTCCTCCGTAGTATAGACCGCTGGCGTTCCTAGTTTTGCCGCATCTTGCGAATTGTCGGCAATGATATCAATCCACTCTCTGACGAGGGCGTCGGCCGTTTTGTCGTAACCAATAACAATATCACTAGATATTTTACCAGATAAATTCTTCCCGGTAGACATCGACGAATACCGGCTTTCTAACGCACTGTAATCCTTGGGATCCGTTAGCGTTTCCAAACTAAACGCATCGTCGTGGGCGTAATAATTAAGCATATCCTGAGCAGAGGCCGATTGCGCACCATCCTTACCCAGGTTCCCAGTAAAAATCTTCAGGTCCTGCAATAGAAGATTTCGAACTACCTGACCCGAATACGAGACACTACTTTGGCCGGAGGAAAAACGGCTATCAAAAACATACGCGGAGGGTACCTCAATCGAACTAGCCCCGCTATTCACCGGGTTAGTGTCATCCTTATCATCACCGCATCCAAACAATCCAAACGCGACCACCAAAATGCTAAATTGCGCCTTCACAATATTCTCCTCTACTAATGATTATGTGAACAATAAAATCGACCAAATAACTACAAAACTCGTTTTATACCAATATTTACCTGGCGACGGGGACCAATCAAAATTCCCGAACTCAAATTCGCCTCAGGTTGCCCAGGATTCGAGTGCAATCTGGAACCAATATATACCTCGTCTAAGAGATTCTTACCAGTCACGAAAGCATTCCAGAAAGCAGATATTCTGTAATTTGCGCTTGCACTCACGGTTGAGTAACTGGACACCGGACCGGTATCACCACGGTTCGAGGTCCGCTCGATATTTTCAAAATCCGTATACACCTTGTCGACCAGACGAAAAGCGGCGCGCAAACTCAGCCCCATTTCCATCTGCTTAGAAATACCGACAACCACCGTATGTGGTGGTGCGTAAGGCAAACTATTACCTGCAAGATCGACAACCACTCCTACCTGTGTTGCGGATTTCACCATGCCGCTCTTGATCTCCGTCTGGAGATATGTGTAGGACAGATTTAGATCTGGTATCGCAGTATGAATCAGCGAAGTACCGATTTCGAGTCCGAGTTCTAACCCGCGCGTCTCCACCTTACCAAGATTCTTGAAAGCGGTACCCCGTCCAGCAGCCACAAGATCCGAAACTCTCACGAGAAAGCCCGTCGCTTCCATCCTGAATCCTGGTCTCCATGAGCGAACCCCGATCTCCATATTCCAGCTTTTTTCCGGCTTGAGATCGAGATCACCTGTGGCCACATTCTCTCCGAAATTGGTAACCTTTAACGTCCCACTTGATGGCGGGGTGTATCCACGATATATCCCTGCGAACGCGTTGTATTGACCAATTCGATAATTGACGCCGAAACCGGGTAGAAACACAGCCGAAACCTTGTCACTCAAAATTGATCCGCGCAGACGATCGACCCGGTCCTGCCTGAACAATTCTACCCGACCACCCGAGTCGATTGTTAGAGACCCCCACTGCATTTGCTCCTTAGCGTACAAGGCTAATGCTGCCGTTTCGTAATAATGGCTCTGCCCGACAATCTGCACGGGATCACTCTCGTCGCTCGGCGTACCTGTATAGAAAATGCCGGTACGAGCACCCGGCGCATGCCCGACCTTTTTGTCATCTCTAAAACTTTCCACGTGCACACGGGCTCCGAATTGGGCTTCTGCGAGACTACCTGCCAGGGTATGCGCAATTTCATAGTCTTGCGCCAAACCGCCGACGTAAAAAGTTCGTAGAATGCCGAAATTTCTTACACCACCACCCGTGCGAACGAGCTCATCGCTCTTGTCGTAGTAAGGAACTGGAGTAAGTTCACCAGTTCGTAGCACTGAAGCCCGCACAAAAACATCATCTTCACGCCACCACCTGCGATCGAATACATTGAAATACGCAGTAGTATTGCTGTTCACGTTTGCGCTGATCCGGTTGGAATACATCAAATCAAGTGAAAACCGCAATACCTTAAAATTGTCATCTTCCTTTGGGTTAAAATTGGGAGCGGTTCGAAAGGAATATTCGGTCAGGCCCGTGTAGGTAGCCTTGGAGTTCTCAATATTGGCGTTGGCCTTCAAATAAATGAGCTTGTCGCTACCGAGCAGATATTGAGATTTAACCGTGCCGTTGAACTGTTCAAAGGCGTTGTTATCCCGGTATCCATCACCGCGTTTATAGAGGGTCTGTACATCGGTGATACAGTTTTCACTCCCCATGCCTCGTTTTTCTAACGACAGGCTGTAAAAACCGTTGCTACCGGCGGTAAACTGGCCCAACATGCCCTTGATCCCATTGGGTCGGCGGGTAGTATAATTAATCACGCCGCCCATGGTTTGAGGACCGTAGCGCACCGCCGAACTACTCTTGATCACCTCAACCCCGTCAATTCGCTCCGCTGGAGGATTGTAGTATGCATTGGGATAGACATAAACGGCCGGCTGTATAGGTACGCCATCCTCCAATATCAACACTCGCGAGCTACGTCGGGGGTTTAGACCGCGAATACCGATACTGAGCCGGGAATTGCCAAAACCGTCGTCGGCATAGCCGGTAATTCCAGGAATCAATTCAAGTAACTCCTGAGTTCCCACCGGCTTGATCAACTGAACCACCTCCGGCCTAATAGTCGAAACCGCACCGGGGCGGCTCCGGCGAACGATAGGCGAATCAGCTACGATCTCAACTGGCGCCAATTCGATCGGATTGCGTGAAAGAGCGACGTCTACCGCAATCCCAACCCCGGGCTTGAGTGAAATCGCTCGGTCCTGGGTGTCGTAACCTATAAGACTCACGACTAAGCGCCCCACCCCAGGCTCGAGCCTCGAGATTGCGAAGGCCCCATCCAGACCAGTGGTAACACCCCCTACCGTGTAACCACTCCGCTCGATTCTGACTAAGGCTCCCCGGATGGGTTGGCCGTCTTCGTGGTCAACAACCTTGCCACTGATCTCCGCGAGACCGAGGCCCCCGGCGAAGGTCGGCTCGGCCAACAGACATCCTATGAACGCCCAACCAAAAAACCGTAACGCTGTCCCAATTATCAACGACATCTCAAAATAACTCTGGATTCGACTTTTTCGGATTGTCTGGATCAATTTTATCACCTGGCAAGGAAGTGAACCCGTAGCTACCCTTTTCCTTCTCCTCACCAGACTGCGGTGCCAACAAGGGATCGCGCTCACAACCGAAGATCGAAAAAGCGACAAGCACCAATCCGATCCGAACCAATAAGATCATAGGGCCTCTCTTCATCATTAAACCCGGTCTATATTAAACCCGGTCTATAACCTCCGCGCAAAACCACACATCTCGCTCTATTTAACAATGCCACCAGATGATTGTTCATTAAATCAAATGCATGCCATGAAAAACATTTGGATGACACTTGCTTTTTTTGGATGTCATATAATCTTTTTGGATGCCATACACCTTTTTTGATTGCATGGCACTTCTTATGTTTGGCATATCAAACATATGGTTGGTAACATACACTGATTTTGCCAGGCGGTCAACAGCTTTGTTTTGATTTCGTCTTCTGTAGCGTGGAATAATAAAAATTTAATTCCGTTCAAATTCTATAAAAACAATATTTTGAGATATATTAAGTGAAGGTTTCGTCGACCGATTAATCCACTTAGTCGTCAACGCCTATCTCCTTGCAGCCGCAGATAGATTTTTATGATTGGTGCCGTTATAGAGGAAGGATACCACCACTTATTTGCCCACGTCTCGACTCTGGACCGCGGCAGCTGGTGTAGAACAAGGACCCCAACCTTTATACCCTCGACGTATTCAATAGGGCACCTAGACTAGGATCGACATTCGTCTATTTTCCGCTGCGACCCTCCGAACACATCGGAAGAACGCGCGATCTCGAACACGCGAGTTTAGCAGTCTATACATGACCTAAACCGATGCGTCGCATAGTGCAGATGCATATAAGGGAACCACTGAGCTAGAGCTACTGGATCAATTTTGATCGCGGACAAGCGATGCAATCAACTATATGCTAGTTGCATAGAACGAGTGTATATCTCTAAATACCCGAGTATTTTATATCGAACAACTGTTACTCGGAGCTGACTTCGGTTACTACAAATCAACTTTTGTTTTATTCATAAAACATTGTTTTTCTTTAATTTACATTGACAATGACATCTAAAGTCTGTAGGTTCTATCCGAAAGTTAGTGTGCACCAACTCACAGGCCCACAAGGAGAACGCCATCATGAATAAGCTCTACATAGCCGCAATCGACCACTATAAAGCCAAAAGATCTGAAGCGCTCGCCACTCTTGACATTTATTTCAATAACTCAGTCGGCATTGGTGAACACTCGGAGATATTGGAGGAAATTACCAAGTGGGCAGGAATTCTCGATACTGCTGAAAGCACCCTGGAAACGCTGAATCGAAACTTCGGCTCCAAATTCGAAGAAGAGCCCTTGCACAGTCAGGCTGCCCTGAGCAATCAAAGCTGAGCGCATAGGAATCCACCCGTCCAGGAATCGACCCCTACGTTCAGCTTTTGTCAACTAGCAGTCGCCGCAATGACCGTAGAACATCTATATTTTTCGATGAAAAGGAATCGACCGAGGCCAAGTCCCCTTTGCCGAACTGTTAATTAATTCTCGGAAACGTGGATTATCAGATTTGTACTTGCTTACTACTCAGCCTGTCGTATTAACGACCGTCGTGCGAAACATTGGGGCGTGCCACGACTGCCGATTGATAGCAATCGTGCAATGTCTGCCAAACTTTCATGGTCACAGTAATTTTGCTATATGAAATGATTAAACACCGTCCTCGATGCACAGGTCCTCCTTATCGAGGACGGTGCTCATATTTTATCCCGCGCACCCGGCTATTTACTTGGTAAGGTAGTCTCTGCAAAGATATGCATCTTGTCGCCAGCGACGGCAAACCATAGATCTTCCCCCACCGAAACAGGAAAGTCAGTATCCACATTCATCAAAACTTCGGTTTCGGTATCGACAACCCGTACCACCAATAGTTTTGAATCCTCACGATAAGAGGAATTCATCACTTTTCCACTGATTCCCGAAGTCCGAGGAGAGTCGAATTCTTTCACCATAAAGCTACCTCGCGGATGGGCACAGACGTGAACCGGGCATTCCCTAGGTAAATCATGTTGCTTGACAATATACCCTATTTCGGTCTGAACCCCCCCATCTACCGCAACTCCCTTAAAAACGTTCGAGCAACCGATCGCGTTTGCCACGTGTACATTCGCAGGTTTTTTCAGTATCTCATCGGCGGTTCCAATTTGCTGAATTTCACCGTCTTGTAGAACTCCAATCTGATCGGCATTATTAAACGCCTCTACAATCGAATGAGTCACGAAAATTGACGTGATTGCTTCGCCACATAGGATCTGTTTCACCTCGCTCAGGATCCTATCCCGCAATTGATAATTCAGCTTTGAAAATGCCTCGTCAAAGAGCATTATTGACGGTTTTATAGCGAATGCTCGCGCAACAGCAACACGTTGCTGCTGTCCTCCTGACAATTGATTTGGATATCTCCTTAGACAATCTCCAAGTGAAAATAGATCAACCATTTCCTCAATTCGGGCATTGCGTTCGACACGACTTATTCCAGACAATCCAAATCCAATATTGCCTTCTACATCCAAATGAGGAAATAAAGAGGGATCTTGGAAAATAAAACCCACATCGCGCAATTGTGGAGCAACGCTTAAATCTCTTGACTCGACGATACTTCCGTCAATCGAGACGGAACCAGAATTTGCCCTTTCAAATCCAGCAATGATACGCAAAATCGTTGTTTTTCCCGATCCACTTTCCCCTATTAAGTACAGCTTTTCACCTCTCGCCAAAGAGAGCGAGCAATCCTGAAGAGCCCACTCGTTGGAAGAACGATACTGCTTACTTATTTTGTCGATATTCAGATACATTATCAGCTTCTGGACCTGTTCTGGTCCAGAGTAGAAATGAGGAACCGATACCGATAGACATGATTATCGATGAGTAAATAGCCGGCACTATTATGTCTTCGTTTTTCATATGCATGTGAGTAAGAGTCGCCAGAGTTCCAAAATCCGGTGGCGCCAAAAGCATCGTAAGCGGCAACTCTTTTACAAGCTCCACAAATAGCAAACCGAATACGATCAGCAACGTAGGACGGATCGATGGAATCTCGACCATAAACAAGACTTGCAGTGGCGACTTCCCCAAAGATCGCGCCGCCTCGTGAACCAACATCCCCAGACGGAGGAATGCAGCGTCGCATGCTGTAATACTCATGGCTACAAAGCGTACGCAGTACGCAAAAATAAGCGCGAAGTACGTCCCATACAGAAAGGTTGAAGAGGAAAATATCGAAAAATACGAGAATATCGGAACAATAACCCTATCCAAAGCCAGCAACATAGTCATCACCGAGATTCCGATAACCACACCCGGCACAACATACCCGGTCTGGCAAACCCGCACCAGCAAATGTAATAAGGTATCTCGTCGAACCCTACACGACCAAGACAAATACAAACCGAACCAAACCACAAGTACCGATGCAGAGGCTGCCAACAATACCGTTCGTAAGGTGATTTCGAATGCGTGCTTCCAATCGGCCACTTCCGAGAATTGCACCATCCACGTTAAACATGAAATTGCAGGGATTATAAATCCGGCTCCAATCGGGACAAGAAGTGCAAATACGGCCACGACACTTGAAACTGTACCCATCCTAATTCGCCTGCGAGCCACGTAGTTATGACCATCAGAAAAAGATCGCTTACCTCTGGTCCAATCTTCCACCCCACGTATGAGCAGCATAAGAATAAGAAGCCATGCACAAAACCGCCCCGACTCTGAAATATCGAAGTTCTCGCGAACCACGAAAACTCCGGTTGTAATGGTATTTATCCCGAAAAAATCTACTGCACCATAGTCGTTAACCGTGTCCATACACACGAGCCACAATCCACTGATTAAAGCGGGTCGACTCATCGGGAATTGCACCCTCCTGAACACATCAAATGTACGACTACCCAAGCTTCGCGCGGTTTCTATCAATGTTCGGGATTCTCGGGAGAAACCCGCCAAACAAAAAAGATATATATATGGATAGAGAACTACCGAGAAAATGATAATTATTCCCCATTTACCTACGACTGCCGAACCAAACATGCCGTAATACGCATAGGCTGCCACATACGTGGGCACTGAAATTGGCAACATTAAAGCACGCTTTAAGATTTTTCTCCCAGGAAAATCAAATGTTCCGATACACCAGGCGGAAACATATCCAAGAAAAAAGCTGATCGGCAAAACACCAGCAACGATCTCGCACGTATTAAGTACGTAGGCAGGCAATAGATATTCGACAATATGCAGCCAATCGGAAGACCGGGGGCCAAAAAGCTGTACCACAATGATCAGGTGCGGTATAACCAGCAGACTGCAAATTGATAGGGTTGGAAGCAAACGACTTAGAGCAACGATCGAGCAAACAGACGCCCTGAAATATCTCAATGCCATCCCGCCTCCTGCATGAGCATCAAGGCCTGCTTGCTATGAATTCCTGCATCGCGAATCCCGCTTAAATTGCGTTTGAAATCGCCCCATGATTTGAGGACGCTTGCAACTTCAATATCGCTTCTGATCGGATACTCAAAATTTGTCGCCGCAAAAACCTGCTGAGCCCGGTCTGACACCAAATACTCGATAAACCTGATCGAATCTTCAACATTATCGGCGCCGTTGCATACGCCGGCTCCGGTTATGTTGACGTGGGTCCCGTGCGCATCGAGTCCCTGATCCGGGAACATAACTTTTACTCGCGAAAAAGCCTCATTCTGCTCTTGCCAGTTTTGCTCCTTATCCTTGGTCGCTGCCATCATTTTTCCAAGATAATACGAATTGACTATTGCGAAATCTCCTTCTCCTTTCGACAAGGCCAATACCTGGCTTCGATCGTTACCCGATGGATTCCTCGCGAAATTTGCAACCAATCCCTGAAGCCACGTTTTTACTCGGGCCTTTCCGTAATGGGCAATCATAGAAGCGACCAGGCTTTGGTTATACACGTGATTAGATTTTCGAACCAGAATCGAGCCACGCCATTGGGGATCGGATAAATGCAGATAATTTCTTAGCGCACCCGTATCAAAATCCTTCCGATGCACTATAATCCGTGCACGAAGCGTCAACGCGTACCAATGATGTTCCGGATCGCGCAGAGATTCTCCCACTAACTGATCTAGTTTTTTCGATTTGATAGGTTGCAATAATCCTAAGTTTTTAGCCCGATGCAACCGGGCAGCATCAGCAGTTATGAGCACGTCTGCGTCCGCCTGCGCCCCCTCGGTCAACAGTCGATTGATCAGTGTATCATCTTTATTTTTCACCACGCGTATTGTAGTACCGGTCTCACGTTGGAATTCCGCGTAAAGCGAGTCATCCGCAGCATAGTGTCTACTTGTATAAACAGTGAGTTCGGAACTCTGATCTCTTGGTTGCCCGCAAGCCAAACACACACAGCAAATAAACAGTAACAACCACTTATAGTAATTCACCAAATTGCGACCTCGGCTTGAGATAATTCGTAACTTCTGAGAACATCGCAGGCTCACAGAACTTATTCGATGGTAAAGATTGATGATTTACCCAAAGCATAACATTACGAGACTCATTCCCATGCTGATACGTCAGTACACAAATGCCAAATGTCAATTCGAAACCCTTAGAGTGTCACGTTGACCTTCATAAATAATTTTTCTTGGAATCGGCTTGTGCAATTAACAGGCATTGGGAACTCAGTTTGCCGTTGAACGGGCCCTCACTAGTTTACTTTTAAGCTGAATATTCGTTAGAGCATGGGACAGTTGAAACTCCAGACGACTGCAGCCACAACTCAGGAGGACGATTACCTAAGCCCAGCAACCACTGCTCGGCAAGACCTTCAAAAAACGTCGAATTTTACGAGGAAATTTTACCTTTCCACCACACCAAATTGGGAACTGTTTTAGTAGACAAACTAAAGATCGGCATGCAATACAATAACGCTACATAGCAAACTATTGTCTGATTAATTAAACAATACAATTCAAAATGGGTGTTGTCAATGGGCCTTAGCCCGAGCGATTCTTGCAAAAAAGCTAGCTTTCGAGACAACCTATAATTTCAAAATTAGGCCCAATATTGAAGTGAAAATTAGTCGGACCAGCTTTTTCGCGCTTTGTGGACTTCACCATAACAGATAGGTCGCACCGATATGTCCATTCAGACCTTCGCCATTTTCTTTGTTGAGAACCTTTACGACCTCGGGCATCCAACAATTTATCGAGAGATACGGTGTCCCCACTTGACAAATTTCAATCATTTGCTATCCTTAACCTTTGTTTGGCATCGCAAACAAAAGTATGACATGAAACTTATTTGTTTTAATTGCATTTCTTTTGTATGCCTCATTAAATATCGTTCGGTTTTAACACGGTCTTGAAACATTCCATAGCAACTTGACCAACGAGTTGAAAAAATAGGACCACCGATGCAAATCTTAGTCAATCAATCGCCATTTTTCTCGGCTTACTGCTGTGATAAAGGTGAAATACATCTGGTATTACGCAACGTCAACATTGGCATGCAACCCGTAGAGTTCCATGCATTAAATTACCAAGTACAAGATGCGTTAACCCGATTAACATCCAGTCGTTCGGTCCGTCCATATGTGTCGTTGAGGTATATGAGCACGAGTATGTGTCTGTCAATTGATGATTTAACGAAATTAGGACCTGCTATGCAAGAAGCGGCCGAACGCATAGACAATACGCTCCAAAGAACACTCGACACGAAAAGTTCCAATCGCAGGCGTGCTATACATAGTGCCCCGTTTAATCCGCCAAACGATTCAGCTAAACACTTAGACACCATCAACAACAACTTAATTCTCAGCAACTGACTCATATCCCCACAATAAACAACACAACCTACTGCTAATTAATATTTTAGATACATATTTCCACCATTCAAGGTGCATCTTAACAGAGCCTACGTTTATCTAGTAGGAGGAATCAATGAACCAATTAAAACGAGTGTTTTCGTTCTTGTTCGTCCTTCTTGTGCTGCCTTCTAAATCAAGTTCAATTGAACTGGTAATTGGAACTGAGCGCATCGAACCGGGTATCATCGCTATTTTTGAAGGTGCCGTAAAAGACATTATCGAACCTGAGGAAATGCATTTACGAGAGACCCTCACGGATATTCACATTGAAGCTCGGATAAATTGGGATACGGACAATATTCCAGCGGGAACACCCTCGGGCGGATTCGTCCCCTATTTACATGTTACAGCACTAATTACCAACCAGAAAACCGACCTGCGTACCTTCATAGATCTGAAGCCCCACATTAATCTGGTCGACAATTTCCATTATGCCCGTAATATCTCTCTTCCCGGAGCCGTAAATGACCCGTATTCCGTCGAATTCAAGATAATACCCCCTGCTGGAAGCGAATTGGCTCTGCATAAGAATTGGAAAGATAAATACGGGGCGGTTCTTTTCAGCGGAGTGAGTTTTTCCTATAAAGATGTGGATTTTAAAGAGATTGCCGAAGCAACACGGCGTTAATCCCTAATGATCGCTTTATGCCGTGGCGAGTCGATCGCTGTCCCGAATGATATGCACCAATTGATATTGCGGGACACGCATCAACTCTCCGATACTTTCCCACAGAGAGCAACGCGAACCCTTCTCCAATTTTCGCAAATGAATGGATTGTAGATTCAGGACTCATCAGGATTGAGCCCGCCTTACAAACCGTTTGCACGCCAGTTGTTCTACCAACCCGTCGAGTTCCAACCTAAGCAACGCATCGAGGAGAATCTGGGGAGGCAGGGTACTGTCCTGCGACAACTCGTCGATATGTCGGGGCTCACGCGAAAGCAGAGCATAAATGCGCTCATCTGAGGGCGCTAATGCCCGAACAGGCGCTGATGAAAGGCCCGGTGGTATCTCGATCGTCAACTCCTCCAGTATATCCTCTACGCCTTCGACTAGTTTCGCCCCATCCTTGATCAGCCGGTGGCAGCCAGCACTGCGCCCTGAACGCACGTCGCCAGGCACGGCGAAAACCTCGCGATTCTGATCCACCGCGTGCGCCACTGTGATAAGCGCCCCGCTTTTTTGCGGTGCCTCGACGACCACGACCCCCAGACTCATCCCGCTGATGATCCTATTGCGCCGCGGAAAAGATCCCCGCTCGGGCTGAGCACCTCACGGGAATTCGGAAACTATTGCCCCTCGCTCGCAGATTTGATGGTAATACCCAGTATGCGCACGCGGATAAGACACATCAGTTCCAGACCCCAAGACCGCGATCGTCCGCCCACCTGCCTCCAGCGCCGCTGCATGGGCGGCCCCGTCTATGCCTAAAGCCAGGCCACTGATAATGCAGATGCCTTTGGCCACCAAACCCCGGGCCAACTCACCGGCCAGATGCAGACCATACTCCGATGCGTTACGCGGGCCAATGATAGCCACAGTCGGACCGCCAAGATCATCCGGCCCCAATGCAAAAAGCACCGGGGGTGGCGAGGTAATATGGGACAGCAATCCAGGATACTGCGCATCTCCATAGGCCAGAAAACGCCCCCCTGCCGCACATA
>JACLAC010013528.1_pt1 | contig 21121 bp, 8 predicted proteins | sample 8027881 | NCBI WGS metagenome assembly JACLAC01 (sample SAMN15725517, study PRJNA655200) | protist metagenome | isolation source: fluorescence activated cell sorting (FACS) single amplified genomes of... | place: Spain: Blaines Bay Microbial Observatory, Mediterranean Sea | collected 2016-01-19 | reverse complement strand
GGGGGCGTTACTGTTACAGAATATGTGTCGAATGCAAAAAACACCAGCACTACGGTTGTTGTGAACACGTCAATCTCCAGAAAGGAGAAAACAAATGCGGGCAATTGAAAGGCAAATGTTTAAAATGCAAGCTGTCTTCATATACCCCTTCGGTAAAGCCGTGGGGCCACCAGCAGCAAGCACAGGCGTATCAACAGCGGCAGCAAATGCCACCGCAGCAAATGCAACAGCACATTCCTCAGCACCAACAGCAAAACCAGATGCAAGCGCAAGTTGGTGTGCCGAGCGCGCATGGCCAACAGCACGGTGGACTACAGATGGGAGGGAAAGGAGCGGGAAATACGACATATGGGCAGAATAGCTATAGTAGACCACCCAACAATTTTGTACAGCAAGATGGCGCAGGTGGAGGAAAACCACGGGCTACAAGCAACCGAGGAGGAAACGAAGGAAAGCAAAATACACGGGTGGAAGTGCAACCGCAGCAAATGCAACCCAATTCTCTAAAAGAAGAATTTCAAGACGTGACCAGCCGCAGGAACAGGAAGCCGAAAAAGAAACCGTACAAACGCTTTTACAAAAAAAAGCCATGGTGTGACAATATGCGCCAGACGGGTATATGTCAGCGTGGAGATAATTGTTATTATGGGCATTCCGATTATGAGGTGGCAACTTGCCGTTACTGGAAAGATCGTGGGAGTTGTTCCAAGGGTGATAACTGCAATTTTTCCCATTCATAGGGTTTTAATTCTGTTCACGAAAAAACATATAATTGTGTTGAAATATTTAGCTAAATTATTGTCATCAGTGATGCTAAAAATAATTTATTTTAGCCACTTTTAATTTTCTATCCAAGGGATCCCGAAATGGGGTCAAAAATTCTCCGGTGCAATGTTGTTTTGACAGGTAACATCAGGCTGCTTTCATTGCTTCTTTTGTATTCCCCCGAAGCGGTGGACGAGTAGAAGAGGTACCTGCAGCATCGCCGCGAACTTTTGTTCCCCACCCTAACGCGTACAGATTCTCTCCATGCTTGTATCCATCTAGCATGCTTGCAGCTATATCGGCCGTCGAACACGCGTTGAAAAAGACAAATTTCAATTTTTTGCAATGTGAACTAATCATATCGATTACATTCTTGTTTTTCAGCAGCTCTTTATTTCCGTATTGGTCGCACAGCGCAAGGTCTAAAAACTCATGCCCGTATACTTTTGAACCCCCGTGCCCAATGAAGTGAATAAACTCGATAGATTCCCCATTCTCCAGCAAATAGTCACGCAGTTGGTCCGTAGTTCCTTCGTGGAGGTATGCGTCCGTATGGCTCTTTATTTTCTCTGCTTCTTCGCGAGCTTCACCTTCGAACTCACTATTTTCACCCATTGGAATACACAAGAATACAACTCCTTTGGGATCTCGGCCGATCGTATCTGTTGCGAGTGCTGACATAGTTCTTTTTACGTGACTCAGCTGTGGTGGTGTTGGTTGCAATATGTCTTGGGAGTTGCCGAGGCTGCTTAATGCACCTTGCGCTTTGACCCACCTAATACTATTTTGAAGTACCAAGATAGATTAGATTACCACGAGGTATTTTCTTCGTAATAGTAATCTGTATTGCATCTTCTCAATATTTTTTTATTTAGTTAATTAATTCATTAAAGTATTATATTTTACTCTCACCACCTGGAGTTTTTTTGGTTTTCTTGGAGGGGATTATTATTATCTACTGTAGCAGCTCAAGCTTAAAAACCAGGGGGGTTGGGGGAGGGAGGCGCACACGGCACTTCTTGTTGCCCCGCTGCTCTGGTGGGGGTGTTTTTTTGATTTTTTCGATTGATTCCATAGCCCTAATAACTAGACGACTACGACTGCTTTGCTTGAGAACGCTCCAGCTCGACTCTGACTGAAAACTAGACGACTAGTAAATACAACATTGGAGTAGTTTGGATTTTCTTTTCGATCTTTTTATTTGACGACTTTTATTCCCCGTATTAATATTAATACCGGTATTATATATTTATAATAATAATAAAATACAGTAACAACACGTTTAGTCATGGCAAACAGTTAAGATTCCTTACAATGAGTTTGTTGTCATTGCCACCAGATTTAATATTTGTCCTTTTTTGGTAAAAATATTCGGTATATAACTTTTTTAAAACTGGGTTAAGCTTTTTATGGAGTGCCACAGTAAGTGTAGTTACGGCTACGCCTGAACCTTGCACGGCGATTTTCTTCCCTCTGGCGTGCATATGCTTGTCGGCGGGCTTCCCGTTCCTCGTATGCCTGCTGCCTTTGCCGCCTTCTCTCCACGCGCTCCAAGTACTCTTCATGACGCCGTGCTTGCTCTGCTTCCCAAGCTAAGCGCCTCCTTTCCTTCTCTTCCTCGTACGCTCGTTGGCGTTCTTCTCTTTCATCTTGCAAAACATCAAAGCGGTTCTCTACGGCTTGCGCGGCAATGTCAATATTTTCGCGGCTCGCAAACACTTGGACCTCCACGAGGTCCGACCCGCTTTGTTCGTTGCGGTTGGGCAAAACTATGACAGCATCGAGAACTGCTTCAAAATGGCGCAAAGCGCTAGCTTGCCTTCCTACAAACGCCCCGATCAAATTTGTCGGGGCTGGAATGGATACAACCTCAGTCCGCGCTTCACTTTCAACCGCAGCAGTGTCCACATTCCTTTGAACTTCTGGCCACGATGGGTCGACTTTGACTACATTGCGCAAGTAAGTGCGCTTTGTTACTGTCATCGTCTGGTAACATGCCCACTTTAACGCTTCTTGCTGTCGTGACGTCGAACGCGTTTTCTGCCCACCTCCAGCACTCCTTGATGGTGGCGGGGTAAAGAGTGCCGAAGAGGGGTGCACGAATACAGTCTGCCTTGCTTGACCTTGGTTCAAAGTCGTTGCAGGCTTTTTTAAGTCGTCGTCGTCCTCAGGCGGTAGTAGGCGTCGTCTGGTCAAACCGTCGTTTAATCCTTGATCCATGCGACAGTTGGGGCAGGTCGGAGTTTTCTTCAACCAAGGGTTCACACAGGCACGGTGGAAGGCATGGCCGCAACTTAACCGCTTAATAGCACCCCCTGATTTTGAAAGAGAAGTCAGACATATGGTGCAGGGATCATCAATACAACAGTCATCTTCCTGTTGTTCACGGCGTCTTTTTGCAGCCGAATCAAAAGAAGAATCTTCATCTTCGGCAATTTCATTCCTCAAACTAGACGGGTCTATTTCGGCTGCCAGCAATAACCCTGCACGCGCGGGGCCATTTGCCACACAAAAGCCATCAAAGTAAGCACTGGCAAAGCATCTATTCAGCAAATCAGGGCTAATGTATCCTGTGTATTGGGGCTGCAAACTAGGGACCAGCTTACGCAAGAGCAATGCCATGGACTTGGAGAATTTCAACGCAGATTTCAAAACTTTGCTGTTTAGCAAGTGCTCTTTACAGAAGAGCCGTTGATTTGTCTTGTCTTTTATCTCCGACCATTGCTTGTACGCTTGCCACGCAGTCATGGCGTCTCCAGATTCATGTCTTAAACTTTTTGCATTCGCTTCGGCCGTAGCCGCTAACCTTTTTGCAGATGCTTCGTTGTTTCCAGCGCTTTTAAATCGATCAACATTTGCCCTGAAAAACAAGCTGCCTGGCGCGCATAAAATTCCGGCTACAGGAAGAACGTCAGCGACGCAGTCTAAGTCAATAGCTGTGAAAATCATTTGCGCAATTCGTGGGGACACGCCCATTTTGCAACACAGATGACCGTTTCTTGTAAGATTCCCGCTCTCGTTTAGCAGACCTAGTCGAAGAAGCAATTTCTCGCCTTGTCTGATCTGCTGCCGACCAGGGTGTTCAAGGAAGTCAAAGTCTGCAGGGGATAGAATGCCGATTTCTTTCAAGCGAAGAATGGCGCCAAGAATTTCAGTGCGGAGGATTTCTGCCGGGGCTTGTTCGGGCATGTCCGCAACGTCTTCCTCATCGTACATATGGTAGGCTATACCAGGGCGTGTACGCCCTGCCCTACCAGCGCGCTGATGAACAGATGCTTTGGTAATCCAGCCAGTTACTAGCGTGTTCATATTTCGTGCGGCATCATAAGTTGACGTTTTGCAAAGGCCGGTATCAATCACAGACGTTATACCATCGATAGTTACACTTGTTTCTGCTGCATTTGTAGAGAACACAATTTTGCGCTGGCCGGGCAGGGTGTTTTGAAAAACTTTGGCTTGCCCGACAGGGTCAAGTTGTCCATGCAATGGTAAAATTACAAGGTTTGCTGCTTGCCGCCTTTCTTTCGCCTTTTCCATCTGTTTGACGGCCGCAACACAATCTGCTGGGGTGGGCAAAAACACAAGTATGTCGCCAACGTCCCCATTGGCAAGGTCAAGCACTGATAGAGCTTTGTTCACCGCATTGTTGACTACATTCCTCGCAAGATCTCCCGGGCGTTCCATGTAGACGTGTTCAATAGGATGGGTTCTCCCTGGTATAGCAATGACGACTTCTTCCCCAACACCAAAGTACTCCATGAAAAGCTTGGGGTCAATGGTGGCAGATGCGATGATCAGTTTGAAATCATTTGGTCGTGCTTTTAAAACAGGTTTTAGAAGACCAATGAGCAAGTCAGTATCAATGTTTCTCTCGTGCGCTTCATCGATGATAACTGCGCTGTACTTGCTTAAACGTTTGTCATGAACCAGTTCGTTCAGCAATACCCTTTCTGTCGTGTAGACCATTTTTGTCTCTCTTGATACCTTCCGGTTCCCCCCAACTGCTGTGCCAACTTCTCCACCCACCTTACATCCCCACTCGCTAGCAACATATTCAGCTAAGCTTGTCGCTGCAACCTTTCGAGGCTGGGTACAGGCTATCTTTCTGTCAAGAAAATCCGCATCGGCTAAGAATGGAACGGTTTGGGTAGATTTTCCGGAGCCTGTCGCACCCAGAAGAATCGTCACAGGGTGCTCTTGAATAGTTTTCAGCAAAGTGTCTCTAAAAGCGTATGCAGGCATTCGGGCCTGCAATCGGCCGACTTCTCTAGCCATCTTTTCCAAAGCGCGTTTGGCCACTTTTGCATTCTTCGTTGACATGATCGTTTTTCGTTCCTCCTCCATAACGTTTTGATACCCTGCCAGCTGCTGGTACAATTGCTTCAACTTTTCCTCTTCCGGCTTGCGTGCGTTTCTTTCAGCATCAGACATGCCACTTGGCAACCAGCTTCCCAAAGGCTGGCAGGCTACCCAGCGCCCACGCGTTTCTTTTCTTCCTCGAACCATTTTTGACATTGACAGCTCAGTTTGCTGGCCAGAGCTGTCCTCCATGCAAACCATATCAGCTCTCTGGGGGCCAACTACGTCCGTCTCGATATGGATATTTGAAACTCCACTGAAGTCTCCATTGCCATCAATCCACCACTGAGAACCATCGTGTTGCCATTCTTGCTTTGTTTCGTAATGAAGGCGAGTGCCGGTTGCGATGTTTTCCACATCGCTCACCCATTGCATGCTGGTTGTCCAACGACCCGTAGTAATCCTTTCCCACGCGCTATACGGCGTTCGACGAATTTCAGCGCAGGAAGGACTTACTTTTATCCGTGTTGAGCACGCGTTGTCCCTTAAAATAATTTCAAGGTCGTCGATTGTATCTCCGGCGCGACTTTCGACCACAAACACTTCGTGAACACTTCCAAGGTTGGTGCCTTCCAACCACCATTTCCACGTAGACTTCAAAAAGCCATAACCGGTACGGTGTCGAAGAGAATCGATCTTCCACTCCAAGAGAGGCGACCTCTGAAATGTACCGTGAATCGAAGAGGTTCTTGGATTCACCTGAAACGATCCAGGCTCGCCAGTGCTACTCCAGTACAACGGTTGCGGATCTCCGCAGGCCGAAATATGCACGAATGTTCTTCCCAATTCAGGCTGCGTGCTTGGGACGCCACTGACGTATTCCAAGACAACACTCCCATCTTTTTCTCTATGGACTTGCCTAAAGACGGCTTGAACCCGGCTCAGTCGTTCTCCCTTTAGCCAGACCGAGGTGCTCCCGAACCAATCTTCTTGGTGTTCGAACCCTTCTTTGCCCGTTGGCAAATTGTTGCCGCAGAAAACTTCGACGATGCCATCTGCCATGCAACCCATCAACCAATACGGCGTGGGGTCGTTGTCACCGTCCAGATCAACAACCGAAACGCGCAATCCATTTCTGTACATGTTTGCAAATTCGTTCGAGGCCAAATAGTTTTCACAATCGTTTATTTCCACTTTATGGTTGTACTCCGCTTCCGGAGCGATGCGGTAGTGCTGCTGCAGGCTTTGTTGGAGTTTTGTTGATTTGTACAATGCAGTCGAAGGGTCAACCCTCGCCTTCCATTGAACAACTCCTCCAGCAATCGGTCTGTCATTGGACTGAAGGAACACGTTCGATACACATCCCAGAATCTCACGGCCATTTAGCAATTGGGCAGCCTGTGCAGCTTCCAATGGCGACCGCATGCTAAACCGCGCCATTCGTCTGCCTGGAAGAATCTGAGCCGGTTTTATACCAAAATTTAAGTCAAGCTCTAGTTTAAGAGCAGCTAAACCTGGCACTCCCACAACGGCGGGCCCCATGATTACCACTACGCATTCGGGTGAAGCATCAATAGTTTCTTGTTGCTCTGAGCCCAGCTCAACGCTGAGAGTGGAACCTTCAAAGACCTTTCCGGTAAGCCCATCGCACGCCTTTATTGCGTCTTCAGGATGTTCATAGTGCAGCCGGATGGTATAAGGGGGGCCTGCAATGATTACACTCCCAATGGCCTTTGCGCCGGCTGCGTTGGAGTCAGCAAACTTCACAATGCCTCGTCTAATCTTAGACGCAGAAACAGACGCCAAAACTCCAGTGATGACAATAGTATTTTCTTCTGGGAACATACCTTCGCGGAATGGAGTTGACAAGCCACTGGTGGCTGCACTGCTTGCGTTTGAAACGTATCCACTACCACAATCTTCTGTGGAAAAGGACGATTTCAAGACTGGATCAAGTTCAATGGTGGCGCATAATGTAACTTTTCGCCCCTGCAATTGCAGCTCACGGCCATGAATTCGCGCAACAGCCCTTACAGCGTCGGGTGGGGAACTAAAGTTCAAGAAAGCTTTTGACGGAGGACCAGGAACCACAGCACAGCTTAACACAGGCAACTGAAGTTTGATTTTTGCTTCGTGCTCCAGCACTTGGCGAAATTGTGCCAATTGGGCTTTCATGTGACTCTGGGGCCCACCTTGATCATGAAAGCCAGTGACTACAACCGCTTGGTTTCTCATGACCCTACCGGACGGCGATGGTGCCGCAGAGAAATCTCCTTTCAACGCTACGACAATCGGAGTCCCCAAAACTGTAGAACCGATAAGAATATCACGTGCACGCGTGGCATCTTCTAAGTTACGAAAGTTGACGTAAGCATATTCTCTCTCTGCAATAACCTTTGCTGTGAGCGCGTGTAACCCAGACCCCTTGGCACTGAGAATACCTTCGATTTCCTGGAGCAGCGTTTCTTCCGTCGCATGTTTCGGGACTGGCTTGATCTTTACCGTGCCTGTGTCGCTTGAGCGTGACGTCGCTTTTACAGGTGTTGCTGCCCCGGATCTCGTGCCTTTGATTTTCGCAGAAATTTTTGCCTCGAAGAGAGTTTGACCGTGTAGAGCGCGCTGTGCCTGTAAAGCTTCCCATTCCGTGTCAAAATTAATCCAGGCAAAGCCAACTCGGTTTGGAAATGCACCGTTGCTTCGTACATTCTCTGTACGCAGGAGCTGGTTGACTTGGTCCAGGAGAACATGTTTGTTGATACTACCGTCGGTAGGAATCGGCTGAATTTTGACTGTAAGACTCGGTGATGTTTCTCTTGCAGCTGGGCGACTAGGCGTGGGCGCGGAAGACCGTGCCCCCACCATGGCCGCGTCCTTCTCTGGATGTAAGTACCAGCAACCCTTTCGAGTGCAATGCGGGTCGTTTCGGCATATTCGAGACATAGCGTGTTTGTTTGTTTTCGTGAAAATGTATTGATTTAAACAATTGAAATGTTTTAAACTGAAGTGTTGAAATATCTTTTCGATCTGTTTATAATTATTTATCTCTTTTCTTTCCTTTCTTTCTTATTTTCAATCTACTTTCACACGGTACACTTCTACGAGGTATGTGTGTACTCGCAGGACCAGAACCTATTTTACAGTACGAAGTACAAAAGGAGGAGTTGTGGAGTACCGGTATCTTTTTTTTTAAGAAGAAGGAGGAGGAAAAAAAAGAAAGTTTTTTTTTAACAAAAATATATTATCACAACTGAACAGCAAGGGAAACAGGTGGCCCTCTCTTTTTTTTTTTTGCCCATTTTCTCTTCACACTTCTTTTTTCTATATGCTATGACTATGTTAAACGAAAACCTGCTGTAATGAATGGCACCTGACATATTATACGAGTATGAGGACCAATGTGGTATTAATAACATATGGTAATACATACAGTAATATTATCCAACAACAAAAAAAGTCAGAGTCTTCTTCTATTGAAATAGCAGGAGGATAAAAAAATGACCTCCTCCACCATGCACAACAAAACTGCATTTTTCATAAAAGTTACAAAGGCTCTGGCCAATGCTCTGACCTGTTATTTTTCATTTACTAAAAATATCTTTTGTGATTGAAGAAGAAGAAGAAGAAAAAGAAGGAAAAAAAGAAAGTTCTCTTCACTTCTTTTTTTTTTATATATATAATAATGCTATAGACACTATATGACTATCAAGAATGCTCTCAAGCCATTCAATTAACATTGAAATAGTGAGAGCATAGAATTTTTAATAATATCCATTTCTTCAACAACAACAAAAAAACAAGTTGCACTTAGTAATAACAAGAGCATAGCAGGTAAGAAAGAAAACACTAAAAATATTTTCACACGATAAAGATATTTTTAGTTTGACTGCATGTTCAAACGCAAAACTAAAAACCGCAAGTAAAGTTTCCGCACGAGAAAGAAAAAGAAAGAAAAGATCAGAAAGGATAAAAAAAACCTTCTTAGTAGTGAAACAAAGCCGCACCACATTCAATCACAAACCAAACTTTATTTTATTTTAAAACCAAACCATAAATTCAAGTTCTTTTATTTGAAAAAAGGGCGATTTTAAAAACATGTCGCAGGTTACACCTCCGAACTCAACAATTCCGAGCTTAGATCCCGACGACATCGACCTCGGGGAACTGACTGTCTCTGAGGAAATGATTCGACAAGCCTCCGATGAACTTTATCTCGACCAAGTCGAGTTTTCCCCCATACCGATACATAAGGTGAATGTTACCTGCCGTGACGGCGGTTGCCATAATGGCGAGACTTTCCATCTTCATCAGTTCCAGCAGTTTGCAGACATTATTCCTGTATGCAGAGGAGTGAACTATACTGACAGGTACAGTGGTACCCAGTTTACGCTATCGCAATGCTTTCGGTACCAGAGGGTTGGGCTGGCGAACTCGTTGGTCAATGTTCCAAATCTCGAGAGGGAACACTGGGGCGACAGGTATCACAGTACTCTAAAAAACTACATGGACTACTGGATCGCGCACACCCTCGAGATGCATCGCGACGAATGCAGGGGTGGAGAACAGGGTCTCTCCGCGGATTACGACTACTTCAGTGACACGAATTCGACCGAGTACGTGAAGTCCTATACGTTTAGGGGGCAGAAATGGGTAACTATTAACATGGGCCTTACGCTGAACCTGGAACACAACTTGAAACCCGTCTACGCATTCTTCTGCGAACCTACTGATGACGAAAAGCGCACTTTTGGCTGGTTGGATGCCGAGGGACGGGAAAAATACATCTACCCAGGTGTGAACTGGAACCCGCGGTTTATCCTAAAGGGCTTTAGGACCAGAAGAACTGCTTCTAACCAACGGTTTGAAAGGGATGCTCTTCCTATACCCCGAGACTTCCCGAAAGCCGCCCCTTTCGAAGGCAGTGAGGAGCAGTATGACCCTCGTATCGTACTGTTCTGGGATCACGATCACATCATAAATCGCGAAATAAACAAGAATCGGATTAAGGCAGTCTATTCGAACGCTCAAAGGGATGTGCCGAGCGACAGCGAACTCTCAAGGGCTTTGAAGGATGCCGTTGAGATGACCATAACAATGGCAACGCGGGATTTGGGGCTTGCGCGCATGCATTGTTACCGCGATGGGAGATTAAATAAGGAAAAGCTGCAATTCCTCCTTCCTTTGTACCTTTTAAGGAACCCAAATACGTACGACCTGGCCCTTGCAGTGGATCTAAGGCAAGTCATTCAGAATGACGATGCTTTGAGAGCTGATAGGGAGGGGAGGTACAATCCCGCGAATTACACGTACCGTGCCTCTACCGTACTACAACCGGAATGGGCGTACATGAACAGTCGTCTTCTGGGACGGGTGAGACAAGCTTGGTTATTGCAACGGCCGGCAACGCCGCCACAGCCTCGGGTACCACAGCCTCGGGTACCACATCCTCGGGTACCACAGTCGCGGGTACCACAGCCTCGGGTACCACAGCCTCGGGTACCACAGCCTCGGGTACCACAGCCTCGGGTACCACAGCCACCCTTTGAAGACCCATTTCCAGGGAGACATCCACGTTGGAAGTTACAAAAGTGTCGCTTTGCAGAACAAGGTAGGTGCCACAATCAGGATAGCCCCGAAAATTGCAGCTATTGGCATACTACAGACGAACGTGATCAAGCCCAGAGGCGAAGCGCTTTGGTTGGTACTCGTTCCAATCACGTCGACAGCCATAGGCGTTAACACACTTGCTGCTAAACCAAATGCTCCGCCTCTCTGGCGTTTTTTTGAACCCTTTTTAAGTCCAGGCTTTCGTCCAGTTCTTTTTTTGGTCTTTCGTTTTACCATTATATATATCCTAAATATTTAAATTTAAATTCAGATGATCTTTTATCGATTGTAGTTCATTTTGTAATAACGTTATCGTTTCTTGTTGGGCTTGAATGATTTTGTCCAATCCGATATTATCTTGCATTAAATTAGCAATCATATAATACGACATATATTGTAGGCGTTCTTGCTTAATCGTTTTTAATCCACCTTCATCGGTTTCCACCATTTCTGGAAATAAAGGTTCTATTTCTTGTGCTATTACACCATAAAAGTCTTCTTTTACTCCAGATGGGTCTTTTAACTCTTTTTTCCATTGATACTTACAAAATTTTATTTGCGAATATTTATGCTTTGTATTGGAAATATCATATTCGTGTGATTTCAAATAAAATAAAGTTTGGTTTGTGATTGAATGTGGTGTGGCCGGGTTCAGGCGGTTCAGGATGTCCAGCGCTTCGGCGTTTCCTTGGCCACGGATGATGAGGACGAGGATGCAGAATGGCGAACACTTCAAGACGATAACGAGACGAATCTGACAGACCCAAAGTACTCTGGCCTAAGCATTCATCCACCAATGTCGCATTTAACATTGAATGTCAGCGCGGGTTCATTTATTCTGTATGATTATCGCACCATACATCGTGCTGGGTTGAATCAAATGGGGACAGCTAGAAATATGATTGAAGTTAGCTTCTGTCGGAATTGGTACAGAGACTCATGTAACTAAATGTTACAATTCTTATTTGCTTTTTAATTTCTAAAATTTTTCGGTGCAAAAAGCAATTTCTTCCTGTTCTGTGACTATTATTAATTTCGGTTTAATATAATAAAAAAAAGATGTACAACAACAAGATCGCGTCAACGAACAGTCAACAAACAACTGACACACCACAGCACACAAAAAAAAAGAAAAAAAAAAACAACAACAGAAGATCTTGATTCTGATGGATGGAGCCAGCCATGTTGTCAAATGTATTATTTAAATACTGTAAATACCGAACCAATTAAAAACACTACACAACAAAAGAAAAAAATCTTTTGCCCTCCTCTCTCCTCAGCACCTCCTCAGAAATATTTAAAAAAATGCTCCTCCATCAGGTGGTCGATCTTCGTTCCATATTCTGTAACAGTAACGCCCCCGGTCATCTTGCCAGTAATCATAATCGGCATTTTTGTGTCTAAACCAACAATCCCCGGTCATTATCGCTTTATGGCAGAAGCCATATTTTTGATATTCTCTGCATTCATCACGTTTAGGGCACCAATCCCCTACATGTTGGTAAGGGCGCCCGTTCTTTTTGCACAACCCGCAATATAAATTGTAAACGTCGCCATTATAGTCCTTTTTTCCACTTACCAATTGCGTCTTACGAACTCCGGATCGTTTCACTGGACGTCGTTCTTGTGGCTTTGATTCTTGTTCAGGTCGCGGTTCCGACACTGAGGCTCACTTACGATTCGCGGAGGGTGTCGCGGTGCGAACGTCGGCTCCTCGTCGGGGTCAGTGTATCTCCCAGATGGTGCCGGCGGCAGCGCAGACGCTGAGTACGCCGTGTTTTTGAGTGGGCGTATCTCGGACATCTGCCGAACGTAACGAGGTTTACTGCGAGCATTTGGAACGTGTGAAATTGTCCGCAGTGCCTACCATTGCCTTTCGTACGCTTAAGAATTATTTATTATCATTTTGTTACTCGTAGAAACCTAAGAATAACAAGATTGCAGCATGATGATAATGTACGGCGTATAAGCTTAATACCACAGTGGTGAAGACAAAATCTATAAATAACAGTCATTATTTTGTTTTTGATAATGTACGGCGTATAAGCTTAATACCACAGTGGTGAAGACAAAATCTATAAATAACAGTCATTATTTTGTTTTAATCCTCAAAATATGCAACGCAACTAATGATGCCGACGCCACCGATGACAGAGCCTGCTACCATCATCTGGTTCGCCGAGACCCTACGATTGCAGTGGCAAGGAGGTCGCGGCATGCTCGGCTCTGCCAGCGCTTTGCCGTTTCCTCGGGAGTTTCTCCAGCACGATTCCTCACGTGGCAGATGGCGTGGCGGGTGTCCAGACGCAGTATTGCCCGTAGTGCTTTGGTGTTGTTCCGTTTCGCAGCGACGTGCAAAGCCGTATCTCCTTCTTTCGTCGTAAGCTTCAGTAGATCTTGCCCTCTGTGCCGCACATGGCTGTAGAGGAACTGGAAAATGTCCAGGTTTCGGCCTTCGCCGAAGTTTTTCTTGAAACGCTGGTCATCCTCGTAGTAGGCACCGTAATGGAAGGCTGAGTACCCGTATGAGATCATGGGCAACTCGTCGGCATTGAAGGGGTCAAACTTGCCAACTTTGACCAACAACGTAGTGCTCTCATGGTCGCCCGCCTTGATTGCATTAAGCAACGCATTGTCTCCCCACCAGCTGTCATACTTCTTTCGTGCTTCGTCACACTTCTCCTCAGTAAGCCAAGAGCCCCACTTTGCACATTTCAAGAGGTACTTTGCGATTTCGTACACTGCTGTTACAACTAAAGGCTTGTGTTTCGGTAGGAAAGGAGTTTGCACGTCTGCATGGATGCCATCGTTGCCCAATTTCCGTAGTTTGTGAAAATGCCCGCACATCCACCTTTGGTTTTTCGGCAGCTGCTTTTCTAAGTTTTTCATACGGGCACAGGACCGTTGCTCCACCAGTTTGGTGGGGTCAGCGGGGTCGGGCTTGTGGGTATCGATCCCTAGACATCCCAAGGCATGTTCTGAAATCAGTCTGCCCTTGCCTGAGACCAAAAACAAATCGTCCTTGCTGTGATAGTTTTCTTGGATCGCGTTCATAGCCTCGGCAATGGCATAAGCGCGGTACTCTGGGGACTTTCTGCTCACATCATCCCTCGCTGGTCGACCATTGATAAGCATGCTTCCCTTCGCGTACAAACTGTCTCGGGTAGTCTCCCACTTTGCGTTGGTAACCCTGGAGCTTGGTGGATTATCTGTGTTTTTCCACATGTCGACAGTGCTCCTTTCGGTTGTAACTTTGTTTCCCATAATATCGTTTTTCTACAAAAGATTGTGAGTTTTTTATTTGTGTATGATCCTGTTTCTGTTTTCTTTTTCTCTTCATGAATATTTTTATCTTTTATATATATTGTTGAAAATGTGTGGGTGAAGTACGTGGTTGGTTGCAGGTGGTGGTGGGTGGAAGAGATGACGTACAACAACAACATCATCATCAAAAATAAAAATAAAAAAAAAGAAGAAGTTTTCACTTCCTTATATACAGCTAATTTATTTTTTACTTTACGATGAAGAAGTAATGCAATGCTACGTCTATGGTAAAAGATATTTTTAATAAACATCAAGCAAAGGTGTGGAACAAAAGGCACATAGCGTTTTATTATAATAATTCTGTTTTTTCATTTTTTTGTTTTTCGTTAGTTCCTTCCTACAGTATTGTATTATTTCATATTAGTCACAATAAGCTTTTCCCTATGCTGTATGATGTTAATATCACTTTGTTTTTTGTTGAACATTTTTACCAAAAATAAACATTAGCATATACACAGCATAGAAGAAAACAAACTTTGATTTGATTTTTCCTCACGCACTCATCTCTAAATATTTATTACCAGGCATTAGCATAACAAACAATGAACAACACCTCTTTAAAGAAGTCGTCGTCTTCTATCCTCCTCTATTCACTACACCGCCCACATTGTTCTTCTCTGTCCAAAACATACCATACACGTTCCAGAAACGAACAAGAACAAAAACAGCGAAGCAATTACAGAAGACATTCACAAATATCAAAGAATTATTTCATAGCAACAAACGAAACAGAAACAACTCAATTTCCAACACACACACCCAACCCACCACTGCAAGAAACACGGACCACCAAGATGAGTGCAAGCATTGAACTTCCCAGGAGTCGTGGCCATCCTCTTGTGGGGATCAGAGAGAAAGTCTACAACATGGCAAGCGTGTTGTGGGTCAAACCAGAGAAGATTGTGGCCGTTCTCGAGCCGTTGTCCCCGGAAGATCAACTGGTTGTTCTTGCAGGGACAAACTCACTCAGAGACAACTACTGCAGGTTAACGCCTCTCCATGTTGCGGTCTGGAGGGGAAGTGAGAAGGCCGTTCGTGTCTTGACAAGCGATCTCATTGCTGTAAACAGTATTGGCAACAACCTTGCGGTGCAGTTGAACGCGCGGGGCCAAACCATCAAAGAGTTATGCCCAATCCATTTTGCAGCGGGCTGTCTACCCGACAAGATTATTCGAGATGCAGATTGTGTCCGGGCTAGGATTGTCAGGCACTTGGCCAGCTGTGGTGCAGACCTGAATGCTCAAACGAGAGACAGGGGATTGTTTACGGCGCTGCATAAAGCAAGGCACCAAGGACTGAGGAAAGTTCATGAAGCCTTGGTTGAGTGTGGTGCAGACACTGAGGTTTTGAATGCGTACGGAGAGGACGGTTCATGGGGCTCTGCTGGGGAGACGCGTGCACCGTAAGTACAGTCGGTAGGTGCGGGTTCATGGGGGAGACATTTTGTAAATATTGTAAATAAAGAGAAAGAGATTTGGCCTGCTTGCTGTGCACCTATATTGTAAGAAAGACTGTGGTGGGATATAAACGATTGTTGGAGGAGACACGGCGGGATCGGCGAAACAGATAGCCGAGCTGGGAGATCCAACGCGGTGCGCATTGGCATCGAAACTCGCGGCGGAAATTTACGGAACAGAGGTTTTGGCGGAGGACATCGAAGACTCGTCGAAGAATACGACACGGTTTATTATCATGGCAAAGAAGGACAGGGCGGTGCCAGGGGTCAGCAGAGCGTCAGGTGATGCATGAGAAGGTTATGCAACATTTTGAGGTTCGGCATGGCTTAGGCATGTCGTGCTGGGAAAGACCCCACCGGGGGGGATGAAATGGACGGAAACATTGCTCCACAAGCTTGCTTATTATGGTGCTGAGGCAAGTGTAAGCACAATGAAGATGCTGATATATTTTTGGTGAAGATATATATTTATTTAAAAACAAAAAATTGGCTGTTATTTAAAGTAATTAAAATTTACGAGTTGCTACTCCTTTTGTCCATTAAAGGTTTACGTTCCTTAAGAAAAACAAAATAATATAATGCTGACAATAAGAATCTCATCTGGAACGACATTCATGATAAGAGACAAATATGAAGTGTAGTGTACGCGAGTATTTTGTTCGTACCTCTTACAGATTACTTCCAATATTAGAAACTACCGTAATAGGGAATCTCGAAGAAGATCGAGAATCTTCTCCCGATCGTAGGAACTATCTTGTTTTGGCTCTGGGGAGGTTTTCCCGAGGGTTTGTTTCAGCAAATGGATTGATTCGTCGTTGATGGAGGTCAACTGCGGAAACCTCTCACAACCACGCCAGTACAATTCACCTTGACGATGTACAAAACGCAGCCCCCGCACGTTCACATCTGGATTTGTGCATTCCTTTGCGGAGTTCTTCAAAACTCTCATCTCCGACGGGTCTACGGACTTGTTCGTTTTTTGTTGTTGGGCAGTGTCGATGCGCACGAAGAAGATAGTCGCAGCACGGGATGCAAATGGTTTCCAACGCGTGTTCAACGTCTCTACCATTTCCACCCCAAGTCGAGAACTGCCCGAGTAAAAGTACAGTATACATGGATTTTGCACTTGCTTGAGATCACTTGGATGCTCTACAAAGACGGAGTCAGCACAAGAAATGTGCAACTTGGACAAGATCGCGTCAGCAATTTTTCGATCGTTTCTGCCACTCTCCAACCCCTTTACTTTATCGTGAACCACAAATATCCCCGAGTTCTCACTGGTCTTCTTCCTTTCTCGCGCTTGTTCTATCATTTTAGAGATTTCTCCTAAAAAACGGTTCTTCCCTAAGATCTCCTGATCGAGCGTGGCTTTCAGATCCTTGTTAGCACGTTTCGTACAGAAAAAATCTTCACGGGTCTGAGAGAGCTTCCGCTCCAGCTCTTCATTGTTTGACAACAGTGCCGCTCGGTTTGAGGAAAGATCTCTTTTCTCTGTTTCCAGAATTTGAACCTGGTATTGGAACTTTTGTTCAGTGTACCGTATTTCGGCCAATTCCTCGTTTAGCTTCACGGTATCTGCCTTTAACTTCCCACACAGCTTCTCGACGTTCTGTTTCTCGGTCTGTAACGTATCACGTGCACGTGCAACTTTAGAGACTTCTTCTTTGTACCGCAGCTTGTGCTGTTTAAGCGTTTCGAGCTGCTCTCCAAGCTTCTCGTTGCGGACACGTGTCTTTTCACACGTGGCGAACTGCTTTTCAAGCTTGCCGTTAAGATCACGCAAACGGCCATTTTCCGTTTCGAGCTCGCTTTCGCGAAAAGTTGATAAGCGTTCGCTGTCGCCCAGTTTTTTTTTCAAATCGCTTACCTGCTTTTCAAGCTTGCCGTTAAGATCACGCAAACGGCCATTTTCCGTTTCGAGCTTGCTTTCGCGAAAAGTTGATAAGCGTTTGCTGTCACTCAGTTTTTTTTCCAAATCGCTTACCAGGTTTTTGCAGTCGCATATATCGCTTTTAGGCAACATTGACGCCGCTCTGATAATCGAAGCGGACGAAGAGTGGTTGTTGCCATACTCTTCGGTCTCTCCCAATTCGGTCGCATCAGTCCCTTCGCTTTCTGCCCCGTCATCGTCTTCGACATCGCTGTGGCCACACTGTTTGTGCTCCTTCCTTTCTTCACCGATAAAAGGAGATCCTTTTCGGCTTTCTGCTGCGTCATTGTCTTCGTTCTGGCTTGCTTCCATTTTGTACGGTTCATCTTCTTCAGCTTCTGAGCAGCCAGCCCGTCCGTCTCGCCAGGGACTCCACTCCTTGCTTACGATGAGGACAGGGGATTTTCGACTTGATGATTCGCAACCCATCTTTCCCTCCATCGCATAATTTGCGCCACGCTGTTTTTTCTTGCGACGAGTAGTATGTCGGGCTTTCAACTTCCTTGCATTTTGTTTGGAGTAAGTGTTACCTCTCTCCTTTCTACGTTGTTGTCTGGCACCTGCTTCCATGGAGCTGTCGGTTGTACAGGAATCGACTAATAAGCTTAATGTATCTCCCATGGGGCTTCCGCTGTTTTGCTTTCTTGACTTGAAAATATCTGTTTTTTTCCTCAGCTGCATTGGGCTTGCTTTCGTTTCTCTTTCTTTGAGAAACTTGTTGCTTTCATTGAATTCTTTTTACTAATCAGTGGAATTTTTTTTTATTATGAGAGGAGCAGCTTCGTAGTCTAGCTCATCAATTATTAAAACAAAGTGGTGCGGGGTGCGTGCGCGTGCATTTTGTATGATTTATTAATGATGATGATGTGCATTATGATTTATTAATGATGATGTGATGCTGTTAAAATTGATAGAATTATGGTGCGAAGACAAAATTCTGAAAATATTATAATCTCTATTCAAGTGTGTGTGCGTACAATTTTAATTATTATTATTTTTATATAGACTAGTAACTAAATACTATAATATTAATATTTATCTGGATTCTCTAGTATTATAAAAAAAATAAAAGAATTTTATTTTTGGTTCCTGAAGCCCCTTCGTATTAGCCTTAAAAACTGGATTTTTGAATGCTGTGTACCTGTAGAATTTGCTTTACGTATTCGATCTTTTTAATTTTTTTTCTTCGGGTCTTTTTTATTTGTATATAGGTATAGCATCTAAATGGAATTCTTCTTTTCTTGAATAAATCAATCTATATTTTTTGACGTTTTGTTGATGACACGAACCCTTCTTCCTCCTCCTCGCTTCTTCTTCTTTTTTGCTTACTTCACTTCGTACAACATTCACTGCTCAAGGTATAGTCGGATGCGTTTATGACTCCAAGTTTAAAAGAAAGTTTAAAAGAAAAGATAATTAAAAACAGAAAACTATTCAAACAGATTTAGAAACAACTAATCAATCACACGAACAAAGACAACAAACATTACGCACAAACCAAACAAAACCAACAAAGCCTTTCCATAGAACTTGACGATGTCAAAACACGCACGCTTTCAGCCCGGTGAAGAAAAGGGACGTCCTCTTGAACTGATGTTGCTCATCGATCAAAGTGGGAGTGTAACAGACGAACAGCTTGTTCATGCGCTTAACTTTGGCAAAGCCCTGTCCTGGAAAGTTCTTTTACGCCTTTTAACCCCGGAAGGCGCGCCCACCTACGATCCGGAAAAACATTCCCGCATGGGAGTTGTTGCTTACGCAACTGCTGCGGTGGTAACGCAGCCCCTTACTTCTTCCATGGACGAAGTCAAGGTTGCGCTGCAGCAACCCAGGCAACGCGGATCAACTGCAACAGCATCCGCCCTCACAAAAGCACTTAGCGAGTTGAATCGAGACGGAAGGCCAAAGGCGCAGAAAATCATCGTCCTCGTTACCGACGGATGTCCCGATAGCTGCGACGCCACGACCGGGGCAGCAGACGCCGCGAAGAAGGCCGGGGCTTTGCTCTTCTGCGTCAGCGTAGGGCCGTCTGTGCCCTCACACCTAAAGTCGTTGGCCTCTTTGCCAGCCGACAACTACTACTTGAAAGCGGAGACGTTTGAATCCCTTCCAAGGGTGATGAAACAAATTTTGGGTACGTTAAAAGGCATGTACAGTATACATGTCCAAGAGTTCGCGTCTGGAACTGTGTCCGAAGGTTGCCGGAATGTACCGATCGTAATTACGAACAAGTCAAGCCGGGATCTTACGGACGTGGAATTGCATGTGACAGAGACGGGTAGTGCCCCTTCTGGCGAGTGCTTCGAAGCATACAGGGTGGCGCTCTACGATGTTCTTCGACCATCTGAGCAAGTGGTCGTACCCATCGATTTGGTCCCGTTCCCTGGGCGCTCGTTGGACGAGTTGATGAAGCAAGGCGGGACGTTCAAATTCAGTCTGATAGTCGGCCAAAGAGACGTGTACTCTTGCCACTACCAGTTCTCCTTTAAGGCGTTTAATCGAGGCATCGATGACATGAAGGTCAAACCGAGACAATTTGTCAACAAAGACGGACATGTCACGGAGATGGACGCCGGCTTTTACAACGCAGTCGTGGTTGGTCGTTCTGGCACAGGCAAGAGTTCGGTCATCAACACTTTGGCGACCGCAGCGTCCGACAGTCCGACTGTCTTGAAAGACATCACTACCTACGGAAATGGTACCGGCCATTGCACGAAAACGCTGGACCTCCACGCTAATCTTCCAGGTTTGAGCAAGCTTCGTATTTACGACACAAAAGGTTTGGAACGACAGCTGGAAACTTCCACGCCAGTCTTGACGCGCCTGCTGCAGGGGTTTTATCCAAAGGGTTGGAATTTCGTCGACAACAAGTGGGAAGACCTGTCCGAGGATGAGAAATCCAAGTTCAAGGAAACGGCACCCCTTCGGGAAGCCGATGCCGTAATTTTCTGTGTCCCTGCAGATGACATTGTGAACCAGGACCAGGATACCTTAAACGCTTTGCGCCGACAAATGGAAGGAATTGGGCACTTGCATCACAACGTTATTGTTTTGCTAACAAAGATTGATTTGGAGTTCCCAGATCTGAAAGATGCCGTGTACGACAAAACGTTGAAAGGCATGGGGGAGCAGACTGTTTCAGACTTGGTGGAGCAAGCAAAACGGCTCTTGGGAGTCAATCGAGTTCTGTACATCGTCAACTACACGGACGAGACGCACAGAAACTTTGGGATCGATGCTCTGGCTTTCAAAGCTGCGATGGAGATACAAAAGTGCTGCGAAACCCGACGACGGGAGACAAGCGTAAACTCTTCAAAATCCCTCAAGTCCACCGTATCGGACGACATGAAGGAGATGGCAGCCCGGGTGAACATCGTGGCAGTGGCGAAAGCAAAGGAGGTGGAAGCGAAAGCAAAGGAGGAGGCAAAACAAGCCCGTGAAAATGAAAAGGCAAGGAAGAAGGAAGAGCTTGAAGAGCTGCGACAAAACATGGAACGGGAAAAACTGGAAGCTGAGCTTCAGTGCGCGCGATTGGAGGCCGAGGAACAAGCTCTCTCGATAGCCCGGGAAACAGAGGCGGCCAAGAAGCGGGCTCAAGAAGAGCTGGAGAAGAAAGAGGCGGCAGAGGATGCAGCCAGGTGTCTGGCGGAAGCGGAACGGAAGGAGAAAGAAGAACTTGATGCGATGCGACAGAAGCTAGAAAGGGCAAAGGCAAAAGCCGCAGCGATAAAATTCAAATCTGA
>JACLAC010000894.1_pt1 | contig 21121 bp, 14 predicted proteins | sample 8027881 | NCBI WGS metagenome assembly JACLAC01 (sample SAMN15725517, study PRJNA655200) | protist metagenome | isolation source: fluorescence activated cell sorting (FACS) single amplified genomes of... | place: Spain: Blaines Bay Microbial Observatory, Mediterranean Sea | collected 2016-01-19 | reverse complement strand
CTACCGCGGCTCGTACGTGTCCGACCCCACCAAAGCCAACTCCTCCACCCAAATATTCCGATAACAGACCAAATCCCCGTGGTCCTGTAACAACAACGGCCCCGCCTCCTCCACCGCCTCATCAATTGCCGCTCCCGTAACCCCGGGCAGTTCGACATTATTGTGTATCACCTGCCCATTTTGTAATACCGTCAAACGCGGTCCTGCGTCCCCGTCTCGTGGCCCGCGAAAAAATACATCGTAGCTCTGCCATTGCATCGGCGGCTTGCAAGCATTGACCAATGGTGCGCATTGATTGTAGACCGCACCGCAATCGCCCATGCCCGGGAAATCGAGTCCATAAGAGTCGAGTACCTGAATCTCGTAGCGCCCTTGCAGAAAGACACCGCTATTGCCCTTAGCCTGACCACTGGCCTCGGGCATATCGGGGCAACGAAACTCCAGATGCATATAGAAATCATTAAAGCGCTGCCGCGACATAATATCGCCGGTCTTTGGCACAACATGCATGACCTCGTCTGCGACCTTCCACCCGGCGGGCTGCCCGTCGCGAGTGGTCCAATTGCTCAAGTCGGCGCCGTTGAAAAGACGAGTAGCGTGGGCGGATGGGTCGAGTTCGAACGTATCCATGAGAACCTCTTTGTCTTATTAATGCGCGAATCAAGTAGGTGAAATTAAAATAACTCGACCTGTTCAGCTCAACCCTGCGCCGGCTCCAGCCCCAACAACAGCAACATAAACGTTTTGTGCCAGTAGGCGGTATTGACATAGGGTTTTTTCTCCGACGGCCAATTTTTCCAATAGGTCTGGTTATGCGGTATCCGATGGTAAAACTGCAAGAGCGGTACTGCCGGTAAGTTGGGCAACCAGACGCCCAAGGCCTGGTGGAAAAGCGCCGCCAATTCCGGGTCGGCGGGATCGGTTTTGCCCATCTCGTCGACGACCCGGTCAAATTCTTCGTTCTGCCACCGCCAGAAATACGGCGTTGGCGTTCCTGTCGGTTGCACGAATTGGCTGTGGTAGAGCCTGAGCGTGAAGTAAGGGTCGCGTACGCTGCCGCCATGACCAAAAATAAAGGCCTGGGCGTGGCCCGAACTCATCCGTGTGTACGCATCCGAGGTGCTTCTGAAGCTCGCGTCAAAACCGGCCTGGCGCAGTTGCTCGACGAGCACCGGCGTGAAGTCCATCATAAACGCGAAGATATCAATGACGATCTTGAAACGCTCGCCGCCCTTGGCCCAGAAACCGTCCTCGTCCTTAACCCACCCCTTGCGCCGCATAATCTCGGCCGTCTTCTCCCTATTGAAGCTGTCGACCGGATAGCGTTGCAAAAGCTCTTTGGTCGTATCGGTGTACTTTTTTAGCACTGGAAAATCAGGAAAAGGCAACACCGTAAAGTCGCCCGCGTTCTGCATACCGATTTCAACTAATTGTTGACGGTTTATCGCGTGGTTTATCGCCCAACGAATCTCCGGGTCATTAAAGGGCTCTTCGAGATTGTTAAAACCCAACGAGACCGGCCACCAATCTAGATAACCATAGGGCGGCTCCCTATCGCTCCAAGTCGTGATGTTGGGGTTGTGATCGAGGATCGTGCGCACATTAGCCGGCAATAGCGTACCGCAAATATCGAGATCGTTGGCGAGCATATTCTGCACCCGCTTAGACTCTTCCCTGCGCGGCAAAAAGATAACGCGCTCAACCTTGGGCAAGGCATGAAAGCCGGTCTTGACCGCCCACCAATCTTCACGCACGTCGTAAAACCGTTGCTCAGGCGTCGACAGCACCATGCGATAGGGTCCGGAAACTACCGGCCAACCGCGCGCCACATCCAAATTCTTAAACGTCTTGGCGTCCTGGCTCTCCCAGATGTGTTTGGGCACAATGGGAATGCCATTGTCGAAGTTGTACGTAAAATAGGAAAAGACAAAACGTGGGTTGGGCGCCTTGAGCGTAATATGCGCCGTCAGGCTGTCCACGGCTACGACCTTGTCGACCCACTTGTCCATATCCACCGAGAAGAGCAACTCCGGCGCATTGGCCTTGAGCATATTGACGGTAAACACCAGATCGTGCGCCGTCCACGGCATGCCGTCGCTCCACTCGACACCGGGCCGGATCTTGATCTCAATCTCGGTATGGGCCGCGTTGTAGCTGTGGCTCTCGGCGATCCACGGAGTGATCTCGCCGTTTTCGCTATAGGCGTTGTAAAAATAAAGCGGTTCGTAAAGAAAATTAAAACCGGTCGTCGAGGTTGCTCCCGGCAGGTAGGGATGCAACGAATCAAAGTCCCCGAATTGCCCGGCGCAGACATCGTGCAGGCAATCCGAAACAAAGGTCCGATTGCGCGGCACCTGTTGCAAACTACCACCGCTCGGCGCTCCTACCCCCTCTTCTGAACCACCACAAGCGCCCAAGACCAGCACACTCAACAAGACCAATAAACGATTTATCATTCCTTTACATCCCATTTATGCGCGTTGATTACAGAAAGAACGGCGAGTCTCATGAGGGTGTCCTCGTGAACGGGTTGCGATCCCGAGAGTGTAGAATTGCAAAATCGGATCAGACCGCCCCTCAAAGCCCAACAGAGATGTCGGATGAGAATGAGCGCGAGGGCTCCTCAAACGACCTATTCACCGGCAACATCGACCCTACAACGCCACAGATCCTACAACAATTCCATCGTCCCATCAAACAAAAACCCCGCCAAATCTCAATCTGGCAGGGTCTTACGCAAAAATCTGTCGCTTTATTCTGCGTTCTCTCAATCGGGTGCGTTGTCTCTTATGCGATCAGGTCAATCTGGGACGCCGATCCACCGCCGGAGGGCGGCGGCTGCACCTGTCGCACCGTGTCGATCAAGCTCATCGCCGCCTGGGCCTGGGCGTCCAGGCCCTTTTTGACCGCGCTGATCGACATCGCATTCTGCGTGCGAACCTGGCTCATGGCCATGCCCAATTCGATTATCGAGTTGGCCGAGCCGCTTATTCCGTCCATCGATATTTCCCTCGGTCTAATGCTGCGTGCAATGGTACTTATCGGCAACAACCCCCCATAACTTGAATGGTCACAAGATCACGCCGGCTTGACGCAATCTCCGGCGCGGAATATCATTCGCACGTCCCTCTTTTCACAAAAACATAAAGGCTTTGTATGGAAACGTCTCTTGCAGGGAAAATCGCCCTGGTCACCGGCGGCAACTCCGGCATCGGCCGCGCCGCCGCGGTGGCCTTGGCGGGGCATGGGGCCACCGTGATCGTCTCGGCGCGCCGACAAAACGAGGGCGAAGCGGTCGTTGAGCAAATCCGCACTGCAGGCGGCCAAGCCGAATTCGTGCAGAACGACGTGGCTCAAGCTCGCCAGGTCGAGGATCTGGTAGAGCACATCGTCGAACGGCACGGCCGTCTCGACTGCGCCTTTAACAACGCCGGCACATTTAAAGGCGGGCCCGTGCACGAAATGAGCGAAGAGGACTGGGACGAGGTCTGTAATATCAACCTCAAAGGCGTTTGGCTCTGCATGAAATACCAGGTGGCGCAAATGCTGCGACAAGGTGGCGGCGTCATCGTCAACAATTCCTCCATCTACGGCATCTCTGCAGACGCCAACGCCTCGGCCTATTGCGCCTCCAAACACGGTGTATCAGGGCTGACGCGTTCGGTCGCGCTGGAAGTAGCCGACAAAAATATCCGCGTCAACGCCGTCTGCCCGGGGTTTACTCGCACGCCAATGACGGCCGCCGCACTCGACGACGAGGTCGACGGGGCACGCATTATGGGCCTGTCGCCTATGAAGAGAGCGGGCCAACCCGCCGAAATCGCCGCCGCGGTGGTGTGGATGTGCTCGGACGCGGCGTCTTTCGTCACTGGACAGACGCTATCGGTCGACGGCGGAGTAATCGCCGGTCTGACACCGAGTCACTAAAAACCGTTATGCAACTGCGAGAAGTCAAAACCGATAAGGGTTGGAAGGTTGAAATCGTCACGGACGAACGATCCATCGCCCGTCTGTGGATCGTCGACCGACAGATGCGCATCGGACCATGCCCCGTTTTTACAGGGGGCATCGCCGGTGTCGGCACCGACAGCGAATACCGCAACCAAGGTCTGTCGCGCCAGGTTATCGACGCTGCGGTCAAGCTGATGCGGCGCGAGGGTTACGACGCTGCGATGCTTTTTGGCATTAAAGATTTCTACCACAAATTCGGCTTTGCCACCTGCTTCCCCGAAAGGCTGCTCTACCTAGAGGTGCGCGACGCCGAGCGGGCGAAAAAACAACTCGCCGTCCGCGCCATGCGCCAAGCAGACCTACCGCAGATTGCCCGCCTCTATAATCGCGATCACGCCGAACGCACCGCCTCCATTGTCCGCGACCGCGCGTGGAGCGGTTTTCCGATGGGTTCTAATTTCGAAATAGACACCGATACCAAGGTCGTACTCGACAAACGGGGAAAGGTCTGCGGCTATATCGTCTGCGACAAGCACGACGAGCGTTGTCGCACAGCCGAAATCGGCGGACAGGGCGATGCCGTCTTCAGCACTATTCTACACTATCTCGCCCAACGCGCAGTGCAATTGCGACGAGAGGAGATTTCACTCAGTATAGCGGTCGACCACCCCTTCGCCCGCTACTGCCGCCCATTCGGCTGCCGCGACCAGACCCGCTTTCAGCGCAACTGTGGACCGATGGGGCGCATTATCAACCTGTTACCTTTCTTCGCCAAGATCCTGCCAGCGCTTGCCGAGCGCTGGGGCCAGCAAGACCGCGATCGCACCTTGGCGTTGCGGGCGGATATCGGCACTTGCGCACTATACTGGAAACGCGGCAGGCTAACGACTAGTGACTCCGCGGCAAAAGGCGCGTTGAGCGTTCGCGTCGAGCAAGACGCGCTTATGCTGTTAGCCATGGGCTACCAGACCGCCGACGACCTACAGACGCAGGGTAAACTGAAAGCCGACAAAGCTACGCTGGCCCTATTATCGCGGCTCTTTCCCTTGCAAACCGCCCATATGTCCTGGCCGGATCGCTTTTAAATTTCTCTTCATCTCAATCTAACGGAGCACACCATTGGCTAAAAAAATTAAAATCGGCATCATCGGCTTGGGCTGGCCTGGACGCGAACACCTAAAAGGCTACAAACAGTGCGCCGATGCCGAGGTCGTCGCCCTCTGCGATATGAATACCGAGCTGGCCGGGCAACAAGCTGAAGAACACGATATCGCCCACCTCTTCACCGATCACAAGCAAATGTTCAAAGAGATCGACCTCGACGCGGTCAGCGTCTGCCTGCCGAACTTCCTGCACGCCCCGATCACTCTTGACGCACTAAAAGCGGGCAAGCATGTGATCTGCGAAAAGCCGCCCGCCCTCGACGCTAAGCAGGCGCGCAAGATGGCCGATACGGCCAAGAAAAACAAATTGACGCTGATGTACGCGCTTTGCTTGCGCTTCGGCGGGGCCGCCAAATTGGCCAAAGACTATATCGAGCAGGGCGAGCTCGGCGAGATCTATTATGGCCGCGCCGTCTACCACCGCCGCCGCGGCATTCCCACGGGCTCCGGCTCGTGGTTCGTCGACAAAAAGCGCAGCGGCGGCGGCGCGCTGATCGATATCGGCGTGCACGCGCTCGACTCGGCCTGGTGGTTGATGGGTTGCCCAAAACCGGTCTCCGTCTCGGGCAGCGCCTACCAGAAATTCAAACGCGTCTTGCCCAAGGGCGCGCACTTCGACGTCGACGACTCGGCTTTCGCGCTGATCAAATTCGCCAATGGCGCAACGCTAAACCTCGAATGCAGTTGGGCGCTCAACCTACCCGGCGGCAGTGTAATGCAGATTGCCGGTACTCTCGGCGGTCTCGAGCTCAACCCATTGAAAATTTACCAGGAGCGCAAAGGCGTTGCCGTCGATATCACCCCCGAGGTACCCAACGTCGACGCTTTCGCCGGGCAGACCGGGCATTTCATCGAGTGCATACAGAAGCGCAAAACGCCCTTGATGTCGGGCGAGCAAGGTGTGCAACTCATGCAAATATTGGACGCCATCTACAAATCTTCGGCGACGGGGAAAGAGGTTCGGATTAGCTAGCGACTAAAAATAACAAAGTATTTTTAAGATTTCGGAACCCAACCGTTCGCTTGGGCGTTGAATCTATGCAGGTCGAACCGGTCTTCGATCTGCATCCCTCCCTTGCGGCAAGAGGCGCTTCTTTTTGGGGCGCGCCTCTTGCCGTTATTCTTTTGTCTGATTCACTGTGCGCTTTATCCCGCAATCGCTTCTCTGCATTTACCGCATCCTCGTTGTTCGCCACACTCCCAGCATTCGCCAAACGCGCCCTTTAGATCGATTCGCTCGGCACATTTTTCACACGGCTATCACCCGACAACCCTTCTCCTCCTATATATATAGATAGAATGTGTGCGCGAGCGCGCGCCCGAATATCATTAACTTGACCTATGTCTTGAATACGTTTATTTATTATCATATATACTCAAATATAACAGCCTTCTAAAGGCCCTAAAACGCGCGCTAAGCAATTTTGCACATAAAAGGGGTCTGGGCTCGTTTGTGGGTTTGTACGATGCCTCAAAGGCCGTTTCTGGCTACTACAGGGGCAAATTTGCGAGATAACTTGCGAAAATAGTCTCTTACATTGAAGCTAGGAGTCAACGATTTGGCCAAAGAACTCGCTTGTTGGGCACAATATCCCGATTTTATGACTGTGACGCAGGCGCAGGTTTTACTCAATGTGGGGCGCGCTACGATTTATCGCTGGATTGAAGCGGGGACTTTGCCGGGAGCAATACAGATTGGCGATACTTGGCGGATTAGCCGGGAAATGCTCAAGCGGTATGTGGAGGGGCATATGACCCGGGGTTGAAATCATAAGAGAGGGGTGGAGCGAAATAAATGTCGCACTCGAGAACCACTCATGAAAGGGCGTAGCACCGACGAGAATCCGGTTTTGCGGCAAGTCAATGGTGTTAAAATAGCTCATTCGGTTTGCCCCGCTCGCGGTCAATGGGGAGCATGCTCCTGATTGTTGGCTGCTTGACTGGTGATCAGCCCGCCTTAAATAATGGCCCGCTATAACACTCATAAGACCTGTCTAATCAATTATTTATGACTATATTCATTGCGTCGTGTTCGTCGCCTGCTGTAGATTTAATCGCATGAAGATTACCGCTTATAATCCTTATACGCAAAAAAGATCGCTCAAACCAACGAGATCTCGAACGTAAAAAAGTTCCATCGACAAGATGCGTCTGCCATATTTTTTAATATTAGTCAACTTAACCGATTGAGTGACCGTGGGATACAATAACTTAAAATCATGCGTCTTGGATTTGGAACGGAATGGACATCTTGTCCGCGTTCAGGAGGAGATGGATCCCCATTTAGAAATGGCCGAAATTCAGCGCCGCGTCTATGAGGCCCAAGGACCGGCCATTTATTTTGAGCGAGTAAAAGGCAGCCCTTTCCCGGCGGTTTGCAACCTGTTTGGGACGATGGAACGCAGCCGGTTTATGTTTCGCGACACGCTGCGAGCGATGCAAAAAATCATGGAGCTCAAGGCCGATCCCTCGGTCCTGATGAAAAAACCGTTCGACTACCTGGGCCTGCCCTTGGTCGGCGTGCAAGCCTTGCCGCGCAAGGCGAGGCTTGGCGCGCCGATCCTCTACGGAAAAACCACCATTAGCGCACTACCTCAGATCAAATCTTGGCCCGATGACGGTGGCCCTTTTATTACCCTGCCACAAGTGTATACCGAGCACCCCAATTCGCCCGGTCCCATGCAATCTAACGTCGGTATGTACCGCATTCAGTTGGGGGGCAACCAATATGTAGCCGACCAGCAAATCGGGATGCATTATCAGATCCATCGCGGCATCGGTGTTCATCACCATGCCGCGCTGGAAAAAAGCGAAGACCTGCGGGTGAGCATCTTTGTCGGCGGTCCCCCCTCCCACACCTTCGGGGCGGTGATGCCTCTTCCGGAAGGGCTGGCTGAAGTAATGTTTATGGGGATGTTGGGCGGTAAAGCCTGGCGCTATGTGCAGCAAAACGGGCATACCTTGTCGGCAGATGCTGATTTTTGCATCGTGGGCAAGGTCTCCCCTACTACCTTACCGGAAGGCCCCTTTGGCGACCACTTGGGATATTATAGTCTAGCCCATGATTTTCCGGTACTAGAAGTGGAAGCGGTCTACCATCGCAAAGATGCCATATGGCCCTTTACCGTGGTCGGTCGGCCGCCCCAGGAAGACACTAGTTTCGGGCAATTGATTCACGAGATCACCGAGCCGGTGGTGCCGAGTGAGATCGCCGGCCTACATGCAATGCATGCCGTCGATGCTGCCGGCGTTCACCCATTGCTGCTTGCGATTGGCAGCGAGCGCTACGTCCCCTATGGCGAGCGCAAACCGCAAGAGATCCTCACCATCGCCAATGCGATTTTAGGCTTTGGCCAGGCATCATTGGCCAAGTATCTGATGATCATTGCAAAAGAAGACAATCCCCAACTGGATATACACCACATCGATGTATTTATGGCGCATCTGCTGGAGCGGGTCGATTGGACCCGGGACCTCCATTTTCAAACTCGCACTACGATGGACACACTAGATTATTCGGGCAGTGGGTTTAATGAAGGGTCCAAAGTGGTCATCGCAGCCGCTGGCACAAAACGCAGAGATCTATCCTCTGAGCTGCCGAGAGAGATGAAACTTCCGCAGGGATTCAGTAACCCAAGCGTTTGTCTTCCTGGAATCATCGCGGTGCAAGCGCCTCGCTTCAGCGACCAAAAACTCGCTGAAGATCAAGCAAATGCCTTTTGTAGATTCCTAACAGAGGCGGGCTTCCCCAACGAATATCCCTTGCTGATATTGGTAGATGATGCAGAATTTGCCGCCGCAAAACTGAATAATTTTCTCTGGACGACTTTTACGCGCTCCAATCCCTCTCACGATATTTATGGAGTGGATAGTTTCACCGAGTACAAACATTGGGGTTGCCATGGGCCGTTGGTGATCGATGCCCGGATCAAGCCACACCATGCCCACCCTCTAGTAGAGGACGCAAAGGTTACAGCCCGGATAGATCAACTTGCAGTTAAGGGAAAGCCCCTACACGGGGTTATTTAATATCGATCAGCACAGCAGTAGACGTTCAGTGCAAGCGCATGCTGGATGACTCAACCACTTCGACCCGACCTATCGAGCACAATGTCGGCCACTATCATTCATATTGAGGAGATACTCACAATGGAAACACATATCCCACTCATCAGTACGCGAACGAAGGGCCCGTTGGGGCTCGCTCACCTCCCGAGGCTATGGCTGAAGATGCGTCTGTCGGCAAAGGGAACATTGGCCGATGGATACCGAGCGGGCGAAGGCGGATTTGATGGCGCGCTACTCAAAGCCCTAGGAATCGAATCGACCGCCGTTGTCGCCTTCGTAAACGAGGCGCAGCCGAGCTACCTAGCGTTCGAGACCTGGGTGAAGGAAAATGCAACATTGGAAAGCCTGACGCCGGAGGCTATCGACCAGTTTAATCAGCGCATCCTCTCCTTCCCCAAGCCGGAGCCCGGCCGAAGCGAAATGCTCGAGATTCTTGGGTTTCCCCCATCTGACACAGAGTGGCTAGGCACCGACCTCAACGATCTCGACGACTGGCATGGCTTTCATTTGGCGCTGCTTGATGACGAGTAACAGCAATGCAACGGGGATTGACCCAATTTCTATTTATCGCACGCTCAGTTGTTTTTGAGGAATAGGCCGCCGAATTTGGCTACGAATTTACCCCTTAAATGTAGCCTCTACTGTCTATCATCGGATTCACTCGTCATAATTCACCGCTATGCCGCCATACTCCGTGAGCAGAGCCTGGAGCGCGCCCACTATGTCCGGTTCGTTCCGCTTCATAATTGAGAAACAATCGCCACTAGACTCTACCTCCACATTCGCTCGAGCACCCGCTTGTAGTAAAAGACGGGCCATAGCGACTTCGCCGCCGGCGCAGGCTTCGAAGAGCGCGTGACCATTCGGAGACCATAACGGAACCCCCAAGTTTACATCGGCTCCGGCCTTGATGAGTACGCGGGCAATCTCGAGACGGCCATACTTTGCGGCCTCCACAATTGGTCTCCGGCGACCGTGATCGCCCGCCGTTGAGGAGCCAGACGGATCGTTGGACAACTGATTCGCCAACGCCGGGTCGCTATCCAACAGTGCCCGCACGCGGACCTCATCCCCTACGCGAATGGCTACACACAATCCGTAATCGGCACCCAACCCCAAAAGAAAACCGATCAGCACGCCGGGCACCAGCACTTCCTCCGCACCACCGTATTCTTGGTGATTGAACCAATAGTCTCCCTCCACCAGATCGATGGGCCGCTGACCGTCAAAGCGGACGTGATTGAGATTTGCCCCCCGTTCGGCGAGTATGCGTAGAAGCTCTAATTGACGTGTGAGAATTGACCAGTGTATCGGCGCATTGCCCGTCTCATCCGGTGCGTCCAGCAGTGTGCGGTTCCCATCGAGTAGGCTACACACAGCCTGAAAATCCTTTGCCCTTATGGCGTTTGCTACGGTGGCAGCCTCTGGATGGTAGCCAAAACGACGCCGACGGTCTGCATCTAAGGCCGCGTATACCGACTCGTAACCGGATGTCTTGGCGATCGTGAGCGACTGATTGATACTGTTTAACAGAAACTCGTCCAACACATGGGCTCCGCGGCTCAATAAAAACTCGACGGCGGCAAGCTGATTCGCATGAACCGCAAAATGCAACGGGCGATAACAGTCCCGTGGGAGCCAACTATAGTGTCCGCAGTGCACAAGGTCCGGCTGCGCGTCGAGCAACGCTCCGAGGGCATGCAAGTCGCCATCGCGCGCGGCCTTCGCCACCGCCCAGATGTCACGCCCGGTGCCACCTGCAAAGGCAATGAAGTCGTCCGTATCAAGAACTTTTGGCATTTCCATTGTTCGCTCCGGTGATTAAAGTAACCTGCCTGCCAAATCTGAGCACCCATCCGAATGCGGTGGCGCTGGGGCTAGGTTCGGCTAATCGCCAATCTGCAAGAGCGCTGCTTCTATGTCTGCGATGACATCTCTTTCACCTAACAGCGCTTTTGCAATCAGGCCACTCGCTTTCACTCGGTCGCTCGCCGCAAGTTCGCCGGTGTCTTGGGCCCGAAGGAAGATTGGTTCGAGTTTGCTTGCTTATAGAGCATGACCCCATATTTACCCATCCATTTAGATGTTCTGTTATGGACACCAAGGTCATTTTGAGCTTCTCGGTCTGTCTCAGCTACAAGCTATAAAACAGAGCGGACACGAGCCAACGACTCTCGCAACACGCCTGCCGTTTTGAAGAGCTTGATCACCGTTTTTCGTACGTCGCAAACCATAGCTTAGATCCAGTAGGTACTGTTTTAACCAGGATCACATTCATCACGAATCGGTTACACGCCGATGGCTATTGCGCGGCCGAAAGTCGATGCAACAGGTGGTCACTAAGACCGCTTCGCTATAACAGAAAGTACTGAAGATTGAGAAACGAACGGGGGCTGCTACGACTCGTTAGGTGGAAGGGCGATTGAGCCTGATCTGGCCGACAACGAGTGTTTATTACCGTCCGAAGATCTGCTCCAACCTATCAATCAGCGAACCGTTTCAGTTAGGCAGCCAGCGCACTTATTGCCTTCTCTTTGCCTTTGGCTTCGACCATGATGTCCGTGGGGCGACCATCAAGCACGCTGAGCAGGCTGGACCAATCAGCCGGGTCAATGAAGAGAGCATGAGCACCAGCCTTTTTGTCCACGTCCTGGCTTGAGATGTGCATTTTTGGCCGGCGTTTCCAAGTTGATCTCGCCAGATCAACCGCTTCCCGCAGCGAAAGTCCACCCGGATTGAGTCGATGATGCAGCGTATCGACAATAGCACCCACCCCCAACGCCGATGCTACTTCTACTACCTCAGCCACCGTCCACACACGCTCGTCGACCTCCAGCGCCAGGTAACGGCAGATGGCCTGGTGGTCGCGCAACACATCGACAAAACGCCGCCTGGCAGCGGGCTTATCGCCGTATGCTCCTCCCAGATGCAGTACAATTACGCCGTCCTCGCACTGCAGCAAGGCTAGTAGCCGAGCCGTATACTCTAGCTCTGCCAGACTACGCGCCACTACATCATCGTCTGGACTGCCGGGATGGATGAATTGGCCTGGATGCAGCGATAGGCGCTGGTCCAGCCGCCGGGCCAGTAAACCCAACTCGCGCAGCCGGGAGCCGTGTTCGAGCTGCCAATCGTAGGGAAAGTCCGGGTGCGAGGCAAAGGGTATCAGATGCTGGCCGATACGAAACAAGGCAACTCCATGCTCTGCATTCCACCGCAGGATCTTTTCTAAGTCGTCGAGGTTCTGCTCAATCTTCGCACGCACTTTTTCAATATTTGCAATACTGACAAGTTTGATTCCACGATTGGTAGTAGCGGGCAGGCCGAGATGCTGGCAGGGATAGCCAACCCGAATCGTTGTAGACACCATGTGCGGCATTGTGAAGGCCATTTCGATCGAAAAGTGTGCGGCGGATTTTTCCGCGATTCTGCTCGGTCAAGTAGAATTCGGTCAGAACATACCGTTAGATCGGCCTATGGCAACGGTATCCTAACGAATAGCCATTGGCAATGAAGCCGCTTCCCGGTGAAATCGCTATTGGGCCATGCTAGCACACCGTTTAAAAGTGGTGCTGCGGTGCTTTAGTCAAGGGTCCCGGCGGCAACTATTACGTGTGGAAAAAAATGCAGGTCCGTTGAGCAACGCCCTCTACCGGGCCGCTGTTTGACGCGTCGATTATGGCTCTTGCTGCTTCGATAACTTCCTGCTCTGGTGTCATTTTCTCACTCCGATATGTAGTGCTCGGTTTTTGGCCGGCAAGCTGAATCTTTCCGCTTCGGCAACGATGCACCACGGCCTGTGCGCTCTGTTTCGGCCATTTGTTTTGTGTAGTGCAAATCGCCAAACAACGCCGAGTGATGTCGGGACGCGTTGACATACAACGTTCAAATAGTGCTATGCCAGGAGTCGCCCGTGTGCTTTATTGATAGCGGGCGAACAGCGCCGGTGTACCAAAGCGCAAACATCGTGAAACATGGCTTTAAGGGATTTCAAATGGACTACAACATCGAAATTGTTTCCTCCGACGAAGCCACAACACTGAGCAAGCGAGTCGCGGCTTTCCACAATTCCAAAGGTGAGATTACTAAGCCAGAAGACGTCAATGCACTGGTAGGCCTTTTTCCGCGCGTGTCTATTCGTCCAGGATACATCCTCGACTATCATATTGATGATGATGCCGAGACGAGCATAGCCTCGTGGATCACGCCCTTTGCGCGCAGACCTGACGAACCGCCGCCAGAGGGGCCACTAGGCTTTGACCCAACCCCATTTGAACGGGAAAGCCTTGGCGTCAACCCCGAAGATGCGCATGAGCACGCCGCAGTGAAGCGGTTATACGAGTATTTGGACTATGAGCAAACACCGGAGGGATTGTTTGAGTATGCCTTTTCTATGCTGGAACTCACCTCATGGCGCGCAGGGTGGCACGCTGGCGAATGGTCGGACTCATCGCCCATCTTGTCTGAATCAGACTTCAAAGCCTATCTACATCAAGCATCCGATGTCCCCGCATACCCCGATCACTACGGCCCCGAGGTGCGACGCGAAGAGCGGGGAGGGATCGTCGAATTTATGGTAGCTAGCCCTGTGGGATTGGCCCGTATTTATACACTGTGGGTGCACGTCAAAGAGAATGGAGCCTTTGATTGTCGTTCCGGGCGTGTCTGGTGCGATGATCTCAACATGGGCAGCATAGTCTATTGCAGGAAGGCAACAGCGCTATGATTGCAGACAAGCTCTCCGAGAATCCAGCAGAGCAACTGGTAGATCGGATAACCGCAAGTGCTATCGACCACCCCGCTTGTTTTGGTCCCCCTACCTTGAAATCTTCTGGGCTGAGGTAACCCAGCTTACTATGCAAGACGACGTGTCGTTTGCGCACGATTTACTTTAATCTCTAAGCATGCTCGAGATAAGTTACCAGTTGGCCGACGGCTGCACCGTCACTTTCGACGAGGCCTTGCGTGGCCAGCTCTCTATCGACGCCCTCGGCCTGAACAGTTCGATAACCGACAGCCTCACAAGCGGCGGCCCCCTGTGTTTCATTGACATAGAAACGACCGGATTCGATGTCTCAACCGATAGAGTGATTGAAATCGGCGCCGCATTGCTTTACCCCGGTAAGCATACTTTGGAGATTTTTCATAGCCTGATCTCTGTTGATGTGCCTGTACCGCCCACCATCACGCGCCTTACGGGCATTCGAAGCGACGATCTTGTCGGCAAGCCTCCAACTGAATTTGCAATTCGCGCCCTAGACGATTTTATAGGCAACGCATCCCTTGTTGCGCACAATGCGTCTTTCGAGCAGGGCCGGTTGCAACCCCTCCTTCCTCGGCTCCAACACGCAATCTGGTTGGATACCGTAGACTTGTTCCCCCTTTTATTTCCCGATACACCCAACCTCAAGCAGGACACGCTGACGAGGCGAGTCTTGGGACGAGCGGAAAAACATCGAGGACTCGATGATGCAGTGGACATGCTGCAGCTCATTGCAGCCACCTATGCGCCAGCCACAACCAAGCAGGACGAGCGCCTCGACGTCATCGGGCTGCTACAGCAGTATTCGCCCCAGAGCCCATGGCTTGCCCAGCTCGGTAACGAGCCTGTTAGGCCCTTTACCCTCCGCCATCCAGAGACGATCGCCATCACACCCGATATCACTCCTACGCCGACGCCCTTCGATGTCGAGGCGATATCGGCCCGACTGAGAGACACCGAACTTGGCGCACGGTTTTTCGACCATTACGTTTGGCGCCCAGAGCAAGACCAATATCTTCGTCACGTCTTCGACTGCTTTTCTGGTGAACAAGCGCGTCGTATACACCTTTGCGAGGCGGGCACCGGCGTGGGCAAAACCTTGGCCTACCTAGCCGTTGCCATCCCATTCGCGCAGCATAAGGGTCAAAAGGTGTTGATCTCTACGGCCACCAAATTGTTGCAGCGGGAGCTGCTCAATAAACACATCCCCAATGCGGCCGCGTTTTTAGGCTATCCCCAGTTTGCATACGCCTATATAATGGGTCGACGGAATTATGTCTGCGACCTGCGAGCCACCCGTTTTCTTCAAGAGGAACGGGTCACTGGTCGTCCCGAGCGTGGTCATGAGCATTGTTTAGCCTATTTAGGAATGCTGGCTCACCCCAGCCATTGCGGGGAGTTGGATACCGTTTTAGGCGTTTTGCGGGGTCGGTGGGGCGCAGCGCTTAATCGCGGCCTCCGCCGTCTCACCAGCCGCGATGCAAAAGAGTGCCGGCGAGAGGACTGCGAAGTGGCTCGCGATAGGTGCCCTTTCTGGCGGGCCCGAAACCGTCTGCAACATGCGGCTATTTTCGTTACCAATCACGACCTGTTGCTGCGGTGGCCAGCCGACTACCCCCCAGCCAAGCAGGTGATCGTAGACGAGATGCACAGTCTACCCGGGGTGGCCGATGGGGCCTATGCTTTGACGTTCGAGAGTACGAGCGTCCTAGAAATCCTGAAAACGATCGCCGCCGAGAGCCCTCCGGCAGAGGATGAGAGCCCGATCGCGGCCGATGCTCGGCTCGTCAGGCAGCACTTGGTTCAACTGGGCCAGATGCTGAAGGTGCTGACGCGAGATAAAGTGCAAACCGAGTTGGAGCTGACGCCACAGACCTATCAGGCCCCTCATTTCGAAGCCCTACTGGGCTCGCTCCGCACCATCAAAAGCGGCGTGGAACTGCTTGTGCGCCGACTTGAGTCCAAGGAGCAACAAGGGCAGGAGATAAAGGAGGAGAGGGGCGGGGAGAAAGGCGAGAAGAAAAGAGAGAAGAATGAAGAGGCGGACTGGCGGGCCGCCGACCTGAAGGACGCATTGAAAGCACTCAATGCGATGTTCCCAACCTTGGCAGACGGCGTCATCGTCAAAATCAGCACGCCGCGCTGGACCCAACAGACGTCCTGGTCGTTGCAGGCGCTCTACATTTCGCCCCACACCCATTTTCACGCCAACCTGATTGAGCGTGTCGACGCGCTTTTTGGGACCTCGGCCACCCTCGGCACGCCGGGTAAACCACTCGCCGCGGTCGACATTTTACAACTCAATAAGAGTGGGGAGTTGGCCCTTACCGTCCACGACCCCATTGAGAGTCCGTTTGATTATGAGAGCCACCTTGACGTCGTCTTTGTTGCCGGCAATTCAAGCAATACGTCCTACAACCGGAATGACCTTCACGAACATGTCACCCGGTGCATCAACGCCACGGTCGCTACCGCCAGGGCTCTTGGCGGGCGCACGATGGTTTTGTGTGCGAGCAACCACCGACTGCAGCGCATCACGGACGGTGTTGGCAATGCTCTGCTGGGCGACGACTTTACCCTCACACGTGTCGATAGCCGATCCAACGTCCACAACCAGGTCCGCGAATTTGAAGCATCTGAGCAGGGCATTTTGCTGGGCGCCCGCAACCTGTGGCAAGGGGTCGATATCCCCGGCGCGGCCTGCCAAGGGCTGGTGATCGAAAAGTATCCTTTTGCCTTCCGGTCAGCGCTCGTCGACCTGCGCGAAACCGCCGCCGTCCAAGCGGGCGGCGGGAGCGGATTCGAAGAATACTATCTGCCGCAGATGCTCATCGACTTCCGCCAGATGGTTGGGCGACTGATCCGCACGCACCATGATCGGGGCGTGGTCGTCATCGTTGATTCGGGCTACCACAAGCCCTATTTCCACCGCGTGCAGCAAGCCCTGCCCCGCGGGGCTCAGTGGCACTTGGTATCCGCCGACGAGCTCAGATCGGCCTTAGCCGATATAGCCCCTCGTATCTTGTCACCGTAATTCGTGGCTAATGCAGGCTTCTTAGAACTTTTGTCGATAGGGCTTTCATTTAGTCGAGTAAGAGGGGTGACCTTCACAAAAAAGTCGTTTGTGGCGCACCTGGTCCAGCAGCGGCTGTGTGTGGTTTGAAGGGCCTGAAATCAACCTAGCTCACTCGGCTCGACGTAACGCTGCGTCCCGAAGTCGTTGACCGATCGCCAAGAGCAGTTCCACCAACAAATCATGGCTTAATCCAAGCACCATTCGCTCTATGGTTACCACTGCATCGCCCTGTGGTTTAGAAGAGAGGGATACATCGCCAGTTTTCACAGTCGGTCCCGCTAAATATTTTTGGCTACCTTCTGACAGGCTATGGGGCTATACGGCATTCTCCAATACTTCTGTAACGATGATTGCACCGAGTTTATTGCCAGCAAAATCCAACGATGGCTCGGTGAAAATTCGGATAAAACACTCTACATTGAGCCGTACAGTCATTAGAATAACGCCTATATCGAGAGTTCCCACAGCCGTTTTCCCGATGAATTTTTGAATCGAAAATGCTTCGTGAACGAACGCGTAGCCCGCGTTTTCATTGAGGATTAGCAGCTGTCTTATAACACAGAACGACCCCTTAGTCGACCTAACTATCTTAATCCAGAGACTGTATCATAAACCAAAAGCATCTCTCCCTAAGCAGGCCACCAAATAAGCTATCAGGAAACGCTCAATAGAGGCTATAACTTACTCCCACGCCAAGACGGCGTAATGGAAATTGGCGGGATCGCCACCGCGCCTCAAGCCGATCATACTTTCTGGAGAGCATACGTAGCTAATGGTCTCTCGAGCTACCTATTTGACATAAAGCATCTTCTTGATTTTTCGCTCATCCCCAGCCCACAATGCGTAAAGATATACCCCGCTTGATACACTCCGCCCATTTTGATCCATCCCGTCCCAAACAACCCGGTAACTGCCTGTCTTGTTATACCCGTGTAATAACTTGCGCACGCGCTGCCCAGCAATATCATAGATTTCCAAACGCACCTCGCCTGGCTCCGACAATTGATACGCGATAATGGTAGAGCTGTTAAATGGATTTGGATAATTCTGTTCCAAGCCCGCAACCTCGGGCAAACCGATATACTCGCGCGCCAAAGCCATTAGCTTAGGCTGCGCACCCTCGCCAAAACTGTCGGCAAAAATAAAAAAGTCCGAAAAGTCCACTTCACCATTCGAATTTAGATCAAACGCGGAATCGAAATCCGGCTCGCCCAATGTAAGTCCGAAATTGTCAGCAAAGAGGAAAAAATCGGCAAAATCTACTACACCATCGGCACTGAAATCGCCTGCCGGGCCATCGGTAGCTGAAGCTAAAAACGACACGGTTTCACGAACTCTTTCGATCACTTCACCATCGGTAACCGTATTAAAACTCACCTGGGTGATCGCGACTTCAGCACCACTGGTATAATTGTCGAGAATCTCAAAAGACAATGTGCCTAACTCGCCATTGCCAAAGCCCGTTACATCCGTCCCAAGCAGAGTGCCCCCAACATCTACCCGCCCGGATTTCTCGCCAACCAAAGGTACCAAATCCTCAATAAAGCCACTAGCTGCAAAGCTATTGCTCACGTAACGAAATATTAGTGGGTCATATTCGATACGCGCGCTCCAACCCCGAATCTCGGGCGCTGAATTTACGTTTAGCTGTATTTGATAAACTACTCCCGGCGCGGCGCCAAACGCCACTCGCTCGGCTTGATCGCCCGCCGCTAGGTCCAAATCCAGCGAGACCGGACTCGGCAACTCAGACGTCACAGCGTTGAGTGTTGCGACCGAACGCACCTGCTGCTTGATTCGCCCGCTATCCACCGTACGCAAGCTGACCTGCGACACGATCAGATCGGCGCTAAAACTAAAACCCTCTCCCACCACAAAAGAAAGCCTGCCTAGCACACCATTCCCCTCACCCGGTTCCCCATTGCCCAAAAGAGTACCCCCCACCTCCACCACACCGTCCTTCTCATCAACCAATGCCACAATACCGCTGATAAAGTCACTCGCCGCAAAGCTATCACTTACGTAAAGCACCTTCTCGGGATCAAAGTCGATACGCGCGCTCCACCCTGAAATAGCTTCGACTCCCGCAGCATGCAATTCCACTTCTACAACTTGGCCAGCACTAACGTCTGCGAGCGAGCGCTGCACCTGATCGCCCTCGGCAATATCGAAATCGATTGATACCGGACCGTTCAATAAACCCGCACCCTCTGTTACCTCGATACGCACAGCACTGGCCCCGATATCTGCAGTGTACCCTCCAAGCCATTCCACATTGACCCAACCACGGCTTATTGCCTGATCTACCTGAATATCGTCCCATGATGCTATATCATCAGCGTCATTCCAAACTGCAGCCGACCCAAAAACCCAGTTCGTACCCGACATGATATCGGCAACCGACAGTTGCGCCGCTGCGGCTATCAGCAAATAATAGGTACCTACTTCACCCGGCGCCGTCAGATCTACATCCACAATAAGAGACGAATTTCCCGTACCGGCCCAATTGTCGATCTCCCAGTAACTGCTTTGATGATCACCCCAGGTCGAAGTGGCTCCCACTGGAAAAACTTCGCTGCTAGGGTGATTATTCGTCACCGTGATTGCCAACGAACCATTAATCTTCTGGCCTGGTTCTACAGTTAGCACCGGGTCAAATGCGCTGATTTTGATGCCATTGAGCTCACCGTCGTTCAGAGTAATCCCGTCGCGTGATTCCTGCACGGTAGCTAGTTTCAAATCCAGCGCATAAGCGCCCGTTGACGTGCCATTAGACGACCGCACCTCCACCAAGTAGCTGCCTGGCACCACTTGCTGCGCAATATGCACCAAGCCAGTGTCTACCGCAGCAAGCAGATTCTCTCCACGCTGCTGTACGCCATACAACGCTAAGGCCGGCAGGAAGCCTTCCGAGGCCACATCTATCTCTAAATTGGCGCGCTCGGCAATTAGAAGCGGGTAACGTTGTACTTCTCCAATTGTAGCAATCGCGCCAGCCCGACTTCCTTCTTCCAAAGTGTCCATGAGCGATATCTGTGATAGGACGTTCACCAGACTGAGACCATAGCTACCCTCATCATCATCGCCCAACTCGTGGACTCGAACGAGATAGTCTCCGGTCCCCGGCAACACGAAGGACTCGATGCGGGAATTTAGATCAACTCCACCGTCATCATTCGAAGCCACAACCTCGTCATCCCATAGCAACTCAACAAAGGTGTCGAAATCTATGCTTTGTAGATCGATGGTTACTTGGTCACCCGCCGCCCCACTAAAGGCATATTCATCAACGTCACCTACTGGAAAAATCTGTCCTGCCAACGAATCTCCAGTTGTTATGGCGGGCGCCATCGGATCATCTTCATCTCCCTCAATCGCCGCTAGCGAGAGGTTGAGCGAATAATTACCGAGCTGTCCAATCATTAAGGGTCGCGCTTCGATTAAATACGTCCCCGGTGATACTAAGCCGGAAAAGCGTGCATTAATACCAACACCACCATCATCGTCGAAACCTACAACGTTGGAATCATTGCGGTCCTCCAAGCGGTCACCAGCATAAAGCACTAGGTAGGCGTCAAAATCTTGCGATATCAAATCGATCTGAACGGAGGAAAATGCTGTCGTGGTAAAAGTATACAAATTAATAGTGCTAGCTTCATCGGCCGCACCAGTATATGCTCCCGGCTCAATTGCTGCCTGCAAAACGATGGGCACATCGGCTTTTCTGATAGCAAGAGAATAGTCTCCGATCCCGTTGTTACCCAGATCACGGGCCTTAATGGTATATTCCCCACTTATCGGTAATACGAAATCACTGAGTAGCGAATTGTAACCCGCACCACCATCATCGTTTACTGCGACGACTTCGCCATCAAAACCCAATTCTATAAAAGCATCAAAAGCATCACTCGTTAACGCAATATCGACGACATCTCCGGCCACGCCGTAAAAAAGATAGCGGTCCACATCACCTGCTGGAAGAATCGCACCTGCATTCGTGTCGCCAAATTCTATGACCACTGCCCCATCAGCGTCTTCATCCGCATCGATTTCTAACACATCAAGATTGAGAGAGTAAATCCCAGTTGGGGCCTCGCCAAA
>JACLAC010013921.1_pt1 | contig 21141 bp, 10 predicted proteins | sample 8027881 | NCBI WGS metagenome assembly JACLAC01 (sample SAMN15725517, study PRJNA655200) | protist metagenome | isolation source: fluorescence activated cell sorting (FACS) single amplified genomes of... | place: Spain: Blaines Bay Microbial Observatory, Mediterranean Sea | collected 2016-01-19 | reverse complement strand
GTAATATCCAATACCTCTCTATCAAATATACATAAATTATTATACTAAATTAGTACTTAAATTAAACGTCGTTTTGAAATCCACTAAGCTAATCCACACAAGGAATATATTTTGGCCGAGGCACGTTTTTGCAGGAATTTGAATATTTTTAAGGGATTCACCAAAAAATACTAAAATTGTTCCTCCTCTTTTGAAAAAACTATCAATAAATATTGATAGAATTAACTAAAATCACAACACAAAAATACTTATATTACTTATAAAAATATTTTAAAAACACAACATATTAATACACCAACGACCCACTTTAAAAGATGTTTTAGTTATTAATAATACTTATTATGATACACCAGTAGCGTTTTTTTGTAAATATACAATTATTATATGTTGTATATATGAAATTATTTATATCAAAGTTATGTATATAATTGCACAACATCATAACTAGCGTGTTTGGCAGGAATGTTTTAGTTCATTTGTATATCCAACACTATCGATTAAAAAAAATCTCACTGCATCGTTTTTAATAAAACATTGATTTTTGGTTACGTTAGTATATACTATTGAAGAAAACGACAAGTTTTGTATATGGTCAACGTTGACTTTTTTGTGTAAAATGTATTTTTTTGAAAGTTATACATATTACATTATGGAAAATATTAGGAATCTAGCATGATTATTATCTTTATATTTTGATAAATTATCATCGTATGGTGAAAAAATATATTTAATGTAATCAAAACATACTAAAAGTTATACTTTTCTTGATTAATATGATTATAAGATTAAGATACGACCAAATATTAATCGATTTTATTCAATTTTACATGTAAAAATTGAAAAAATATAAAAAATGTTGTATAAAATTAATTTATTTTATAATAATAATTGAAATAATTCATTTGATCTATTTTTCGAGTGGAAGACCTATATAAAATTGGTAGTTTTTAATAAAACATTCCTTAAATGTTTTGCCAAATTGCCTCGGCCAAAATATATTCCTTGTGTGGAATCCTTCTCATTTACAAGGAATATTGGAATAACTGCCAGGACTGCATGCTAAAAGCCTAACAATAAACTCAAAAATATATATACAGTATATATTGACAGGATGTTATTACTGATTGTATAAAATCAGAAAAAGTTTATTCTAGATACATGTTATATATATATATATATAAAAAGGAATAAATTATATCATCATCATCATCATATACAGATCATACATATACATATATTTAAATATTTTTTCCATAATTTTATTAATATGGCATCATTATTAACATCGATGGACTTACCGTCATCAACACAACAAGAACAAAATAATAATAACAATAATAGTATTAATAAACCAAATTTAAATATTAATATAGGAAAGACCAAAAGCAATATCGTAGCACCGAAAGTGCCATTATCGACGCCAAGGAGACGATTAAGGCAAGCACTTGATTTAGAAAAAGCTATATGTCAAAAGCTAGAGCAACAAGGATGGACGATGATCATACGTGCTGGTAAAAAAATTGGTTCTGTATATGCATTAGTTACTGGATATACTAAATTTCCAGACGTTAGGCTTGCCGTATATCAAACAAATAATTCACGTATTCAAGAAATTATTTTTAAAAGCGAAATGGATTTAACATTAGCAAATACTAGCACAAGAAAAGCTTACATAAATAATTATTTGAAACAATATACATTTAATGAACAAGGTGATTTAGTCAGGATAGTTGATGATCAACAAACTAAAATTAGTAATAACAATCAAAATAATAAAATGGTCGTTGATAACGATATTTCAATGATGATCGATAAAAATAATGGTAGTAAAACTGAAACAAGTCAAGAACAGCAATTGATTTATGGTGTCAGTGGTTTACATATTAAATCTTAAAAAAAAAAAATACGCGATATATATATATATAAAATTTTATTTTATTATTATTCGTAGTCTGTTGCGTATATAACATAAGACTCTGTGTGTGCGTTATTTTTCTCCTTTTAGATTACATACTTCGACACACTAATATCCTTTCAGTAAAGTTAGGGAAGGTCTTTCACTCAAATTTTTGTTCTAAAATGACATATATATATTATACGAAGTATATCATATCATATTTTTTATAAAAAAAAATAAAGATGATACTGGTTAAAATCTAAGTTATAATAATTTTACACTTTCTCGTGTTAAGTAATATGCTCAATACTCAATCGCAAGAATAATATGCTAATCCTACGTACTATCTACGTATAGTAAAGCTCTAATGCACCTCTGCAAACTAATACTAAAAAAAATAAATATATTTTAACGACTGTATATGTGTTTTTCTCTTACTCATACGACTGTATATATATCATAACTACATACCTCCTCTTTCTATATATAATATATATATATCATATTATATATATATTATTTTAAATATATATATATTCTTTTAATCAAATGGTAATTCTGTATATTGCTCTAAACCCATAGAATGAAAACCATGTTCATTCGTTTGTGCCCTCGGATCAGATGTTCTATAATTTTCACCATCATCATTTCTTGTTATTGGAATATCAGGTGGATCATCTGGATTGATCAATGCTGCTGGCTTTTGTCCTGCACAAAATTGTATGTAATTTGGATCTTCATAATATTCTAATGTACTTGTATCCCGAGTACTTCGTGGTACTGTAGTGTATAATTGTGTACACGCATGGCAATCTGCGGATGGATTGCATTGATTTAAAATTTTTGTCCTACCAAATGTTTGAGGTGCAACAGATGTTGTTTTATAACCTGTAACAAAAAAACGAACACCAGATAAATCAGTTTGTACTGTTTCAATTTCTATTGAACATGGCCCTAACGGCGATCCAGTATGTTTCCCATCATATCCACTACACCCATCACCTGATAATATATTGGTATCATCACATTCTTCTAAAAAATCTGTAAAACCATCTCCACAATTGACTTTGCGGATATATTCTATTCTAATTGCAATCGAAATGTTCCATGATTGTGGGACAATACGAAAATGTTTACCACGCAAAGGATAGCCTTGCTCGATGGTCGTATCAATAGTTTCATTGAAAATAATTTCATCTGTATAAGTTTTGTTTTTACATTTAAATGTGATAGGCTTATCCCTTCTTGTATAGATATAATATTTTTCACCATCTTCACTCCAATGAATGTTAAAAGATAAAATGTTTCCACCATCGGCTTTTTCACTGCCTTGAATCAATATTTGTTCTATCTCAGTCGGGCCAGGAAAAGAAATTTCTAAAAATTCATAAGGTGTATCAGCAGTTGGCATCCAAGCAGCATTTGTACTTGTATTATGCAATCTACCTGCTCCTAAACGTGGATCACGATCATACATATACGATGAGCTGCTCATCCAATCCCTACTGACATTATAAACTACACCATATGAATTTGTAACACCTTGTTGCATACCTGCAGGAAAAGACATTGTTAAAGCAGGTATGGAAAACACTAATAAAGGCTGTTGTAATAATATGATATTACATAATACTAAGACATGTTGAAGAAATGATAAGCTTAATTGATAGTTATAAGTCATAGTGTTATGTCAAAACTACAACACAACAAAAAATTACAAAGTAATATGTGTGTGTGTGTGTGTGTGTTTGTATTATCTATCTATAAGCTTGGTATTCTTTTTTCCAATACCAATAGATGTATACATATATATATGTACGTTTCTTGCATATACATGTGTGATAGTTGATATTAAGAAGACTGTGTAGACTATTATATCGATATATTATTAGAAGTAGTTGTACTATCACACAGGTAGCTACTATTATTAGCATACCGAACAGCCGAACCGAACAGAGAATAAAACGCTGATGATTGGATGAAAATTAGTATACTAGCTTTGTACTATAATAAAATCATATCGCCTATTACTATTATTATAAAAAAAAGCACAAAGGAAACACAAAAAAACCTACTAATTTAAATAAAATAAAATATAAATATACATACGTACTTTATTTAAGCCTCATCGTCTTGATCTAAATTTCCCCTTACTTTACTAGCAATCGACCATTTGTCACTTTTTCTTCCACTTTCATATGGCGTCCAATGAATTTTTGTTGGATCTACTCGTTTTTGATTTTTTTTTCTTCCTTGGTATTTTTTATGTTTTTCCCGTGCTTCATCAGTAATGTAAATCAAATAATTTCCTGAATAATATTTTAATAAATTCAATTTTTGTAATGTTTGTATCGTATCATCAGCTTTAAATGATGTTATACTGCAAAGGTCGTATATGCTTAAATGTTCCTTCCCACTTTCAATCAATACATTCAATAATATTTCACTCCAATAACTACCATATGACAATTGTCCTAAATCGGACAATGGCTTCTCTGGCGAGCCAACTTTTTGCTCTATTTTACTTAACTCGTAACTAAATTCAATTAAAAATTTACCATATCCTTTTCGTTGATATGCAGGCAACGTTAAAATACATGCTAAATTATATCCTGATTCACTATGTTTTTCTTTTGAATAAAATCCTACTATATGATAACCACGATCATCCCGTTCGCATAATACATAAAATAAAAATGGATCAACGTCGTAATACAATGTTTTGTGATCTAAAAACAATTTAGCCATCCAGCATAAATTCTGTGCGTACACTTTTTCTTGTGTACCATCGACTTCAAACATTGATAACATCGTTTTATCGTCGCGATAAATTTCATTTCCAGGAGGATGGCGTGGTGGGTTTCTTTGATAATGCCGTTGCAATTCCGTTTTGTGACGAAAAAATTTCAACGTAAATTCGCATAAATATAAAATTGGAATTGCATTCTTTTGATCTGCATTTGGAAACAATTCAGGTGGATACGGTGAAAAATACCATGCTTCCATACGAAACCTTCCTAATTCAATCATTTCAATATTTTTCACTTTCGTCACAGTTTCATGCTCACGTAAACTCTCTTCATCCATACCTTCATTTGATTCATGACCAGCTTCTTCCAAAAAATTAACGACGCCATCTGATTTATCACCTGCATGCGCTTGACCAACTTTAATTTCCTCTTGTGGCGGTTTATTGCCATCCTCATCAACCAATTTTAAACCAGGAAATTGAACCCATTGGTCCATACGACGATTGTATTCTAAATAATGAACATAATATTTATATGGATGTTTATCTGGCGGAAGGTTACGATATATAGCATCCAAATCACTTTCTTTTCCTTTGTCGTTACTGTTATCACCGTTGCTATTGCTGTTGTTACTATTATTATTATTATTATTATCATTATTATCGTCGTCATCACTATCACTATTACCGTCTTGATCATCTTTATCCCCGTTGCCAGAGCTACTTGTGGAAGACTTCTTCTTGACAGCAGTAGCAGACAATTCTTCACCAAGTGTTTTATTTAATAACCTTCTTTCAACAATTTCACATGGTCTTAATTTACCTCTATATTTATAGAATAATCGTTGCCCAGGTAAAAAAGGACCGCCTTCCACGGGATCAGGTATTTCTTCCTTTTCCTTTTCTTTTTTCTTTTTCGTCTGTGGACCACCTTTACCACCTTGTTCTACATTTTTCTTCTTTCTTTTTTGTGAAGTAATTAGAGACATTATAATTCAAAATATATATATATATATATAAATTCGACGTTTTTGTTGTTGTTGTATTTTTAATTATTTGAATATGTTTTTACTATTGTAAATGTAGATAAAAGTAAAATTAATATTCCGTTGATTGAGTGTGGCTGTTTACTCTTATATATATATATATATACATTTAAGAATGATACACACTAATCATGTATTATTATGGAACTATATAGGAGGTATTATCTAATATATACAGATGTATGTAATTGAATTATCTATAATTATCCATTTATTCATTTATTATTTTTTATTTTTTTTTTATTTTTTATCTATCATATGCATATCACCAGATCACATCATGTGCTCATCATACTATGTCTGTATTTTTTCTTGTGCTGATGTGGTGGTGTGCTTATGCCAAAATTAAAATTTAAATTTATTTGGCAAGTAGCAAGTAGATCATTTACCTATCAAAAAATATTAGTGTTTATTATACTTCATAATTCACAGCCTTTTCGGATCCTCAATATCTAATAAATCTCTAGCCCAAGGCTAGCAACTCTACTAGAACTACTTATACTTAATAAAAAGTCGTCTATGGAGTGTGCGGTGTGCGAGTAAGTGTTTTGGTTTTATAAGGCTGGAAGGAGTTATTATAGCAGGTAAATATGATTACAAAAAATAACTCCTATAATAAATAAATATATAAAAATATTTTTTATCGTCGAGATAGAAGGCTATTATCATCAATAATATATTATAATTATTTTATTTACACAACATAAGTATGATACATCTAAACACACAAATACATATATTGTATATATAAAGAGCAACATAATTTAAATGAATTAATCTAATACAAAGAGCTGGGGGATTAAACGTCGCAATATGAATTATAATAATAATAATAATCGTCATCATCAAAATGGAATCAATGGAACGGCCATAAATATGTACATAGGGAAAGCGAATGATATTCCAACAAATAATAATAGCAAAAAACAAGTTACAATGCAAAAAACAATACAGAAAAGACTTTACAGTCCACGATCTGACACTTACAGCAGCAACAATTATACATTGCCAGTGGATAATCATTGTAACATGTATATCACAGGTGCGCAACCATTAGGTGGATGGGATGATAGTCTTGGCCGTACAGGTACTAATCAAATTTTATCAAGAAATAATCGCAGAAATACCAAAAATAGTAGTAAACAACATAATAATAATAGTCCACCTAGGAATCGTCCAGTAACAACTCCTTTGAAATATAAAAATACTGTAATAATAAAACAACAACCATCTGAAATATCATCATTGCCATCACCACAAAGAGCTAGAACAACTGTTGGTAGTTCCCGTAGAAAAAGAAATGTTAAAATATATGGACGTCCAAGAACAAGAACCAGAAATGTATTATCTGCTAAATATGCTTATATACCAACACCAAGAAATGAAAAGTTAGATGTGACTGCTACGAATAATTATGATGCTTATGATAATGATAACATTAGTGATAATGAAATGATTGTTGAGGATATACCTATCTATTCAGATCATATTCAAGAACAATTATCAAAATCAATGATATTGGAAACTGCTGAAAAATTTCAACAAAATGTATTCCAAAATAAAACTGCTGTTTTAAAGCATTTTATTAAACACCGTCGAACGTTAGAAACAAGAGCAAGGCAAAGAAAAAATCATAATATTTACTATAGAAAAAAAAATAGAAAAATACATATTCAAGGTGAAAGTAATAAACTATCAATACGAAAAGAACGAAAAATTAGTAAACGAGAAAAGCGTAGACGAAAACGAATGGAAGGCCATGGTTGGAAACGTAGAGAGCCATATCGTTATCCAAATATTATTAGGAATAGCAATAACAATAATGATTATAATATGAACACAACAAATAGCGACGATAATTATTATAATAGTAATTATTACAGTCCAATTAAAAATAATAATAATAAAACTCAACATAGTAGTCGTATGAATAACAAATATGATAATAATCAACAACAACAAACAACAATGTATGAAAATATCGAAGGTGTCAATTCAACTCCTTATAAACCATATGAATCGTACCATGATTTTAATCCATCGAGTAGAGGTAGATTAACACGTGGAAGATTAGTACCTGCATTTATTCAATACAAACCGGAACCTCCTCCACCAGATCTAAAAGAACGCCCATTAACTCGACGACCACTTAGTAAACATAGCAATAGAATTCCAGTAGGATTTAGAGATAAAGTTGGACATTTCGTTGATCCAAAATTTAATCCAAATGATAGATATTATGGTGAAAATGTAGAAGGTTTGATAGATAGCATAATGGGAGTTCCAGTTGGAACTGTACGATAAAATCCTAAATCCTGCATAAAATCCTGCATAAAATCCTGCACCGTGTTTGTGGAGTAATATCCTGCACCGTGTTTGTGGAGTAATATCCTGTACCGTGTTTATCCTGCCCCGTGTTTATCCTGCACCGTGTTTGTGGAGTAATATCCTGTACCGTGTTTGCGGATTAAAATCCTGCACCATGTTTGTTTAAACGAAAGTTAGTTAGGTAAAATCCTGCACCATGTTTGTTTAAACGAAAGTTAGTTAGGGTCAGGGGTAGCGTAATTCGGTTTGTAAAATTAAAAATCGTAAAGATACACATCATTGGATTGAATATTTATTGACCTGAGATTAAAAATCCTGCACCGTGTAAAATCCTGCAATTCAGTGGTAGCGTTATTCAGTAAAATCCTGCACCGTGTTTGTTTAAACGAATGTTAGTTAGGGTTAGGTGTATAGAGTAATTCAGTAAAATCCTGCACCGTGTTTGTTTAAACGAAAGTTAGTTAGGGTCAGGGGTAGCGTAATTCAGTAAAATCCTGCACCATGTTTGTTTAAACGAAAGTTAGTTAGGGTCAGGGGTAGCGTAATTCGGTTTTTAATTTTATATAATTGAAATTCGTAAAGATCGACACATCATAGAATTGAATATTTATTGACTTGAGATTAAAAATCCTGCACCGTGTAAAATCCTGCAATTCAGGGGTAGCGTTAATTCAGTAAAATCCTGCACCGTGTTTGTTTAAACGAAAGTTAGTTAGAGTCAGGGGTAGCGTAATTCGGTTTTTAAATTAATACTCTTCAATATTAAAAATCTTAGCTGTAGTGTATTTTAGAGTTTGCATATATTAGAGCTTTACTATAGTAGAATTAGAAAAAAATATTATTCTTTGCGATTGAGTATTGAGCATATTACTTAACACGAGAACGGTGCAGGATAAACACGGTGCAGGATTTTACTCTACAAACACGGTGCAGGATTTTACTCCACAAACACGGTGCAGGATTTTATGCAGGATTTTCTCATTTTTTATATTATTAGTTTGATAGCTACACTCATACAACCTATATGTTTAGTACCGATTATTTCATAAGATATTTTTGGATTGTTTTGTAAAAATTCATAAAAAGCTAATAATTCATGTTTTTCAAAACCATTATAACATAATAATTCATCAAAGACTATTATTGTGCCATTTCTAAGTAAATTAATCCTATTATTATTATCAATATCCATATTCATATATTTCTCTATAGCATTAAATATAGTTTTTGTGCTGGAATAAATATCACAATCTATATGCAATAATGCAATTGTATTTTTCTGTTCATGTTGTAATTTGAAAAAAATATCACATGTCTCTTCAAATAAGCCATCGATTATTTTAATATTTTTTTCCTCAAATATAGGTGCTTTCCCGTTGTAAGTACTAAATTTACCAACATCAAATCCAGTTCTCCAAAACTTTGGTAATCCTTGAAATGAATCAAATCCATATACAATTTGATTAGATGGAACACTTTTAGCTATTGCTTTTAAGCTTGTACCAGATGCAACACCAAATTCTAAAACAAGACTATTTTCATTCAATGTCATCATATTATTATGTTTCAATACATACATTAATGCATTTTCAACTTTTAATTCTTTATTTTTCAAGTCGCTTTCAAAAGATTCAATAAAATTATAATATTTATTTACAAACATTTCATTGTTCATTTCCCATATATCTTTTCGTTTTAACATTTGTTCCAATTCATTTTTTACATTAATATTATTATCCTTATTATTTTTTACCATCAATGCTTTTAAGAAATTTGCACCAAGATATCTTGCCAATTTTCCAGAGATACAATCAGATGCAGATGATGGAATCTTTTCAATATATCCAATTAATTTTCGCATTTTTTTAACAGTTATTTTATCTTGTACGCGAGTCCATCTTCTAGCTAAACGAAAGGCTGTATTTGTTGCTTTATATTTTTCATTATTTTGGCTTTTAAGATAGTTATTATTAATGTTGTTGGTGGATTGATCTAATTTGCGCTTTTTATTCATTGAGAATTTTGATGCAAGAATAATTATTATTGAGAGAAATTAGGCTGGGTTGATAAAAATAAAGTTGATGACTTAAAATTGATAAAGAATTGATGTATGCTAAAAGTTCATAACACTTGATGAAATGTGCAAATTTAATTTTATTTTTGATGATGCCAGGATGATAAAAAAAGTGTAGTGCTGTACATGTTTATAATGTATGCTAGTATGTGTATTTATTATTATTTTCGTCTTACTTGGTATTATTTCGATATGATGCGCAGCAGGTATATACCATTGAGTTAAGGTATTATGATGCATAAAACTATATATATCATTTTTTCACACTTTTCAATAATCAGTGAACACCATCAGTAAAGCAATTTACTTTTCACCTGAACGCAATTTGCAAATTTTGCAATTGCCGCTATAGCTCAGTTGGTAGAGCGTAAGTTTAGTAAGCTTAAGGTCTCGAGTTCAAATCTCGATGGTGGCTTCAACGGAAATTCCTTCCGTTAATTTCTTTTTGGTATTTTAATGAAAATTTAACAGGAAAATACCATGGATAAAAAAATTAAGTATTTTTTTTTTGGAAAATTGCTACAAATTTTTTTTATCCCGTAAATTGATATCCCTTAAATGGTCATATAGGAAAGAAAGAATAATAAGTACAATTAAATTGTATACTATTATTACCAGTAGTTTTCTTGTGTGCCGTTATAATATATACCGAGACTGGCAGAATGCCAGAGATGATAGATAAAAAAAGAATTAAAAAATAAAATTGTATATTTACAAATATATATTCTACATGTCAAAGTGTAAAGAACCAAATACTAAAATGCACCTCGACATGGAAACAAATAATATATACACACCTTCGATTCACAAACATGGCGGATGAGAAAAGAAAAACATCTAGTAGTGCTTCAGTACAAGTTGCAGTACGAATGCGATGTTTTATACATGCATATGAAATTGATAAAAAAACGGGTGTTCCACACCCACATGTGAAAAAAATAGTACATATGGATCCACCATCAACAGTAATTACACATCCAGACACAGGGAAAGAGCATACGTTTACATACGATTTTAGTTATGATTCCTCTGATCCTAAATCTGATAACTATGCATCACAAGAAACTGTTTGGAATGATTTAGGTACAGTTGTATTGGATAATGCTTGGGATGGTTATAACGTTACTTTATTTGCATATGGTCAAACTGGTTCTGGTAAAAGTTATTCAATGACTGGTGGGAATACACCAGATTCGGCAGGTATCATGCCACGTGCTACACGTGAAATTTTCCGTCGTATAAGCGAAAACAAAGATCCAGAGTTGACATATTCCGTTGAAGTCTCTATGTTGGAAGTTTATATGGAAAAAATACATGATTTATTTGATCCAAAAAATGGTGGTAAAAATGGCTTGAAACTACGTGAAAATCCGAATATAGGTGTATACGTTCAAGGTTTAGAAGCAAGATTGGTTAAAAGTTACGATGAGATAACAAATTGGATGGAAATAGGTATATCCAATCGTACAAAAGCGTCTACTCAAATGAATGCAGATAGTTCACGTGCACATACTTTATTAGAAGTTACGGTGAAACAAACACGTTGTAAAAAAGGTGAGAAAAAAGGTCAAGTGAAAAAAAGTAAAATTAATTTAGTGGATCTTGCCGGTAGCGAACGTTTAAATAAAACAGGTGCATCTGGGAAAACGATGAAAGAGGGACAAAAAATTAATTTATCCTTAACTACATTAGGACGTGTTATTACCCAATTAGCTATAAATTCAGATGAAACAAAAAAAGCTAGTCCAGTACCATATCGTGAAAGTAAATTAACATATTTATTGAAAAATTCTTTAGGTGGGAATAGTAAAACAATTATGATAGCAGCGCTTGCGCCTAGTAATGTAAATTACGATGAAACACTTGGTACGTTGCGTTATGCATCACGTGCGAAAAAGATTAAAAATAAAGCTGTTGTTAATGAAGATAGTACGACTAAATTGGTAAATAATTTAAAAGCTGAAATTGATGCATTAAAAGCACAATTAATGGGAGGTAATAATAATAATAATAACGGTGGTGGTGGTGGTAAAAATCCTGATGAAGAGCGTAAAAAATGGGATGAAGAGAGAGAGGCATTGTTAGCGAAATTGAAGGAAAGTGAACAATTAGCACAACGTGCTTCTATGACAGATGATGAGAGAGCAAAAGAAACTGCATTAGCTGCACAAGATCAAGGCATGGCGGAATTAGTTGCACAACGAGAAAAAGCAAAGAATACACCATGTTTATTGAATTTAAGTGAAGATCCGCAGATGGATGGTCGAATTATACATTTCTTAGAATATAAAAAAGATATATCATTTGGACGTAAAGATGCAAATCCACAACCAGATATTATTTTAGCCGGTTTAAATATTGCAAAGTTGCAATGCATTATACATTGTGGAAAAAATGCTAAAGCTGGGTTTAAAATTTCTAATCCTAATGGATCGAAAACGTATGTAAATGGTATACCAGTGAAAAAAGGTGCAAACGTCGATTTGAAGCCACATGATCGTATTATATTTGGTAGTAGTAATATATATCGAATACAAATACCTGGTTCATTGTTAAAAAGTAAATTAGGAAGACCGGAACATGTTACATGGACCCATGCCATTGAGGAATTGAATCAAGGTCAAATGGCCGCATTTTCCGAGCAACATCGAGCAGAACGAGAAGAAGCAGAGCGAATGAGAAAAGAAATGGAAATGAAACTGAGGGAGATGGAACAGATGATAAACCAAGAACGGCAAAAGGGTGGTACGTTAACCAACCTGATATCCTGCACCAATATCCTGCACCGTGTTTGTGCGAGTAATATCCTGCACCGTGTTTATATCCTGCACCGTGTTTGTGGAGTAATATCCTGCACCGTGAAGCAACCTACCTACACCGTCTACAACTAATCTTGCACCAGCTTCTTGACACTCACGCACACGCACGCACACAAATACACAGACATTCTACCTACATATCTATCTATATATATACATATACATACTACATCACATATATATATATATTTGTTTTGCTCCACCAATATATATGCTTCCAACCTCCCCGTATCAATCCACCAACCTCAGGCAGGTCGTATCGCTACCAACCTCAGGCAGGACACTCACTCCACCAACCTCAGGCAGGACTATATCGCTACCAACCTCAGGCAGAACTAACACTTCGCTCGCTATATTGTCACATATGGCTTCGCTTCGCTCGCTATAGGTACTCGAGCCGCTGAATTAGAGGCACAATTGGAGGAGCAACGCGAAAGGGCAGAACGATTGCAGCGTAGAAAAGCAAAGGAAGCACAGCAACGATCGTTGATGGATCAACAATTGTTAAAAGCAATTGGTATGGTAGAAGAAGCAAATTCAATAGCACTTGAATTGGACCAAGGCATGTGCTTTAGTATTAAATTACGCGTGAACCAATCGCAAGCTGTTAGGGAAGCTACGGAGGATGATTTCGTAGCTGAAAAAGAAGTACATATTAAAGTAGATTATGATAAAGTAAATGTGCCATCTGCCATGTGGGAATATGAATCAAAATTTGTCAATCGTCTATATTCAATGCGCGAATTGTATCAAGATTATGTCGATGTTGGTCGTAACTTATCAATGATTATGGACAATCTTCCAGTAGAAGACAACCCATTTGTTGATGATGCGACAGATCAATCCATTGGCAAAGCATTGATATATTTAGAACCATTAATGTACTTAATGGATGTTGAGGAACGCACATCGATTTATGATTTTAAAGGAAAATCAATGGGTGATTTAAGTGTAGAAATACGAGTATATGCAAATGAGCAATGTACAAAACGATTTGGAGAAATTGAAATGAGCGATGGTGTTGAAGATGAATTAACCATGTTGGCAGGTAATACTATTTACATCGCGGTGTTTGTTGATAAAGCACAAGGTTTACCACCTGAATTAAGTCGTGATGTATATGTTAAATTTTCATTTTGGCCTGCAGAAGGAAATGCATATGAAATACCACGATGTAAGACAAAAACTATTAATCCTGTTTTTAACCATACAAAAGTATTTGCCATTCGTGTTACAGATGATTTTATTAAACATGTACAACAAACTGCATTAGAATTTGATGTGATGGGAAGTGGTGGTGATGATAATCATAATAATATCAATATGACACGAAATGGTATTGGTGGCAGTATGTCAGGTAATAATACCATGGCTGGTAATAAATATAATGAGGATGATAAGAAACGTATTGCAGAATTGGAAGCACAAGTTGCTGAAATGAAACGTCAAGAAGAAGAGATGAAAAAAATGCAAAATAAATTAATGTCTCACCCAGAAGCAAAAAAACATGTACAAGCAGCACTGGAAGTTGCTGGAGTTGATAATTCAAAAGTATGTGTTGTTATGTAATATATGATGTACGAAACTTCGTATAATATTGTACAAAGATCCTCTTGTTTGGCAATGCTTTGAAAAAATGGGGTGGTATGATATGTGTGTGTAAATATTTAAATTTAACGCACATCATTAATTTATACTTTTTTTAAGTAAATTTACGAAGCTCACAGCAGCAAATTCCTACTTCCATGGGGATATATATACTCTTTTCGTATTTTTTTTTTTACAATCCTGTTGTCTTTACAACTTTAGTTGCTATTAATCCAAGCATCCATTTAGGCGCAGGTAGACCAATTTGTACCATATTTTTAAATGCTTCCAATGACATACCTGAAAATATACCATTATTATCATCACCAGTTTTCACAATTAATGCATAGAAATCATTATTGTTTTTTCCAGAAACAGGTTGAAAACGCCATCCTATATGTGTATTCTTTCCGTTACAATCACTGCAAATTAAAATTGACCAACGATAATTAACAAACCAACTATCCAAACCTTGTTTATCGTCAACTTCGATATCAATAACTTCATTTAAATTTGGTAGACTGGATTGCAATACTATCTTAAATGGCAATTGCAAAGAACTAATACGTTCTGGCTGTTTAAATTGATAAATTGGTACGGTAAATTCAGCAATTTTCACTTTTTCCATTGATAAGAATGTATCTGGTTGCAATTGTGTTGGCGATACAATAGTATTTTTTGCTTGAAGAGCTTGTGCTGTACATAAACATTGACCATTATTCGAAGACATATGTGGATTTGGTATTGGTTTCACTGTACTAGCAGCAAATGTATTTGTGAAACATATTGTCGCAATGATATATAATATTATTGTTAAACGATTCATTTTGTTTGTTTAATGGTTCTTTGTTTTTATATGTATAATATATATATTATTGTTTCTTCTACTATATCGATATATAGACAGTAAGACTTCCATTTATTAATATTATTATATTTGTAAATACATTTTAATCCACTTATTATTTAGACTCTTATGCAACAACAAAAACAACAATTATTATTTATTATTTTTTCTGTGATATTATTTATCACCACATCACCACCTCTTTTTTCTTCTATCTTCTTCTCGAGATCCAGAGATCCCACGGCACATAGGATCTTCCTATACTGTATTGTACATTTCATACAATAACGATGAAATATACTGAAATCTTAGTCATTTCCCCCCTATATCAATACCTTCTATGTACATTAACATGGAGATACTATTGTTTTGCATTCTATCCCCATGTTAATGGAACCTTTAGCCAGTCAATTTGAATTCATTATTTTTTGAAAAGTTTTATCAAGTATTAATCCCTAGTGCCCTCTATACCACCAGGTTAATACTATTTAGTATTACAAACATAGATTATTTATAGTTTAAATATTTTAAAAATATAATATAGAACAACACAAACATATCTATCTATCTATATCTATATATATATTATTCAAATTATTTGAAGAAGCATTATATATATATATATATAAGAAGAAGAACATATAAATAATAATAAATACAAATACATAATGAGTGGACAATATTTAGGTATCGATGGAACACGGGAATCTGGACAAGATGTTAGAGAAGCAAATGTTACTGCAGCTGGTGCCATTGCTAACGTTGTAAAATCTTCTCTTGGACCAGTTGGTTTAGATAAGATGTTAGTAGACCAAATTGGTGACGTAACCATTACCAATGATGGTGCCACGATTTTGAAGCAATTGGAAGTTGAACATCCTGCGGCGAAAGTTTTAGTAGAGTTATCTCAATTACAAGACCAAGAAGTTGGTGATGGTACAACAAGTGTTGTTATCATTGCTGCGGAGTTATTACGTCGTGCAAACCAACTTGTTAAAAATAAAATTCACCCTACTAGTATTATTGCTGGGTATCGTCTTGCAATGAAAGAAGGTGTGAAATATATCAAAAAGAACATGACTGTAGCAGCGGATACGTTAGGCCGCCAAAATTTATTAAATGCTGCAAAGACATCCATGTCCAGTAAAATTATTGGTAACGAAGAAAATTTCTTTGCTGAAATGGTTGTGAACGCTGTAACTTCAGTTAAATATACGAAAAGCAATGGAAAAATTGTATATCCCGTACGTTCTATTAACATTTTGAAAGCACATGGTCGTAGTGCTTTGGAGTCGAAATTAGTAGATGGTTATGCATTGAACGGTACACGCAGTGCACAAGGTATGCCACGTCGTGTTGAAAATGCTAAAATTGCATTTTTGGATTTCAACATTACGAAACATCGTATGCAAATGGGAGTGGAAATTTTATTGAATAATCCAGGTGAAGCAGAAAAAATTATGCAACGTGAGAAAGATATTACGAAAGAAAGAATTCAAAAATTATTAGCTGCAGGTGCCAATGTTTTTTTGACTACCAAAGGATGCGATGATATGGCACTTAAATATTTCGTAGAGGCAAAAGCAATTGCCATTCGCCGTGTGAACATCCAAGACATGAAACGTTTAGCAAAAGCTACAGGTGGTAAAATCTTGAAATCATTATCAGATATGGAAGGTGAGGAAACCATTGATCCTGCATGTTTAGGTACTGCACGTGAAGTGGTGGAGGAGAAAGTTGGTGATGGTGAATTGACATATATTAAAGGTTGCGTATCTAAACGCGCAGCTACCATTGTTCTTCGCGGTGCAAATGAATTTATGTTGGACGAGATGGATCGTTCATTGCATGATGCATTGATGATTGTCAAACGTATGTTGGAAAGCAACACATTGACTGTTGGTGGTGGTGCAGTAGAAGCGGCATTGTCCATTTACCTTGAAAATTTTGCAACAAGTTTAGGTTCAAGGGAACAATTGGCAATTTCCGAATTTGCTGAAGCATTACTAGTTATCCCACGTACATTGGCAGTTAACGCTGCACAAGATGCGACGGAATTAGTGGCTAAATTACGCGCATACCATCATAAATCACAAACAAAAGAAGATTGTGGCGATTTGAAATGGATGGGTTTGGATTTGATCAATGGTGTTGTACGTGATAATATGAAAGCAGGTGTAGTTGAACCAGCTATTAGCAAAGTTAAAAGTATACGTTTTGCAACTGAAGCTGCGATTACAATTTTAAGAATTGATGATATGATCAAATTGAATCCACCACAACAACAACAATAAAGGAAAAGTTGGATGGAGATGTGATGTGATTTCGTAATGTTTTACGTACATTAATATTTTAAATGTGATCTGTGTACATGAAAATTTTCAACACATTCAATTTTAAAAATAATACACAGGTGTATTTTTATATATATATAAAAAATATACATGTTCGTAGTAATGGACAAGAGAGTATATTTAAAAAGACGGTTCGCAAGTTCCTCGAATTTTTTTAAATAACGTGCTAAAAATATTTTTATAAAAAAATATATACGAGAGAAGAGGGGTATAAAAAATATACACACGTCGTACGAAGCGTAAAATATTAAAAATATCTTTTTTATAATATTAATATTAATATTATAATATACATATACTCTTCCTCAACACTACCAAAAAGCATCAAATTTTTAAATATCTACAATTACATAAATTTCAGATGGTGCACCTGCTCTTTCTGGTATTTTTGCTTTGACTTTTCCATTCATTTCCTCCTCCTCATTCGTCTTCTTATTATTATCAGATGATGTATTCAAAAGTACATGATTTGAATAAATTTGCATATGGCTATATGTAATCGCTTTCACTTCCGTGCCAACTGGTGCGTGTTTTTTTACATCAAACAATTCTCCATAACCAATTGCTTCTATATTAAATGATTTTATATCCAATTTTGTAATGCATATATGATTGCATACAATACCTTCTCCAGAAAATAGATACAAAAATTCATTTAGATAGTTATAAAGTAAGGATAAAATATCATGTCCCGAAGCTGTTATTTTGTATTCATTTTTTAATTCTACATTATCTAAAGTTGTTTCATATGCAAACATAGCTATGGCAACTTGCTCAAAGGATTCTATTAAATGTTCGCCCCAAGCATGCAGTTGTACATCTGCTGGATGATCATTTGTATATTCAAACTTGGGGGAGAAGTAGGATGAGCCACCTTGTATATTTGTAATTAAATTATCATTATTATTATTATCATCTTGCTCTTCTGTTTTCAATTTTTTATCATTATTACTATCATCATTACCTTTGGTATCATTTTCTATTTGTTCTCCTTCTCTTCTTCTTCGCCTTCTTCGTGTATTATGGCGTTGTGGCAATGGGAAATTGTTCGACATTATCTTTTACACTTTTTTATTTACAATTTGTTTATTTGTTGTTTTATTTTTTGTTTTTCTGTTTTCTAGGTTTTCTATAAATTGTTTTTGGATAAATATGTATTATTTTTTGATGACCTCCGATTCCATTATTATTGCCGCACATTATTTTTTTAGATATATATGGCCATATACCAGGTATTATTTTATTTTTGATAATACGGGTAGTGTATATAAAATATGTGATGCTATGTTCATGCTAATTTACGAATATAATTAATAATTTTAATAATTAGCACCCCATTCTTCATCACCATAATCAACATTATCCCCACTACCACTACCACTACCATTCTCTAAATCATCTTCTTCACTTGATGGTTCATCCTTATACTTTCCAAATTTACTAGTAGCACTCATTCCACCACCACGATAGCCACCTGTATAATCGCTGCGCCTATTATGATCAAAGCTATCTGTATTTAAACTACGTGTATCAAAACCATCTTTGGTTTGGCGATTATTTCTATTATTACGACGACCGCCAATTGAATTTTTAATAATACGATCACGACCAGAATTACGATCATCGCCACCAAAATCATTATCTGTATCATCGTCGCTACTTCCAAATAAATAACCACCTGATTCTCCATTACTTCTTCTAGTCGTGCGCATATCTCCACGTGCATTTAAACTTATTCCAATATCTTCATCATCTTCAAAGTCTGTTGTTAAAAAATTTGGTGATTTTTTACCACACATACCATTACAGGTAAGACTTACGATAAAAATTAATACAAAGAACCATGACGAGGCGAAAAATACATGAGAAAATATTGGATATATTTTAACCATTTGGATCAACAACAACGCAACTTGTGACATTGTACAATGCTTCATGCCTTTACCAATGTTGACACCTTTTTCGTTCAATACAATACCTTCAAGATCATTTTCCAAAGTGCATCGTTTAACTTTCACAGTACCTTTTGCACCTGGTACTGCCATATCATCACTAAAGTGCTGTGGACCAAAGGTAGTGTATTGTGGAGCAATGGAACCAAGTTGCACAATAATTGCCAGGCTTATAAACATAAAAATAGCACTTAAGACTAAAACAGCAGTGCCACTTGATTGTTTCTTACGATAGCTGTATACTGAGCAACATAGACAACGTATACCCATTCTAGTCAAACCGACGAAAGATGCCAACGCTAAATAAATTAAGCATATACCAAGCAAAACTAAATCTAATGGGAAAGAACTTGCTAAATCTACTAATAAATGATCCAATGGGTTATACATACGTTTTTTATGCACTAAGGTTCCTAAATATCCTGTATTCATCGCACATAAAATACCATTTGGATCATCTAAACATGCTTTTGGCACATGACCTTTCCCATTTGCCTGTTGCCCTTTCGTTGTTGCTTTGCTATTTTTATTACCACCTGGATGACCCATTGCTTTCAAGTCATTGCTACTAACACCACTGCCTAATCCGGTATCATTCGCACTTAAAAGTAAGGCGGATGTAATTAAAATCGATACCAATAATAAAAACATACCTAATATCACTTTTGAACGTTTACCACATCCGTTTAATGCCCCGTACCCACCCCCAAATGTACTTGCATCTTGTAAATCTTGCAATGCTTGCGTATGCCTTTTCAATGCATGGGATTTACGCTTCAATTTAATTGCACTTGCTTTTTCATATTCGCTAGTATAACTTGATGATTTGCGTTTCATTTCAAGTGTTCTTTCCCTTGATTTAATTTTCAACAATTTAGTTTCTATTTCTAAACGCTCTTCTTCTAATGAACGGTAGCCTCTAATCAAATTCAATGGAATCACTGCAAGTCCATACGCAGTAAATGTCATCCATGCGCATACACCCGCACTGGATAACATCCCTACTACAAATAACATAGCAGATGCACCTGCATGTTTTGTATCAAATAATTTATTTGCCCAATGTTGTGTATCAGCTTCTTTCGCCCATTTTGTATGGCCAGGTCGAAATGCAAGACCAAGTAAAAATGCTGTTAACAAACCAGCAGCAAATATCGTCGTCCGTTTCATTGCACTAGCAAAACGTTGGCAACAACCTATTTCATTTGAATTTTGACGGTAAAAAAATATAGTAAATGGAATCACAATACCAATATACCCTGCTATCGTCGAAAATATAGTGTAATATAATTGTTTCACATTATCTGACGCAGTTTTATATTGACTAGTGGAAACATGCGTCGCTACGTATAAATCAAACGGTGGCATGGCACAACACGCAAAAGCAACGATCAAAGATGTTGTTGCAGTAAACACAACAAATGGATGCTTTTCTGGTCCATCTTTTAGAAAGTATTGTACCGTTTGGTATGAAACAAAAATAATTAT
>JACLAC010000712.1_pt1 | contig 21144 bp, 21 predicted proteins | sample 8027881 | NCBI WGS metagenome assembly JACLAC01 (sample SAMN15725517, study PRJNA655200) | protist metagenome | isolation source: fluorescence activated cell sorting (FACS) single amplified genomes of... | place: Spain: Blaines Bay Microbial Observatory, Mediterranean Sea | collected 2016-01-19 | reverse complement strand
CAAAGGTTACATATTCAAAGGTAACCAAAGATATTCTCAAGCCCATGTTCAATTCATCGGTGGGCTACCTATCCCTACTTGGTTTATCAGCTGTGATCCTCGCTTATGGCGGTTACTGCTGGTACTATCAGTTGACCCATGGTCTCGGAGCTGCTGGTTATCAGCCTCCTGTGTTCTGGGGTGTATATATTACAACTTTCGTTTTCTGGATTGGTATTGGTCACGCTGGAACATTGATTTCAGCCGTTCTCTTCCTATTCAGATCGAAATGGAGAACAGGTGTTTATAGAGCATCCGAAGCAATGACGATCTTTGCGGTTATGACAGCCGGACTCTTTCCAGCGATCCACGTTGGTCGTGCTTGGAATGCATACTGGCTATTCCCCTATCCAAATCAACGTCAATTGTGGCAAAATTTTAAATCACCACTAATGTGGGATGTTTTCGCCGTCTCCACTTATTTCTCAGTATCAACCATTTTCTTCTATATCGGTTTGGTACCAGATATAGCGGTTGTTCGTGACAGAACTCGTGGTCTAATTAATAAAGTCTATGCCGCCATGGCTTTTGGCTGGCGTGGTACTGACCGTCAATGGCGCCATTACATGGCTGCGTATGGTTTCTTCGCTGCCTTCGCAACTCCTCTTGTTCTTTCGGTACACTCCGTAGTTTCCTGGGACTTCGCAATGGCTCAAACAATGGGATGGCACTCTACTTTATTCCCACCATACTTCGTTGCCGGTGCGATTTTCTCTGGTTGTGCGATGGTTATCACCTTGATGCTTCCATTGTCCCGAGTCTTTGACTGGGATGTTGGACCGGATGGAAAAAGGGTGACCCATGAGCATGACAAGCATGCCCAGGATGTTTATATCGGTGTATGGCACTTAGAATCTCTAGCAAAAATGTGTCTTCTTACTGGTGGTATTTTGACTTATGCGTATGCGGTGGAGCACTATATTGCCTGGTATTCTGATAACGTCTATGAATGGGGCATCTTCGAATATCGTCTTACTGGTGAGTATGACTGGGTATTCATCATGATGGTTTTCTGTAACTGTATTGCACCATTGGTTTGGTGGAAGAAGTCTTGGAGAAGAAACTACACAATTCTCTTTGTGATCTCTATCTTCATCAATATTGGAATGTGGTTTGAGCGTTACAACATTATCGCTTCTGCCCTTGCACACCAATATGATCCAGCCGCTTGGACGCTTTATACACCCAACTGGGTCGAATGGGGAATTATGCTCGGTTCGTTCGGTTGGTTCTTCATATGGTTCCTACTCTTTATCAAAGTAATGCCTTCTGTAGCGATTGCTGAGATCAAAGAATTGGTTCGTCCCCCTCTTAAGTCTGATGAATAAGGAGAAGGCATGAGTTCTGTTTTTTATGAAAATACAGCCCAAAATGGTACCGTAAAGAGTGTCTTTGGGCATCTAGATTGCCTAGTCAATGCCATTGATAAGCTCGAGCGAAACGGGATTAAGGATTATGTGGTCACCTCTCCTCTTCCTCGCCATGATCTAGAAGAAGCTATATACAAAGGCAAGCCATCTCCTGTTCGATGGTTCACCTTAACTGGAGCTATATTTGGAGGTTCGATGGGATTTTCATTGGCCTCAATTACCCATCTTAACTGGCCAATGATCATTCCTGCAGGTAAGCCTTTGGTTTCGATTCCTGCTTTTATCGTGATCACCTTCGAATCTACAGTCCTTTGGGGATGTTTATTCACCTTAATAGGGATGATTATTCTCACTCGACTTCACTCTGCTAAAAACCTACAGACAGAGGTTTGTGACCCTCGATTTTCAGACGACAAGTTTGGTTTAATCGTCAACGGTCTCAAACGCTCAAAGGCTGAAAAAATCGCAGAGATCCTCGATGGAGAAGGCGCTATAGAGGTCCATAATGGTTATGCTCTCAATGATCACAAGGAAAAGCCACCCGTCGTTCCTTTGGAAGAAAGAGGTATGGAGCCTGATGAGCCGGTTGTAGGAACACTCGCCAAGTTATCTCTTCTGGTTACTATTATTGTCTTCGCATCGATTATTGGAATGAAGATGCTCTTTGACATTACCTCAGCTGAGCAGTTGAAGAGCAAAGGATATAATTACAAGAGCTCTGCAGTTGCTCCATCTCACCGAATCGATGAATAAGGGGAAAAAGATGAATATCAAAAAAACCGTTGGAATCTCTGCTCTATTCTTTGGCCTAAGCACTGCCGCTTTTGCCTTTCCATGGGATATTGACCTTGTGGATTCTTTATTCGTTCGCGGATATGAAAAACCAATGATATCTCCTCCAGAAGGAGCAGTGTCTCAAAATAACTATCGTCCAGAAAAGGCTCCCAATCCCTACAAAGGTAGAGAAACTGAACTCGGCGTTCTACAACAAGGAGAGGTTGCATTCCGAACTTATTGTCAAACTTGTCATGGATACAAAGGAACCTTGAAAACAGCAAATGGTAACGATTGGCCAGTTGCAACAAAATTCACAGTTCTTCCCCTGGCTCAGGTTAGCAAAACTACGGATGTTTTGACCACTACTGCCCTCCCAGAAGATTATATTTATGACATCATTCGTAATGGTCGTAACAATATGCCTGGCTATACGCATGCTATGTCTGAAGAGGAAATTTGGTCAACAATCATTTACTTGAAATCCTTAAACGGTCAAAAACGTACCGATAAACTTGGAGAATAACAATGAGTCACGGTCCTGATTTTACCCCCGTTTATGAGTCGATGGCAAATCGCTCTGAAAACAAGAATCTCAAGATGGCTTGCTTTGCGGGAATGGCGATTGGTGTTGCCGCAACGGCGTATGGATTATTAACCCCAGGAGTAATGGTTCCAGATCCTGAAGGATTGAAAGATGTTGAATTCAGCACGAATACCCTTCGTGTTCAAGGCTCTTTCATACAGAATTTCATGTACTTCAATGGTGCCGCCCAAGGTGGCTTTCTGATGACAGTAATTGGTGTGACAGCCTATGCTCGTTGGACTCGCCCATTCAAGCGAGTTGCTGAAGGCTTAGCAATGTTCCTACCTGTCTCTTACGCTCTTATGCTTATTTTTCTAGCATTAGGTGGAATTGAGGTTTATCCTTGGCATAATCAAGGTCATTCCGGCCTTGAGGCTGCTGGAGCACACCATAAGGCGCAATATTTCGACACCGCTTTTTTCTGGGCACGTCAAATCCTTGGCCTAGGGCTCATGACTGGTCTATCTTATTATTTTGTTCAGCTTGGTCTTAGAGCCGACCTCGGTGTTGCGAAAGAAGAAATGACTAAGAGAGGGCTTACGGCGCCGGCTGCTTGGGATAAGAAGATTCAAGATTGGCAAGGGGCAGAAGTAGAAGTCAAAAAAGCACAAGATAAAATGCTAACAATCGCTCCTGTTATCAGTATTAGTTACGCTTTAATCTACTCTGTTGTGGCTGTTGATATTTCTATGTCATTAGCACCATACTTCTTTGCAAACATGTACCCTGCTTGGTACTTCATGTCGGCTATCTGGTCAGGATTAGTCTGGACAGCAATATTCTCAATCTCTACTTCTAAAACAATGGGAATGGACAGTATTGTAAAACGTAATTTCTACCATGATCTTGGTAAGCTCACTTTCGCATTTTGTATGTTCTGGGGATACACCACGTTTGCGCAATACCTTCCAATTTGGTACGGCAATATGACTGAAGAGATTGGATTTATCCTATATCGGACACACTCAGAAACCTTTGCTACCTTCACGCAAGTAACGATTCTTCTTTGTTTCTTTGCTCCATATGTGATTTTCTTATCTCGTGGTCTGAAAAAACAACCTAAAAAATATCTTGCTGCTGCCTGCCTCACAGCTTTCGGTATTTGGCTTGAGCGTTATACTGCCAACATGCCATCGATACATTCTTATTGGATGGTAGATGGAGAAGGAAATCCACTTATCGGAACACCTTTCAGCTTCATCGAAGTTGGAATGGGATTAGGGTTCTTAGGATTGTTTGTATTTGTTGTCACCTCATATCTAAACAAATACCCAGGAGCTGTCGTCGCAGACCCATATATGGATCCAGATCCTCGTGAGGTACATGTTCACGCTCATCATTAAAATGAATGTGCGATTTGAAATGAAAAAGGTCCCAACTGGGGCCTTTTTTGTATTTAGAATATACCCGATCGAATACGTGTTAAAACAATCCTAGGAAATAGACTTCGCTACCAATTTTCAATCGAATACTAAGATTATTCTGGTTTTTCTACATGATCCAAAATCTCATTAATTGTTTTGGTTAAGAGAGCTCTAGAAAATGGTTTTTGTAAGAACGGAACAGCTTTTGTATTCTCAACACTCATACCAGATATCAATATAGTTCTCGCAATTAAATCCGGATGTGTTTGCTCAATATGATCAAGGAAATCAAGACCGCTCATTCCTGGAAGTTTAACATCCATTAAAATAATATCGATCTCACGCTGCAGCCGCTGTAACGCATCCTCAGCGGAATTAGATGTCACAATATGATAACCATCAAAAGAGAGTAAGCCTACCAATGTTTCTCTCAGCATCTGATCATCATCAACCAAAAGAATAGTTCTTTTCTCTATTTTTCGTTGATAATGTGCTTCTTCATGAGCAAAACGAAGCATAATTTTATTGTACTCAAAATCCAACCCAACATTACAACTTTCCAGTGCAATCTGAAGTCCATACAATTGATAGTTACTTCCCTTTTGCTTCTGTCGAATTGTACCCGTTTTAATATCATACAGGAGGTTTAATCCTTCTTTCGACATTTCTACCACAAAGCTCAAATCATATGTCGCTTGCTGTTTAGAGAATTGAATTCTTTTTAAGATTCCAAATCTCTTTACTAAGCTTAAAATGGAGAATAAAATTATTTTGATCCGCTCTTGATCGTTCTGGATACTCACATCCAACTCTGTTGGACAAGCTATATCAAGCTCTAGAGCACTCAAACTATCCTGAACCACAGACTGAATTTGAAACTCTGTCGCGCGAAAAGGTCGGATTGAAATCGTCTGAGCAACGTCTAGAACGGAAATAATACGCTGGCACTGTTCAGCAATATTTCCCAGATAACGTTGCATATTGGAATCTTTTGTGATTAGATTCATTAGATCAATCCGCCCTTGGATCACTGCCAGAGGATTACGAATTGAATGGAGGATATCCTCCAATAAATCCTTTGTTTGCTTTGTGTTCTTTTTCTGAGAGTTTTCCAGATAAGGTGTTGCTAACAATACAATTTTATTGTCAAGCCAAAGGAGCTGGCCAATAAATTCCTTTTCATCCCAAAGAATAGAAAAATAATAGGGAGATTTTTTTTCCGTAGAAAGAAACTCCTCGAGAACAAGCATGTCAATCGCCGAGAATAAATCTGCAATAAACTGTTTTTCACCCTGAAGCTCTATTGACTGCCTTGCAGTGTTATTTGCCTCTAAAACCTCAAACGTCTTAGATAATATCAGACAAGGAAAAGAATTTTCTGAAAATATCTTCTGCCAAAATATCGCTTCCATTCATTCCTCACACTTGGACACAAACAGCATCCTTTTCGATTAAGACCTCATAGGTTTCTATAGAATAGCTTGGATTTGTCAAGCATTCTCCAGTTTCTACCTCAAAGACCCATCCATGGTAAGCGCAAGCAACCTGCCCTTTCGTACAGCTCCCTTCTGACAAAGGGGCACCCGCATGAGGACAATCATTAGAAAAGGCAAAAATAGAATCTTCAACCTTTGTCAGACAAATAGCATTTCCTGCAATAATAAACTCTTTCACCTTATCTTCTTGCACAGAATCCACATGACAAACGACTTCAAAACCATCTGGAGGTGTAATATCTTTTGGCGCTTCCTTTTCTAATGGAATATTTGAGGTAAACTCTTCTTGAAGAGAAGCAGAAAAGCTAGAATTTGGGGACGTATCTTCTGATCTAAATACCTGAGAAAATATTTTGGCGCGAAAACCACTCTCTCTTCCAAAAATTATATTTTTTACGATTGTCTTGAGCATAAAAATTCGCCTATGTTATAACTATTCTGATGGTGAATCATAACATCAAAATAGTTTTTGCCGAAAAATTCTCTTGATAAAATGCCCTTAATAAAACTCAATTTTTACAATTTTTAATTACATATGATCAAAAAACGCTTAAAAAATAAATTTCGTAAGGCTGCCGTCAAATTATTCAATATGGAATTTGATGTAGAAGAACGTCCACCACGTCCTGATTTCTCTATTGAATTAGACGCAGCAAAAATCCCTAAAATTGTTGATGGCTCTGGAGATACCCCTGGACCAAACCACAAGTCTGAAATCGGTAGAACTTGGCTATCAGCACAAGTAACATCCAACGTTCATCCACTCTGTATTGATATTCGTCCTCCGAATGAGACTGTTTCTGGTATCCTCCCACAAGCAAAGCTTTTTCCCGGTTGGACAATTAAAGATAAATTATCAGCTCTTCCTCCACAATCTAAAAAAATAGTAATCTATGATCAAACGGGAGAGGGACAAGCTGATGAAATCGCTTTATTCCTGAGAGAGAACGGATGGAGTGGTGCAAGAAAATTAACTGGTGGGATTGCTGAATGGATTGAATATGGAGAAAAAATTGAGACTATTTCGCAGAATGAACCCTTCCAAATCGGTGATGTTGTATACATAGACGATGCGCAGAAAAACACGGGCTATATTTTTAGCATCGAGCAATCACAAGTTGAGCTGTGGTGCCCGCAAAATGGATACTTAGGTCGATATGAAATTGCTTCGATTTCTTCTTAGTTTCGTTCTTATAATCTTATTATCACCTGTTATAGCCAGAGCAGAAAAACCATCCTTACGCGAACAAGCAAAATCTCGTTGGATGCAAGGAGATTATGAAGGAGTCATTTCTCTCTTAGAACCTTGGACAAAAAGAAAAAAAACAGGACCATATGGAAATGAGAGAGATTCGCTCAGAGTTCTTCTTGCTTCTGCCTATCAAGAACGAGGCGATTGGACACTCGCAGCGGAGCAATACTCTATTGTGAGAAGAAACAACCGAGTCCTTTCAAACTATGCACTCTTTCAAGAGCCAAAAGCCTATTTTGAATCGAAAAACTATCGACAAGCGAAGAAACGATGTGAATCTGTTCTTTCAAAATATCCCAATTATGAAAATTCTTCAGACTGTTTAATCATACTTGGAATGTCTTTTGGTGAATTGGGATATCTATCATCGAGTAAGAAATATTTTGACCAATATATGAAACGCTATCCCAAGTCTCCTTATAAAGAAGTCTTTCTATTAAAACATGCGGAATATACATATCGAAAATCTCCCAAAAAAGGAGAAGCCTTATTATATAATCTCTACTTCTATCACAACTATCCAACTACAGATCTGGAGATACAAGCGATTTTAGGAAAGGAATTTCCTATCACTTCCTTGTCTGAAAGACAGGCTCGTATTTACTCTTTTATTAGAGGAAATCGATTACAAGAAGCTTGGACACTTTTTCTGGAGATCAAAAACAAAGAAGAAAAATCAAAAAAAGAAGTCCTTTGGCTTCATGAGAATGTGGTTAATATGAGCTGGCGAACTCGCCAATTTCCGACCTATATTGAAGAGATCCAAAAACAATATGATGAGAAAAACACCTCCGAACTCGCTTGGAAAATATTCCGAGCGTATTGTAAAGGTGGCCTATGGACCGAAGCTGCAACTTGGGGTTCTGCGTCCGTTGAAAAATTTGGACGAGTTGGAAGATGGTCTGGGTCTACCAATACCTTAGCACGTGTTCATATGTTTGCTGATCAATATGCCACTGCTGCTGAGTTATGGGGAAAGAGATGGGGAGAAGACGCTAAATTTTATCAAGCATTTTCCTTATACATGGCGGGTCAATACGAGTTAGCAGCAATCAAGCTTTCTGCGCTTGCCTCAAAATCGAAGTCTTGGGATGCGGCAGCTGCGTATTGGCTCGGAAAGACACAAGAAAAAATGGATCAAGATCCAACAATATCATATGAGCTAGCCATCGAGAAAGATTCGTCCGGTTGGTATAATTTATTAGTGGAAATGCAGCTGGAGGAAGAACCATTACCCAATGCAAGAAAAGGACTATGGTTCAAATCAAGAAGGAAGCACATAACACCTTCTCCAACCTTAGAAATAAAAAAGCAACTTGCATTAACACCCTATTCTAATGAAGAACAAACATCTACGATTGACTGGTCAAAATTTCAAACTCCCGAACCAAGTTCTATTTTAACTACCTCCCTTCTTCCTCCTTCTTCTAATCATCTCGGTGTATTTCCAGATGGTTATGTCAATCCTATTTTTGGAACGCAAGAAGAATTGAGTACATTCTTTGAAACATTCACTAAGAATTATAAAAAAGATTTTCCGTATCTTCCGGAAACAGAGCTTCTCATTTCGATTGGTTTATATCCAGAGGCGGCTAGAAATATGAATCTCTTTGCCGATCAAATCTCTAAAAATCCCAAATATAAATTTTCTTTCGAGGTCAGACGAGCACTATATTTATATAGTCGCAATCATTATCAAGCAGTACGCCATACTACAAATCTAGAGAAATATTTCGAAGATACAGAAGTCATCGATGATTTAAAACAGATCAATTATCCAATCGTAAGACCAGCTGATATATGGGATTATACGGAAGAATATAATGTTGATCCATATCTTATGCTGGGATTGATGCGACAAGAATCCGCCTATAGAGAGGGCGTCCGTTCTTGGGTTGGTGCAATCGGTTATATTCAAGTCATGCCTGCCACAGGTGCAAAAGTTGCCTATCTTTTAAACGACAAGGATTATACGCCGAAACGGTTGGAAAATCCGAGAGAGAATCTAAAGTACGGTATATTTTATTTTTCCAAGCTGATGGAGCGCTTCGATAACTGCTTCCCCCTTGCAGTTGGCTCCTATAACGGTGGTCCTCATAATATGTCTCGGTGGTATCGAAGTAGAATCGGCACTTGGAATCTAGATGAGTTTATTGAGCATATTCCGTACGATGAAACAAGACGATATATTAAAAAAGTGACAGGCTACTATGCCGAATACGCTCTCTTTTACGAAAATCAGTCGATTAGGCTACCAAAAGCCCCCCTAAAGGATGACCCTACTGTTATCGATTTTTAATTGCAATACATTCCAACTCAATTTTTGCGCCTCTCGGAAGCCCAGATACAGCTACACAGGCTCTTGCAGGAGGATTAATCTTAAAAAATTGCTCATAGACAGCATTTACAGCTGAAAAATCAGCCATATCAAGCAGAAAAATAGATATCTTCAGTACTGAATCCAAGCTTGAACCTGAGGCTTCGAGTACATGCTTCATATTTGTTAAAGCAATCTCACATTGTTCTTCCACTGAACGATCAAGATAAGACTCTCCTTGGGAACCTAAAGCAATTTGGCCCGAGCAAAAAATTAAATCACCATATCCACAGGCCTGAGAATAAGGACCGATGGCAGGAGGCGCTTGATTAGAATGATAGATCTCTTTCATTGTAACTCCTAGGATGCATCATAAATAGCAATATGAGGTAACGAATCGTATTCTCCTTGAATACCCTTACCATACCCAACAACACACTCGTTAGGGATAGAGAACCCCAAATAATCAGGTTCTTGAACAATTTTATTTGGTGTAATGCGTTGAAGAAGACACACAGAGAAGATCGATACATTCTTTTGCTCGTCTAGATGAATTTTATTGCGCATCTGATCTAAACGTTCTTCAGATTCAATTAAATATTTCACCAGCAGAATGCATAGTTTCTCATTATCCTCAAATTCATCGCCTGATCTTACAATTTTTGCACGTGATCCGATACTATGCTTCAAATCTTGTACGAATCGCTGCTCTGATTCGTTCATTAACATCAGACGGATTCCTTCTGTTGGATGTTCCTGAGCAATATTCTGCCCCAACTCTTCTACTCGTTTTTGTAGAGCCTCTTGTGAAATCAATGGTATAATCTTTGTCTGCATCAACAAGAATATATTGTAAAATTTGGAGTTCTACCGTAAAGGTTATGTGACAAGATTTTGGCAAGAGAGAGCAGTCTTCTCCCCAATATACTAAATAGAAGTCAAAATTGATAAAAGTTCTTCTATATAGCGTTTTTTCTGCCATTCGCGCATTGCCAACGACTCTTCTAGTTCTTCTCTTGTTTTGGGGAAGGTCAGAGCAATTTCTTTAATCTGCTGGTTGGATAAAAGATAAACAGGGAGCAAACCCTTCTTTTGCTTTTCTTCTCTCCATTGTCTTATCTGGGCCGTGATATTTGCAACTTGTCCATGAGGTCTAATTTTCTTTTTCTTCGGAAGCTTCGGTAATGGTTCGTTATCCTCTATACCTTCTTGAACTAATTTCAGAATCTTCGAACCATAACGCTCCGTAATAAACCCATATGTAGTGCCTAGAACTTCTTTGAGATCTGCTTTATTTTCTGGCATACAAGAGGCCAAAAGAACCAGTGGTATATGACCAAATATTTTAAAAGAAGGCACGTTTGCTTTTGCAGCTAGTTCTTCTCTCCAGTTATAAATCTTGCGTAAAACTTGTAGCTGTTTGACCTTAAAATTAGAGATCCTTTTCATTCGGAGAAAATCTGCTCCATCATTTTTCTTACCATTCCATTCCTTTTGTGTCAGGAGCTCACATTCTTCTAAAACAGCATCCTCAAAAGAAGAGCATTTCAATTTTCGATTCAATATTTCATAGAGAGCAATTAGAAAATGAGTATCACCACGAGCATAGCTGAGATGCTCTTCATATAAAGGGCGCGAAGACCAGTCATGCTTCTGGTATTCCTTCTCAAGCTCAAAACCAAAATGCTCTCGTACAAGATGACTGAGAGAAAATTTTAAATATCCAAGAAACTGTGCTGCTATCAAAGTATCAAACACATTATGAATGACGGTATTATAATCTCGCTTGAGTGATACAATGTCAAAATCAGCACCATGCATCACTTTCAATATCTGATCATCTTCAAGAAGCTCAAGGATTGGACGCAAATCATTTATCTTAAGTGGATCGATAATATAATCTTGCTTTGAATCGGTTACTTGAATTAAACAGATTTTTTCCTTATAGGAGTGTAGAGAATCACCTTCTAAGTCAACGGCAAGAACCTTTTCTAAGGCCCATTGGCTTGCCTTTTCTTGTAACGCTTCATCAGTCTCAATTATGGATAGCTTTGTTCTTCCAAACATTAGGTATTAACTTAACGCATGCAAATAATTTTTCTAATCAAAACTGAGGATTTATGAAACGACCACTTTTAATTACTGCCGGCGCCACTCGAAATCCCATCGATTCAATGAGATATATTTCAGCAAATGCTTCTGGAAAAACGGGGATTTGGCTCGCAGAAAAATTCTCATCTCATTTTGATGTTCATCTATTAGGATCATCACTAGCCCTAGCACAAACTCCATCATATTTTTCTTCAGAAGAATTCTTTTCTACCAATGATTTACTTCATAAAATGGAATATTGGTTAAAAAAGTTTTCGAATGGAGTCATCATTCACTCAGCTGCTGTTGGAGATTTTAAATGTAAAGATACCTTAGAAGGGAAAATCTCAAGTGGTTCTTCGATCACCTTAGAGCTAGTACCGACCCCCAAGATTTTAGATAAGATTAAAATCTGGGCTCCTGAATCTTTTTTAATTTCTTTCAAAGCAGCAGCGCCGGAAACCAATCTGGAGCAGCTGATATCAATTGCTTCTGCCCAAGCAGATAGAACACAGTCGGACATCGTTTTCGCCAATGTCATTGGGAAAATTCATGAACAATGCATAATCATAGAACAAAACAATAAAATGCTCTGTTCTTCAAGAACCGAAGCTTTAGATCTTCTCTCAAAGCTCGTTATCCTGCAGAAATAATTTCTGATCGTTGTAATAAAAAGACAACCTCTCGCACACAGTCTTCCAATGTTTTGCCTGAAGTATTCAAGCGAAGTTCTGGAGCTAATGGCTCTTCATAAGGAGACGATATTCCTGTAAAATTTGGAATTTTACCCGCCAAAGCGCGCTTATATAATCCTTTAGGATCTCTAGCTTGACAATCTTCAAGCGAGGTTGAAATGTGAATTTCAAAAAATGGTTTGGGGCTAATTTTTTCTCGAATGGCCTGTCGTCCCTCACGAAAGGGAGAAATAAACGCTGCCAAAACAATGACATTAGCATCAGCAAACAAGCTACACAATTCGCCAACTCGACGGATATTTTCTTGTCGATCTTCTGAGGAGAATCCAAGATCCTGATTCAATCCATGTCGAAGATTATCTCCATCAAGAACAAATGCTGAAAGACCTTTTTTAACCAGATACTCTTCCACTGCCCTTGCAACCGTTGATTTTCCAGATCCACTTAGCCCAGTAAACCAAAGGACAGCTCCACTGCCAAGAATTTCTATTCTTTTTTCAGCGCTAATCGTAGAAGGATGCCACGTAATATTATCTGCCTGCACAATCACATACTCCAAAAATTAAAATATTCCAAATTACTATCAAGAAGATGAATTTCCCGAAGAAGATTCAAGAAGATACTATTTGCGAAAGTATCTGTTATAACATATAACGAGCTTGTTAAAATGAAATTTTTTGCTCATTAAAATGCGTAACGTAGTTAAACATTTGTTAACTAACACACCCGAGGAGAACAGCCATGTCGTGGGCTCCTACTACCGAAACTAATAACTCACAAGAAATTTCTTTTAGCTGGGTAAAGGAAAATCTACATTCTGGAAAATTCACGTTGGTTGACTGTCGTGAAGAACGAGAATGGAATGCTGGATATATAGAAGGAGCACTTCTATGCCCTCTATCTACCTGGCTTCGATCCTCCCAAAATATTCCTAAAGATAAACCTGTCGTCGTATACTGTCGTTCTGGGAAGCGTTCTTTAACAGCAACAAATGATCTTCTATCCCGAGGATATAAAGCGGCATCAATGGTCGGTGGAATCTTGCGGTTCAACAAAGAATAATAGTTTCTTTTTTAAAATTATACTTATTAACTTCTCGATTTTCTGTTCAAAACACAAAACCACGTTTTAAATGATTTTAAAAATCGTTGGCTTCAAAAGGCGTACGAATCATCATCTATTATGAAACCGGAAAGTATTGGCGTAAAACCGTAACCATGTTAGAAAAGAACGAATTTCCCAATGTCATGAATATGGATATTCTTATTCGCAATCCTTTAGATTGATTGCGCCTTATGGTACTAGGAGGAACGAAAGAATGATATGGTTATGGATGCTTTTCCCTCTATGGGCTGATCCAACAGATGGTTTGCCAAATGAAGAATGTGCTGAAAATGCTCCTACAAGCGTAATAGAAGAGAATAATGGTAAAAATCTATACCAGAATGCCTGTCAAAAATGCCACAAGGCAGATGGTGCTGGAATGGATGGTATGTTCCCTCCTCTTATCAATTCCGAATTTGTAACAGGAGACCCCAAAATCCTTGCACATATTATATTGAGAGGCTTATCTGGCGAAATCTATGTTAATGAAAAACGATATGCTAGTTACATGAGTGGGTATGGAAAAAAACTCTCCGATGAGGAGATCCAACAACTACTCTATTATGTTCAAACTGAATTTGGGTACCCAAATGAAAAGGACAAAGTCTCTCTTATTAGCACAGAAGATATCGCCTTCATTCGAGCAAACTATAAAGGTCGAATTAAAGGCATGAAAGGCTTAAACGCGATCACGGAAGAAGCAAAATAGATGTTCCTGCACAAACGATTTCATTAGGATTCTTAATTTTATAGATCAAAATTAGACATTTTATCCGTTGAAACCGATAAGTCAGACTCTTCTTAATTCGACTACTCTTCGTCCAAATCAGCATTTAAAACAATTTTGAGACCTCTTCCAGCCTTAAATGCAGGAACAAAACGCTGTGGCACTTCAATTTGGCAATCATTTACTGGATCATAACCTTGAAAAGCTTTTCGAGAGGTCATTTGAAAAACGCCAAAATCAGACATAATTATCTTTTTGTGCGTTAATATTCCTTCTTCGAGTAAACCAACCCAAGTATGTAGGATTACCGAGGCCTCTTTTTTAGTAATTCCAGCCTTATTAGAAAGAGCTTTAATTAAAATGGCTTTATTGTATCCTTTTTTTCTAGGGCCTTTATTTGTGCTTACCATTTTTTCCTCTCTATATTCATAATGACTAACATCAGTATTTGCTGAAAATCCTCAAAGGGATAAAATATATGACAGCTATAAGTTTACTTATCATAAATATAACAAAATAACCATCAATAGAAATTAAAATTATTATATAATTTATCTAAAAACCTCTTAGGAACACACTATATATAGGGTAGTATTACATAAAATGACAAAAAACTCTAGTGAAATTGAACACATTTTTAAAAAAATACAAATCGATAATCCAAAATTATCTTATTTTGAAATAACAGAGCATCTTGGTAAGGTTTGGGTTGCTAGTAATGGAAAAATTGAGTGTGAAAATTACCCAAACTACTCTCTTTACGAGGAGTATTTTCTCTGGAGTATCTTATGCTTTTGCTTAGAAAAAGAATTTATTAAAATGGATATTCCGAGAATCCGTCTTACTCTATCTGCAGATTCAGATTTCCCCTATTGTATTCAAATAATTATAAAAATGAAAAATTTCAAAACACTTAATTTAATTTTTTTAAGAAGACCATTGCCATTTGACTTTTGGAAATTTCATACTGGCGTTTAAATTGAAAATGGACAAGCACAATGGCAATATTCCGTCGTCGTATCTCCTCAAAATGAACCGACCTGTAATTACCATCGACTCAAGGCACTTGGAAAACTCGCAGAGAAAAAGGACCAAAGACTCCTAGAAATACGACACTTGTATCTTTGGAATCAAGAGCTGACTCATCTCCCCACAGAACTTGTTTTTATCGAGAACTTAGAAAGACTGGAGATTTGGAACAACCCGATTAAGGAAATCCCTTCTTCATTTCAGAGATTTACAAATCTCAAAGATATCATTATCTCTAAGGATCAACAGCACCTCGTCCCGAGCATTCAAAAATATCTTTCCCAGACAACGATCGGATGGGTATAAGCTAGCGACGTACTCCGTAAACAGCTTGAACAAAAGGACCATTGAGATAATCCCTAGAGTCGACCTGAGACTGTAATAAAACACCCGGGTATCTTCCAGTCAAAACCAAGCGTGCGATCTCAGCCATTCCAGCAGCAGTTGTGGATTGAATCGCTCGTAATCGGACGTCCCCAACCTGCATTGGCTCTATGCGATAGGACGCTTCTAATCGTCGTAAAACTCCATTCTTATCTTTGCCTTCTACAGCAGCATAAACAATGATCAAATCATCTTCGACTGCAGGAATCTCTTTAAGCATCTCTTCTTCCAAAAATGCGATCGCGTCTTGACCTTCTGGAACATTTTCTAACAGAGTATCAACCCATTCCCAATGTCCAGGATATCTGAGTGTCTTGTAGTCAATATTGGAAATCTGTTCCTGAAATGCAACAGGAATATCTGCAGCGCCACCTGACGTAAAATCTTCTTCTAGCAATAATCCATCAACCATAATTTTTCTGCGACCAGTCAAAGACGATACTGTTTGGAATTTATGATCTCTAACAATTTCTGCGGGCTTTATATATTCTGTAGCCACCCCAATTGTAGACCAAGTGAAAGCATAATAATGAGGTGCAACTGTATTTCGACTTAAAGCACCTACCCTCATCTCAAGATTCGTTGCCTTTTTAACGCCGTGAAGAGAACAAAATTCTTCAAATAGCCTTTTCCCTAAAACATTTACAAAACCAGGAGCGACCCCTGACTGCAGTCCAAAACCTCTTTTTGAATCTGTCACAAGCTCCATAATTTCTTTGGTTTCTGCAACATACTCTGTAAGATTTACATAATGAGCATCTAACTCCAAAGCGATTTGAGCCATCTTTGGAGCGAATTTTCCGGGTAAACAGTCTAAAATTAGATCGATATTCTCTACATCTTTATGCCATTCTTCTTTTTTCATATTTAAGGCTTGAATAAAACCAATATGATAACCAGATTTATTAATCCATTCTACTGCATCTCGACTAGCCTCTGGATTGATATCACCAATGTAAATATCAAATTTCACAACACCATACTCTCTCAACAAAACGGCAACTGCTCTACCGATTCCACCAGCCCCTGCGATGCAAACTCGAAACATATTTAGCTCTCCTTCCTAATGTATATCTTTCAATTATTTATCGACTTGCCACTCAATTTGCAATATTTGCTTTGAGAGATAGAAGATAGGAAACAACTTTATACCCATTCTAAGGAAAATCTATGTCTAAATTGAATATCGTCGTCCTTACAATTTCTGATACTCGAACCAAGGAAACAGATCGTTCAGGTGCGTACCTTTGCTCAGCATTAGAACAAGCCGGACATACTCTAATCGACCACAAGATCATTCCCGATGATATCAATACAATTATTGGTAATTTCCATGAATTTGCAACAAGACAAGATGTTCAAATAATTTTGACAACTGGTGGAACAGGCATCACAGGTAGAGATGTGACACCAGAAGCATTAGAAGCCGTCGTTGAAAAATGGATACCAGGCTTTGGAGAATTATTCCGCTGGCTTTCCTATGAAAAAATTGGCACTTCAACGATTCAGTCTAGAGCCTGTGCCGGCGTTTTTCAAGGTTCGTTAATATTTGCTTTACCAGGCTCAACCGGTGCTTGCAAAGACGCTTGGGAAGGTATTTTAAAGCAGCAGCTGGATATTAATCACAAACCCTGTAATTTTGCTCAATTGATTGGACGCCTACAAGAATAAATCTCACTCTTGCTCTGGATGTTTATCTTCCCAGTCAATTTGCTCTCCCACATGATCGAGTAATTCAGATTGATGATCTGGATCAGAAACTTCTTTTTGAAGATCCTGATATAAAAGATAGAAGAAAACCACCTCTCCGAATACCGGATAGAACGCTATCATTACACCGTCCTTAAGAAATTTCCAGAACAAGGATCCTTTGGCAAAAAATGGCTGATATTCGCGATCCTGTAGATCATTCCATAAGAATTGAAATGGAAGATCTTCTCCTTGTGGAGTCATATACACAACAAAAGCAAGCAATAAGACAATGACAAAGAGAATACCAGGAATAAAGGACGCATAATCATCTACATATGGATAACGGAAATATGCCATCAAACGAGCCGTAAATGGAACCGCGACAGCAAACATCGGAATGATATTCATACTCTCGGGGAAGAAATCTAAGTAGACCCCTGCAGACCAAGCCGCAAAATACAGACACTCAGAAAAGACGATAAGATAGAACCACGAAACAATATAATGGTAGGTAAATACCATCAATGCAGAGGAAACATATCGAGGAAATGGTGTGACCGGTTTTGGCTGCTCATTAAAATGAATCATCTTTACGATAAATACCTTCCATTCTCCCTTAAAAAGATGCTCACGAATCAGATCCTCCATAATTCGTAGAGAATAGAGGTTCGTCATGGTTTGGGTAAACAGATTCGTCAATGTAAAAACGGTAACAATTCCAAGCCCAATCACAACCACATACAGCATACCAATCACAAGCTCATTGATCCCATCTAAAACCTTGAAGAAGGCAAGGGCTGGGTTCATATCATGCCCGACGATATTATAGGCAAAAAGCCAAACTAAGGTCACTCCCATACTGACATAGAGAGTCGCTTTTGCAGAAGCTTTAATCTGCTCTAGTTCTTCTTTTGTAATCTTTTTATTATTAGATGACATTTTTTAAAGCCTCCGATCCGGCGAACAAAAACATTCCCATAATGATAAAGAAGGCAAACAACCACCCCGTTTTTTTCCAGCGCCAGAGATGAATTCCCTCCAATGGATCAAGCGGGAAAATTTGTACCATTGGGAAAATAAGAAAGGCATCAGCTACAAATAAAATCATCTCGTTTCCAGTTTGCTTCCAAACAAACCAAAGAACGCCAGATAGAAGTGTCGGAGGGATAAGCCCAGCAAGAGCAATTAATCCTCTTTTTCGAACTGTCGTATCAACCATTACATCTGAGGTCAATGGCATAAACGAAAAAGCCGCGGCAAAATAAAGCTGGATGCTCCCGCCAATCCATTCCGTTTCATGGTTCAATACCGCACCTAATTTTTTAGCCGCCAAATTTTGAAATAAAAACATGAACCAAAGAGGAATAAACATTACGATTCCTCCCAACCACAGCAACGGAGATCCCCAGCTAACTTTTCCGGGATAAGGAGCATATGTCATTAAATATTGGATAATCTTTTCAACTGCACTCGGCTCTTGCTCATCTTGATCTAGATGATCATTTGGATTCATAATTCGCTCTTTTGAAGCCTCAAAAGCCTGCGTAAAATCAAAATTAGCTTTGGTTACTTCTAGTTTCTGCAGCTCAATTTTAGAGGCTAACTTGTCCTGCTGAGTGGGATCTCGAGAACCTTTTTTTTCCTCACGCAGCATTTTCAATTTTTGTTGTTCATCATGAAATATTTTTTGCTTGCGCCAAGCCTCAATTGCAGGTTCTGCAATGCTCAATCGCAATTGTTCTTCTTCTTGTTGTTCTTTTATTTCTTTGGCTAAGGAATCTTCTTTATTTAAAAGATCCTGATATGGTTGTCCCAATCCAATCACAATCAGCCAAGAAACATACAACAATCCAGAACCAAATATCAAGGATTTGAAATTGCTTTTTGTATTCGATTTTTTTTCTTCCAGTCCTTTTTTCAAAACACTAGAAGTTTGAGAACGAATCGCCGTTCGAGCAACATTTTTCACGGCGCCTTTCAGAGAAGCACGAACACCAGCCCGAGCAGAGGTTCTTACAATCGTTCGTAATACTGTTCTAGAAACAGTACGAAAAACGACTGCCAAAGCCAAACCAGCACCAGCAGCACCTTCTCTGGCTTCTCCATGCTCAGAAGTAAAAGCATCGTATCCATTTTGAATAAAGATCATAGGTAAAATGAGTACAACTAAGCAAAGGATAAATGCAATCGCTCTCTCAAGCGCTGTTTCTCTGCCATTTACGACCTTCTCTTCCTCTGAAGCTACATTTTTTGGTTCCTGCGTTTCTGTCTGACTCATCTATTCTCCCAATAGAATTGCATTTCCCCCTAAAAGGAATAGTACATAAAGTGTAAACTGCAATGACAAATATCTTTAAACGTGGCTAATTACAATTTTTCCAATCTAAAATCCTAACTAGAATGCATAAAAAATTCCTTCCAGCCTATCTTCTAACATTTGTCAATGTTCTTGGCTTCACAATCCTACTTCCTGTTTTGCCTTTTATTGTTGTAGAGCAATATGGTGCGCCAAAATATATTTATGGACTTCTTTTATCTTCCTACTCCATGTTTCAATTTATTGGAGCTCCATTTCTAGGAAAGCTTTCTGATTCAAAAGGTAGAAAAAAAATCTTGCTCTTTTCTCAATTGGGAACTCTATTGAGCTGGATCATTTTTGGCGTAGCCCTTTTCCTTCCTTCTACCATGTTTGGAATCATTGGTTTTCCTCTTATCATTATCGCCTTTTCTCGAATTTTAGACGGAATTACGGGAGGAAATACTCCCGTTGCAGAAGCCTATATTGCTGATATCACCACACCTGAAGAGAAAAAATATATCTTCAGCTATACCGGAGGCATTGCTGGGCTTGGAATTATTATCGGTCCCGGATTAGGTGGCTGGGCCGCCTCTAGTAGCTCACTCAAAGCCTTTGGAACGATTCTTTTTGCTGGAGTAATATCGCTACTTACGCTTTTATCTATTCAACTATTTCTTAAGGAATCTCTCTCTCCTAAAAAACGTCGTATCTACAAAAAAGATTCTTTATTAACCAATATTCGTTTGTACTATCGAATTAAAAAACTCAATCCTCCTACGATTATTAAAGAGATATTCCTCCTTCGTGTATTTTTTCATACAATGATGTCAGCCTATGTTTCCACCATTACCTTATTTTTGATTGATTTATTCACATTCAATGAAAAAGAACTCGGCTTTTTTATGTTGGTAGTCGGGATATTTATTTCTTTTAATCAAGTTGTTATCGCAAAACGAATTATGGAGAAACTGGGGGCAAATCGAACTCTACAGGCTGGTTTTCTATTGTGCTCTATTGGATTATTTTCCATTACCTTAACTGATAATCTCTACCTATATATTCTTCTATATTACATCTTAAACTTAGGACTTTCACTCTGTTTCCCAAGCTTTAATACTATCCTTGCTGCTCGTTCTCCAGAACCAATTATCGGTGAGGTAATGGGGATTTCGAATTCAATTGCATCATTAACCAATTCTATCATTCCCGTTCTCGCCACACTCGTTTATAGCGTTATTGGCTTCCAAATTTACTGGATCCTTACATTTCTTCCATTGATTTCACTCTGGTTTGCCAAAGACTTAAAAGAAGAAATGGCACAAGCCAAAGAGCTGCAAACGTAGGAATTATTCGAACTAGAGAACCATTACACCCCGTAACCTATCCAACATCTGCGGCAGGACTTGGGGAAACCTGACGAAGTAAATTCGAGCTTAATGCGGAGAGCAACAATGTCTTTCTTTCTGGAGACTCCTGAGACCATTCTTTAATATCAGTTTGTGTCCAAAAGATAATTACTCCTTGTTGGCTCACTTTATATTCATCTGCATTCGCTTCTTTTCCAAAATATCCTTCAATTCCAATAAAATCTCCGGACATTAGCTCTTTTTGCTCTGATTCTAGACTTCCCTGTAACAACACCGCAAAATGTTCTTTTGTTATGGAGAAGTGTTCCCCCTCATTGTATTCATTCACCTTGGCTATTTGAAACAATTTCTTTATCTCTAATGCAGTCAATGTATGAAAAAAATTATCCTTCAAGAACATCTCTTCCATGCCCAAGGGAATCTTTCGGTTTGAGAGTAACAATCGAATAATCTGTGTTAAATTGACCACTCCAAATAAGATGTTCCATTTTACTGGAGCCGTCATGGGAGGAGTTTGACTTAAAAAATATGTCGCAAAAAATACCCCTGCTAAGATGC
>JACLAC010017177.1_pt1 | contig 21166 bp, 18 predicted proteins | sample 8027881 | NCBI WGS metagenome assembly JACLAC01 (sample SAMN15725517, study PRJNA655200) | protist metagenome | isolation source: fluorescence activated cell sorting (FACS) single amplified genomes of... | place: Spain: Blaines Bay Microbial Observatory, Mediterranean Sea | collected 2016-01-19 | reverse complement strand
GGGTCTCTAAGTGCGTTTTCTGGCTGACTGGCTGCTCCATATGTCGAAATTGTAACCGGTAGGTTCGCCCCTTCGTAGTCGAATTCAGGCCGCAAAACTTCTTCTAATGCACTTGCAGTCCAGTCTTTCCAATCTGGCTTAAGATCAATTCGATTTCGAAAAATTCTTTCTGGAGCATCTCCAATGCGACTGAAGTATACTACTAACGTATCTTCTTCTAAATGCAGCCCAACATGACGTATAGAGCCGGGCTGGTTGTGCCAGAATCCTGCTGAAAGACTTCGATTGAATGGATTACCACCAGGTTTGAATGGTGAGAGCCCATCCGAGGAGCACCAGAGGTTACCTCCTTTGGAAATACCGTAAAATTTACCATCCCAGTGAAAAAGTTTTAGGTAAAATGGGGCTAATGGTTCATCCGTAGCTGGACTGAAATTCAAGCCGTCACTAGATGTTGCTGCAAAGGTCCATTGTTCACGAGCATGTTTGTGTGACCGAGCATGGAAGTAAAGACGCACTTCATTCTTTGCACAATCAATAAAAATTTCTGGGGAGGCAACGTGATCATAAGCATCTGTAAATGCCGCCAAATCTAATACCCCACCCTTATAGAGAGTCCATGGACCTGAGATCTTATCAGCATATGCCAGCTTGATATGGCTCCCGGCGTGATCAGCGAAGTACAGATAGAACTTGCCGAGGTGGGCAACACACCAGGAAGGCACTTCTATGCAGCATGGCCCGTTGATATTGTTACCAGCTCCAGTTTGAATATTTTCCGCAATTATCAAACCAAGCCTTTCTACAAAAATGCTCATGGATGGTTTCCAAATTTGTATGAAACTCAATTATACAATTTTTTGTTTTATAAGAGCAGGGGAGGCTATGTAGTACGATTTTATCACATCAATTAAAGTCATAGGATTTGTAATATTCTACTGCATTAAGGTTTAACTTTTCCAAGACTCACAAGATGGATTTGGCTGTTTTTCAGTCATCTTTAAAACAGCTGTGTTTTTTCACTACAATTTTTGCAATCAGCTAATGCTTACTGGACTGAAACTTATGATTTTTCTGTATTCTATAATCTCAGCATCTCGATAAAAATTATTGGGATACTGTGAAAAAATTCGCAATTCGAGGGAAGAATTATCCAAGATCAACATGGCAAAACTAACTCAGAAGATTAGTGATCTGATTGGATAATTGATTTAGGAGATTTATTACTGCTTAAAACGTTGAGCAGTTCGCAAGGCGTAAATGAACACCGCTCTAAGATTGCTGCTATAAAAGATGTTTTTCCCTCAACGTAGCAGTCAATATTATTGGGATACTGTTGAGCAAGTCGCTTCTTAAGATTGGAGTATTCTTTGACAGCTGAAGGGTGAGCACGCAAATAATCACGCAATGCAAGGTGATTTCTAAGACCTAGTGAACCTTCTAAGCAAACATACAGATGAAGCTTTGATACATTTTCTTGTTGGAAGAATACGTGTCTCCCTTGGATACCTAATTCTCCCTGATGAACATAGCCCAGTGGAACTAACCGCTCAATGACTTTGAGCAACGCGTTCATACTTGATACGACTATGTCAATATCGATGATAGGCTTGGCTGCTAGGCCTTCTACTGCTGTACTACCCACATGCTCAAAACCGATCGAATGATCCGCCACAACAGGCCAAAGAACATCTTTAAATTCATTAAATCTTTTTTTCCAACATGGATCATATTCCACAATATGTATGCTGGTTCCAGTCACAAAATAATCCGTTTTATTGGTAACAAGCATCAGTGAGTAGGTGTGTGACTTAAATTCTGATTACTGTCATCATTTTTTACATGTTTTGTTTGCGTTTGCACACATTTGCTCTGCATTTGGGATTCACCTGATTCCTAAATTTCACATCTGCAAAGTACTATCACCAACTACAAATACGCTCCAAGCAGAGAACCTAGTTCGTGACTGTGATCAAATTCTCGTTCGAAAGTATACACAGATCAATTGCCTTTAAAATTTCTAAATTTTCCTGAGCTTCAGCATGAAAGGTAAAAGGCGAATCAATATTCGCATGCCAATCTTTTAAGAATTCATACCACACATCATAATTTGAATTGTTTTCGAAATTTTGAATTACTTTGAAATCTTCACCTACTGGTGCAAAAAACAGCGTACCCTGATTTACTGACATATGTAATCCATCAAATTTTAATGTTCCTTTATTACCCTCAATCCTAATAGAATAATACGGAGATTGTGAAGAATAAGCCGCATGATAATTACAGATGATGCTATTCTCAAACTGAATTACTGCATCAATTACTGAATTAGATCTATAATTTGACCATGATGGATTTGTCCCATAACAATAAACCGATGATACTTTAAAACCTTTGAGGAAAGAAGAAATGATGTCGAAATGGTGACATGTCATTTCATAAAGTACAGGATGATGAAAGCTACTTAGATTTCCAATTTCTGGGCGATTCTTAGAGTTATGAAAAATTATTGATTCAATCTTGCCAACAAGTCCTTGACTAATTAATTGAGTAATATGTTGGATATGTTCATGGTAGCGCATTTGGTGTGCCACTGACAGTACCACATTACTAAGCTTGGCTAAAGAAGCAATTTCATAACTTTTCTTGTAGCTATCTGTTAGTGGCTTTGCTACTAAAATCTGACTTGTTGCAGACAGAGAATGAAATATATGCTCGTAATGCAAATGTGATGGAGTGTTAATCCAAACAGAGTCATATGATGAAGAAGATAATGCTTCATCAATACTTGTAAATTCCGGAAATGTAAGATTTGGAAAATGAGCTCTGAGGTGTTCTATACTTTTACTGTTGGGCTCTACTATTGAAAGCTCTCTAAACCAGGAGAATTTTAATGCTGCTTTGATCATTGAACGAGTAACTGATCCAGCACCAATAATTAGTATGCGCATAGATTTGTATTGTGCAATTTTTTAAGGACCAAATATACTATTAGGAATTAAATTAATTTTTTAAAAAATGATGCAAATTTAGAAATAGAAATTTTCTAAAGATTAATTATAGTTTGTACATACTAAAATTTATTCGATACAAAAAAATTAAGATCTCAAATTTAATGCAATATGTCTTCGTATACTTACTTTGAACTTTTATCAATCAAGAATTAGGATAATTCTTTCAAAGTTCTATTCAGATAGAACCAAGTGATCAACGCCCCACTTGCTGTTGTGAGGAAGATCCCCACCCAAATGCCATTCAAGCCGTAACCTAACAAATCTGAGAAGACCCAGAAAAAGATGACAGGTGCAACAATGAGCCTGTAGATACTGAGTATCACGCCAAACATCGGCTTCTTGAGACCCTGCAAGACGGAGGTTCCTAGAAAAATGGTGGTGTATGCCGTGAGTAATACTGCCTCTACCCGAAGTAGAGTTGGGCCTACTACGATAATCTCCTCACTGTCAGTAAACAGTTTCAGCAAAAATTCTGGAAAGCAGAACAGGAGAATTCCTCCGAAAGCTGTCAGCAGTAATGAATAGTTGAAGCAAGTTCTCCAGGTCTGATTAACTCGTTCCAGGTTATTGGCCCCAAAGTTAAATCCGGTTAGTGACAAGGCTGCCGTGTTCAGACCTATAGATGGCAAAAGCATTACCTGAACAATTCTGGTAGAAACCCCATATGCTGCCACTGAAGTTTTCCCAAAATCAGAAATAAAATGTAAAATCACATAAAAATTTAATGAGATAAATAAGATACTTAAACTGGCTGGAAATCCCTGCTTAACCAAATCAACAATAAGTTTTACTTGTAGAGAAAACTTTCTAATACTTAGATTTCCTCCTAATTTAGATGAAAGTAGCTTTACAGATAAATAGGTAACGACTCCCAGTTCAATGAGGACTGTTGAAATCGCGATTCCTTCCAGTCCAAGAGCAGGAAAAGGGCCCCAGCCAAACAAAAATAGTGGATCCAGTATTACATTGGCAAAAAATCCACAAATTAAGGCGTTCCGATACGATTTTGTGTCCCCCTGAGCATTGAGTCCACTGTTGATCACGAATGCAAAGATGAACGCTCCACTGCCGTATATCAGCCAGTTCATGTAGTCCAGAGAAAGCTCAAGATACTCTCCACTGGCTCCCATTCCACGATACAACAATGGAGTAACGACCAGCCCAATAGCAACGACCACTGCGGAAACCACGAATGCTAATGACAGGGCTTGAGCCATCAAGCGACTGGCTTGGTCATTGTCCTCTGCACCCAGTGCGTTGGAAATGAGCGCACTGGCTCCCTGCCCCAAGCCAATGCCCACTGCCAATAATCCAATAAATGGGATCAGTGATAAAGAGAGGGCTGCCAGGGCTTCTGGAGACAATTGACCCGCCCAAAAAGTATCCACAACATTGTAAATGGTATTGAAGAACATCCCCACGCTCGCTGGGATGGCAATTTGACGTACAAGTTTTGGGATGTGTTCGTTACCTAGATCCATTCAATCTCAGAAAATAGAGTTAATTGTATCTTTCGTAGACTCTTTCCAAGAATTAACAAATAGAATTTTATTTTCGCAATCATTCAGTATGAGAAGTGTTTAAAGTTCTAAAATTGGTGTTCAATTGAGGAGTGTTTTCACAACAGCTGCACTTTCCAATATAGATTTTTCAAATGGAATTGGCTCCCAATCAAACATTTCAATTGTCTTGGAATTGTCGGCATGGACTGAGCTCCCAACTGACATCTTTCGTATAAACGTCTGTCCAGTCCTCAGGTGTGAAGGTCCCACTCTTTTTGTCTCACCACACTGCTGCATTTGAACTGGTCAAAATAATCCTTACCACCGGTAGAGCGAGAAATGCTCTTCACCAGTATCGTTCTTTTGATTGGCTGCTTCAGTCGCACCATCTCTGCAACGAACAACCTGTTCTCTTTCGGCTTGATCACCAGCTTGACGACTCTCTTTTCTAGCGGATTTGTTGGTTGCAAAAGCATTGATGAGTCTGCTCCATCTAAAAAAGTAGAAGAAACCAAACACAAAAATTTGAATTACTCAGCAATTTTATCATCAAATTACTAATTCTTAGCTAATAATAAAAATAAAATAACTATTTCAGTATTTTAAAATTAGAATCACTTGGCAGAATTATTGGAGAGATGAGAAGATTCACAATTCATGAGACGCAAGCTTGGCGCTCACACTTTTTTCTCTTCTGAGATATTTTTCATGCAACAGTGGAAAAAAACAGTTGATCACAACATGGAGCGCTGGGGATACCTGGTTGTGCGCTTCCGTTGGTTGGTGATCGCCCTCTCCTTACTGGTAGTCGGAGGCTTTGCCTCGCAGATGCGCCACCTCTATTTCGATGCTTCAAATGAAGCTTTCTTCAAAGGTGACGACCCCATTCTCGTCAATTACAATTCCTTCCGTGATCAGTTTGGAAGAGACGATCTGATCTTAGTGGGAATCGACACCCCAGAGGTCTTCAACACCGAGTTTCTGCGCAAACTCCAAGCGATGCAGGATGATCTGGAACGCGAAGTTCCCCACATTCGAGAAGTCAACAGCCTGCTGACCGTTAGATCTACTAGGGGTGCTGAAGATGAGTTGATTGTAGGTGATCTGATCGAAGAAATTCCGGAGGATTCACAAAAGCTGGCAGCACTCAAGGAATATGTACTCAGCAGTCCAACCTATCCAAATTGGGTGATTTCTCCAGATGGACAATTGACCACAATCACACTGGAACTGAATCCTTACGTGCTTCCAGAGAGTGGAGAAGAAGACCTGCTTGGGGGCTTTGACGATACCGCAATGGATGCCGATTTGATGGGCGGCTTTGATGAAGCAGCAGCGACGGATGGCCCTGATATGCAGGCAGTGACTTCTGTCGAAGAGAATGAAGCGATCCTAGCTGCCAAGGCAGTGATGGAACGCTACGAGGGAGAAAACTTTCGAACTTTCATCTCTGGAGGCCCGGTCTACGGGTCTTCCATCCAGGATTCGATGCAGTCGAACCTACCCAAGTTTTCGGGAATTTCAATTGGGCTGATGTTCCTGCTTTTGCTGGTCCTGTTTCGCCGAATTTCTGGGGTACTGCTGCCGATCCTGTTGGTGGTGCTGAGCATGGTGGTCACCCTCGGATTCATGGGAGCTTTCGGTCGTCCTTTTACTGTCATCAATCAGATTTTGCCGTCTTTCATTCTAGCGATTGGGGTTGCGGATGCTGTGCACGTGCTGACGATCTTCTACCGACATAGGATGGCTGGTAATTCCAAGGGGGATTCAGTTGCCTACGCTCTCAGCCATTCGGGGTTAGCCATTGTGATGACGAGCTTCACGACTGCCGGGGGGTTGTGGTCATTCGCCAATGCAGCCTCGGCGCCGATTGCTGATTTGGGTATTTACGGAGGACTAGGGGTTCTAGCAGCCATGGCACTTACCCTGACCTTGTTGCCTGCAATTTTAGCGGTACTACCCGGAGGGCCACAACCACTCTTTGGTCGAAAAGACCTGGATCAGGTTGAGCAAGCTCCTTCCTTGGCTGATCGTATACTGAGCAGTTGTGGAAAACTGGCTGTCAACCATCCCAAGCAGGTGATGATCGGTTGCGGTGTGGTCGTGATGATTGCGGTGGTGGGCATTGCCCAACTGAGACCTTCCAATTGGCCGCTGCGTTGGTTTCCAGAAAATGCTGAATTCCGCCAGCATACCCAAATCATTGATTCGCGCATGGGTGGCTCTTCCAATATCGAGGTACTGCTCAATACTGGAAAATCTGGAGGACTTTACGAGCCAGATTTCATGAATCGCCTTGATCAGTTGAACACAGTGGCCACTGAAGAACTGCAATTTCCAAAAGGTGAGGTTGTCGGCAAGGCTCAATCAGTTTTGGATGTGTTGAAGGAATCCAACCGGGCCTTGAACGAAAATCGTGCAGAATTTTATGCCGTGCCGCAGGCAAGAGACCTAATTGCCCAGGAGATGTTCCTCTTCTCCAATAGCGGTGCGGATGACTTGGAGAAGCTGACCGACGTTGGTTTCAGCATGGCAAGACTGAGCCTCTACATCCCGAATTTGGATGCCATCGATTCGATTGTCTTCACGAAACAGCTCGAGGAGAAAATTCAGAATATCTTTGGCAATACGATTGAGTATTCGATCACAGGGATCGCCCAACTCTGGGCAGGAACAATGACCAATGTGCTCAACAGTATGCGAGATAGCTACATCATTGCTCTGATCCTGATCACCGGACTGATGGTCGTCTTTCTGGGAAGTTGGAAGGTTGGTCTGCTCAGTATGATTCCGAACCTGACACCCATTCTGATCACCTTGGGTCTGATGGGCTTTTTCGACCTGCCACTTGATCCCTTCACCATCCTAATTGGTAGCATTGGTATCGGGTTGGTGGTAGATGATACCGTCCATTTCTTGAGTGTCTTTCAACGATATTTTGATCGCTACGGAGATGCCGCTCGGGCCATCCAGGAAACCTTGATGACAACTGGCAAAGCCCTGCTCTTCACGACGTTGATTCTCGTAGGTGGCTTCGCTTCCTACATGGCTGCAGATTTTGTCAATATCTTTGCCTTCGGAATGCTGTTGGTCGTCTGCATTAGCTCGGCTTTGATCCTTGATGTCCTTGCAGCTCCAGCGTTGATGATGTTGGTCTACGGGAAGCAGTCTTCTGTGGAACAGCCCCGAGCCTATCAAAAAGAGAGTGGTTTTGCAGAATTAAACTGATGGTTCCCAAGCGGTTTCTTTCTCCATAAATTTTTGAAGGAAACAGCTATTCTTGGAAAAGATCTTTGAACTCATTCACACAACAGAAAGGCTATGATGAAGAGGTGGATTATTCTGGTTTTGGGAGCTTGCTTGGCAGGCATTGGTACCAGTACCTGGGCCCTAACGGCAGATGAAATTATGCAACGGGTTAATGACCGTGAAGATGGTGACAACATCGTCATGGAAATGCAGATGGTGCTGATCAACAAGAACAATGAGCAGCGCGTGCGACGCATGCAGCAATATCGGCAGGACAAGGGAGAGGACTCCCAGAGCGTGATTTTTTTTGAAGAACCCGCTGATGTCCGTAACACAGGATTCCTAACTTACGATTACGATGACGAGAGCAAGGATGACGACCAGTGGATGTACCTTCCCGCGCTCCGCAAGACCAAGCGGATCGCGGCCAGTGACAAGAGTGGCTCCTTCATGGGCTCTGATTTCAACTACTCAGATCTGACTTCCTACAATCTTAGTGATTACAATTACAAATTGCTCAAGGAGAATGACAAGGTCGATGGTTCCGATGCCTGGGTGATCTACTCCGAGCCAAAGAATGATGATGTTAAGGAAGAAACTGGTTACGCTAAAAGCGTGATTTGGGTACGCAAGGACAACTACGTGGTCGTGCGGGCCAAGAACTGGGTTCACAAGAGTCCTGACATTAAGTTCTTTCAATTCAAGGATCTCCAACAAATCGAAGGTGTTTGGTTCCCTTCTGAGATCAAGGCTCAGCGACGCTTCGGCAAGGAGGTCGTGCACCAGACCATCCTGCGTCAGCAAAACATCCGCCTGAATCAGAATCTGGAAAACTCTCTCTTCAGTCAGCGAAGGTTGGAGCAGGGGCTTTGACGACATTCCGAACAAGTATTTTTTTAGCTGGTTTGCTTCTCTGGACTGGAACTACTTTTGCCCAGGAAGAATCACTAGATGAATTGCTTGAAGGTTTTGAGGAATCACCTAGCTCTGAAGAAGAATCTGTGAACGATTTATTAGGTGGCTTTGAAGAGCCGGAAGCTTCTACGAATGAACTGCTGGACGGCTTTGAAGAGCCTGCTGAAACTCCCGATGCCTCAGAAGGGCTGCTTGAAGGCTTTGAGGAGAACTCCTCAATCGTGACCGAAACAGACAGCCTCTCTTTGCCAACGGGTCTGGCAGGGTCAACGGGAATCAACATTTCCTTCGCCTATGCTCAGTCAAATCCTAATCTTGATAAACCAGATTATCGGGGTTTAAGAAAACTTCGCCTGTATTTGCAGCTGGAGTATCAATATGACCTTACGCCCAATACCCGTTTTTTTGTAGATGGTAAGGCATCCAGAGACCTAGTCTATCAGTTTTTGAATCGTGAAGAGTATTCAGAGGAGTACCTGCAAGCTTACGAACAAGAGATTGAACTTCGGGAAACCTTCGTGTCAACCTCCTTAGGATCCGACATTGATCTAAAGTTTGGTCGCCAGATCAAAGTCTGGGGAAAGGCAAACCTGCTAAGCGTGGTCGATGTGCTAAATCCCACCGACAGTCGTGAACCCGGACTGATTGACATTGATGACAGCCGCTTGCCCGTCACAATGACCCAACTTGATTACTACACAGGGTACTGGCATCTGAACCTGGTTGTGATTCATGAAATCCGTTTTGGCAAATCCCCAGAGTTTGGCAGTGAATTTTATTTCGCGGATGCTGAAAGTCCACCAGAAGAAGTACCAACAGAGACCGAATACGGTGCAGCCCTGAACGGTCATTTCACGGGTTGGGATCTCTCCTTCTATGCGGCCAGTGTTTACAACGATCAAGGTCGGGCTGATGGCAGCTTCCAGCCGATGCTAGGTTCATTTCCAGACAGAGTGGTACATGACCGCTTGCAGATAGTGGGAACTGCCTTCAGCGCCGTCGAGGGTAGTTGGATCGTGCGAGGGGAAATTGCGGATGTCCAAGGACTACGGTTTACCAACTTTTCAAAGAACTTCTCACGGCAGGATCATGTACTTGGAGTGGAATACTCTGGTATTCCAGATGGGGCCCTCAGTGCGGATGTCTCATGGGAGTGGATTCGTGAGTTTGAGCAGGCATTAGAGGAAGTTCCTAATGAGCAGGAGCAGAGTACGGTTACGACAGCCATCCGCTTTCAGCAGGATTTCCTCAACCAGACTCTCTCCTTCAACGTGATCGCCTTCCAGTTTGGGGAATTTGGTTCATCTGGTTCATCCCAGCGAATTGGACTCGATTACGATTGGGCTGATGGTTTGAATGTTGGCGGAGGAGTTTTGCTCTACCACGAAGGGGATACATCTTACTCAAAACGCATCGCAAATAACGATCGTCTGTTCGCAGATCTGAAATACTCCTTTTAAGCTCTGTCATATTCTTTGTTAATTAAATTTCTAATTTATCAGAGTCTTTTACACTCTCTCAGAGATTTGCTTGATGAGTGAACCAAGCCCAAGATTCTTTGAAATTTTCTTAGAAATTTTTTGATCACTCACCCGACAAGGTCCAGGCAATAGAGCATCTGCTCAAAAAGCGTTATATATTTGTGAGGATCTCCCAAATGTACCAGAGATTCTTGATTTGGGTTGTGGGACAGGAGGTCAGACCTTTCAACTGGCTGAGCTGACTCAAGGATCTGTCATTGCAGTCGATCAAAATTTATTGAGCATTGAAAAGCTTAGCCAAAAGCTTGTGCAGCTTGGTTTGACAAATCGTATTCAGGCCCAAGTCGGAGACATGGCAGAGCTGAATATGGCACAATCAAGTTTTGATCTGATCTGGTCGGAAGGGGCGCTATACAACATCTGCATTCCGCGAGCGCTTTCGATTTGTGCAGGCCTGCTCCGTAAGGGTGGCTACTTAGTATTTACAGATGCGGTCTGGTGTAGAGCTAATCCGCCAGATGCGGTCAAAGCCATTTTTGAGAGTGACTACCCAACAATGGGCACAGTTGCAGATCTTGTCTCATTGATCGAGAGCAGCCCTTTTGAGTTACTGAATCACTTTCCTTTGCCACCGGAAGCCTGGTGGGATGATTTTTACACCCCGATGGAACGGATTATTGAGGAATTCCTTGGAAAATACGCGGATGATCCAGAAGCGTTGGAAATCCTCAAGCAACTTGCACTAGAGCCCGCAGCACATCGAAAAAATTCAGATTACTACAATTATGAGTTTTTTATTACGCGAAAAGTCTAGAGCCTACCAGTAAATAACGACTTAATGGTTTGGGCAACACTACACTCTTTAGGGGCAAATCCATAGATGCATGCCCGAAAACTTTGGTGACTTTCGAGTGGTTCAAACTCGTCACAAGCGCTGGAGTAAACGCGGTCCCTGGCAACGAGTCTTTGAAATTCTGGCTACCGAGGCAAATAATGAGTGTGGCCAGATTGACAGCACGCTTGTTCGTTTCCACCGGCCCAAGTCCAGCGCCAAAAAAGTGATCGCAGCCAAAAAAGTGTCGGTCGCTTCAGCGGAGTTCTGACAACGACAGATCCATGCAAATTGTTAGACGCTCCGTAATCAAATGGAGTTCAATCTCGAAAGGAACTCTGGGAGTTCGACAGAGTCAAGTATCGATTGCGATATTTGATTGAGAATTTCTTTGCCAAGCTCAAGCAATGTCGGGCAATTGTGATCTGTTAAGCTCAGCGAGCTTGTGCCTTTTTCGGTGGCATTTTCTAAGCAGTCACGATCATTTGGCTAAATTGATAACAGACCCTAATTTTTCAAACAAATACTTTCTAAAGGCAATTATGAATGACTCATACTTCACCTCATCCGTCCTAAGTAGTTTTATAGATTACCTTAAAGAAGGTTCTGCATTTTATATAATTGCCGGAATATTTGCGTGTATTGCATATGGAATATTCTATAACTCTTTGGTTCATGATAAAAAAATAGTTAAAGATAACCATCAATATGCTGAAATCCTTTCAAGGGTTTTATTTGGTGCAATTTTTATGATTGTTGGTGGTTTAAATGGCTTTTTTGACTTTGTTCCAGGTGGTCAGAAGTTGGAGTGTGAACCATGTTCATTGTTTATGAATGGATTGGATGCAACAGGATACATGTTCCCATTCGTTAAAATTTCTGAATTTATAATTGGTGGAATGATTTTATTTAATATGTATACTACGCTTGCTATAGTTTTAGCTTCACCGATAGTCATTAATATATTTTTATATAATTTATTTTTGGATCAAAGAGGAATTGTAGAAGCAACTGTTTTAGTTGTTTGCTTACTTTACATGACCTGGAGAAGGCAATCAAATTTTGTAAAATTATTTGTAAGATAGTTGCTCATCTTGATTTAAATTTTGAGAATAAATGATTTTTGAATTCACCAAATATATCAGTCAAAGAACTGTACTAGAAATACGTACTGAAAAATAGAAATAATTAAATTGTATATATGTTTAATGACATAGAGTCGGAGCCACTACGCAGTTCTAGAGCTAGTGCTTGGACGTTATTTATTTTATGAATCAGTTATTCTAAAGAGACTTCTAAAGTTGTTGGGACTCACTGTAGCAAAATATTCTTCGATATGGCCTTATTAAGTATTGCCGCAAGCTACGGTTGGCAGACTCAATGTAGGTAATGAAGTTCGTGTCTTGGGGTTGCTTTCAGGAGGCCTTTCGGCAGCTTGAACTTAACCAGCGGGAAACTCCCCTTTCAGTGGACACAGATTGTTCAGCCAATCGTTCGCATCCCCATTCCTTTGAAGTAGAATTTTTGAGTTCGCTTTGAGTGCTGGATCTCTTCTGCATCACAGGGTTTGAAAGGTTCGTCGAAAAGCTTGGTGACGATAGCGTTAGATCCCCCGATTATCAACGAAAAGGATCTAGTCTGGATGAGCAAATTGGGGACATTGCACCATTAGATCTCCAAATTAAAATGATCACTTCATTTGTCGAAACCGTGCAATTGTTCCGATTTCTCTAAATTAATTCTAAATAAAATTTTTCTGAGGAGCTTCAACTATTGATTGATCGAAAAAAAATTCATAAATTTTATGAGAAAACAAGTAAGAATTATTCTCAAAATATTTTCTATGAGGCTGATACAGAATACCAAAAGAATATTTTAGATAATATTAGAAAACATTTGAATCTTAGCACAAAATCTAAATTAGCTTCGATCGGATGTGGGAACGGTAGTATTGAATCTACATTAGCTAGACTTTGCAATTTAAAAGAAAAGATTTTGGTAGTAGATTCAAATGAGAAAATGTTAGATTACGCTAGAAGTGACAACTATTTAGAATCAATTCTAATGAATGGATTGAAATTTGTTAAAGATCCAAATTTCCATTACGATAAGTGTTTACTTAAAGAAGTTGTTCACCATTTTTCTGAGAATGAAATTCATGAAATTTATCAGGGAATTTATAACCAATTAGCGGAAGGTGGAACTACATTAACAATCACAAGAAATCAAGAAACTGAATATCCTTTTTTCTTAGAGGCAATCGAAAAATGGCAGCAAATTCAACCACCTTTAGAATTATTTATAAAAGCCCAAGAAATTTCTGGATTTGAAGTTACTTTAGAGGAAGTAAGTTATAGAATGTACGTTTCAAAGAAAGATTGGGTTGATATGTTAAGGAATAGATTCTGGTCACATTTATCAGAAATTGAAGATGATCGTTTAGACAAAGGCATTACAGAAATTGAAGAAAGATACAAAGAACTTGAAACTCTTTCTTTCAATGATTGTTTGATCTTTTTGATAGGTCGCAAATTGCCGCTAATTCAATCTGACTCTTTATAGGGCCCAGCATCAAACAAACTCTAAATCGTTAGAAGAGTATCGTTCTTTTTAGGGACAAATCCCTTTTTCCTTCCCCTATGGAGGAACAGTCCAAGGACTACCAGACACTAAGCTCTCCATGATGATCAGTGGCAACGCATAGAACACCTGCTCTTCGACAGTGTTGTAAATGTCGTAGTTACTGCCAAGAACAATCTTTACTTGTTTAGGAAGTGCCCTACCGTTTTCGGGTCGGTATCCCTTGGCGTGACCTGCCCAAAGGCTCTGGCGACTTTCGGGTGATGCACGCTCGTTAAATGTACTTGAGTGAGCGTAGCCTCTGGTAACATTCTTTGAAGATCACGCTGCCGAGGCAGACCATAAGTATGCCCAGATCGACAGCACTATTGTTCTAGTCCGTCAACAAAGTGCAGGCTTAAAAAAGTGATCGCAGCCAAAAAGGTATCAGTCGCTCCGGTGGATTTCTGACGACTAAAATCCATGCAACCTGCGATGGGCTAGGCAATCCAAAGGGGGGGATCTGAAGTCTTGATCAAGTCCGTGATCCGAAGGGTGCTGATGTGCCACTACCAGCCTTTTTGAATCAGATCAAGGCGTTGATGGCAGGCAAATCCAAGGCTCCCCAAGACTGGCTCTTGAATCGCTCGGAGCAGCGGCAAATCGATGGCGACACATTTATTGAGAGCTGCTTTGCTAAACCCAAGCAACGTCGGGCAGTTGTCACCCGTTATGATAAGCGATCCTTTGCTGTTATTGGTGGCATCCATTTGGTAACCATTGTTATTTGGCTAATTGATCGCAGGCTCCAATTCCATTTAAAATAATTTTTCGCCTTATGAAGTGGAAGTGATCACCAAGTTTCTACTATCCAAGCTTTGCTTGGTTTTCCACTAAGAATTTTTTGTGGGTTATCCAGACTCTAACTTGCTCTCGTATTCCTCCTGCAACTGTCGCAATTCGAGAATCACTGCCCTAATGTCGGAGGAGTTCAGTACGTTTACTTCGATATTCTGGCCCTGATGAGAGAGGCGCTGGCGACGGTTTCGATGTGCCTCAGAGTGAAAATCTTGGACCTGATAGACTTTGATTGGCCGGCTGAAGCCTTTCGGAGTAATTTCATCGAAAGGCAAAAACTCAACATCCCCATCCAACAAACGCATCGTGGGCTCAGAAACCAAGATTTCGTTATTTGGTGCCATACTCTGAAGACGAGCTGCCAAGTTGACAGGGCTCCCCAAGGCTGTGTAATCCAATCGCTGGTCTGACCCAAAGTTTCCAACAGTGCAGTAGCCTGTCGCAATTCCCATCCTCACGTTCAATCCTTCAGGTGCTCCCAGTCGATTCCAATATTTGCTCAATTCATTCACACGTTGTCGCATTCGCACAGCCATTTCTACACATTTCAGGGCATCTTCGGTTTCTCCGTCAGAATTTGGATCCCCAAAGAAAACCATCACAGCATCTCCAATGAACTTGTCAATGGTACCTCCACACTCGATAGCGATAGTTGTCATCTCTGAGAGATAGTTGTTTATGATACGCGCTAATTTTTCTGGCTCTAGTGTGTCGGACAAATCTGTAAAGCGAGCAATGTCAGAGAAGAAGACGGTCAGATTTTTCCTTTGGTGTGTACCCAGGTCGCTATGGGTGTTTGAAAAAATACTTTCATAGATCTGTGGAGATAGGTACTTTGCCAGTCGGTTCGCCAGCATCTCGAGTTGTTTGCTCTTCTCCTCGATGATTAATTGATCTTGCATCTTCTGTTCGATCAAATCTTCCTTCTCTTTGCGCAACTGCATCTCAACGGTACGGTCAACAAACTGGCCCTGTACTCCGTTCAAGTAAGAAAAACTCTCATCGTATGTCTGTGCAGACAGCAATGAATAAACTCGGATGTTTCCTTCGATTTCAATTTCAATTTGAGGAATCAATATCGAACCATTTTCGTTCAATCCCGTTACAAATTCATCAATTTGCTTACCAGGCAAACCCAGTTGCTCCAAAACGTCAGGAAAGTAAGCATTCGAAACATTGCCCAAGATGGGAAAGAACTTTTTGAAATTTTTATTGACTCGCCGGATTTCCAAATCTCTGTTGGCAAAATAGGCAGCTGTGATCGCGTTTCTGAAGTTGAAGAAACTCAGTTCGATAATATTATTTTGGTTGAATAACTCTTCCAGGTTCATAGTTTCTTACTTTGTAGCGAAATCTTCATCAGGCAGATTGGGTGTAGAATTTTTTCTTCTACTCAATTTGCCTGTAATGGCTCCCCAGGTAGTAACACAGTAAGGGGTGCAGTAGGTTAAAATGATTTTCCAAAATACCGGCCATTCACCGTGCAAGATAATGTTGTCGCCATGATTGATCGTTGTCAAAATGGTGCCGATGACGAGCGCGGTTAAAAAGGCTTTCTTTGGGGTTCCATGACCAAACGCCAACTCGAGCAAATCATATTCGGTTCCACGATGTCTGAGCGAGATGTGCATTGGATTTCCCGGTAGCGCTTAGTTTCAGTTGTTGTGACTGGCCTGCGTCAGTGGGTCGATTCAACCCATTGACTGAATTCCATCAGCGTATCTTGCATCTCTAGGAATCTCATTTTCACAACGTACCACATAACAGAAGCAGCATGATAAGTTAGTCAACTTTCCAGTAAAGGGTTCCCTGTGTATTTCCAGTTCCAAAGTCATTGGTGATTGCAGTTTTAGGCTCACATAGTTCGAAATACCTTGGATTTAGAATGATTTGGCTCATCTAGCCGCAGTAATCGGGACAATTTTTCAAAATTGGGCCAATCCGCTCATTTTTTTTACACGATCTTCTGGGGATACAATCTCAGAAATCTTAGCCCCGAAATTTTCTTTATAAACGACCAATTCGCCACGGGCGACTAATTTACCGTTCACAAAGATATCCAGATCTTCACCCACAAAACGGTGCAGTTCAACAACAGATCCTTGCCCGAGTGAAATCATATCCTTAATATCCATCCTAGTTCTGCCAACTTCGCAAGTCACCTTGAGAGGCATTTCCATCAGAAAGTCCACACTCACATTAGATAGTGGAGATTCTTGTTCTTCAGAAGACAGATTTGCATCAAAAATATTGGGAGGATTGATTCTTTCCAGCAGGGATTCCTCCTGGTTGTCGCTCTTAGCTAGGGCTCCTTGTGGTGGTTTTTTTTCACTATTAGATTTCTTGTCTTCTACTCTGACATTTTCTATCGAATTATCCGTCAAAGTTGAGCGACTCTCCTTGGTGCAATCTGTATTTTCAAGAGGCTCTTCGAGTTTTTCGTCATGTGATGTGCCGTCTTGTATCAACTCGTTTGCGCTATTTGATTTCGCGTCTTTTAGCTCAACATCCTCAGCTAGAGGAGAGAGGGGATGCTCAGTATTTTGGCCATCAGCACCTTGATGAGCTTGTGGCCCTAGATTTTCAACTGCTTGAGTATTTCCTGAGTCTCGGTGGAGCCCATCAAGAGTATTAGATTCATAGACATTTGGGAAAGCCGGACTGTTTTGAAAATCAGTTTTTTGAAAGTATTCATCAACGTGACGTACAAGCTCGGACCTCAACTTGTTATTGAGTCTTCCAAGAAGATCTGTCGCAATATTGCTTGCTGTTGATTCCCTCTCACTCATCGTGGGACTTCAATCAGAATGGGATGCTGAAGGCTGGCTTTGTGCAGAGGAAGTTCTCTGAAAGAGTATCGAGCGGCTACAGAAAAGGCTCTTCTCTGTTAGTTCATTGAACCCTAGCAACAGTTATGTTGTCTAGGTTTCAATTCTATGCACCAACTGATCAATCCAGCGCATTACCTGAATTCCATCAGTGTATCTTGCGCCTTTGGGAATCTTCTCGTCACCACGAACCACACGGCAGAAACAGCGCAACTCCTCGGTCAACATCCCGGTGAAGGGTTGTGTGCGTGTCTGAATTTCCAAGTTCATAGGTGGATGGTAGCCCTGGTCCCACAGTTCAAAAGGTCTCGGATTTGGTGTGATCCGGCCCATCCAACCATTGCCATAGATTTCCATTCGATCAAAGCCTTCGTGTGACATAGAGTCAGGAGTTAGAAAGCCTGCGGCAAAGGTCGCAATCCGACCGTTACCCCAACTGAGTTGTGCCAGCGCGAGATCCATCACTCCTTCCGCATTACGATGCTGTTGAGCCTGCAGTTGTATGGGATCTTCCCCATCAACTAAAGATTGTACACAGTACAAGTCATGGATCATTGTCAGGAAGAAGGGATTTTCGTCAGCATAGTGAGCTGCTTGGGAGGTGGGCCGCATTCGATAGCAGGAGACATAGTCAAAGCCACTGCGCTGCTGGCACTGGTAATGAAGTTCCCTGAACTCACTATTGAAAAGCAGGATGTGCCCCAGCATGAACCTCCCAAGTTGTGAATCATTCAAGGCTTGTAAGGTCTCTGCTTCAGCAAGGCTCGGAGCGATAGGTTTTTCTAGTAACACAAAGGCACCGGTTTGCAGAAGCTGCTGGGCAAGATAAACGTGTGAAGCGGTTGAAGATGCAACGATCCAAGCTTCCACATCTGTGTTGCGGATAGCTGTTTCCAAATCAGAAAAGCGGGGGATTTGAGCAAGAGAAGTTGGTAGCTTGGCAAGCGCAGTGGCTGAGGAGTCAACAACTGCACACAGTTGTGCTTCACTGAGGCTGTTGACGGTCAACGCATGAAGCCTCCCAAAGTAACCAGCACCCAGAACACCGATTCGGACTGGGGACAGCATCATACAGAACCCCTCAAGATTGGATCAGGTCTTCAGGGCACCCTCCATCAGACCTTTGAAGAAGAGCTTCTGAGCCATTGCAAAAGCGATGATGCCTGGAAGGACAACGATGACATAAACGGCAGCAATGCGCGGCCAAGCCCACTGCCCCATTCCACCCTGCGCCGAAGCTAGTACGACTGGCATCGTACGAACTGCCTGGTCATTGGTTAGTGTGGCAGCCAGCAGATATTCCCCCCAGGCAGTCACAAAGTTGACAATGATGATAACAACCAACCCGTTCTTGGCCAGTGGAAGTCCAATCAACCAAAGCGTTTTCCAAGGACCGGCACCATCCATCCTTGCTGAATCAATCAATTCTCCAGGAATCAACTGAAAAATACTGCGCATGATCAACACGCTGACCGCGAGGTTCAGAGTGATGTAGGGAAGAATCAGGCCATGCGTACTGTTGATCAGGCTTAGGTAATCCTGAATTTCATAGACTGAAATGATGGAGACCACCCGAGTTGGAAAATAAAGTGAGAGTACCAGCACTGTCACCAAAAAAAGGCTGCCCTTGGGGCGCAGGTGAACAATCGCATAGCCGGCGAGTACAGCGCAGATAGAAGTCAACAGAACGGTTGCTGAGGTAATGTAGATGCTGTTGAACAGGTTCTGTGGGAGGGTGTCGATCTTTTCAAAAACGTAGGCGTAGTGATTGAAATCAAACTTGCGAGGCCAGAGATTTCCTCGCATCGAATCAGGCATGGACTTGATCGAGAGCAGCAGTACCCAAGCTAGTGGTAGCAGGATCGTCAGCATAAAAAAGACGATCAGTGTGTGCCGAACAATATTGGTGAGTGGAAGTGCCTTTTTCATCAGTTGCCTAGAGCTTCAGTTGCTATTGCCAGCATCAATCACGTGAACGGAAGATGTAGATCAGCCAAGTGACGAAGACCATCATCACCAGCGAACCAACCATCCCGATAGCCGCAGCAAGTCCCTGGCGCCAGAGTCCAGTTTTGAAGGCCTGATCGTACATGAAGATCGTCCAGGTATATGTTGGTGATTCTCGGTTGAAGCCTCCAAAGATTAGGTACTCGTCAATCACTCCCATCGAAGTACCAAAGCGTAGAATGACCAGGATCAGCATAATCGGCTGCAAACGCGGTAGGATGATGTGTCGAAAAACCTGCCACTCATTGGCACCATCGATTCGAGCTGCTTCTGGAAGATCTTTGGGAATGGCTGCGAGTCCAGCAAGAAAAAAGACGCTGTGGTAGCCCAATCCCCACCAGACTTCCATGATGGCGACAGAGGGTAGCGTCAGGTCAGTTCCTCCCAGCCACTGTGGGGCGTTACGGTAGGTGAACCAGCCAGTCACTTCGACCAAAAAGTGGTTGATTGGACCAATCTGGTAGTTGTACATCCACTTCCAGAGTACAAATACAAGCGTACTTGGAATCACTGCTGGAATCAGCAGAATCACTCGGTAGACCGTGGCAAGGCGTTGGTTCTGAACTCCATTAATCAGAACTGCAAGTAGAAGGGGGATAATGATAGTGCCTGGTAGAAACATCGCTGTGAAGTAGGCAGCCCGTCCCAAGCTGTCCCACATCAGTGGGTCATTCAAGGCCTCAATGTAGTTGTCGAAGCCAACCCAATTGGCCGGATCATTTGTCAGATACTTGTAGTCAGTAAAGCTGATCCAAACGACCCTGACAATGGGGTAGACCTGATACCAGACGAAGAAGAGAACAGTCGGCAGCAGAAAGACCCAGTTGTTGTGTTCAACAAGCCAGGATTTTTGTATGGGGCCATGAATGGCAGGATTCCCAGTAGTCACTTTCGCTGTTTCCACTTGTATTGGTGACTGGAGCAGTATTTTGCCCAGAGAAGAATCCCTTGCAGATTCCTCTCTGAACAATCTATTCAGCGCAAGGCTTAGCCGCGCTTCATCTCAGCTTGAACGGCATTGACCACGTTCTGCATGGCCACTCTTGGGTTTTTCTCCTCACCCTTGAGGTAAGATTCCCAAATTGGTTTGCCAATAACAAATTGCTGGAGACCGAAGAGGTGATTGGTGATTGCCTTGGCTTGGTCCAACTGTCCGCGAACGAGGTCTACAAAGTCTGGCAGCCACTCTGGTCTGCTTGATTTCCAGCCAGAATAGAGGGACTTGTAGGGTGGTAGCTGTCCTGGATGCGCAGTTTCTGTTCCAGCGATGGAGTCTTTCCAGATTTGCTGGTCGTAGGTCAGCGCCTTGACGTATTCTGCTGCCTTCTCCTTGTTCTGACCGTGCTTAAACAAAGCAGCTCCAGTGGTCCAGAAGACTGTAGAGCCCTCCCCACCAGCAAACTTCGGTAGTGGCCCCATTCTCAGATCGCTAGGATTATCCCAGTACTGCGCCATTCGCAGCGGAGCATTGAAGTACTTGTTGTAGTAGCCCACTCGTTGCGCTGCAAATGCAACTTCGTCTGGGGTTCCGTTCACTCCCCCGTCACTTGTACCCGCCAGCATAATGTCCGGATGAGATTTGCTCATGATGTTCTTCATCAGCATCAGCGCTTCAATAGCAGCCTCACCGGTGAAGTCAAAGAGCCCCTCAGAAGTGTACACATCACTTGTAAGACTGTGCGTGAAAGGAGCTAGAGAGCGCCAACCATTTGCATCAAAAGTAGCACCAAACGGAGCTGCACCACTCTCAATGACCTGATCTGCTCTGGAGAGATAGTCTTGCCAAGTTGCCGGTGCACCATCAGGTAGCCCCGCTTCTTTCACGATTCCTGCGTGCCAGCCGGTTCCAATCACGTCAAGAAGGAAGGGCCAGCCGTACATCTTACCATTGATCATGCACTCCTCACGGATTGAGGGGATG
>JACLAC010014315.1_pt1 | contig 21167 bp, 23 predicted proteins | sample 8027881 | NCBI WGS metagenome assembly JACLAC01 (sample SAMN15725517, study PRJNA655200) | protist metagenome | isolation source: fluorescence activated cell sorting (FACS) single amplified genomes of... | place: Spain: Blaines Bay Microbial Observatory, Mediterranean Sea | collected 2016-01-19 | reverse complement strand
CAGCCTGAAGATGAAAAAATGATAATTAGTAACAACGGTGATGCTACTTTTCTTGCAATCAAGCCAATTGGCTACATGTTGCCTTTTTTAGATCCTGCAACCCTAGACATTAACGAATTTGATGGAGAAATCTTACCTCTAGCAAAAGTAGAGTTTGATGAGACGTTTTAAAAAATCTTTCTTGCTTTTTGTTTCCTTGGTTTTTTTTTCACCCCAAGGACATTCAGCCAATACATTCAATTTAGTAGATTTTTCTCAAGCCCCTAAATTTTTATCTGAATTTGGTTTTTTTCAAGACATGCAAAATCAAATTCCCGCTGAGGATGTGCACCCATATTCTCTTGTTAGCCCTTTATTTTCTGATCAAACAGATAAACTTCGTTTTGTGTATGTTCCCGAAGGACAGAAACTCGGTTATGTAAAAGATAAGGTTTTTATTTTTCCAGTTGGATCAACTTTAATTAAAACATTTGCCTACCTGAATAAAAATGGTGCATTGGAACAGCAGTTACTTGAAACTCGACTGTTAATAAATACTAATGAAGGTTGGAAAGCAATCAGCTATGTTTGGAATGAGGAACAAACCGATGCTAAAAGAGCTATAGCGGGAGCAACAATACCCACTACTTTCATTGACTCTCAAGGGAATCTAGTAGGAGTTCGCTATCGGGCGCCCAATCAGAATCAATGCAAGGAATGTCATCAAGTTAATAAAGTCATGACTCCTATCGGTCCCAAAGCAAGAAACATGAATAAGAATTTAAACTATCGATCAGGAGAAATGAATCAGTTGCTTTATTGGGCAGCATTAGGATGGATTGATCAAAAACTCGACTCAGTTTCAATCGCAAGTTACGAAGATGTAAATGCATCTTTGGATGATCGGGCAAGAGCCTACCTTGATATTAATTGTGGACATTGCCATATTCCTGGCGGCTCTGCAGACACTACTGGATTGTATTTAAATTTAATTGAAGAAAATCAAGAGAAGCTGGGGATATATAAAAAACCAGTAGCAGCAGGACGTGCAAGTGGCAATTTAAAATATTCTATAGTTCCTGGTCATTCGGATGATTCAATTATGCTTTTTAGGATGGAATCATTAGATCCTGGAATCATGATGCCAGAATCAGGTCGAGCTTTAGCAGATGATGCTGGAATTAAGCTGATTAAAGATTGGATAGACAAGCTCTAGTCTTTAAATTTGTCTAGAAGGCCATAAGTAATTCATAATGACCCTTTAAATTGGAGATATTGTATGTCTAAACATTCTGCATTGAATACCTTTGGGAGATCTGGAAATCCAGCTTTCACAAGAAATTTTGAAAATACTGAAGTTTTTTCTCAATCCGAGCGAATGACGCTTGATGGAGCAGTAAACAAAACAGCCATCTTACTGGCATTGTGTTTTGCAGGAGCTTTTGCAGGTTGGAATGTTCCGGCCTTGGCAATGCCTGGTTTGATAATAGGAACAATTCTTGCTTTTGTAACAATTTTTAGAAGTCCAGCTAAGGCAGGATCTACTGCTCCATTTTATGCTGCTTTTGAAGGCATGGCTCTTGGTGGCATTACAGTATTTGCCGAAATGCAATATCCTGGAATTGGTATTCAAGCTATAGGACTAACATTTGGAATTCTTGCCTCTTTATTATTTTGTTATAAAAGTGGAATCATTAAGCCTACAGAAAATTTTAGATTAATGATTTTTTCAGCAACCATGGGAATTGCTCTTTTATATCTGGTTAGCTTCATCATGTCATTCTTTGGGTCTGGAATTGGTTTTATTCACTCTAATGGATTATTTGGAATTGGTTTCTCTTTATTTGTTGTTTCTATAGCAGCACTAAATCTTGTGCTAGATTTTGATTTTATAGAAGAAGGTGCTGAACGTGGCCTACCAAAGTATATGGAGTGGTATGGAGCTTTCTCACTTATGGTTACATTAGTTTGGCTGTACATAGAAATATTACGCCTACTCATGAAACTTAGAAGCAGATAAAATGAATACTGTTATCTTTGGCATTCTTACTATTTTGTCACTCTTTATTTTCATGAACCTTGGTAAAATTAAAGCATCAAAAAAGCAAATGGATCGAGATGACCGTATTAAATGGGGCGGCAAACGCAGATCAAATTTTCAGCAGAACAGAAACGGATCAAAAATTATTGAAGGCAGTGCAGAGGAAGTTAGCGATGAAGCTAAGAAGTAAATTTTTTTTTGTAATTGCTATAGTAGCTCTTAGTAATTTTACTTTTTCACAAATCGATCAATCCAAAGGTTTCTTTGAAGATAAATTTAGGCAGCTGGATGAAGTATTCCCCTCACCAAATTTGATTAGACCCGCAACAGGCGAGCCAGGTCCAGAATATTGGCAACAAAGAGCTGACTATAAAATAAAAATTAAACTTGACGAAGTGACACGCAGCGTCAAGGGCTCCGAAGTTATAACTTATACAAATAATTCACCTTTGAAATTAAATTATGTTTGGTTGCAACTCGACCAAAATATTTTTGATAAGGACTCGATTAATAACCTCACTCGTCCTTGGTGGGGAGGAAACAAAAGCGTAGATTTCTCAACACTAAGAAGACAAAATTTTATGGATAGTTTTGATGGAGGCTTTCAAGAACTGTCTATTAAAGTTAATGGTAAAGATGTCAAAATAAATATAGTTGGAACTCATGTTCGAATAAATTTAAATGAGCCATTAATGATGGGTGAATCAACCAAGCTTGAAATTGAATGGTCATATGCTTTGGTAGAAGAGAATGCGGTTAGGGCTAGAAATGGATATGAATCATTTGAAGACGGTAACGATATCTTTTTATTGGCTCAATGGTATCCGAGAATAACTGTATTTAGTGACTATGAGGGCTGGCATAATAAAGAGTTTATAGGTAATGGTGAGTTCACTTTAGAATTTGGAGATTTTGAGGTTGATATTACCGTTCCAGCCGATCATATAGTTGCAGCAACTGGAACGCTGCAAAATCAAGACGATGTCCTGAATAGCACTCAAAAAAGAAGGATGAAAAAAGCAAGAAAATCATCTAAACCTGTCTTTATTGTTACTCCTGATGAAGCTTACGATAATGAGTTAGAGAAAAGCACTGATTATAAAACTTGGTCCTTTAAGGCCGAGAATGTTAGAGACTTTGCTTGGGCAAGCTCTAGAAAATTCATTTGGGATGCTGCTGGATTTAAACAAGACTCGATAGAGAATTCCTTGGTTATGGCTATGTCTTTTTACCCAAATGAGGGTGAGCCTTTATGGTCAAAATATTCAACTGAAGCTGTTATGCATACCATGGAGGTTTATTCAAAATATTCATTTGATTACCCCTATCCAACTGCTCAAAGTGTGAATGGTCCAGTTGGTGGCATGGAATACCCAATGATCACTTTTAATGGCCCGCGAACTGAATTAGAAGATGATGGGTCAAGAACATATTCAAGAAGCGAAAAAGAGTTTTTGATTGGAGTAGTGATTCATGAGATTGGGCATATTTATTTTCCAATGATTGTTAATTCTGATGAGAGACAGTGGACTTGGATGGATGAAGGTCTCAATACATTTTTACAGTATCTCGCTGAGCAGGAATGGGATATCAACTACCGATCAGATCGAGGCGAGCCAAGATGGATCACGAACTATATGTCTAGCAATAATCAAGTTCCCATAATGACTAATTCAGAATCATTATTACAATTTGGAAATAATGCCTATGCAAAACCTGCAACAGCTCTTGTTGTTCTTCGTGAAACAATTTTAGGAAGAGAATTATTTGATCAAGCTTTCAGGGAATATTCTGAGCGCTGGAAATTTAAAAGGCCAACCCCTTATGATTTCTTTAGAACCATGGAAGAGGCCTCGGGTGTTGATTTGGATTGGTTTTGGAGAGGCTGGTTTTACAGTACAGATCATGTCGATATTGCTTTAGAAAATATTCATATTGCATCATTAGATACTCTCAATCCTCAAATTGATTTAGCTAAAGATCGGGTAGATTTTGAAAAAGAACCAGAAATTCTTCATGATAATAGGAATGAGCAATCAGCAATCAAAACAAGAGTTGAAGCAAGGCCTGAGCTTCTTGATATTTACGATGAATATGATGAATTTACTCCTTCAGATAGGGAGATGCGAGATTATGAGGAAATTCTTAATGATTTATATGACAAAAACGATAGTGATCCTGAGTGGAAAAAGAAGGCACTGGTTGAAGCCCTTGCAAAAGAAGAGGATTACTATATTTTTGAATTCACAAATAAAGGTGGGTTAATTATGCCAATTCCACTTGAAGTAACATATGAAAATGGTCAGAAAGAATTTGTAAGAATTCCTGTAGAAATTTGGAGAAAAAATTCTAATAGAACTCGCTGGTTAAAACGCTCTAAAGTAAAAATTGTCCAGGCAGTGATAGATCCATACTGGGAGATTGGTGATACAGAAATTGAGAATAATTATTATCCTAGTCGACTAATACCGGCCAGATTAAAACCTCGTGCATCCAGAAGCAATCCCAAGAATTTAATGCAAGATCTAATAAATAGAAATAAAACTTTAACTTCTCATAGTACAAACTAAATATGCAAATATTAAATATTCTTGACAATGATCAACTAAAACATGCTCAGAATTTATTGACTAAGATAAATTTTAGCGATGGAAAAAAAACAGCAAAAGGCCTTGCAAAGGACGTAAAAAACAATACAGAAGCTTCAAAAACGGGGGAGGAATATGAGGAAATCTCAAAATATCTTTATAAAATTCTCGTTGAAAGTAGTTGGTTAAAAAGACGGTATGCACCAAAAAGATTTAGCAATCTAATAATCAATAAGTACTCGGTTGGAGATAACTATGGTAGACACTACGATAGCTCTCATATGATAACAAAATCAGGCTCATTAAGAAGTGATTTAAGTTTTACATTAATGCTTTCAAATTCTTCTGATTATGAGGGTGGCGAGCTTGAAATTGAAGCAGGAAATCAAACTCATAAAGTTACCCTTGATGCAGGACATATGGTTATTTACCCGAGTATTTATATGCATGCTGTTCTACCTGTGATTAAAGGCAGAAGAATAGCTTGTGTTGGTTGGTTCTCATCTCATATTAAAGACTATTTTGCCCGCGAAACACTTAATGCATACGAAGATATGCATCTTTCCTTATTAAAATATGATCTATCAGAAGATGATCAGCTTAAATTAAGTTATATGCAAAATAGGATCAGACATTTGCTTTCAGATTAAGCTTATATGAAAGTTGCTATAGATTTTGGCATTTCTAATACAGATTTGGCTATCTTAAACAAAGAAAAACTTATTTTTCATACCCTTCCATCCTTAAATAAAGAATTAAGCGACTTATTAATAAAAGAAATCTTATCTTTGCATAATATTAATATCTCGGATATTGGGATTATTGGAGTTACAGGGGGAAAATCTTCTGATCTTGAGGATATGATAGATTCCATCCCAATAATTAAAGTCAATGAAATTGAAGCAATTGGAACTGGAGCAAAACATCTTTATCAAATTAAAGATGAATCATCTTTAATTGTTAGTGCCGGAACTGGTACAGCCTGCGTTCATGTAGAAAAAAATTCCTGCAATCATCTTGGTGGAATTGCAGTAGGTGGAGGAATGCTTGAAGGACTCGGGCATATGCTTCTTAATAATGCTGATGGAACAGAAATTAATGAATATGGCGTTCATGGAGATAGATCTAAACTTGATTTTTTAATTGGAGATGTTGTAAATAAGATTGGTGCTCTTTCTCAGGATATTACGGCTGTAAACTTTGGTCGTGCTAAAACTTCTTCAGAAGATACTATGGAAAATACTGCCGCAGCACTCTGCAACATGGTTGGAGAGGTTATTGGAACAATCGCTTATCTGAATGCAATGTTAATTGGTTCAAACAATGTATATTTTATTGGTCGTACATCTCTTTTATCAGAAGTTACTAAGGGTATAAATAATCGACTTGAGCTAGCTGGAATTAAAGGAAAATATAATGATCAACGAGGATTTGGGAATGTCATCGGGGTCATGGAGATCATTAAGAATCACTGATAAATATATAATTATTTTTTTAATTATCAAGAGAAGTTTTACAGCAGTCAAAAATCAAAGAAATTTTAAAATTCTATCAACACAAGAATGTAAATCTTTGGTATTAGTAACTGTGTGGTTGGAATATTTTTTATAGAGCCTCTGCCTTTCTATAAATGCATCTTCAATCGACTGACTTGGAGCTTTTGCAAAACCTCTATCCATGAAACTTGGAACTCTCTGTAGAATTTTGTCAAAAGGGACCTCTAAAAAAATTACTTTTGAATTTTGTTGAATATGCTTCATCGCTTCATCGCTATAAACTGCGCTTCCACCAGTTGAAAGGATAGTTTCATTTAAGTAAAGGTTTTTAAGAACTAAATTCTCAATTTCTCTAAGTGCAATATAACCCTCATCATCTAGAATTTTTTGTAAACTTTTTCCATACTGCTCTTCAATCAGAACATCACTATCAATTAATCTAAAATCAAGTTTCTTTGCAAGCTCTTTGCCCACAGATGATTTTCCGGCTCCAGCCATTCCTATTAGTGAAATAGATTGTTTCAAGATTTATTTTCCTTGATCTTCAAGATATTTAGCAATGATTGATTCGGTTGCAAGAAGATTTTTTCTAGAAGTTTTTGTAGCAAATAAAATTTCAAAAATTAAAAAAATTAAAGCAAGTATTAAACAAACCATACAAAGAATAAAAGCAAATGAAATAAAGTTATCTAGCAAAATTTGATAGATGCCTCCTACAAATAATGAACCGATGACAATACAAACAATTAAGCCACTAAGGGTGCAAAAGAAAAGTGCTGTATTGATAAATCTGGTGCGTAAAATTAATCTTTTACGATTTGATAATATTATTTCCTGATCTTTATGGCTGACTCTTGAGAGATAACTTTGAAGATATCTTAGCCTATCAATAATTCTTCCAAGTCTCCCAGTCATAACATTCATCAATGCGCCTATGCCGGCTAATAAAAAAACTGGGGTTACTGCTGACTGCATTATTTCTGAAATAGATAGATATTCTGACATTACAATTACAAATTAGAGGTATTATTTACTAACTAAATTGTAATCTTTTATATCCAATATGAGAAAAATATTTTTATCATTAATTTTGTTTCCATTGATTTTAAGTGCATCAACTAAATTAATTGTTCTAGGTTCAGGCACGCCTAATCCTGACCCCGCAAGGAACGGTTCAGCTTATGCCGTAATTGTTAACAATCAAGCATACTTGATTGATTTTGGTCCTGGGATCATAAGAAATGCCGCTGCTCTTTCACCTGAATGGGGTGGCGATATAAAAGAGATGTCAGTAAAAAATTTAGAGTATGCCTTTTTAACTCATATACACTCTGATCATTCTGCGGGTTTGACCGACCTATTGCTAACTCCATGGGTTATGGGAAGAAATACAGAATTAAAATTATTTGGTCCACTTGGATTGGATAAAATGGCGAAGTCTATTCTTAAAGCTTTTGAAGATGATATAAATTATAGAATCCATGGAACTCAACCATCAAATAAAATAGGTTATAAATTCAAATTTCAACTTCTTTCTGAAGGTATAGTTTTTCAAGATAAAAATGTTACTGTTGAAGCTTTTAAGGTTCCGCATGGAAGCTTTGACGATGCATATGGATTTAGATTTACTTCTGAAGATAAAGTTATAGTATTCTCTGGTGATACTGGACCATCAAAAATATTGGAGGAATTTGCGAATGGAGCGGACATCCTTGTTCATGAAGTATATTCTCATTCAGGATTTTTAGAAAAGACCAAAGAATGGCAAAAATATCATCAAGGACACCATACCTCGACTTTCGAGGTTGGCGAGTTAGCATCTCGAGCAAAACCAAATCTCTTGCTTCTATCTCATATACTTTTTTGGGGATCTACCCCTGAGGAAATTCTTAAAGAGACAAGATCAACTTATGATGGTGAAATAAGAATTGCTGAAGATCTAATGATTATCGAATAATGGTGGAGCTACGCGGGATCGAACCGCGGACCCCCTGCTTGCAAAGCAGGTGCTCTCCCAGCTGAGCTATAGCCCCACACGAGGGGATAATTGTACAAGATATCTTTTTCAGTGCAACAAACTCTTTCTAATAAAGATTATGGTCTCGCAAGGGATTGATGATGCCCAAAACTTGAAAAATATTAAAACTTAGGAGTAGAAATATCTTCAAACTTGGGAGTTTGGGGAAAGAAAATTCTCATGTTTTCTCATCATCAATCCCCATTGAATTTGAATTCTCAAAGGAGGCCACCTTAAACCCTGTGTTCATCTTAGGGAACATATCTGAAGGGTTCAGGGAGTAAAGCTACCACAACTTTTTATTGGCAGCCTCCTGTGAGAAATTAATTAAAACTTATAACTAAATCCAACTTTAAGGGTTCTAGGTTTCTGTGATCTAGCACCTTCAGATGGAGCTCTTGAGATGATATCAGCATCATCAGAGATGTTCTCAATAATTGCATAAATATCCATCGAATCATTAAGTGATTTTCTTATATTTATATCAATGATTGTATGAGCATTAATCTTGTTATAAGTACCACAAGCTGCAATTGAGCATGAACTACCCACATCAATTATTCTCATATTTCCACTTAGGCCATTGTCAGTAAGGAATCCAGCAACTAGTGACATAGACGAGCTAGGAACATATGGCAAATCATCACCTGCAGCAACTACTCCAAAGTAATCACTCTCAGAACTATTCTTAAAAGTAGCATCTGTAGAGGTATAAGTTAAGGCTATAGGATAACTGACTCCATCACCGTCTAATATCCACGAACCACTAAACTCTATTCCCTCAACATCTGCTGCACCACCACTGAAAACGGCAGATTCATCAGGATTGCAAGAAGCCCCAGTGACATTAGTGCATTCAGCTGCAAGGTTTGAGTATTCACTAGAAAAGTAGAATAGCTCTATGTCAGTTGTGCCTTCTGAATATCTAATACCAAGCTCAGTATTATCAGCTTCCTCTGGATCTGCTCCAAACATAGGAGTCATGCCTTCGTGAAATCCTGCTACCAAAGTAACGCTATCACTCAAGTCATATGTAGCACCAATGCTTGATGTTGTATGATCATTTGTAGCAAAGGTATCTCTATTGTCAGCTTCGCCTGTTCTAACCATTGTTAAGTTTGGTCCTGCGCGATCCGACCATCTTCTGTGACGTTGATCATAGTCCTCAGATCTGTAACCTAGAGTTACATCTAATCTTCCAAAATCCATAGTATCTTGAAGGTAATATGAAGTTGCGCTAGATTCTCTTAATCTGTTATTACTATTATTTAAGCCAATATAACCATACAAAGGAGACAAAGAACCATCTGCAGCTTGATCTGCGTATTCGTGAGCCTGAACTCTACTCTCTGAATCTTCCATGTCTCTGTAACCTAGAGTTAGGTCATGGATTCCCAATGAAGTGTTAATGGTAAATTGATAACCTTCATTGGTGTAGTATCTGTTGTTATGCTTATACTCAATTTCAACTGGAAGCTGACCATCAAGAATGGCCTGAGCATTTGCGCTACCATTGTTAGCAGCACTGATTAGTTCATTAATATCGTCTTGCTCACCATGTTCTTTGTCATTGTTAAAGTCACTAACTTTAAACCAATCTCTGTGATAATCATTTTGCCATGAAGTAAATTGAACATTAAAATTTTCAAAGTCACCAACATAAGTTAATGAAGTCTGCTCGCCATCATTCATCATTTTGTCGTAGGCAGTTGCTCCATATCTTACTCTAGGATTTGCATTGAAACTAGCTTGTGATAGACCAACATAGGACTGATTAGAATTCTCATCAAGATCCACCATTTTTAGTGTTAATGAATGAGTCCCACTTTCATATCTTGCTTTCACCATTAAGTCTGATTTATCAAATCCAGTATCGCCGCCCACATTGGCAATAGAATCAAAACCATCACTTTCATGCTCATGAACTTCAACTAAAGCGCCGAAATTACCGCTAGTTCCACCGAAATATGCATGGGTTCTCATCATTCCATTTTCACCTAATTCTTGAACAAATTTTCCTGAAGTTGTGTTTGGAATTGGAGTACTTATTAAATTTATTGCTCCTCCAATTGTTTGAGGTCCCTGAGAAACAGCTGCAGGTCCTTTTAACACTTCAACTGAATGTATTCTTCCTGTTGTAGGAAAGTAGTATGCTGAAGATGAGGTATAGGGAGAAGGAGCAACAAGCACACCGTCTTCCATAACAGCCACTTTTGCAGATCTTTCTATGGCAGTTCCTCTAATAGAGATATTTGGTCTAAGTCCATACCCCTCTTCAGTTCTCATATATACGCTAGGAACTGCAGTTAAAATCTTTTGGATATCAGTATCCATGGCTTTAGATAAATCTTCGTTTGAAATAATTTGTCCAGATCCTGCTAGCTTCCTTTGGTCTTCCGCAGATCCAATAATCGTTACCGATTCAATAACTTCTTCAGTGTTTTCATCAGCAAATGCTGGAACGAAGAAGAGGATCGTTAACAATCCCATAATTACAAAGTTAATTTTTGTATGGAAATTAGGCCAATTTTCCACTTTTATCCCCTTAATAAATGCTCAAGAAGATAATTGATCTTAATGAGAATGATAATGATAATCATTCTCATTTAGATTTACAAGACTTTTTATATTTTTTTAATTATTACCTTTTATAGCAAAATAAAGCCCCAGGGCAAATAAAAAGATTTGCTCACTCATAAACAATTTTTGCGTGATAAACCAATCAGCATGAGCTAAATAAAATGCTCCCGTCATAATAACCAGCACTGCTCCACCACCTAGTCGGGTAATCAAATGGCCAGCTCCCCCAAGAAAGCCACCTAAAATTACTGCGGCCCCTGCACCAACCTCTCCAACAGCTACGAGACTAGCAACAATCTCAGGGGCTGCTATTCCCATGCTTTCAAACCAAGTAACCATCCTTTCTGGCGGCAAAGGAAATTTCCCTAAACCGTGAAGAATAAAAGATACGCCCAAGACTAATCTTAAAATCCATGGTGCCAATCCCTGAAAGGGTCTGGCAACGCTATCTAAATAATTTGAAATGCTCATACAACCTCCGTTTATATATATTGTAGCTGATGTCTTATTAAGAATTGCAATATTTCAATCTATCACTATATTTATAACTATAGGAGTAGTAGAAAAATATGTTTAATCCATTAAAAATGGCAGGTGATATGAAGGGCATGGAAAAAATGCTTAAACCTGCATTAGAAAAATTTATGCAAGAATCTGGCTTTGTGAAAGAGTCTGAATTAAGAAAACTCGAAGAAAGAGTTAAAGAGTTAGAAGCAAAATTAAAAAATTAGTTAATTATTCTCATAATAGAATAATCGTTCTATGTCCTCTTCACTTGTAGACTCTCCATATTGAATCTCAATAATATGACATGCATCCTGCTCGGGATTAATTAACTGATGCCACTCACCCTGTTTTACATGAAAAACCTCTTCAGTTAATAGCTTCTTCTCTTGAATATCTTTTGGATCATCCTGGCAATGTTTGACCAAACATGAGCCTTTGCTGACAAACCATATCTCATTTCGCTTTTGATGCCTTTGGAATGACATGCCCTTCCCTGGCTCTAAAATAAGTTCTTTTAACTTTATTCGATGATCCTGAAAGAGATTATAGAACTTACCCCAAACTCTTTCTTCGCTATCAAACTGCCACTCTTTAAGAATGCTACTTGAAGAATTAATTTTATGCTCTCCTCCGACTCCAAATTTGAAAGTTATGCCTTCAACACTCATTTCAGGTATGTTTTCGGCTTTTCGATCTCCCCCGTTACAAAAGACAATTTCATCTTCCGGGTAACTTAATTTTATTTTTTCTAATGCTACACAACAACTGCCTTGCTTATCATCATCAAAACCAAGAACTTCATCTACTATCTCTAAATTCGAAATGATTATTTCTCTCTCATGAAACGGCATAAAAAACTTACCTTTCTTTTTGATAAGCCATTCGTCGCTGTTCAGGGCAACAATCAGATGATCTCCAAACTGTTTAGCAGATCTAAAATATTCTATGTGCCCAGAATGTATTGGATCAAAACCGCCGCTAACAACTATTCTTTTAATTTTTCATGTCCTCCAATCTTTGGATTATACAAGCAACTAGTTAAAATTTCTTGGGACTAAAATAAGCTTAAAACTTAGATCTTGATTAAAGGGTTTAGTGTTACCCTGTCAGGGATATTATTTGCACCAGGTACTTTCCTTGCAATTAGAAAAGGTTTTAGAGCTTCAATAGCCTTCGGCTCATCATAGTGCCCTATGCTTGGATGAAGATGGTGAATAAAATGAAGCTGCATTGAGTGATTGAGGAACCTTGGCATCCAATGAGCCCAAAATCGTGTATCTTTATATCTTCCAGTTGAAGTCTCAAGATGAGGATAGTAAGAAAAAAATACTGTTGTATAAACTGAGCCTATCTTAGCAGGAAGCCACCACAGCAAAAGAGTTTCCAATGGAAATATAACAACTAAAACCATAGGCGCTAATTTATAAAACATAGCAAGTGGAATTGCTCGTTGAAATGAATTCACAAATGCCTTATCGCTCGAGAAAACATCCACATATTTCCCAAATTGTAATGTAGAGCCATCTAGAACATTTTTAATAACCGTTAACAAAGATTTGGTATGCGCATTAAGATAGTCAGGATCTTTCTCCGGATCATTAGTATATGCATGATGTTTCATGTGAGTAATTCTTAAAATATGATAAGGAAACTTAAGAGTAATAAGAGAAATATGGCCAACAAACCCATCTAACCATTTAAGCTTGGGATTCCCTCTAGAGTAATTTCCATGTTGAGCTTCATGTGAAGGCAAGTAAGCAAAACATGCACATAGGCTTGCAATTAGAAATCCTAACCAAAGATCCAGAAAGCCATTTAGCACTAAAGGCCATAGTGAAAGCCAAATAATTGCCTGACCTAACCCAATCAATATCATCTCCCACTGAAATCGTTGAGAAAAGCTTTTAGCAATAGCTTTTTCGTTCTCAAATGAAAATGCTGCAGCAATGTTTGAAGATTCTCTCAAAGCCAAGCCCCTCTAATTTTAGCAACAAGTCCAATTAGGGCTCCTGCACCAAAAGCAAATACTAAAACATAAGGTGAATCGCCAACCAAATTAAACTTTTGAAGGACTGCATTGATGACACTTCCTAAAAAAATTAGCCCAAACCAAACTTTATTCCAATTTGAAATATGATCAAAAATTTTTTCTACTTTCATTCAATATCCATTTTGAACTTATAAATGACATTTTATCATTTATTTTATGATGTATCTTGGTTGATATTATGAAGCTTGATATCAAATGTTAAAACAGAATTAGGGGGTATTGTGGGCCTACCCTCTTCTCCGTATGCCAAATCCGGGTGAATAAAAACTCTCCAAAAATCACCTTCTTGCATAAGAGAGATTAGCTTTTGACATCCAGGAATTAATTGCGAAAGCTTAATAGTTAGAGGTTCCCCAATCTCAATAGAGCTCCAGAATACTGAGCCATCCATTAATGTCCCATGAAAATCTGCAGTAATTGTATCTTCAAGTTTTGGTTTAGATGCATTAATTTTAGATGATTCTAAAATCATGTATTGAAGGCCTGACTCAATTTCAACGACCTTAGAATTTAATAAATTCTGTGTCAGAAATAATTCACTTTGTTGTAAATTTATTTCTAGATTTGATGATTTACTATAAGCAGAAATAAAAATTACTATCGTTAAAAAGATAAATATATTTTTCATCTTTTGATTATGACAGAAATTGAGCTTCTGATATCTCTTAGATTTTAGCTCTATGAAATCTTTGCAACAGAAATCTTCCAAATTTCTTCTAGATATTCTATGAATTCAATCCATTGATTGAGTTTATCTATATGAAACAGATTGCTGCAAAATTTATAACCAAGTGACATTTCATTAATTTGGTTTTTATCTAATTTCAGACTCTTTACTAGGGAAGCTATATCAAAGCATGGATGATTCACTCCAGAATATTCCCAATCTAGAAAGTAATACTCTCGGTTCCAGATCAGATTAGCTCGATGAAGGTCATTATGCGAAAGCACTTTATTTGCGCCATCTTGCAATAATTCGTTATACAAATTTAATGCTTTATTAAATAACAGTTTCTCAGATGAACCATCCAATAAACTTTGATATAAAACCATTGAATTAGAGAATATATCTATAGAATTCTTAGGAATTGGATGGCTGTGAAGAGAATAAAGACAGCTACCTAAGTGATATAAAGCATTTGTATTAAATTGCTTATCAGTAAAAAGGGGTTGTGCGCCAGAAATATACTCCCATATCAAGATGCCTGCTTCAGTATCACTGTAAAGCACTGTGGGAGCCAGGTCTAAATGGCTAATATCTTTGAGTAAATTCACTTCATGTTGCCGATCAACTGCTAGTCTTGATGCAACTGAAAGATCAACTCTTATGACTGCCTTCACATCATTGAGAATGCCCAAATAAACAATTGAAATTGGGCTTGAAGATAGTTCATGCTCTAAAGTACACCTTCCAGGTATAGATTTAATTTTCTCAAGAGCTAACTGCATTATTCTCTTTAAGCACTTTACTCCACAAACGGAAACCAAATACTATTATTACTATATAAAATCCAAATAAACATGCTGTGAGCCAAAGATCTCTTGAAATAAATAGTAGTATTGAAATTGAATCAATGACTAACCAATATAGCCAATTTTCAAGTAATTTTTTTGCAACCATATAGGTTGCCACCACTGCCCCCCAAGTAACGAAAGCATCTAGGAATGGAACTGCTGAATCCGTAAATAAACTAAGTAAAGTTCCTGAAAGAAATGACAGCATTAATATAATAGAAAGTGCAAAAAAATGATTTAATTTACTCCAGGTGTGAACGACAAAATTTTCTTTATTGATTGCTTCCTTTTTCCATTGTGACCAACCATAAAAACCCATAAATACATAAAAAATTTGTAAATATGCCTCCATATATAAGCCCGCTGAACGCATAATAAAAAAATATAGGATAGAACTAAGAATTCCTGAAATCCAGCATAAAATATTTTGTTTGACTGCTAAGACAAGATATAAAATAGCAAAAATAACCGCTGCTATCTCGACCCAATTTTGAACAATATAATTAAAAATCATATCTCACTGAAAGGCCAACATGTCTTGGGTCACCGTGTCGTTCATATAATGTATCTTTGAAGTCAGGGGCCTCATTTCCAAAATAAAATCCCCTTACCGAATAATATTTATCAAAAATATTTCTAGCCCAAATGGAATATGTCCATCGTCCAATTAAATAATCAAAATTTATATTTGTTAGCGAATATGATTTAGATTGATTGTTATGCGAATCAGAATAATAAAAGCTACTTTTGCCAACTACATCTGCAGATAATGATGCTCTATTTGTAATGGACCAATTCATTCCAAGCGCATAACTCTTTTTAGGCGCGTGCGCTTGTGCCCTACCCTGAAGATCAGACCTAGATTTCCAATTGTTAATCTCAGTTCTTAACAGGCCGAGTCTTGCAAAAAAATTAAGAGATTCTTGAGGCTGCATATCAATATTGAGTTCTAATCCTTTGTTTATTCCTTCAGCTGCATTTTGCGTTAAGAATGAAAAAGTATTTGGATCTGTTGGATCAACTTGAGTAGATATTAGTACTTGCTGATCTTCTCTATCAGAATAAAAAATTACGGCTGTGATATTGGTCTTAGCATCAGGAAGCTGAGCATTAAAACCAACTTCATAATTTGTTAAAAATTCTGGATCATAATATAGATTAGTATTTTTAGAGTCTGGAGCTAGCCCAAGATTTAGATTAAATCCACCTTGATTAAATCCCCTTGCAACACTAATAAATATATTTGCAACATCACTTAAGTTTTTATTCAATGATATTTTTCCACCAGACATATGGTCAACAGGATTAAATGACTCTCCAAATGAATCATAATAATTTGATTCATAATCCTCCCATCTAGCTCCAATAGACAATTTGGTAGATTCATCTAAAAAGTAATCTATGTTGCCAAATATTGATAAATTATCTGAAGAAAAATTACTTGAAGATGATGATTTGCTAGCATATGGACCAAAAGGATCAGATGGATCGCCATAAACTCCATCATCATTCTTAAAATTAACTTCTTCTACATCAAGAAAGCTAATACCAAGAACCCACTCAGTATTTTTATTTGAATTAAAATCTTCTACATCTGAGATCAATCGCAATTCTTGACTAAAGGTTTCCCTACCTCTCAATGTTTCTGAAAAATAATCATAGGTAAAAGGTGCATGTGAGATAGAATTACCCCAATCCGCATCATAGCTAAGAACTACATCTGTATCTGTAATACTGGTGATACTCTGAAACTCATACCCATCGAATTCATGAAAAATTTTCATGCTATAAGCATTTGTTTTTTGAGAATCCATGCCCGGTCTATCCGAAAGTGTATTTAAACTTCCATCGATGGTCCAAATATCTGCGGGATCATCTAAATCTATCTGAGTTATAAGAAATTTAAGAGTTGTTTTATCTCTTAATTTCCAATTAAGTTTCAGCCTATATGTGTCTTCATCTTTTTTTGATGTATTAGATTTACCTAAAAATAAATTCTTTCTAAATCCATCTGAGTAATCGCTCCTTAATGCAACTCGGTAGGTAATATCTTGATTGAATTGTGTGGGGCCTCCAAATGCAATTCCTGCATTGCGAGTGCCATAAGTTCCCTGAGTAATTTCACTCATACCCTCAAAAACTTCAGTTGGTTCTTTTGTCTTGATATAAATTAGGCCAGCTAAAGCATTGGAGCCTATTCTGGATCCCTGAGGCCCTCTATGTACCTCGATTTGATCTACATCAAAAGTTGTTGCAATGCCCCCTTGGCCAGAGTAATCAACATCATCAATCAAGAATCCTACCGCTGAATTGGGGGTTCTCTCATATCCAGACCTTTCTCCAATGCCCCTAATTTGAAAATGTCTTGCCCTGGAATCACTTGCAGCAAAATTAAGGTTTGGTACCAAATAAGAAAGATTTTCAAAATGCTTGATTGGTTGTGATTCGATAATTTGATTATTAAGAATGACAATGCTTGAGTCTTCTTCAAGAACATTTATTTCGCGCCAGTCTCCTTTTACAATTATCTCTTCAATGTCCTGAGAAAAGCCGGTAATGCTAAAAAAAGTGAGAAAAAGTAAAAAAAAAGTGTTTTGAATGATGTTCATGCAATTCCTCCGCCATTATTGTATGGATCAGGTTCAAAGGGTTTCAATACAGATCTCAGGTTAGAAAAACCACCCCTTTGCAATTAGATTTTATAATATTTGAATTTAGCTTAAAAAGATACAGCTTCTATTCATCACTGAGGTTGTTTTGATAGGTCTCAGTTAGCGCCATAACCGAAAATAATGTCATCAATGAGGCAAAAGCTATATACACAGATACCCAAAAAATACCATAGTTGTTCCACAGGAAGGCGGCGATTGTTGGAGCGAATGCTCCTCCCAATATTGCACCAAACTGATAACCAAGGGTTGCGCCTGAATATCTTACCTCTGTTGAAAATAACTCAGTGAAGAATGCTGCTTGTGGCCCATACATCATGCCTACGAATATTAAGCCCATAGTAATAGCTAAAACTATCAGCCAGAAATTACCAGTATCTACAAGTGGGAATATAGCAAAAGCCCACAAGCCAGTGAATATTGCTCCAGCCATAAATATGCCTTTTCTTCCGTGTCTGTCAGAATATGAAGAGAATATAAACTGACATGGAACCATAATTGCTGATGCAATTAATACTGCGGCTAACATGTCATCTCTGGATATTTCTGCGCTTGATACGCCATATGCAAGAAGGAAAGCTATTAAAATATAAAACGTTACTTGAATTGAAAGAAAGGCCCCTGCAGCTAATGCTATTCGCTTTGGATACTTTTTAATTGCCTCCAATATAGGAGATCGTTGGACCGCTTGATTATTATCTTCATGAACTTCTCTCATTGCCTGCAACTCCTTAAAGGCTTTTGTATCCTCCAGATTTAACTGAATATACATACTAATGCCAATTAAAATAGCACTTGCAAGAAACGGGATCCGCCACCCCCAAGAATAAAAAGATTCTTCAGAAACAAGCGAGCTTGTAATGATGAATGCAAGATTAGCTAGAATAACGCCAACTGGTGCACCAGCTTGGGCAAAAGCTCCATAATACCCTCTTTTATCTGATGGAGCGCTTTCAGTAACCAGTAACATGGCTCCGCCCCACTGGCCGCCAATCGCTAGCCCTTGAGCAAATCTCAACGAAGTCAATAAAATTGGGGCAGTAACTCCAATCATTGCATAGGTTGGTAAAAGCCCAATCAATGTGGAAGAGACACCCATTAAAATTAACGCTATGACTAAAGTTTTTTTTCTGCCCACTCTATCGCCATAATGACCAAAAATAATTCCTCCAATAGGTCTTGCTATAAAGCCTGCGGCAAAAGTTAGTAGAGATAAAATCAGTGCGGTTGAGGGAGTTGCTTCACCAAAAAAGGCTGTAGGGAATATTAATGCTGCTGCTGCCCCATAAAGGAAAAAGTCATACCATTCTATGCTTGTTCCAGCTAAAGCGGTCAATGCCACTTTTTGCATGTTTGATTTTGAATGATCTTTATTTTCCATCACAACAAAGTATTGTAAATGCTGGTGAAAGTAAAATTTTTTTGATGAAGCATTGGCATGCAATTCCTGCATCCCTGTAACTTATAAAAGTGAAAATATCCTTTCTTTTGCCCATTTAATTCCAAATTTATGAAAAGAATAATCCTGAAAGCTTAAGTGGGGTAGAGATAGTACGCTCAAATCTGGTATAAAAAGGTTTTCAGTCCTCAAATCTCCCTTGAAGAAATAACAAGACTTGTTTGCAGAGTTGATATAGTCAAACTTATCCTCTTCTTCTAGTTTGTTGCCATTAAATTCATTTCCCATAATCTTGTGCCAAAAAAGGTCCCTTGCCATACTGCCATTAGCAATTATCAGTTTTGGTTTAACGATAGAAAGAAAATATTCTTGAATTGGCCAAAAAGTTTCCCTTCCATCCCTTTTTAATTGCTTTTTTGCTTTTGCAGCTGGCTTAATTTCTTCCTCATTTATGGGATTTCTAGGTTGATATTTTTGTTCTCCGGGAGATCGTATAAATGATGTGTTAGTTGAAAATGTTTCTTCTAAATTTATTTCTAAGTCTCTGAATACTGATTTTATTGTCTCTTGATGTTCGCTATTTCCCCAATCACCCTCAGTATATTCGTTCTTTTCTTTGGAAAGTTTCAATTGGTTTAAAATGGTATCAGGATAATCAAGTCTATTGCCACCAGGATTAGTTCCCAAAAAATAAAAATTTCCTTTACTGAGGGTTGAATCTCCTGAATAAATAATAGAACCAGACTCTTCTTCTAAGCCAGTTTCAAAGAGCAAATTTTTAAGTTTTAAAATCTTATCTTGCATATCTTCTATCCATATTATTAATTGCAGTAAGGTGGATCAATTCATTATTTAAAACTAGGGCATTTGAAGTAATTTGAGAGTCTCTGTCATAGATACTAAATTCTTCTCCAAGCTCTTTTTGATTAATCACTTCTTTGCCATACATAAGATGAAGCATAAAAGAATTAATTTCTTTTTCAGGAGATCTTGAACTTCTTCGATAATTTTCTATCAGTTCTATTAAGTGACTCTTATATAACCTTTCTTTATATTTGCTAAAAATCTCATTGTTTATGAACAAATCAAGTCCTATATATTTACCTGGAATCATTACCAATAATCCAACTTGATTATCTTCCTCTTTAATCTTTTTACGAAGACTAGATAGCGATTCTTCAAATTTCTCATAAGTATCATTAACTGAGCCAGTTCTAGAGGATACTCCCATTCTCATTTGTTTATTTTGAATTGATGTCCAAACATTATCTTGAATTGAGCCAGATTGTTGATTATGTTTTGTAGAATTATTATGTAAGTCCTTCACACCCTTAGAATGATAATTAAACATATTTTTGCCTCTACTAAATGCCTTTGTTTTATATGCCCATCTTCCCTGTTCAACACAGCTAACTTTGATCTCTATTGATGAATTATCTGGAACAAACACTGACTCATTTGCTACACGATCTTGTTTGGCCCCATCAAATATTTCTCCATTTAATATTAACAATGGTTTGTTTGATAAATTTTCTACTAAGAGAGAATTTACTCTTTCTGTTTCATGGAGACAAAAATAATTAGAATTATTTTTATCTATGGTTATGAAGTCTGCTGTTTTCACTTTATTCGACAAAACTGGAATAAAAAATCCATCATAATTTTCAAATCTTTGTATTTTTGAAAAAAATGGTTCCTTTAAAAATAATGATGTTTGATTTGACTGAGGCTGAAGATTATTTAAATGCATAACTCGTCCAACTGATATAGATTGCCATCGACATAGCTGCCTCTTTTCTTTCTAGATTTATATTGCCGTTTGTACCTATCAAAAATTTTCATACATGCCCAAGTTAATGAAGAATCTAGTTTTGAAATCTCTAGAAGAATCTGCTTCAACTGTTGATGAACAAACTCTCGGCTATTGCTCTGATACATTGACCAGATGACATTTTCATAATTAGAAAACCTGTGCAGTATTGTATAAACAATTTCTTGATCCTCTTTAAAATAACTTTTATGAGCGGGTCTATGTTTTATCTGACGTTTTAAAGTCTTTTTGATCATATTTAGATCAATATTTGAATGTAGTTTGAATACATAAGAATTATCCATGCTTTCTACTCTTTTCCTTCTAAAATTTCTAATTTAGAGCCGTAGATAGATTCATAGTTTAGTCTGCCCTCGGTAACCTTTATTATTCGCTTTGCTTTCTCTATAGATGGTTGTCTGTAGCCATATCGCCACGATTTTATAGTTGCTTCTGAGACACTTAATTCATTAGCAGCCTTAGGCATACCTTGAAATTCAATCCATTGCTTAAGTG
>JACLAC010005423.1_pt1 | contig 21185 bp, 14 predicted proteins | sample 8027881 | NCBI WGS metagenome assembly JACLAC01 (sample SAMN15725517, study PRJNA655200) | protist metagenome | isolation source: fluorescence activated cell sorting (FACS) single amplified genomes of... | place: Spain: Blaines Bay Microbial Observatory, Mediterranean Sea | collected 2016-01-19 | reverse complement strand
CGGTGGTGGAGGTTATGGCAATAGATATTAGCCACAGCCGCTAAGTAGCCTAAGACTAATACACAGAGCCGATTTCTTTCAGAAATCGGCTTTTTTACTAATACTTATTTTTATGATTTGATCTGATTTGTTTGGCAAACAGTAGCCAATCTTTGCTCTAAAAAAGATTTGATATGGTCTCAATAGATGTGGGACGAGTGTATTGCTTTTGGGTGAGTGATAGGTGGCACGAGCTTTCTTTTTTGCTAGTGCTAGACTTAGGACCTCAAAATATTTGTCGATTTCCTCAAAAAGATTCCTATGGCTGATACTAACCGAGACTTTATCCGTTTTAATTAGTTGATTAATATGTTTGGATAAGAAATTATCTGATTTTTCGATCAGTGTCTGAATCGGTTTACGAGAACAATCATTTTCAGGTCTTGAATTTCTCGTTGGGTAATTGGAATCGGAAGTGAATTTCCACCAAGTTTGATGTGGTTCCGTTTGCTATCTCCAATCAAACAACAAATGCGACCCAACCTTTTTAAACTTTCGCGTATAGCTGTTAATTCGCTTTCATTCTCCATACACCTTCTCACATTTTAATATTCGGGATAAGTCAAATTTCCACTCAATATACATAGTCATCGGTCCGCACAAACACCTCAGAAAACTTTGTGCCAAAATTCAGATCTGTTTAATTTTAATAGTGTTAATTAAAAAGTTAATTGACAATTCCCTCAGAGGTACTGGCTTGGTCTGTTGGAGGAGTTAGCTCTGATTAGTTTTACATTCTGATATCCATGGCCACTAATACATTTGCTAATTTTCGACAAAAATAGAGAAGGTTCGACGAATCAAGTTTAACATTGTCAATCTAATCTTTTTAAGACCCAACTTAGTAAGAATGGTTCTCCATCTAAAACACGGGTTATTTTTTGCGTGGGTTTCAATTAATAAAACCAAATATATCAAACTGCATTTGATATTCGAAATACTGTTTAATAGAACTTTAGAAAAATCATCTCACTTTTCAGCAAAAGCTTAGTATTTTCTGATTTTTTAAATGATGCTTAGATTAAATTTGAAAGATACTTCACTCGACTGTACCATTTTTTTGCTATCAGACAGATCTATTTTACTTACTAGGAGCATAATTATGGAATCACAGTTAGCCATTGACCCTGACCCTGAACCCCCCAGTTACAGAATTCACCAAGAAAAAAGAGGTAAATTCTCTATCTGGGTTATCACTCAAAATAACAAACTTATCACTGTTCTCCCCCAGAAAGATCTTGCCCACAGATGGATCTCTACCCGACGCCACCTCCGACACAGAATTCCACATTCTTACAATTGATGATAAGTAAAAATGTCTTTGCCCATAATCCAAGAAAATATTTCTGTGAACCTGAACGTCCAACCAGCCTCAAAATCTAATAAAAGACACGGATATCTAATAGATATGGATGGTGTTATCTATCGAGGCGACAAACTGATTCCGGGCTCTGACTACTTTATACAATCATTACTAGAGAAAGAGATCCCCTTCCCATTTTTGACCAATAACAGTCAACGAAGTCGTTGCGATGTTGTACTCAAATTAGCCAACCTTGGAATCAGTGCCGAGACTAAGCATATTTTTACTTGCGCTATTTCTACTGCACGCCTCCTCGCGCAACAAACACCTGCTGGCTCTGCTTATGTAGTCGGGGACGCAGGTTTATTGAACGCACTTCATATAAATGGATATGCTATTAATGAAACTAATCCAGATTATGTTGTTGTTGGCGAAGGACGGCTCATTAATCTTGAAGTATTGGAGAAAGGGTTGAAACTCATCATGGATGGAGCCAAGTTAATCGCTACTAACTTAGATCCCAATTGCCCAATTGATGGGGGAATTCGTCCAGGTTGCGGCTCAACCATTTCTTTTCTAGAAACTGCTTCTGGGCGGAAAGCTTTGAACTTGGGCAAACCTAGTCCAATCATGATGAGGATGGCACGAAACGAACTCGATTTGAGAACAGAAGAAGTAACCATGATAGGTGATACTATGGATACTGACATCCTTGGAGGGTTACAAATGGGCTATCGCACCGTCTTGGTATATAGTGGTTCTACTCAGCCTCAAGACCTAGGCCGATACCCATACGCACCATCTTTCGCGATACCAGCATTGAAAGATCTAATTGCAGAATTGTGATTCGATCCCAATATAGTGCATTGATCAATGTTATAGAATTCAATAACTACAAAACCTGACAAATCAGAAGAAGGTGTTATCATTGAAAAAGTGGCTAATTGGTGTTGATACTCTCCTGACTAACGTTCCCTTGCGAGTTGATTTCAACTACGTTGCTGTATATTCCTCCACTCAATTCTAAGATTAAATTAAGAGCAAAGTTTGACGTAACCACTTCTTTAGACGAAAGTATGCCTTTTGGGACTTGAGGCGTGATTGCTCATACCCTGCGTAATAGCCCTAATTTCAGATTATCTTTTTTACCAAGTTCGCCCAGAACAGGTTTTGTTACGAGGAATACGAGATGCAGTCACTATTCATTACAATAAAAAAGTGGATAAACCAACATTTATCCACTTTTTTATGACAAAAGTTGCTAAGAGACACTAAGTGATCTAGATCTAAGCAAACCAATCAAATCCGATTCTTTTTGATTTTAGACCATTGGCTGGTCAGCTTCTGTTTCGGATCCACAGGCAAACTAGGTATCACTTCAATAGCACTGTACATAGCATTTAGATCTCCTTTGCCTGTTTTTGCATTACCAGCAAAGTGAAAATTCATGACCTTATCTTTAACTTCAACGTCCTCATAAACTTTGATGTCGATCTCATCTTGCCCAGGCGTGACATAAAGTGGCTGCACATTTTTGTCTTCGATGAAGATATCGAAACCACGATTATTGGGGGACCAATGTTCGCCTACCATATAGGTAACCTGAAATGTGCCATTTCCGGTGTTCAGGTCTAGTTTAACTGTTTTTGGGAATGCAGACCAGCACACAGAATGGAAAAGTTCATTGTCATAGCCAGCTTGCTTGGCTTTCTTTTCAGCCTCCTTAGTCAAATTTTCTACAATGGCAGTTTGTGGCTTTTCCTTAAACCAACCACCCCACTGATTGGCTTTGTATTCAGTTTGTCCGGCTTCCCAAACCCTATTTTTAGAATCTTTAAAGGCTTTTTGAACGCCACCTCGTACTCGCCAGGCTTTTTCTTTTGAAAAGCCAGTAGATACTAAGAAAAAACATATTAATACACACACAAATAATTTAATCAGTCTATACATTTTAACCTCTTTTTATTACTCGATAATATGCAATTGACATCTAAGTCAAATCTTGCACTAAAATCGTAACAGAAGTGAATAGTCCAGTCAACGGGTGTCTTTTGGATCTGGTTCAACCACTTGTAGACGTTGGTTTATTTCTATTGACGTCAGAATTTGCTTTCTACCACTAGGCCATAAAATCTCGATCCGGTCTACAGTTTGAGCTGTTCCCAATCCAAACTCTACTTCTATACTACTTTGAGAAAGGTAACTGGTACCGCAGACCACTTCTCTTAGTTGGTTTTGACCATTGGCCGTGAGGCGTACCTTAGCTCCGATACCATCACGATTACTAGCTATACCGATCAATTTTAAATGTAACCAATTGTTATGGTTTCCGCCTTCGTTACGAAGTAACTGTGCTTTCTGACCTGCATTTACAACCAAAATATCAACATCTCCATCTTGGTCATAGTCCCCAAAAGCAGCTCCTCGCCCCAACATTTTCCCCAACTCTATAATCCCTGCTTCGGATGAAACATCGGAAAAAGTATCATCCCCGTTATTACGTAACAGGATATCGGTTTGTCCGCCGGGCATCTGCCAGCTGGCTGGGTCTATGTGTCCACAAGTGATGTAGAGGTCTAAATCACCATCATTGTCATAGTCAAAGAATTCGGTTCCCCAACAAGTCTTACCGATGCCTGACTCAAATATTCCACTACTAGAGGAAACATCAACGAAGGTTCCGTCCCCATTGTTACGATAAAGCACGTTATTTTCATCTAACCAGTTAGTAACCAACAAATCCAAGTCGCCGTCATTGTCATAGTCCCCCCAAGTAATACCCATACCACCACGGATATCGCCAGTATGACTACGATGGTCAGCCAAATTGGTGTTGGTGAAGTTAGATTCACCATCGTTTCTATAAAGAATATTTTGATCAGTATCATTAGCCAGATACAGATCAATATCTCCGTCATTGTCGTAATCAGCCCCGGCAACTCCCAGAGTCAAATGGTTACCTCCACTGATACCAATACTGTTTGTAACATCCATGAATCGCCCATCACCGCGGTTAAAATAAAGAACGTTGTTTTGACCGGTGAAATCATAGGGGAAAAAATTATCTGCCCCAGATGGAATTTTCCCATAATCAAGATAATTACCCACATATAAATCTAGAAATCCGTCGTTATCATAATCAATCCAGCTAATACCAGATCCAAACCGATTATCACCAATACCACCCGCGTCAGATGAAGCCTGTTTGAAGGTGCCATCTCCTAGGTTTTTGAAAAATACATTAGCCAAATAGTTAGTCAGGTAAAGGTCGGCATCGCCATCGTTATCATAGTCAGCAAACGCACAACCCATTCCCCAACCATCGTGGTCTAGTCCAACTTGCTTGGCAACTTCAGTGAATCGACCTTGGCCTTCGTTTTGGTATAGAGCATTAGTGGGTCGGGAGTCAACGTCTCCACCCGGCTGATTCGAACTTTCATGTGGCTGAGCAGTATTGACCAGATAAAGATCTAAGTCGCCATCGTTATCGTAATCAACAAACGCAGCCCCTGACCCAACAATAGCAGGTATGACTTTTTTGTCAATTCCACCGGCGTGAATGAAGTCGACACCGGCAGAGTCAGCACAGTCAACAAAGTATACAGCTGGGTCAGAATATGAAATCAACGAATAAAGAAAAAAGAATATTGTTATCCGAATAACAGCAATCATCTTAAAAAGTAAGTTAACTTACTGTATGCTGAGGAACGTACATTAGTTAGGATAAAACAACCAATGGGTTGAAGATTTTGAACCCAAACGGTGGGAACTGGTGTTTGAACATCAAATTTCAGCTCGCAGGCAGTAGATTTATCATTTCAAAACATTTTCTTATTCTACAACAGGTTTCCAAATACTTCTACCGATAAACACAAACACCAAGCATACTGTCCAAGAGAGGAATGGATTATTCAAGTCGATTGTTATCGAGCTATTTATATCTTCGGATTACAATATGTACTAAAAAGTGATTCACCTTCGATTTAACCCCCTCAGTAACACGGCATTATCCACCCACACCCCAGCCCTAAAAGCTAGAGGTATTGAAGTTTTATTGTGGTCTTATTCAAAGATGCCAATGTAGAGAAGGCAATTAGAGATGTACTAGGAATACCAACTGAACTGCTGAAGAAAGAAGATTTGGAGAAGTTGACTGAGTTGAGGTGTAAAGGTAAATAAAGGACTAAAATATTCGATTTAACTGGGATTGAGTATTGTACTAGCTTAACTCATCTGGATCTCGAACATAATACTATAGATGATATAAGCCTTTTAGCTAACCTGATTACCATCTTCAATTGTCTCTGAATGGTCTTTCCAATCATCAAAAAATTCTTTGGTCATGACTTCTAACTTCACCTGATCATCGGTTGACAGATAGGTATTGAACTTTTCTTGCATCAAACTGATACATAAATGAATAGCCGGCTTCAGGTCTATGGTTAATTTTACTATTTCGATTACTAGTCTTAATTTCGCAAACCAAATGTGTTGTTTGTAACCAAGAGTAATGATAACAGACGAATACTATCTTGGTAATATTTCTCTTTTTGACTGAACTGCCATTCCTTGGCAGTCGTTGCGTCTTTGCGCTGTACAGCAAACAGGCTGCACATGTGTGGAGCAGTAAATGCTCCATCTGTCCATTCATTTATTTCTTTTCCATCCAGATTATACCCGGCTTTAAAGCTGTCGTTGCCAACTTTACCAATGCCCGCGTTAAAAAATCGCAGCAGATTTTTTGCGTCTTGATCGTTATTCTCTATCGAGGCAGCAGCCAAACGCCATGGAACTCTACATGAATTATAGTACATCATTCCATCATAGTCACTTTCGAGTAAATTGGGTGGCGCTGGTTTCCATCCGTTCTCATCTTTAACCACAAAATCAGGAAAAGCTCCTTTTTCTTTCGAAATCTGTTCAAGAAGTAGATAGTGTACCTTTTTAACTTTTTGCCAAAGTTGTCGGTCTGAAATTTGTGAAAATACGTCAAAATGAGTCGGCATTATATCCGATAACCTAGTGGCATGCTGGTTAATATCCCAGTCTCCTCTTCTGAGTGAGTGATCAATTCTAATCAGAGAGTCTTCGATTCCACTCAAAACTTTCTTGGCCTCCTCTATATATCTTGGACATTTCCACTCACTCCAAGCCAATATTAATGCATAGGCGATGTCAAGATCACCATCTGTCGCACAGGTAGTTGTGTTAGTTATACCGATCTTGTCGTCTATATACCACGACGTCAAGCGCGGGTCAATTGAACTGCTAAATTGACGTCGAAATCGATTGAGTGCATCAAAGTCATTCCTAGTATTATTTTCATGCAAGCGAGACATGTAGATGGAAATGAGCATCCCGTATCCAAGTGCCTCTGAGCAAGTTGTTTGGTTGTTCTGGTAATCGATGTATGCACCACCTTTTACCCGTTGACTGACTCGAAAATACTTGTCTTTCCAATACTTGTAATAATTCTGAATTTTGATTTTGTCAGATCTTTTTGTGTTAGCCCAACTATCTGAATAAATAAATAAACAAATAAATATTGAAGTAAAATGAATGCCGATATTGAGGTAGAACCTTTCAGGTCTAGGCCAAAATTTTTGAATAACTGAAGGAAAAAACTGAAATAGCATAAGAAAAGTAGTCTATTAACCGCAAACTAGATTATTTGTCATTAGGTGTTTATTAGTAAGGCGCAGAGGGCTATAAATGCTTATTTATATCGTATATTTTCAAATAAGCACTACGAGATTCTTTGACTTTACCAGTACTATATAGTCCTTCTAATTCCGAAGATTTAAGAAAATTGCAATCCATACGCTGTATAGACGGATAGTGCTACTGCACGACCAAGATAATGACCAATTAGTAATCCGATAAAAAACGGAATACCTTTAGCATAGAGTCGTGGCCCTCCCCACGTCAATATTACATGTTTCAAAATCCAAGTAATAAAGAAACCGAGATAGACAGTATACAATGTAAATGAAGAAATTATAACGAGTCCTATTGGATGGACGGGCCACCACAAAAACTGGTAATACATAATTGTCAGCCCCGTCATAAGAAAACCTCCAATTCCAAAATAAAACAAGCGTTGCCAAATTTGTTCGTTTCCCATTGAAGATTCAATCTGAGTTAGTATTTGTCCGTAAGTGTTAGGCCCAAATCCACGGAATAACCAAGTGTTCCAGTTTAGAGCACCTTGCCAATAGCCCGACAGAATCACTCCCCATGGAGCAACTAGTAATCCTATACCCAAAGCTAACAAAATTACTATCGTCAGCTGGCGTCCTGAGCAACCAATCGCAGACCTTAACCTCACTGCTTCTGCACTAAAACCAGAGACAATAGATTGAACATCACCATGCCAAGCGTAAGTTAAACTCATTGAAATCATTCCCTGGTGACCAATTTGCTTAGGAGAAAATAGATGAATACATGGATTTTGAGCAATCATTGGGGGTACGACATAAAAAATGCCTGATTGACAAACCACACGAGAAATTCCGAGATAAATCAGCATCAGTAACGGTATGAAGATTAAGTTTATTTTAAGTTGAATCCCAGATTGAGTCAGCCATATGACCATAAAAGCAATACTGGTTCCAAATGTAATTATCGCACTTCTAGGCGTCATCAGCATATTTGGGTCAGCCTGAGTCTTTTTCAATGATAGACACACGAATTGCCAGAGATTTCGTCGAGCACGGTAAACAAGAAATAATACGAAAATAATAAATGCTCCGAAAGATTGCCAAGCAATAGCTGCGTTTCCCCAGACAAACATCCCTCCAGAACCAAGGTACCATTTGCCAGTGTAAGACAATACTGAGACTTCCCCAACTTTTATCAAAAGGTATAAGAGCCATATACTAAGGAGTACGTTTTGTGGTACGAAGTAACCAACCCCAATAGCAATGAAGTTGATACAGACCGTCAATGATGATAGCCCAGGAGTCGAAAAAGGCGCGCCCCAGTTGAGCGAGCCAAGGTGATCTACTGGGAAAGATGGAATTTGTGGTTTTATATGATGACCTACATCAAAAATAAAAATAGAAAAAGGAATTGAAACTCCCAACCAAAGCAACGGGTTCATCCAGATGGATAATTCAAGATGTCGGCTCCCTTCTGTTAGATGTAGAATCGGTTGCATTAATGGATAGGCTAACTTTTCCTGTTCTATCCACTGTTGGCGAAAGAAGATAATCAACGTATATGAGGCTAAGATGAGAGAAATAAAGAAGGTCGACCAAACTGCAAGGGGGATAATCCAATCTTGCCAAGGTAGCTTGCTTCCGGATGGTAGACCTTCATAAAACCATTGGACTGCATGATTGACATCACTAATAATTAACGAATCTGGCAGGTAGGGTAGAAGAAGGTTATGCCATTCATTTTCTGATGAATCAAAGTAACGAGGAGAAATAATTGCCGCTAAAAAAAAGTAAATCAACCAAATAGAAGTTGCATTAGACACTAAACCCATAACAAAAATAACTAGTAATTCACTCTGGGTTAAACCAAGTTTTTGTCTGACATTTAGTATTAGTGCATTAATCGCTATCAGTAACAGTACAGGGATAGCTGCTCCTTCCGGTAGATAGCTCCACGAGAAATTGCTGAAACCTACGCTTTCAGCATATGGTGACGCTAGATTAATAAAGATTACTACGATAACTCCAATCACTATTGATCTGGGGGTTATCTGTCTTTGGTCATTTTTTTTCATTTAGTAAATCGGATTTGTAAGTCTTCTATCCTTATAGAGAATATTATCTTTTGTCTTCTTCATGATTCTCGACTTCTGGCTTATAAATTCTAAATCTACCAACTATTTATCGTTTATTGTAACCTCTAATCAAGTTATAGCTTACTGGTTGAACTACAGAGACCTTCTGTCATCCAATATTTTGGTATAAAGGCCTCTAGAGTAATCTTGATGGCTTAAACGAGCCAAATATAACTACTTGTTCATGATTTCATCTGTGGGGCAATCAGATAGATGGCAAATCTACCGCTCGTGGTATATTCTGTCTGCACGTGGGGATATTTCAGCTTAAACCTGATCACTTCTCTGCATTCAGTACTATTCTGTCAAGCTAAAAAGTTTTGGGTGATGGATTGGCTCAACGGGAGATATATTCAAATTTTAACTGTCATGTTATACCAATGCAGAATCAACACAGAATAAGTCGATGAAAAAGAAAAAAACGATTAGGAAGGGAAAACTCAATAATACTGAGCCCTTACATCTTTATCAATTATCAGAAAGATACTCAAAAGAAAGATGATCACAAAAATCATAAAAGTTATCTATTGTAACAAATGAGGCAGAATGAGACAGCCTGCAATCAAGGAGAGAATAAAAAGAAAATCTCATGTTGTTAATGTGAGTTTGATATTCACGGAGATAAACTCATTATGGTCAGTTTTCAATGGACATTCTGTTATTTCTTCATCATACTTGGAAGGTAAAATTAACATGCCATCATGATAAGAAATGAGTATACACAAGCGATCTTTTTCTAATCATTTGGGAAGCAAATTTGAAATGAAGAATAGCCATGATCCTTCTGTGGACAGAAAGGATTTTCGGTGTTTTAAGACAGAATAAAAATTGATGCTAGTTTTAATATCAAATCCAAAAAACATATGTTTCGGAGTTTCCGATCACACCAACAATCGTCCATATGCTCCCCATCACGAACTCACCCAATATCAGGCCGAGAAAAAACGGAATGGAGCGCCGATAGGACTGCAATCCGCCATGCTTTAATACCACCCACTTGATGAACCAACTCAAGAAAAGTGGAAACCAGATTAGATTCATTGTCCAACTACCAGACAATGCATATCCAAGTGGATGAAAAGGCCAGCCCAAAAAACGTGTTCTCATCCACATCAAAATGTATGTCAATGTTACACCCATTCCCATGAATCCCATACCAAGATAATCTGTACCCACGGGACTATTGAGCCACCCTTCTAATCGAGTGAACGCTTCTCGACCAACGTGTATTCCATTTGCTTCTGGCATACGATAAGTCATGATAAGATACAGAAAAAAAGAGGCAAACGAGCCCACAAAAATGGCTGGGATTGTGGCGATGAATATACTTTTGCTTTTGAGCTTCATCAAGTCCGCCATTTTAAATCCCTCTAACTGATGTGGTTGTGGATGGTTCCGGTAATCGCGGTTAAAACCATAAAACAAACTGATAGTAGTTAGGTTAGCTGGTCCGAGCCGTTTGGTTCCAATCATATTAACCATGATTGTATCAGGCCCCGAGGCCCCCGCATACCACAAGTCGTGTACAGGTGTTCCTAGTTCGGCCCGCATACGGGTAATGGCAATTGAAATCGAGAAATAGGAGACCAGGAAAATTGCTGATGCCCAAAGTGTCAATCCCGCCTTGACGCAAAATACCAATAACAAAATAGAAACCACAATAGTTGTTAGAGATACTAGCCGATATTGACTTGGTTCCTGACTATCATCCGGAACTCTTGAAAGTGTAAGTATCTTTCGAAATACGGACCAAAGGTGCCTGCGGCTGCTCCACAAGGCTAAGATACACAAGCCGATATAAGCTCCCACTGCTTGCTCATTACCATATGGAAATCGTGGTAAACCACGTAGCCCAACCGCGCTGCCAAGAACTAACTGCAGTTTATATATCAAATAAAAAGACCAACAAGAAAAAGAGAGATCTAATGGAATCAAAAATCCTAGTCCAATGATGAAAGGATAAAACCGAACAGGTAACCAGCTAACTGCTGACCACGGTTTTTCAGTTAACAATTGCCTAAGGTCATATCCACGGATAGGAATTACCGGAATCACTGGATAAAACACACCTAGGCCGTTTAACACGTTAATACCTATAGCCACCAAAAATCCAATTATCAGTAGGCGATTGCTCAATAATCCACCTAAGTCTTGGTGTCGTATCATTTCTAATGGTAGCTGAATGATGGGATAGCTCAGTTTTTCGTGTTCTATCCACTGTTTGCGTAGAATGACATTGAGGCAAGTCATCATTACAACCAGAAGACTGATAAATCCGGTCCACATCAGGCAAGGAACCAGCCAAGCCTTGAGGTGTCTTGGAATCAATAAAGTCGAAGATTCTTGATAATAGCCTCTAAGGACCTTTAAGTCATCGACAATAAGGTGTTTGGGTAAATAGCGCCAAAAAAGCTGCTTCCAATCATTTTCTGGCGTTGCATACCAGAAGGGATGGCCCAAATTTGCTACTACATCCTGCATCATATCCAATCCGCTGATACCAGAAGCAATCGATAGCATAGTATAGATAATGAGTAATTCGTGAGATGAAAAAGCCAACTGAGGCAATAATCGGACAAGCACCAAATTCATCACTTGTAGAACAAAAATGGTAAAAATGACATTAAAAAAAAGAGAAATGCAAGTTGGATAAGCTAAGTATCGTCCCAGTTCAATGGTCACAATCCAGTAACTGTTCAGTGGAATGAGAACACAGCCAACAAGGATTGCTTTAGTAATTGATTTATTTGTCTCTAACTCGGCTGTGGTTTTTCTATTCATTCGATAGACTATTCCGTCTTGATCGACCTAAGAATGGAGGCTAGTTTCGCTTAGCCTAAATGCTAAAGCGTTGACTATACTAGTTTTTGTTGCTCCGTCGACAGTGAGTTATGACCAGACAACAAGAGGTTGTCTTTTAAAGGGACACCTTCATTGCTTTTGGTGCCCACTGGCATATAATGGATTACCATGGCTCGACGGTCTTGGTCTGACCTGTTTGGATTTGTCTGATGCAAGGTCAGACAGTAGTGGACCATGGCATATCCGGCTTTGAGTGGTATGGAAACAGATTGAATCAAATTCGACTGATAATAGGCTAGGTAATTCTTGTTGTTCCTATTTAGCTCGGCTGTGATTATGTGTTTTCTCTAAATGGCTACCCGGCAAAACATTCATGCAACTGTTGGTTGTATCGGCGTCATCAAGGGCGATACAAATACTAATCAGTTCAGCTGGCTGACAACGCCAATAGCCATTGTCTTGGTCCTAAGGGACAGACCCTCCGACTTTAGACGGTTTATAAAGAGCTTGATCGTGAAATAGTTGCACATTTGGACCAATGAGACTGGTGGCCACATCAAGTAATGACTGATGGAAAAGTAAGTCACGGAAGATATCATTCTTTTGCCACATCTCACTGACTTGTAACATTTTGTTCTGTTGGTTGTTAGCTTTTTCGGCTGTCAACGAGAGATTTCGTCACTCTTGTTCGGTCGTTTGATCAAGTTTGTTAAATACTTGATCATAGGATTTACGCAACTGTTAGAGATGGTCATACTCAATCACTCGATGTGGAATTTCTAGATACCCAAGTTGTTGAAAGGCTTTGAATTTCGATGGGGTTAATTTCAATTTTTCACCTCAATAATCCAATTAACTTTTTCGGGGATCAGTATATAGAAAGAGCTCTTGCTATCAAAATAATGATAATTGAGCAAACCAAACGACTCGAACTACATTTCAATTGATAAGGCCATATTCGAGAATTTGTATTTGGTAAATAGTGGTTTTGGATCAATTGATTCATTAAGTTCATTTTGGTAGGCTAGAGCTGAAAAAGCCCCGTTTAACCAATAACGGGGCTCAAATACACTCTAGCTGATTGAAGGTTTTAGTTAGAACCGTGAACTTCTTTGATTTGCCCCCACGAGGTGGCTAGTTTATTCTTAGATTCTACGTTGAGACCAATAGTTGCCAATCGCATAATCTCGTCCTTGTTCAGGGTTCGTTCAAACATCATTACCTCATCAAGAATACCTTGATAAAATCGCTGACCACAACAATCATCTTTACCAAAAACAAAATTGCTGGGAGCTTGCTCTATATGAGCAATTTTGTTTTCAGCTATCGCTAATTTTTTAGTGGCAGCTGTATAGGCGTAAGCCGTCGCTTTTGTTTTTCCAATGGCAACTGCTATTAAAGCCCAAGTGTCTTGTGGAATCTTAATTGATCCCTGCCAATCCCATGTTTCTTTACTATCATTATTCCAGACATAGGCTAGTGTGTCATCAGGTCGATATCCCATCCAGTATGCTTGCTTAGCTGTTCCCCTAGCAGAAACAACAGCCGCCCAATCTTGGGCCTTATGGCCATTGATCCAAGTTACCACAGTAAACTCTAGTGTTTTTGGCATTAAATCTTTTTGGGCAACTTTAATGTGGCTACCTTTCCCGTCAAATCGCGCGCCGCCATTAATTCTACCATTTGCTTCCCACTTGACTTTTCCATCCAATTCACCATGATAATTATTACCTGACATATCCTTGGCATTACCATCCAATGGCCAATAACCAATCATGCCGTCAGTAATATCAGCCGCTTGGGTGTTAACATCAACGACAAAGAATAAAATTAGAGTCAAGCATATCACCTGAAAAAATTTAGCTTCAAATGTATCATCTGGTTTCATTTTCGTTTCCTCGTATTTGTGCGCTGAGCGCCACATAATTGTGGCAGAAATGATACACAATTGGAGCATTTGTGTCAAAACCCATTCTGATTTCACAGTATTGATGGTTAAAAGTACAAAATTGTTTTGTACTTTTAACCATAATCTCATTAACCATTAATACAATAAAATCGGTCCAACACAGATAAAGAATCCAATAATCACGAGCTAAATGGGAAATATTGACTAGGTAATATATGACTTACTCGATGAACTTTTCCTTGATGAAAACCGAGACATAGTAAAATATTCCAAGAATAATATCTAGTTCGGTTTTGAATGGTCTTCTAGCTTGGAATTGAATTATCGTTCAATTTTAGTGTTAACACCTATATCTAAAGCGAGAATTTCTTTCATGTCTCGAAGGTAAATCTTTCCACCAGCTAAGGTAGGCACAGTCCAGGCGCGAGAGGTTAAGACTTCTGACTCAGCTAGTACATCAAAACTATTAGGGTTAGCTTTGACAATTGCTAATTTACCGGCTTCATCCAGAACAATCATTTGTGTCCCTGCCATAATTAGGTTGGCCTTACCAAAACCTCGCTGTTGGTTAGTAACCTCTCCTGTCTTAACTGAAATAGCAGTTAAAAACGCTGGTCCATGGCCACTAGAAGCGTAGATAGTCTCATCGACTCGAACCGCTGACCCGTGTTGCACTCTTAACTTTTTGCTATACCATAATTCTTCTACCACTGTTTTGCCGTCCTGAAGGGACAAGTGAAGTGCTCGACTACCTGCATCATAGGCAGAGGAAATAAACAGGATATTATCTTTTCCCCAAATTGGGGTCGAAGCATGGATTTGATACTGGGTATTATGTCCATGTTGCCAAAATAAGCCTCCAGTATTAGGATCCAGTGCTGCTACCTTTTTCTCTACAAAAGCGATAAGTTGATCTTGACCATCCACATTAATGATAATGGGAGATGAATAAGAATTAATAAAATCTTGCGCCTTCCAAACAAGTTGTCCATTTTTCAGATTGAAAGCCATAACACCATGACCTTTACCACCGGCAAGAACAATTAATAATTCTTTGTAAGCTATTGGGCTAGAAGCATAGCCGCGATCACCTGGTTTTGCACCATATTCGTCCCATAAATTATGGGACCATATTTTTTGGCCATTGTTTTTATCTAGACAGGTTAGTTCAGTTCGAAAACCGATACTATAAATGTACTCCCCAACAATCAAGGGTGTAGAATGTGGGCCAGGTCCATATTGCTGATTAAATTCTCCCCAAGGTAGTGAAGTATAAGCATATTCCCAAATTGTTTTTCCTGTCTTAGCACTTAAGGCAATGACAACATCCTCACTTCCACGGCGAAACATTGTATATAAATTATCCTGATCAGCACAAATAGCCGAATATCCTTCTCCAAGTTGTCGTTTCCATAATTGTTTTGGTTTTTTCTCAGTCCAGTCCGTTTTTAGACCTTCTGAATCAATCTTAAAATTTCGATTAGGCCCACCCCACTGTAACCACTGCGAGTAACTTATCTTCGGACAAACATTTAAGCAGAGTAGCAGCAAGAATATTCTTTGAAACAATTGATAAAGATGATTTAGAGATTTAATTTTCATCGGAACACTCCTTAGAGAAGATAATAAATAACCGTTTAATTTCTTGCTAGTCAATTTTTTTAATCCATGATTTAACTTACAAAAACAAAATATCCACTGATGAACGATTTTCTTGGAAAATATCTCAACTTCTTTACTTCAATCAGTCAAGAATACTATGAATGAAAATTCTTCGCGTCTGGTATTTCGTAATCCTACCCTGTCTAAAATCCTGTGAAATAAGGAGCTAAAAGACTGTAGTAAATACAAACCCGGAATGTGCAGGGATAAAAATATTGTTAATATCCAAACATAGAATTTGAATGTCTAAGTAATTAAATCACATTTGTAACATCTTGAACATACCTATTTAAAAGCAGGAGCTAATAACAATTGAGTTAGTAAAAATCTGATTGATTTCATAGAATGAAAAATTATCTAATTGACCTGTTCCCAATGAAAGTCTTAAAATATAGCTAGGTCGGTTGTAAAAGAATTAGCTTGTAAATTCTAAAAAATTATTTTATTTACTCCTAAGAAAAGGATTCTATCTGACTAGGCTGTTGTGATTTTGATTAATGTTACTGCGATTGGGTTTGTTCAGGTTCGGAGTTTTTGATTAACTTCTGATTATGGATTTATTAGCAATAACCGTTTACTGTTTCTTAACTAATATGAGGAATTTTTATGCGTTTCATCACGATTTTGATTCTTATTTCCGGACTCCTTACGCCACGACTATTTTCAGATGATAGTTCTGCTTTACCTCAGGTAATAAAAGAAGAAGTTGAAGGGAATTGGCCAACTTGGCGTGGCCCAAACCGAGATGGTATATCAGCTGAAACGGGTTTGTTGTCTTCGTGGGAGCAAAAAGAGCCAAGTTTAGCTTGGAAAGCCAGTGGGTTGGGAAGTGGATTATCTAGTGTTGCTATTACTGGAGGACGTATCTATACAATGGGCGAAAGTGATGGAAGTATCAAAATGTTCGCTTTAAGTAGTAAAGACGGTTCACAAATTTGGGTCTCAGAAATCGAGTCGGATTCAAGTGGTTACGATATTAGAAGACCAGCTCAAGGACCAAATAGTACCCCTTCAGTTGATAGAAATCGTGTGTATGGCTTAACTCACGCTGGCTTGTTAGCATGTGTCAGTACTGTTGATGGATCGATCTTGTGGACAAAGGATTTTTCGAAAGATTTCGAAGGGCAGATGGAATCTGGTTGGGGGTATTCTGAGTCTGTGATCATCGATGGTGAAAACCTAATTTGCACACCTGGTGGGAACTCTGCAGTCTTGGTTGCTCTAAATAAAAAAACGGGAGACCTTATCTGGAAAACAAAAATGCCAGAAGTTATTGGTGAAAAAGGGCAGGATGGTGCAGGATATTCTTCGATTGTTATTGGCCAAATTGCTGGTCATAAGCAATATATCCAGTTGACTGGTCGCGGCGTAATCGGTGTAGATAGTGAAAATGGCGATTTACTTTGGATTTACAACCGTATTGCAAATGATGTTGCTAATATTCCAACCCCCATAGTGAAGGATGATTATATCTTTTGTAGTACTGGATATGGCACAGGAGCTGCCCTGATCAAAATCCATAATAAAAACGGAAAATATGAAGTAGAGGAAAAGTATTTTCTGAAGGGAAATGAATTACAAAATCATCACGGAGGAATGTTGCTTGTTGGCGACTACATTTACTGTGGGCACGGCCACAATAAGGGATTACCTATTTGTTTGAATATGATGACTGGCGAATATGCCTGGGGACCGATTCGTGGCCCTGGTACTGGTAGTGCAGCAATTCTATACGCAGATGACCATCTTTATTTCCGTTACGAAAGCGGCGATATGGCATTAATAGAGGCTACACCAGAAGAATATAAACTCAAGGGAACTTTCAAGATTGACGAAGTCAATGGTAAAAGCTGGCCACACCCAGTGATTGCCAGCAAAAAACTATATCTGCGCGATCAGGGAACCTTAATGGCTTATGATATCGCTAAGTAGGTGGGTTTTGTCCCTTTGAACATCAATCGGTGATTAATTTTGACTCTGCGATTATCAGGTCCAAGATCATCTGAATGGCGCCCGATGACCTTGGGCCTGGAAATTGGGGTTGGTGGATTGTTTGGCGGATATGTAGTTTTTTTTTCAGATAAAAAAACTTCCATTAATCACTTCTAAAAAACGCCTGACATAAAATACCACTAGGAAAGAGAAGATGCGCCTTGTTTTTTTGAATTATCCTCGAAAGAGAAGACGTGTGTATCACCTTCATCTTGAGTCAAAAGATAACACTATATCCATCAAATTTGCATGAAAAACCTTACTCGTCCACTAGAAATGATTTGGGCAACCATCCCCGCCGGAAGTTTTATTATGGGATCAAGTAAAAAACAAGTTGATCAGATTAAACAACTTGACCCGGGTTATTCTGATGAATGGTTAAATAGAGAACAACCCCAACATGAAGTCTATTTGTCTCAGTTTGAAATTAGTATTTATCCTGTCACCAATCGTCAATTCAGAGAATTTGTTAGTTCTACTGGCTACCAAACAGAGCGAGAACTAGATGGACTCAAAAAATAGGGTTTGGGAAGCCGGACAAACTGAATACAAAGCCAATCAGTGGGGTGGTTGGTTTAAGGAAAAGCCACAAACTGCCATTGTAGAAAATTTGACTAAGGAGGCTGAAAAGAAAGCCAAGCAAGCTGGCTATGACAATGAACTTTTCCATTCTGTGTGCTGGTCTGCATTCCCAAAAACAGTTAAACTAGACCTGAACACCGGAAATGGCACATTTCAGGTTACCTATATGGTAGGCGAACATTGGTCCCCCAATAATCGTGGTTTCGATATCTTCATCGAAGACAAAAATGTGCAGCCACTTTATGTCACGCCTGGGCAAGATGAGATCGACATCAAAGTTTATGAGGACGTTGAAGTTAAAGATAAGGTCATGAATTTTCACTTTGCTGGTAATGCAAAAACAGGCAAAGGAGATCTAAATGCTATGTACAGTGCTATTGAAGTGATACCTAGTTTGCCTGTGGATCCGAAACAGAAGCTGACCAGCCAATGGTCTAAAATCAAAAAGAATCGGATTTGATTGGTTTGCTTAGATCTAGATCACTTAGTGTCTCTTAGCAACTTTTGTCATAAAAAAGTGGATAAATGTTGGTTTATCCACTTTTTTATTGTAATGAATAGTGACTGCATCTCGTATTCCTCGTAACAAAACCTGTTCTGGGCGAACTTGGTAAAAAAGATAATCTGAAATTAGGGCTATTACGCAGGGTATGAGCAATCACGCCTCAAGTCCCAAAAGGCATACTTTCGTCTAAAGAAGTGGTTACGTCAAACTTTGCTCTTAATTTAATCTTAGAATTGAGTGGAGGAATATACAGCAACGTAGTTGAAATCAACTCGCAAGGGAACGTTAGTCAGGAGAGTATCAACACCAATTAGCCACTTTTTCAATGATAACACCTTCTTCTGATTTGTCAGGTTTTGTAGTTATTGAATTCTATAACATTGATCAATGCACTATATTGGGATCGAATCACAATTCTGCAATTAGATCTTTCAATGCTGGTATCGCGAAAGATGGTGCGTATGGGTATCGGCCTAGGTCTTGAGGCTGAGTAGAACCACTATATACCAAGACGGTGCGATAGCCCATTTGTAACCCTCCAAGGATGTCAGTATCCATAGTATCACCTATCATGGTTACTTCTTCTGTTCTCAAATCGAGTTCGTTTCGTGCCATCCTCATCATGATTGGACTAGGTTTGCCCAAGTTCAAAGCTTTCCGCCCAGAAGCAGTTTCTAGAAAAGAAATGGTTGAGCCGCAACCTGGACGAATTCCCCCATCAATTGGGCAATTGGGATCTAAGTTAGTAGCGATTAACTTGGCTCCATCCATGATGAGTTTCAACCCTTTCTCCAATACTTCAAGATTAATGAGCCGTCCTTCGCCAACAACAACATAATCTGGATTAGTTTCATTAATAGCATATCCATTTATATGAAGTGCGTTCAATAAACCTGCGTCCCCGACTACATAAGCAGAGCCAGCAGGTGTTTGTTGCGCGAGGAGGCGTGCAGTAGAAATAGCGCAAGTAAAAATATGCTTAGTCTCGGCACTGATTCCAAGGTTGGCTAATTTGAGTACAACATCGCAACGACTTCGTTGACTGTTATTGGTCAAAAATGGGAAGGGGATCTCTTTCTCTAGTAATGATTGTATAAAGTAGTCAGAGCCCGGAATCAGTTTGTCGCCTCGATAGATAACACCATCCATATCTATTAGATATCCGTGTCTTTTATTAGATTTTGAGGCTGGTTGGACGTTCAGGTTCACAGAAATATTTTCTTGGATTATGGGCAAAGACATTTTTACTTATCATCAATTGTAAGAATGTGGAATTCTGTGTCGGAGGTGGCGTCGGGTAGAGATCCATCTGTGGGCAAGATCTTTCTGGGGGAGAACAGTGATAAGTTTGTTATTTTGAGTGATAACCCAGATAGAGAATTTACCTCTTTTTTCTTGGTGAATTCTGTAACTGGGGGGTTCAGGGTCAGGGTCAATGGCTAACTGTGATTCCATAATTATGCTCCTAGTAAGTAAAATAGATCTGTCTGATAGCAAAAAAATGGTACAGTCGAGTGAAGTATCTTTCAAATTTAATCTAAGCATCATTTAAAAAATCAGAAAATACTAAGCTTTTGCTGAAAAGTGAGATGATTTTTCTAAAGTTCTATTAAACAGTATTTCGAATATCAAATGCAGTTTGATATATTTGGTTTTATTAATTGAAACCCACGCAAAAAATAACCCGTGTTTTAGATGGAGAACCATTCTTACTAAGTTGGGTCTTAAAAAGATTAGATTGACAATGTTAAACTTGATTCGTCGAACCTTCTCTATTTTTGTCGAAAATTAGCAAATGTATTAGTGGCCATGGATATCAGAATGTAAAACTAATCAGAGCTAACTCCTCCAACAGACCAAGCCAGTACCTCTGAGGGAATTGTCAATTAACTTTTTAATTAACACTATTAAAATTAAACAGATCTGAATTTTGGCACAAAGTTTTCTGAGGTGTTTGTGCGGACCGATGACTATGTATATTGAGTGGAAATTTGACTTATCCCGAATATTAAAATGTGAGAAGGTGTATGGAGAATGAAAGCGAATTAACAGCTATACGCGAAAGTTTAAAAAGGTTGGGTCGCATTTGTTGTTTGATTGGAGATAGCAAACGGAACCACATCAAACTTGGTGGAAATTCACTTCCGATTCCAATTACCCAACGAGAAATTCAAGACCTGAAAATGATTGTTCTCGTAAACCGATTCAGACACTGATCGAAAAATCAGATAATTTCTTATCCAAACATATTAATCAACTAATTAAAACGGATAAAGTCTCGGTTAGTATCAGCCATAGGAATCTTTTTGAGGAAATCGACAAATATTTTGAGGTCCTAAGTCTAGCACTAGCAAAAAAGAAAGCTCGTGCCACCTATCACTCACCCAAAAGCAATACACTCGTCCCACATCTATTGAGACCATATCAAATCTTTTTTAGAGCAAAGATTGGCTACTGTTTGCCAAACAAATCAGATCAAATCATAAAAATAAGTATTAGTAAAAAAGCCGATTTCTGAAAGAAATCGGCTCTGTGTATTAGTCTTAGGCTACTTAGCGGCTGTGGCTAATATCTATTGCCATAACCTCCACCACCG